>Ga0306870_1000005_pt1 | contig 147024 bp, 117 predicted proteins | sample AntRauMeHopE1496_FD_190435 | JGI IMG/M metagenome (GOLD analysis project Ga0306870, IMG submission 190435) | Saline lake microbial communities from Rauer Islands, Antarctica - Metagenome Hop E1 #496 (v2) (version 2) | ecosystem: Environmental > Aquatic > Non-marine Saline and Alkaline > Saline... | reverse complement strand
CGGACGAGACTTGTCTGGCGAGCGACGTAGATCTCCGAGATGATCGTATGTTCGATTCCAGTCTGCTGGAGATGACATATGCGAACAAAACTTTCCCTATGGCACCAACGCCATTGCCCCCACCCGGTTACTTCAGTAGAAGATTCTGCAGTGAAACGTTTCCTGTGCCAGAATTCTACAAATTCGACGGAGGTTGTGCGCTTATGGATGTTTGACAAAAATACTCACACTGATACAAGTTTTTGTAACGGTGCCAATATACATGTGTTTTCTATGTGCATGTCTCAAGAGGCGAGACATTCCAGCAACGACGATTACAGGACAGCAATACGCAAATTGTTTTAATTTTTTCCGAAGCTTATATGTTTTGAGATATGCACAGGACTTTGTAGTGCACAGAAGAAGAGAGGGGTAAGACTGAAGCAACAAGAGCAATGTGAGCATGCATGTCTAACGCTGGGAGCGAGCCTGAATCGCCAAAATATAGGCGGACAGCGTAAGAACAGTTGCGCATAAATGTGCAGGCAGACTGTGTTTGGAGCACACAGTGACTATCACCATTGAATTGTTATAAATATCGAGAAGAGTGTACTTGTTTTGCACTGCATTGATTCGGCATAAGCAGCATGCATTCCGATTGTACTGACTAATTGCAATGACCGCTGTACTTCCTGCAATCCTAAGTTGCATGTATTCACGTGATGCCGTGTCCCAACAACGTAGAACGGGCAGCTCATGCCGAGCAATATGTTGAGATACCGAAATGCTGCCGAGGACTTGGCTGAAATTCAGTGTTGTGGTGTGCTTGTCCCACGCAATGCAAGAACATGAAGGAAGAGAATTACATGCATTTGTTTCACTCTGCATAGACGTTGACATGCGAAGAAGCTGCGTTTGTTGCGCGCACGATGACATGTGAGACGGCGTACTGAGTTCTGTGCCCCTGCCCGTAAGGATGACGATCTTTTGGCAGCATAGTGAAAAGACGAGCGGCACATTGCACACTACGACGATACGACCAATCAAGTCGATTTCAAACACACTGTTAGCGATGTTACACCGATTGCACGTGTACTGATTATTGCGAACGTCGTGGCGAAATGTTGGAAACACGTTCTTCTGCGCACACAGCATGCATACCAACAAGGTGCTCTGACGGTGGATTTGAATTTTGTTGCAATCCCAATTCGCACGTAATATTTTGGTTTGCTGTCGGATCAGTTCCACGGAGACTTCGTACACTTGAATGAGCTGCATGTGATCCCACAGCGCATTGATGTGCGTACTCGTGATGGTATGACGCTGGCAGTACATCTCAAAAACCGAGAAAAACCGCGTGTATGGCACACTTGCAAGAACTTCCAGACAGAGCGGAGCCAACTCGATGTTCGCTCGTTTCGTGCGCGCAGCAGAGCCACCTAATGCAGTGTTGTTATTATACATTTCATTGTATCCACAGTGAAGGCTGTTCTTATTATATCGACAGCACCGTTCAAACATGATGTGGCACTTGGGGGCCAGTTCGTCCAAAAGATGCAAGATGGCGGCCGTCGAAATGCATCGGTTGGTCTTTGCGAATTCGAGGTTCAATTCCACCCGGAATTGCTGTTATGAAAGCAAAAATGCTGTCACTATCATACCATGCACAAAACACGTGGCAGAACATATATACGAGGGTGCAGTCTACGTACCTGGCCTATGTTGAAGACATTGGTGCCCATTACGTTGATGTTGATGCTTTTGATGTACTTTGTCTCGGGCAAGGCATTGACGTTTTGAATAATGTAGTAGATGTATTCCATGAGACACATTTTCACCAGTGTCTTGTGTCGGAGATAGAATTTGTTTCGATTTTCAAAACTGCCGACGAGGAGTTCACGAAAGAGACGCATAATGCCAATGCGCACCTCGAAGTTGATGTCTTTTACACACACTTGAGGATAGAGCGACAACATCGATGGCATGCACCATTTTAGCAACATGCATAGTGTCTTGTCATTCTGCTCCGGCCAAGCGTGGTCGTGTTTCACGCGTCGTGGGTTCTGGAAAAACGGAATGCACGAACGTATCAAAATAATCAAATCGTCTTCGTACTGTTTTGTGGGCATCATGCACTGGTGCAGTAGGATTGTGATTTCAGGAAGCATGCCCAAATGCACACACATTGCGGTTTTACTGCCGGATTGCAGATGTTTTTGGTGCTGATTCGGTTCAATACCAATGCGATTGATGCAAGGAGCCCCTAAAACCTCAAAACTGCGCGAATAAATGTCGACGTAACATTGCAGAGGGAGAACACGTTGCATCTGCCAGCGAGCGTCAGAGTCCCCCAATCGAATTTTGTTTTCCATATTATTTACAAATGTCTGCATCCGTGCGTGTGTTGTTGTATTGTCACTCGTTAACGAGTCTGTTGTAGATTTTGGTTGCCCCTCGAGATCTGGCTTCCTATTGTGTGTGTGTTTGTTGTCCGTGGAGTGCACTGGGACGATGGTCTGACGTTCATCCATATCAGCATCTTTAATCTGATCATTCCCATCCGTCACAAAAGCGACATCAAAGTCGTAATGACGAGTAGGATTGCAGTTTTGGACGTCGTTGACGATACAAAAAACGTGTTTGACCTTTTTCTTGGATTTCGCAGAGAACGAATCCTTCTTCACGACGCCAAGAATTGTATTACCGCTGACGGCAGAGCACTCACTGGAACACACAGATGACGAGGGGCTCAACAAAAATCCACCTCAAGCTGTTTCATGTAAAAAATATTCTTGTCTTTGTACACCCTGTAAGCATTTCGCTGGTGGCGAACAATGGGCATGGGCATGTTTTGAATGGGACCCCCTGGCGGACAAATCAGCATAGCGGAGAGGCGATATTCGCCGGGTTTCGAGTGCTCGTTATAAAAACGTTGGATCAAACCGTTGACGTGGACTCCGGAGTGCACAATATCGTAGAAGAGGACCTGGGTGGTGGCGCGTGAACATGGTAGACACATGCCACGACGAGCTTCATTTCGAGTTTCCCATGGCAAAATATATTCCACACCCACAAACGCCTGCGTGGTGTCAATGTGCATGCATTCGCAATCTGCCCCACGGACGCACGATCGTTCATTCGCCGCTACACACTGGCGAAGAAACGTGTCCTCGTACGATTTCGAAATACTCCGAATGTCATTGGTGTATGTAATGCTATGCGCCGAAACACCTTTTAGTGTAGAACGATAACTGCTTTCGGTAACGATCTGTTCAAGGTTTTTGGTCATGCCTAGCAACATCTTGTCCAATTTGTCTGTTGCCATTGGCATGACGGGCCGAAATTGACTGATGCAGGTTTTGAGCAAACGATTACTGGGAATATCCGCTGTGTTGACACCAACGCTCTTTTGTACGGTTTCATATTTATCAGCCGTGGCGGGCAGCTGTATGTTGTCCAGAGCCGTGTAAATGTCCTGTTTTCGCGTGTCGAGACTGGTCTTGTGGTGTTTGTGCGCTGCAGTACCCGATACGAGCGTATTTGGATTTTTGCCGGTGTTGCTCCGTTTACGCTTGCGCTTTTCCACGTCCAGTTTAATGTCATCCGTGGGCGTATTTTCAATTTTCACGTCTTTCCATGATGATGGAATGTGACTTTGCATTTCCTGCCTCACGAAGCACAATTCGCCAGCCAATTGTCTCGGACGTAATCACGTGTATCACGAGTTGCGCTACATCCCGTCCACTGTATTGCTCATTTCCTTTTTTTAAGACGCGTAGGGTATATATGTATAACCCACAACTTCCTTTCGCCCGTAGTGACTGTCTTCAATTAAAAAGAGCATAAGAGCAATATCATATACATGTAAACGATTATGATGTTAAGTGTGATAATGTTGATTTGACGATCGTTTATATTTATCTTGTCTTCAGTGGTGGATCTGTCTTGTGGTAATGGCTTTCTCGATGCGGGTGAAGAGTGCGACGACAATAACGTAGATTTATTTGATGGCTGCAGTCGGTGTCAACTTGATCCACTCTTCATGTGTCAAGGAGCGCGGCGATCCTTGCAATTTCCAAATGCACGGGGACAAATGGTAACGCGTATCTTTTCAGTTAATTCACATATGCACATCATCCATATTCATCTTGTCTGACTGTGTTGTGTAATGTGCGCGATCGGACAGGTGAACATGACCACATTCAAGACTACAAATGTTTCTGAACGATGTGACGCACTTTCTACCGCCAGGGCCTCAAGTGTGGGGATTATCCAACAGTTGCCGACGGTGTGTCCCGTTTCCCTGTATTGGGATCCAACTATGTGGTTCGATTTGTATACAGGTAGTGTGCTGGAAACAACGTCATTGTTGCCCGTTGCGGGGTACTATTGTGCGGAAGTGTGCGCCAGGTTTCCCACACCAATTGGTTACCGCATGCACGAATGTCGATATGTGGATATAGATGAATGTGCCATGGCCCTCGCTAGTAATATAGCAATCTGTGCGCAGTATACTACTTGCACCAACCGTAAAATACTACATCGTTCGCTGTTGACGGAGACTCCTGAAGGAACCTTGAGTTCTACGGGATACATGTGCATCTGCCTGCCCGGTTATTTTACCATTCAGACTGCACCGACAGCCTGTGAAAGCAAAGGCTTGGAAGTATTATTTTTCATGACCGAAATCGATAATTCGACCGTTCATGAGACCACCAACACCAACAATGACACGGTTAGCGTCAGCGCGGCTGCCATCTCCGTCTTTTACACACTCAAAACGATGCGTCGTCGTGTAATTTCTCACGTTCAGACGCAAGTCGGCGGAATGAATTTGACCGTGGATGCAGTCTTATTCGCAGCATCGTCCACGTTCGCCGATAATTCAATCGCGTTCGAAAGTGCTGGAACTGCAAAAGTATGGAAGATTAAAATATACATTGCCTCTGCCTTCGTGCAAATGCGACATGACACGCTCAAGAACATAGCATCCGTCATTCGAAGTTCGGTACTGGCCAATCCATTGCCACATTTCCAGTTACACACTCAAACTATCTGCAACGGCCTCGTCGATGGCCCTGCCACGACTTTACAAGATGTGTGCACAGTGAATATGGAATGTGCGGCGACTGGCAAGGGCATGTGTCAAAACGCCGTGGCATATATACAAGTTCATCTTATCGAAACCGACTCGCTCGCCGACAATATCGATTCACAATCGGCGGAATTCGTTCTCATTTCCGTGAAATTTAACATGGCGGCTCGTGTGTGGTTCTTAGAACTGCAATTCGACGACTACGAGGATGGGACGCGACGGGTGCTATTCCTGTCGAAAACCCGCGTATTGAATGACGTAGTGATATATGCCGGACAAGATGACTTGCAGTGTGCTGGCATCACGACGCAAGGTCAAAACGTGGAGAATGTACAAGAAATCGCAGAGTGTCTGACTGGGCTTGCCGACCGCTATCATATTCTACAATCCTTTCACGACCAATTTCTTGTTAACGGGGCAATGACGACAGAACAACGAACAAAACTGCAAAGTGGGTTTTTGGGCAATGAAGACTTTGCAACAGGTCGTTTTAGCACGTTGCCCTCCGCGACAGTTTCCGAGGCATTATATGTTCGATTGAATGAAGCAGCCGCGGTGGCAGAAGGGTCGCTGCTCGTGACCAAAACGCGTGTTGTGACGTTGACGCTTACTTATGCCGAAGTCCTGAGTTTCGTGGGAACAAATACAAAGGATGGAGTTGATGGCAGTGAAGTGAGTGTAGATTTTTTTGTGGGTATGGCAACGTTACGCGTACGTGACGGTAAAATGACCACTTCAGTGGTGAAGCGCGATATTCTGACCAAAATCGGAACCAATTACGTACTCAGTCATGATATTACCGACGAAAGTCTTAGCGATGTTGTTGTGCCGTCCATTGCCGTTTCGCTCTATAATGTGCACAGTCGCACCCTACCGACATCATCGTGGGGATTCATTAGTTACAACATTCGACTGCCACCAAGTGCGATCGCAGCAGGCGTCACATTCGATCAGCGCGATGTAATTCCCGTGGACTCTGTCATTGGATCGATTGCTTTTTTCCAAGACGACCCACTGGATACAAATGCATATCCGTGCATCTATCGTCCTTCGGTCGAAAGCTATACGAGATTTACCGCACAAGTTGGCTGCAGCAACGTCATCAAAAGTGTAAGAATGTATTGCAATTTGTGCTTCATTGTGGTTTGAAAATAACTTCATTGTGGTTTGAAAATAACTTACATGAAGTGTAAAATGCGACATCGTGTGATTAACACGTGACTTTTTGGTCTTGAGCAGATCTGCAAACCACAATTCCTGGATGGTGCCACCGAACTGGAATATACGTTCCCACTCGGCGAATATGTGCTAGACAACGCGATGGATACAGACAAATTGCTCTTCATGAAATTCGTTCTGAGGCTGCGCACTAGTCAACAGGCTCGCATGCTCAAATACATTAGCACCAAAACAATCATACGTCGCAACGACATTGAAATCAAATGTCCTGCACCACTGCAAGTGGACAGCAGTCTGGCGAAAATTCTCAAATTTGACATGCTCGATGGATTGCTTGCAACGGAGGATCGCTTTGACCAGACAGAAACATCGCTGTTCGAGGATATCACGAGTAGCGAGAAAACGGCCAGCATTATAAAAGTGAATATTGCGACTCCCTTGACATTTATCCTGCGAATTGACGATGATGTGCTGATAAAGAGCGGCATGGACACATATGGGATTGATGTAGTGTCCATATTCACCATGTATTTTATCAGTAACGTGAAGAAAGACAGTATGCTCAATCTCCTTGGCGCTGGTAGAGGATTTACACAATACGAGGATGGCAGCATCAATCCAGACGATGATCTCTTGCGTATATGTCCTCTTCATCGTATCAAAGGGGTTTATGGGTGTATCGCGCGCTTCGAAGTGCAGAGCGGTCTCTATGAATTTGAGGGTTCCTCTGTACTGGCGGTGGCCTCCGATGAGCGAATAAGTACGCTGGCGACAGGATCGTGGGCTGCACAACAGCGTACTGCATCCCTGTCGTTTGTACAGGCCCTCCGCACCCACACTACACGAGTACGCGATCATTACCATATCAATGCAAAATCTCGCAAGGCCTTTGTGATATCGCAAGACGTTCCGTGGAGCGAGGCAGAATTTGCAAACGATCCGTCTCTATCGTATTTGCAGTATCCACAGGTCTGTTTGACTGCCCATTTCTCTGTATTTTGCTTCGATCGTTAGTTGTGTACGGATGAGCTTGTGAACAGTTTACGTATTGGACATGCACTTCGAACGCATTGGCTTGTTCTGACAAAATTGTGTGTTTTTTGGGGTTTGAGCAGCATTCCATCAGCATCTTTGCGGTTAATTTGGATGTCACCGATACTGACAAAGTCTCATCTGCACGAATTGCTTTAACACTTGGAGTAAGTATGTCCAGAAATCTTGTTCTTTTCGCCGAGAGTGCTGGCACTCGACGACAACAAATGTGTGCCATTCTCTCGGCTGTCACGGGAATCGCGGTTGCCAATATCCAGATTCAAGCACTGGCGCCGCCCGGCATAATTGCGACGGTCTTCGACATTGTGATCTCGATACCGCATTATCGGTCTCCGTATCAGGAGCAACGTGTACGGCGTCTAACTTCTAATTTCGCACGTCCAGGAACTTCCGTGCGCAATCGTGTGGAATCCATGTTTTTACAGCTCATAGAGACCTGGTTACCAGATTATACCCCCGGCAACGTCATTGAATTGCTGGGGGCGTCTGTCCACTTCCCAGGTGATATCCCCAAAACACCATTGAGAAGTCGACGTCTTTTCCAAACGTCAATTAAACCCCCAGCACCGTCGCGAGATTCGACACACCAATCGCCGGCAGTTCCGTCGTGGAATCAAACTTCGTCCTTCTTTTTACGTTCATATACAACCACCGATAATTCCGACAGTATGCTTGCTTTTTCATCCGCTGGCGGGCTTTTCTCTCGCATGTGCGTTGTTACCATTCGCTACAGTTTGTCTTCATACTGTTCACAAAATGAAAAAACAAATCTTCAAGCCATACAAGACCGACTTGCAGACCCTTTGCGTGCGGCGTCCAGCGGCCTCATTCATCAAACAATCGCAGTAGCACTTGCTCCAGCTCACACTTTATTTTGTGAGACAAGCCCATCCACCGGGTCGACTTTGCTCTCAGTCAATTCTCGACGAAATGATGCATCTAGTGATTCCTCTATACTTCTTCGGGTCGAAATCATTGTATATACTAATACCACGGGCACTTTTGTGTTGACAGCCAATCGTGAGCTCTCTGACATTGGAGTAGAACATATTAGTATCACGGCCACGAAGAAATACATCCATGAGGTGGATTTTACTCTCGATACTGTTGGGTTTCGACACGACGGTTCTCTTGTGGTAGCAGGAGCAGAGATTCTCGAGTTGCCACCACGTCACATTTCTACGACCATTCTTATTGCAATATTAGGAGGTGCTGTTCTGCTTTTGTCGGGAGTGGCATATGTTGCATATCAACATCAGCTGCACGCAAGACAGAAAGATGCGACAACGACCAACGCAGAATCGACCGTGCAGTACTCTGCTTTAAATGTGACTGCCGGTGGCTGCTCGTGTTCATTGCACTATAATTCACACGCAGGTTCAGGCACGAGTTTGAATGTGGTGTCGCAAGAGTCGTATGCGGCAAATCCCACGTACCATTCCATTGTAATAGGCGACGATAATTACGCTGCATGGCGCGGGAGACTGGTGTAAGCACAAAAAGACGAATAGTAGTGATCAACGTAATAAAGGACACCAAACACGAATAATTGCAGCGTTACAATACCAGCAAAAATCAGTATCTGATTCCCGTGAAACATGTTTTGATTTTCGCACGATTGCAAAATTTCGCACATAGAACCGCGCGTGTATGTGAATGGCATATATAATGGTATATATATATATCCGTGACTGTTGTCTGGATTCTTTGTATTGATGATCGCTGCAAAGTATTTCCAGTTGTTAGTGACTATTGCAATTCTTCAGAGTGGACACGAGCCGTGTTTTTTGGTCGACGGAAGTATAGTAACGTGTATCAAACCAGACGTGCCTGTTGTCAAACAAATTTTCAGCATCAATGTCTATAATGTAATACGAACCCCTGTCATTCCAATTCTCCGTAAGAATATGTGCATCTCAGACACTCCGCTCGTGGATCTTTACATTGGTAGGCATGCGTTCAATTTGCTAAACGCAACTGTTTCAATATCGGCTTGTCGCGATCTTTATCGCAAACTCATCTGTCCGGAACTCAAACGCGAAATCTCAGACGAATGTCGTTATGCAAATCTTATCATGTTTGCAGCGGCCGAGAGCATGGTTGAGTGCGAAACCGACACCGATTGCGTCGGTATCCGCAGTCGGTATGACATAGCACCGTTGTGGTGTGAGTGGACTCTAGAAATCAGTAAACATGTATGTCAGGCACCATTCAACGAACGATTATTGAACACGTGCGAAGTGGATGCCAATCGAGCGACGCGCATTCGAGGTGCATGTGTTTTCACCAATGCGTTTTGCGCATATGTGGTGGACAACGTTAGCTATCTTGCACCGTTGAGCGGAATCAGTCTCTTCTTCTCGTCGTTTTTTGTCATTTACATGACGCATCCGTCCGTTTCGACGAACTAGACACGTTTTGTGGACACAAAGTCCCGAGACATGGTCTATTTTGGGATTTTCGGACAATATTGTCTATTTTATAATTCAACTTTTGGGCATGTATTCCATCCATCTGCTGCACACATGACACCTGACAGCGTGGACCTGTATTTTGATCGTTTCAAGAAGGAGGTTCGAGCGGAAATCGACAAGAAAACAAATTCTCACGCCAAACTTGCTCAAAATGTTAATACGCTCACGGAGAGAATTGCTCTTTTGAAAAAGGACAAGAATACGGAAGTCGAACGCACTAAAGCACACGACATTCAGGTTCTTCGTGACCACACCGAGCAGACGAACGAATTACAGCGGAAACTAAAAAAACAGAAGCTTGAGCATGATGAGAGTGTGGAGAGCATCGCCGAGGGCGTGAGGAAAGTTCGAGTAAAGGAAAAGGAAATGGAGTCGATGAAGTCGACAATTGCGGGACTCACGAGCACGATTGAGAGCAACAAAGTACAAGCAGCGACAATGAGCGACGCAATTGATGATTATGTTGTCAAAATCGAACTCGTCGAACTGGAAATCGAGAGTGTGCGTGTGCGAAACAAACAAATACATGCCGAAAACAAAAAACTGAAAGAACTCGCTGGTGTAAAAGAACGCGAACAGGAACATCAAAAAGCCGAAATGGCCACGTTCCGACCACGTATGCTCGATATGGCAGACAGGATGGTAACCGAATACAAGAAAATCAACAAACAACTCATCAAGATCCACGAGAAACAAAAGCGTATCATTGCAGAGAAAACCGCCATTATCATGCAATTGCAAAAGGCCGATGTGTCCACCCTTTGAAGATGATCCGGTCAGAGGGATCACCGCACGGAACACGGACAAGCGGAATAGATTTGGAACGGATTTTTAATAAAAAGATTGCATAATATCTCATTCTCCTGTGTTACCTTTGCTGGTCGTGAAATCGGTCGTATTGTTGTAAATATTCCTTCGACACCGTGTGACGGAATTCCCGCACTTTAATGCAAATTAGGTTGAATTCGACCAAAGGCATCGTTATGCCTGCTTCGCCAAACTCTGATACAAGTTGTGCGAGAGAACATTCGCGGATCTGTGCGCCCACTGGAACGATAGAATGGGCCTTTTCCAACCGGAACGCAGTCACCTGTTCTTCCGAGGCAACTGCAATACGTGGCCCATTGGAGTGGTTTGCAGTCATTTGCACGTCTTGTGTTTTTTTTGATGCGTCACTGTATTCGGGCTGTTGTCCCAATTCACTGCTATTGTGACATGGCGTTTTGGGCGCGGCATCAATAACAAAGTGAGTTGCTCGACACAAGACACGGATAGGCTCAAAGAGAATACTATTGACAACGTTGGCAATGTCGGATCCCGACATATGTTCCGAAATTTTAGCCAATTCAAATATGTTGTCATCTGAACAAATTTCGATGTTGAAAAATGAACGAAACATGCGCTGACGGCTTTCGATGTTCGGAAGCTCGATGTACACTGTGTGGGGGAAACGGCGCATAACCGCCAAATCGATTTGCCATGGAAGATTGGTGGCCGCAATCACAAAAACCTCTGTTTGTGCTTGGAAGATCTTGTCGAGTTCAATCAGGAGCTGATTTGTAAGGCGCTGGTCTGCGATGGAGCCATCACCTTCGCGTTTACAGGCAATGGAATCCACTTCGTCAAAAAAGATAATGCAGGGGCTATTGCGCACGGCAGCGGCAAAAAGAGACTGTAATTTCTTTTCACTGCCGCCTACCCATCGCGAGGTCAGCTCGGCACATGAAGCATTGAAAAAACATGCGTCCACTTCCGATGCTGTGGCGCGTGCAATCATCGATTTTCCCGTACCTGGCGGCCCATATAACATGATTCCATTACTACGCTTGACTTTCAGTCGTTTGAAGAGTGCAGGAAACTGCATGGGTATTACAACCGACTCGCGGATCGCGTCGATAGCTCTGCTACATCCCATAACATCTTCGAATTTAATATCTCCGGCTCGCATGGCTTCCCACTCTATGTCTCCTATTTCCTCCTGTCCACCACCGCCACCGACCTGTCCATCTTTTTTATTATTCGGCACGTGAGCTGCGCCGGCTGCTCCGTATTGTTCCAAAGAACATTGTGCAAACGAAGGACATGAAGCGGAGTTTGATACCATCGCATGCATGTCCACGTTAGCAGGAGAAACGAGACTATCCAGATTGGTGTTGGACATGTCGCGTTGTATTTTTTTAGACGCATTGATTGCTTGTTCATTCTGCAAGTGTTCAGACGTTTGCAAGAGCGAATTGACAACAGCATCCGATTTGGCCCATATAGTCTGTGCTGTTGTCGAACGTGCGGCGATGAGACTGTGGGCAAGTCCTACTAAATCTCGGATCTGGTCCTCTGAGCAGAGTTGATTTGTCCGTGTGTGCACAGCTTGCAGATACAATTCCGCTTCCAATACAATGCTGGACGATTGCGTCATTTGTGTGATCTTGTCCAATCCTCATAACATATACTTTCATAGTGCCAATGCAACACTTTCACTCCACTCACTGCACATTGTTGTGAAACACACTCCAAACTGTCCTCAAGCTTTTATTGCGACATTAAATAGAAAACAATTCCGATAGCGATTTACGAAAGAGTCTTTGCATTAGACCGATCTATGATATCTGGCAAAGTATTACAGAATCCTTAGACTCAGTATAAACTGCTCGACGGACCTCGAAACTTACCATATGCACTATATGGGTTTCGCATATCGTAGGATGACAAGGGAGGAACGCCACTTGTGCCCGCATAGAACGTCGGAGCGACACTAGAGCCGTACACTGTATTTGGTGCCGACAAATAGCCGGGGGGAGGCGTTTGTGTGTAGCCGAGAGGAGGCGCTTGTGTATAACCTGCTGGCCACTGTGTATTGGGAGGGTAACCCGAACACTGCTGTCCAACGCAATTCATGCCTGGTTGTTTGTGGATGGGACACTGCAAATTCGGAGATACGCCACCGGGCGCTACGTTGAAGAGATTATTACCTGCTTTGTCACGGGCATTCGGCATGAAAGACATGCTTTCTTTCTCACCACATAGCACTTATTTATATAGTGTTTGCGAACGAACCGATTCATTTTGTTGAAGACAGCAAATAAAACACGACTCTGAATCAGATGTCGAAAGTAGAGCGTGCTGAGGAATCGAACCCCTTTCTGCGACTTGATGCTTTCATCCAAGCGCGTTGACATCCTGTCGCACGAAAGGAGTTGTAACACTGCTGTTTTACACCTGTCACTTCCTTTCAAAGGACCGTGCTGTAGTTGCCCCTAGTACCACCGTATATTAAAATGGGTTACATACTTATGTAGGATGGATTGGCGACATCCCAGAAAACAGCAAAATTTGTTCGAAAATCAAGTCTGAAAAGAGGCGCGTGATATGCACCTTTGACGGATACGAATTGATCTTGCGACTGTCGTATTTGGACTCAGGACCACGTATGTCCACTTCGTCGCTACTTTGCTTGACGTACTCCATGGGAGCGATCTTCAAAACGTCGTGTATGATGGATAAGAATTTGACGCAGTTGCGTAGTAGTTTTTGACTAATTCGTTTGCCTGTGACACAAGGGTGCATGCATATGTTCAGAATATTTTCTATCATGACATTTGTTCCACACAATGCGATAGTACACCACGAAAAGATACCATGCACGCACAATACAAACACTTACAAGTGCTGTAGATGGAAATCTCCACCATTGGGCATGCAAATATCAGTGCAGCTACGAAAAGGCAAACGGAAATTGTTTTTCCGAAGCGACGTGGGGTGGAAATGCTGTATAGACGTGGAGAGTTCGAGAATAAATTCAGTGTCGCAGTACATTCCCACCACAAGCCAATAAATCTGGAAAGTCAACATACAGGATCTCTTGGTTGATGCTCTGCCACGTATTCATTTCGAGCAGTCGCGGATAAGAACGTTCAAAAAATCCAGGGGGGTCGGTTTTGAAGAGCACTCGTACAACTGAATTCAAAAAGGATTCCTGTACCAAGAATATGATAGTAGGTGTAGTGGGAATCAGAACATCGTACGACACGTAATATGATTGCGAAAATGCAGACGATTGTACTCAAGTTTTCATCTAATTGCCACAAAAAGACTTGTCGTCTCTGCTTTCGCTCACATGAAAGATTCGCTGATGATATGAACGTTCCCAACCACCCCTGTCGAGGGCTGCGAGTGCTTTTCGCAAGCTGTTGATGCGAGAAAATCCGTTTATGTCGGCGGTGTCGGCACTGGTGATTCCTGAATAAAAGCGAGAAATCGTGCCAAATTTTTTCTTGAGGAAATCACGAGCTGTTTTAGTCATGCCACTGTGGGCTTCGTCATCTTCATCATGTTGCACCGCCGCACATGAATTTGTGACATACTCGGAAAAGAACACGTCATCGTTGCGTACATGCATCGCTGCCATTGTGAATTGCAAAAATCGTGTCACGTACAAATCGCGATTGTTTATATAATTGATAGCAATCAGGAAACAATATAGCGCATTGGGAACATACACGTCAAATCATCACTGCAACGGTCATATTCACCTCTGTAAAACACAAACGTGTGCACGGTACAGCGCACTCCTATGCTTAAAAAAGAAAATCTGGCCTACATTCGAATGATGGAAGCCGACACATTGCATAATCTGCTAGACTGCACGTTGCGTTGCGCAACGTAAGCTGTTGTTGAAGCCAGCATGTTGCCGATCTCACACACCACGCCCGCCACAGACCCCGAAAATCCCATCTTGGAGACGGGCGTCAAGAAGAGAAAATATCGTTTCAAGAGTGGCACCGTCGCCCTTCGGACCATCAAGAAGTTGCAAACTACTACGAATCTGCTTGTGCAAAAAGGTCCTTTCCGCAAGCTCGTCAAACAGATTACCGCGGAAATGGGCGTGTCGATTCTTTATCAAAAAAAGGCCATTGAAGCCCTACAAGAGGCTGTAGAATGTTATGTTATTGAAAAGTTCAAGCGCGCCAACAAGAATGCCACACATGCAAAGCGCAAGACCATCTCGATCGCCGATCTGCAAATGATGGACTTCTAGTGACAGACGCGTGCACCGACACATGCACAAATATACACACATGCGACATTGTGTTTGACCACATTGTGTAAACATTGCCCTCTTTTTAATACAATTCGTGACTTTTATTTTTCAAAAACGTCTCAACGCATGATGTCGTTCGAGCACCGTGTTCACGCGTGTCAAAACAAAGAGAGATGGTGATATTCCGTCTGGAAACGTCACATTAGTGCGCACCATTGTGCATTGTGCGACGAAGCCACGATATAAATGACGACAATAACGAGAATACCCAAGTATGCAAACACTTGATCTATTTTATGGTGCAGACACGTCACCACTTTTTCAATCAATCCAAATGCGCAGACCCATAGCAGAATTTTAATTGTTAACTCTTCCCAGCAACTTGGCCCGTGCATGCTCTACGACGTTTGTCGCGTGCGATTGATACATTAACTTATATAGTAGGGTGAAATCGAAAGCCACAAGCAGCATAATGCAATACCACGTCACACGTTCTGCTGATTGGTGACGAATCTATGCATTGGCGACGTTTTACGGTGACAGATGACTCACCGATGCTGGTATTTTCTACATGTCCAAGATATGTGATTGTGACAAGCATACTCTTCGATTGCCGTACATCCAAAAATGCTCAGTGGAACGACCTAAAGAGACGGGAACTTCATTTTCGTACAATATTACAACCGAAAATAGCATAGTGGCATTGTTGTTAACAAATAGCGATATCGTTTTCTGATTTCGCAAATCAGAGGGAATAGCACGAAATGTTGATATCGCAAGGCGAGTTATTTCTCACCCGTGACGAGCAGATGCTCCCTTGCAGTGGCACGCACTCATCTCCTGAGCATGAAACATCGCCGTGCCACTCGCGCTCGAACTTTAACAAACATAAGCGCCAGAAACACTGTCAGAGTCCTGATTCATCGCACTCCGGTGTGACTGTCGTAAACGGGTTCTCGGGCATCAATTCCATACAGGATATGGCTCCGATGCAACCTGGAGACTTGAACTCGGAGTCATGCGACAGTAATATTGAAGATGTCCTTTATGTCACCGAGTCCGCCACTGTGGCGGAACCAGGCGCCATGAGTACTAATGTCCGCGTCGCATGTGATGCAGACGGAGATAACGGCGCATTTGTGACAAAAATTGACCATGCCTCAGAGTATGACAGTAAGTACGATCTCTTGCACCTAATGTTCGCACAGAGCAAGGTTGTACAGCAGCAGAAGGTGCCGTTGTCACAAAGCATTGTGGTGCTACGAATGTCGTGCATTCAACGAATGCAAGTCCTCTTGCACCACAGTAAGATGGGTGCCGATGGTATGGGGTTCAGCGATAACGTTATCCAAGAGTCGAGCGTGATCCAGGCGATTCTCCTGCTCGATTGGATCATTGCAAACGATCCGAAATATTTCATAAGCATGAAACCTGACCTACTCAGTGGCATATGTATAATTCTTAGCAGTGCACATTTACAACCGGAATTATTGGAGCAAGTGTACGGCATCGCTGCGTTTGCAATATATCACAGCAACAAGTTTTCGTTGCGCCAGCATCTTGCTGCACACGTAAAGCAGATCGAGCAGAGTGTGTTACGACGGTACAATAAGATTGTGTTTACCGACTTCATAGGGCAGTACTACGGTCACGATGATCGTGCAATGCAGCGTATTGTTCATTTTTTCTACATCTACATGGCGACCAATACTGCTACGTGGCTGCTCAATACCTACGAGACGTTTGTGGAAATTGCCTTGCAGGAGAGCAGCGACATACAGATCCACATTGATCTTCTCGACGATTACTTGCAGATCTGTGTGTAGATAATCATTTTTCAGTTCTGTGCATCTTTGTAACACTCGTTTTAAATAAAACAACGTTGTTACTCTCACATGGATTCACATCGCAGTCTACTCACTGCAGTCCTGGAAATGGTTTTCTGTTTTTATTGCAATCAAACCCACTCACTCTTGGTCTTTATTCAAAGGCAAATCGCCGATAATCTCGTTTGCCGCCGTATAAAACGATGTTGTGATGTGCGTGTGGCAGCTCCAATTTCTTCAATTGATCGTACATGCACGGGTCGCCTGCCCATTGCACACGCACACAAGCGTTGCCGATGACCACCCGTGAGAGCGGTTCCGATATCGACCGTATGAATTCATAACGCTGACTTATGTCAAGATGACTTTGATCCTTGACGAGGACATCGTATACTAGTGCTACCATTGTATGATTGCCGGCATCATCCTGATCGCATGTCAGGTGGGCAAAGCATACACATTCGGGAATGTCACCGACGCATGCCGTACTTTCAGGAGAAAAGTGTGTGATTTCAACATTGCACATTCTCGAAGCTTCGGCGTCACTGGTAGTATCCAACACCGGAGTCTCTCGTTCATTACTCTTGACATCAACTCCGTACTCATCCGCGAACATGGGCAAACCGACAACAATTGTGTTGGGAGGACCAAAATACACAAATATGTCGATGCAGTGTGTAGGTCTCCATGTACAAAACATACTAGACGTGCAATCACTATGAGACGATCCAGATTCACCGAACAAGGAACAAAGTGTTTGGTACGGTTCAACCTGTGATGACAATACTGATTGCAAAATACGCGCTGCCTCTACCAGAATTGTGGCGCTGTAGGCACTGACCGCGTCGACGGAAAATCGCAATTTGAGTTGCTGGATGGCTGCTACAGTATAAATCATTCGATTGGGTGTTTTCTTACTCGTATGTGTGTGTGATAATGACGGTGGCGAGACACGGGGAGAGGCAGCCATGCAACTTTGCTTTACATTGTGATTCACGTGTGATCCTCGACATTGCACAACATGTATCTTTTTCTCCAACGTGTTTATGAGCCTCACGTCTTTCAAGCATATATATGCACACATAGTATGCAAGCTCAAATAATCACAGTGCGGAGGCAAACGAAATCTCTGCGTGCAAGCCGTCAACAAGAATATGACGCATGTGAAATCCAGAGCTACGGGTGACGGCAAAGGCGCTCCTGACACTTTTACTTCGAACTTGGAATCAATAGCGGCGAAGCTGTCTGCCCCCGCATCGTCACTTGCGCCACCTGGTGTCATCATGACCGTTCCGGGTCACATTGCAAATATCTTACAAGTGATCCTACTACACGACAAGTTTGATCATAACTTTGACAAATGGAATTTGATTGCAGGCGACGATCGCGACGTACTCGTACTGACCTTGAAAACTGGTGCTCAGATTGACAGTTCCTTAGTCTACACAATATGCATGATGTATCCTTTTCGCATTCACGGTCCACTCGTAATAAAAAATACAATGCACATTGAATTTTTGCACGACAATCGTCTTGAGACCGTCAGTGTCACGGCCAATATTACGCCCAAAAATATCGAATACACGCTTGGCACCTGTTTACACGATCGCAAACGTCAACGATTGGGATCCACTACGATCGCCAAAACCTCAGAAAGTATTACGACAGATGAAGGCAACCGTGCTTTCGGGAAATCGGCGGACGTCTCAAAACCAAAAGCTGATGCACGCGAAGACGATGAACATGGCGCGGGAGCGGTGGATCTGAATCTCGATTCAATTCGACAAAAGTTGTCTGTCGCACTACAGGCTAGCAATAATTCTAGGGTCTTTATTGAGCAGGTCCGCACTGGATTTGATGCTGCGGGATCCTGGATCACCTTCCAGCTTTCCGAGTGCGACAAGCTCAATCTGGATTTCTTCGGCAGCTTTCAGCTCGCTATGGACGATTTACCATTGAAGGTACGTAATCACAGTGTTCTTGATTTCAAAAACTTGAAACACAATCTACCTCTCACAATCACTGACAGCTCCATTCTTTCTGCAGTCGCTACAAATTCGGATTGCCAACGTTTATTCCGTCTCTCTTCGATTTTATAATGCGAAGGAACGACGAATCGCATCCAGTTGGCAGTTTGTCCCTGTTTACACACAGAAAATCAATTCGTCCTTTCTTGCCATGCGCACTCTCAGAGAATATGCATAGATGCAAGTTAAGCCCACTACATATCGCACAAGAGACTTGCTCAGAAAAATTGTTGACAAGAACATTTATTACAACTTAAAAAAATCTTGTCGTGTGGTATTCTCAATCACTCTCTATCTCAAAGTCCTCATCCCAGGTCGGTACTCCGGTGTCTTTGTACTTGTAGTAGAGATCTTCGTTAGAAAGACCCCAGTTTTCGCTGCCGGGATCTATGATCATCAAGTTTTGGTTGTTCCACTCCAGAATAACACGTGCGAGCTCGGCACGTTTCTCGTCTGCAGCCAACTGCTCTGCGGCTGCTTCGGCTTCGGCGTTTCTTTCAACAATCTTCTGCCTTTTGTTAAAAGCACAGGAAGAGGAGTCGTCTTGGAATCCAACGTATGTCGACGATGAGGACGAGCATGCACCTACAATCGTCAAGACATTTGCGTTGAAGCGCTGCCTCTTCTCGCTAATGAGCTTCTGTTTGAGAGCTTGACGTTCCACGATAGGGGGGTGTAAGAGCGAGGCATCAAACATGGCCCTGCGAGAATCCATACCACCGTATGTCCACTCCCCAGGGACAGGCGACGATGATGATGAGGCGACGGGTGACATCGAAATGAGTGTTCCGTCAGCATGCCTGAGATTCTTCCTGCCCTTGCCACGGCGTCTTGGTGTCTGCGTTGGTGTAAGCGTGTCGCTTGTAAGTGAAGAAGCTGTCTCGGGTGGCGACACGATGATGGGTGGGGGTAAGGGCGTAGGTACGACGACTATGGGTGCCGAAACAAGCATGGGGGGCATCATGAAAGCAGCCTGCCTCAGAGTCTTCTTGCCCTTGCCACGACGGCGGGGAGTAGAAGATGGCGTAGAAGTACCGCTCATTGTCAAAAAGCGTCGAAAACGTGGCAAATCTGGGATAAAACTCCCAGAAAAATATCGCTTGCTTTTATAGGCAAATATTCTATTTCCAGCGAAATGTCACTTCTCTACGCCTCCACAGAGACCAGTCCTTAAAATGAAGACATCACCTTAAAATGTATATGACACGAGAGTTTGTGTGCATTGTTGGTGCATTGGTCGTTCACGTCAGCGTTTAATGTTCGTTGAGATTCTTGTAAATATCACGTCGCGCAACAAAATTCGACCAATTCAGTGATTTTGATACTTTTCTTGAACTGAACGACGGCCGATTGTACAGAGGCACTTAGTTTCTTCAGTCTGGCGTCTTGAATTTTGCCCACTTTTGCTTCTTTCACCGCACTGTCCTGTGTCAGTTTTGTCTCGTCGAGACGAGCTTTGGAATACAGTGTTCCATCGGGTCCGCATTGTGCCAGAAATTGAGTGTCGTGCTCCAACAGGGCACTCAATATTGCGGCAATCGCTGATTCCTTGTCTGTTTCAATTTGTTTGAGACTATCCAAGTGTTTTGTTATCACCTTGTTGATTTTCTTTATGACTAAGTCGTCCTTTTGCAGTTGCTCACGCGGGATTGTCTCGTACTTCCTGCGTAGAATTTCACTGGGCAGCCGCTTTTTTTCCTCGTCGCACTTGTCAATTTCTTTGTTGACGTCCTTGGCTTTATCTTTAGCTGATGTTTCAAGTCGTTTTTTGCCTTCTCTGTACTCCTTATTGCCTTTCAGCTTTCCCGCCCAGTGATCTCTTTGACTCTTCAATTCATCAGTCAAAGTGGAGTGCAATTTCTCCAATCCGTCATTGAGTTCACTCTGTGCCAGCTTTCGGGCGGCCCGCAATTCGGTGCAATTTGCTTTCAAGATGGCATACGCCTCTTGCTGCTCTTTGGTCCACGGTGCGAATTCGCCTTCATTTTGCGCCACATGCTCTTTCTTACTCTGTAATGTTTTCAATGCCTTGCGGCGAGCGATCTCTGTCTTCTCATCTTTATCTCCCTGTTTCTTCAAAACCTCCTTTTCTCGCCCTGTGCTACTCTTCTCCACTCGTTTGAGAACGCCTGTCTTTTTCGATGCTTGCGCACACGTGGCTTCGAGTTTCACGGCATGGCTCGGAAATTCACTTGCACAGGTGCAATACAAAGTGTCATCGAACATCTCGTCGTCGATCGCCAATATCGATTGTGGTCCGACGGAATTCCATGATATATATACGATTTGTCGTCAAAGCATTTGAAGAGTTTTGTCATTTTCAAATAATTGCTCTGTAGAACACATCGAGATGTCCTTAATGTTTGAATTGCTGTAATATCAAAGTGCTATTTGGCTCCGAGGCACTTCGCCCTGGGCTACTGTAGCGAGTTCTACCAGCGCAACTAGCGGCTACAGCAGAACCACGGCACCACGCGACCCGCGCTGTATCATCTGCTGCGACTGCCTTTTTCGATGCTTGCGCACACGTGGCTTCAAGTTTCACGACATGGCTCTGAAATTCATTTGCACAGGTGCAATACAAAGTGTCATCGAACATCTCGTCGTCAATCGCCAATGTCGATTGTGGTACGACGGAATTCCACGACATATGTACGATGTGTCGTGAAAGCATTTGAAAATGCGACAATGGTGATGAAATGATACTTCATGTCGCTACAATGCGTCAAGGTGCTGCTCCACAACCCAGAGTTTTGTCATTTTCAAATAATTGCTCTGTAGAACACATCGAGATGTCCTGAATGTTTGATTTGCTGTAGTATCAAAGTGCTACTTCGCGTCGGGCATTTCGGGATTAAGTCATATATAAGTTGTCGTGAGACCAACACCATGTTTTAGAACGTATTGAAAATGAGTTCCAGTGATCACATGACTGGCGACGACTTGTTTCAGAGGGCGTCGGAACATGAAATTGAGCTGTTGCAACGACACCGAGCACGAGCACACGCAGAATTTGTGCGCGGTAGGGAGGCGTTAAACATGCGCGAATTGATTGACGATTTTGAAGACTTTTCTTTCATGCAGCAAAGGGACATGCGTCGGAATCGGGCACATAGTATGCGCATGAATGAATTACACGATACGATATCTCTTAGACAAATGGAGGCACATACACTGAATGCAATACGCAAAACTGAAGAATATCACATGCAGCAGGAACAGGAAGGTGTGCAGAGAATCGCGGCCTTGCGATTCGCTCGTGAGCACATGCAGCAGAATGCAGTGAGGGCCAGCGATTTCCCGCCTCCACTCGCCACCGGTTATTTGTGCACAAATGTTGAAGGATTCGGCGATAAAACTCAGAGGGCCGTGTTATTACACGAACAACTTCTGCGTGAACGTGCTCTAGTATCAGCTCACGCAGAAAGAATTGCCGAACAAAAGGTAAAGGATGTATTCATCGACTTTTCCACAGAGCGCTCTCAAGTGGCTGTCGAAAACAGGCTCGCAACACAACGAGGTCAATCAAATGTAGATTCTGTGGGCAGGACGACAGGACATCCGTTTTCTGCCCAATCTAGGGCAAACGATTCAACACAAGCTCGACTTGGGAGGGACTATTCGTCGTTTTTTGGGACGAATCCATAATCGTCGGGTGATGGTGAAACAAGACAAAATGGCACAGACACGTGTGGTGGGTCGTCGACTTTTTAATTATGAATATAAATCTGAAAACACAAATTGGCGTGACTTTATGAAACGTGGATTTGTCGAAGCATTCTTATAATTATGCTTATGCCATTGCATGGTAAGATGTACTGCATGCTTTTTGAGTGTTGCATGATAAGATTTATTGCATGTCTTTAGCGCTCCACACACTCGTCCAGTTTCGACAACAGAAACATCCCGTATCGAACACCTTTTGAGTGGGTGGTGATGCCATGTGCAATCGAATCGTCGTGGATTGTGAGAGAATCAAGACTGCGTTGCGGCATCTCGAAACCAGTAGTAGTAACGTAAACAACACGACCACCTTCACACCCGTCGCCGCCCGTGTTAAGCGGAATCGCCATGGTGAATTTGGATTCGTCCCTGTGAAATTGGATGCACAAGCCGGAATCCGAAGCCTCGTCCGAGTTGTGCAGACCGTTGTTTTCCACACGAAAGGGCGGTGGTTCCGAACGCCGCAAAATCAAGTCGAAAACACTCTCAGGCAATAGAGTTACGATGTTGTTGACAAACAGGTCGATTTCGGCGCATTGCTTCGGCGTGGCAGGAGCCCCCGTATGGTCCAGTGTGTTTTTAAGAATGTCCAACAATTCTTTACGATTTTGCTTGCCCTGCATGCACAAGCGCATATCGACACCTCCGAACTCGTCCACCTTGCTTCCAGACTCGGCGTGTTTCTTCTCCATGTGGGCCACCAAACTCTGGCGGATGAAGGCTGTCATGCCGATATCTGTATGTACTACAAAATTATTGTAGATCGTTGCTTCCAGCGAGTTCAAGATTTTCGTAGCTTGTTCTTGATGCGCCACCGGATCTTTTCTGTTTTCACACAGCGTAGACTCACACTGCAAGAGTTCTGTGCCAATTTGATCGAGATGTTGACCCCACTCTTCGATACGCACTACAGGTCCAGATTGGAATCTTGCTGGATGAAGTGGTTGGTATTTCTTTCGTGGGGGTGCGACGGGCCTGGGCACAAGTTCCTGTTTCAAGTACTTCTCCACGTCCTCATCATTGTTACTGGCATCGGAATCACCCGCCAGAGCGGCGGCTGTTTCTGCGATTGAAGCTGTCGTGCCGTCCCATCGATAGCACGACTCGACCCAACGAAGCGTAGCATAGCACGGCACACACAAATCAAAATCATTATCAATGTCCTGATAATACACATCTTGAGCATTGGCTTGACAATTGTCGCACATGCGATATGACGTGGTGCTACTGCGTGTTAACGGGAGATTGGCAGGACTACGCATCTTCTTGATGGTTCCGGTGGCGTTGCGCAGTGCCGACTGCATCTGACGCACACAATGCAGTTTTAACGGATTAAACCCCGTGTATGGAGAAGCATTCGTCATGTCAAGAAGAAACAATTGAAGTTTACGCGATCGTACTTCCTGATGCACAAAAACTTTTTTGCCGAGAGGGGTATAGCATACGAGACAATCGCCACCAGTGTGTTTAATTCCTCGCATGTTATCCATAGGGTTAATGCCACACAGTTTCTTGATACAGAGCTTAAAATCGTCGATTTCGGCATCCGAGGCCGATGCCCAGCGACCCATAATGTCCACCAACTTTGTTTCGACATCTACACCACGGATTTGGAAGGGCGACGAGATATCAAACAGGACTGCCCCAATCTTATGATTGGCACAGGAAAATATGGGCAATGCAATGGGCGTCGGGTCATGCGATGGCAGCGACGTCCATGACGCACGACAAAGAGGACATTTCTGCAGTCGAGGAGCGCAAGTTGCGCAAACCTGGTGGCCACATAGGTTGGTACACATTTCACCACCCGTATCAAAACACACACAGCATTCGTCTGCGGTGGCGTTTGCATACACAAGCATGCTACAGTTTGATACAATTGGAATGACACGCAGTATCTGTCGCGCCGTGATTTTCTTGGTACAGCTGCCATCTGGGAGTCGAGAGAACCCAGCATTCGACGAGCCCACTACATTTGCGTTAACAATGTGCGATATGTCGTGGTCGTCTGGCGCTACGGAGACTGACGGATCGAAACGCATATTCTTCCAATGCACGCGTTCGAAAATCCAATGTACGCGTTTGTTGTATTTGATTCTATCAGCACTTTCGGTCAGGACACCATGCGCTTGAAACTGGTGATCACTGGCCCATCGCCATGATTCAGACGAATTATTTTCTAACCACTTTCCAGAAATACATGCAAGCTGCGTAGCTGTCATCATAACGGCATCGCCCGTAGCCACCTCTCCTTGCCTCATGGATGAAAAGTTTCCGCACGATCCAAATGTCTGTTCCCCTGACAGAACGCTATTCAGTTGCAACATGCGGCCGTCCATGATACTGCGCTTGTATGGCTTCAAGATACGACTGGTGGGCAGAATAGACTCCAATGTGGATTTTACATCCCCATTCATTGCGACATTTTGAAGCGGCGTCACCTCGCCCGTTGTCACGGATTTGAATGCAAAATTGAGTTCTGACGCTTTGATGCTATTCACGGTGTCCAATGACATATCATCATTCGAATTGGACCTTGGTACAGGTGCGGCCCCGCGATACACGCTGCTAATACCCCTCGTGGTCCCTGCACCAGAACCCCTCGTGGCCCCCCTGCTCACCACTCCTCCGCTCCTGTAAGAATCCATCTCGTCATCAGACTCGGAGATTGGTTCCGGTGGAGGCGGCGAGGGGTCACCCCACGTTACAAGATACCCAATAATATTCATGACCTGATTTCGTAGAGTGCAACAGTGAGATGTGATTGCTACACATCACAAAACCCTACATATATATATGAATGTGACGTTGCAAACAAATTATCTACGTAAAGGCTCGTGATAAAAACACGAAAAGGGGTGTAGAAAGACATATTGACGCATGCGGGAAATCACTCCATAAATTTTTTTTTTTTGCAAATCCTCGACTCTTGGCTGTTAATACGCAGCGTGTTACCCTTGCATTAAGCTTGGTTAAGCACCACTGTTGCCGTCTCAATCACTTTCAGTGTCGTCGACGTTCTTGTTCTCGTCCTCGTCCTCGTCCTCATCGTCGTCCTCGTCCTCATCGTCGTGTGGACCACCATCATTTCCCGATTCTCCGCAGCACGGACAGGTGCGGTGGCAGCCCATCGACATGCAGTCTCCACACGAAATAACGTCTGGTTCCTGGTCGGAATCCTCGGGGTCAGCCTTGTGTACCTCAGTGCACTCCGGGAATGTGCGAGTGCAGGATTTGGCAGTGCAAGGACACTGGATGTTTTTGCGCTTCTGCTCCGCAGACATCTGTGCGAGAATCGAGGCATTGCATTCGAAGTACTTAATAGCACACTTGCCATCCGTGTGAGCGGGGCAGGTCGGGCACGAGCACGGCTGCTTCGTAATCTCTACCGTCTTCGTCACATCCTCCTCGTGCTTCGCCTTCTTCGAGGTCGAAACATACGAAGGATCAGCATTCAGAAGGATGTCGATGGCCCTTTTCACGGTCGACATGATGAATGCGAGAAAGAGCGATTTGCAGTGTTTTATGGATGTTCTGTGGGGAACCCTACCTTGCCTATTTTAGAACTTCTTCAGAAATTCGATGCAATCGAAAAGGGGGGAAAACCCACACAGACGTGACAGGTCGATCGTAGATTCGAAAATGATATATTTATCAATCAATTCTTCGGACGCGACGTATGCTTCCTGGCCGGCATCTTATATACAACAAACGTCAACTCGGGATAAACGCGGGTAAAATACAAAATCGAGCAAGAATGGCACCAAACACGCCTTCCTGGAACACAAAAAAACATGCCCATGTTGTGATTGAAATGTAAGAAAAAGTAGTGGCAGGACGGCGTGCTTCTAAAAATAACGATAGTGTATAAAATAGGGCACAGGGAAATCTCGTGTGAGACAGCATGCAAACGAAACCCTCGTCTTCTATGGTGTGTTGCGGCACTGGCAGCACATTTGTTCTCAGCAATGAGGGAGATTTGTGGGGCACTGGTTTGAATCATCATCTGCAATTGGGACTTCCGAATCGGTCTTCGACCAGCAATGCACCATGCTTGTCGCGTGAATATTTTGAACTAATTCCGCTACAAAACGTTCCCGCGGTGAGGGAAATCGGCTGTTCAGGAAGCTCCACATTCGCGATCACAGTGAATAATGATTTATTTTCATGGGGCAATAACAAGCACGGGCAACTTGGACAGGGAGATGCCGATGAAATGGTACTGCCTGGCCGTGTTTTGTTTCTAAATTGCAACATTACGTCTGATGTCTGCCGCTTGCCCAAAATCTGGCAAGTGGCATGCGGCAACGAGCACACGTTGTTACTGACCATGGACAATCGAGTTCTATCGTGTGGAGACAACAGTTACGGTCAACTCGGCAGGGCCGATATGAGCCCTTCATCGCTCAGCAACCGCTTCGTCGTTGTGTATCCAATAATCGGCAAAAACGAGGAGAAAACTTCGGTACCAGTACGATCGATTGAATCAGGAGCCTTCGCGTGTGCAATGATTCTCCAGGACTTCTCTCTTTGGATGTGGGGCAGTCACGTCAATTTGCAGGTGCCCCCTATGTGGGGAGAGGATGTACTTGAATTCCAGAAAACACCTCTACTCATTGAAAACGTAATTGACGACAGGGATGACGCCAACAATTACACAAACGAAAAGCGACCATTTCTCGTGGAGAGTATTTCGATGGCTGCCGAGCATTGTGCATGTATTACAACGGATAAACGCGTGTGGACCTGGGGGTTAAACTCTCACGGAAAATTGGGAAATGGGACGAAAAACGGCAGCTCTTCTCGTCCAACGAGCATTATGTCTGCATCACAACTTCAGAGCATGTCACGACCTGTAGAGATCTGCTGCGGCGGACATCATACTCTCATTCGAAGTGCGATTGGCTCGCTGTGGGCGGCAGGAGCGCACAAACTTGGGATCGGCATCGATGGTGGTCACGAAACAAGTCTATGTCGATTTCAGCGCGTGCTGCTGCCGCCCTGTGCCTTTGTAGACGGCGGAGGCGACATGCGGGTGCTGGGCATGGCTGCGGGCAAGACACACAGTGTGATTGTGACGACAGGTGGACATGTTATGACATGCGGCAAAATGAAATCAGCCATCCCTGTGACATCTGGACCCCCATATCGGAGCGAAATGACGTCCAGTAGTGGATTCGGAGGACTTGGGTATTTCCAAGGAGTCTCACAGCACGGTCATGTCAACACGTTTCATAAAGTTTACCAACTCAAGGATCGAGTGTCATTCTCTGAAAGATTTTCAACGCACACCTTATCAAAGATTCTCGTTCTCCTTTTGGGCGTTCATCTGGACAAGGTACCATCGTCTCCAGTCACCGTGGATCGGATTGCAATGAATCGTGTTTCAATCGAAGTGCTCGACGTCATCATAAGCCAGCTGTTGGTGTCCGGGCAACATAAGACCGTACATTGTCACAAATATACTGATCGGAGACAGCTGTAGACACCGTAAATACCTAATGAAATCGCTCTGACGCGTGCTGTCTTGTGCAGAATGCTAGTTGATACTCTCTTTCGTAACCGCATATTTTTTGTGTAGCGAAAACGACTCGAAAAGTTGCAATGGTCGCGTACTGTTGGTTTGACAAGTGGTGGGTTGCGCTAAGGACTTGTACATAGTAGGTCCCGTTGTGACACTGCAGTGCAGTCCAGGTGGACATTCTTGGCAGAAGATCTGGCCTGGCGCGATAGTAAATCTACCAGAAATACATGCAGTGCATCGATTCGCTTCAGGGCCTGCTTTCCCCGCGGGACATTGTACACATTCGTTGTTGATAGTTTCCCAACCCCTCTCACACCGACAAGCGCTCGCGGGAGTATTTCCGTTGTAGTCTACGACAAATTTGTTTAATGGACATGATGTGCACATTCCATCGGAATTTCTGAACTGTGTTTGCGGACATAAATTCAGTGACAGCTGTGCTACACTGAGTGTAATAAAATTCAAAAAATTCAATCCATGTACGAATTGTGACATTTCTTGTCACCCGCGACGGAGACGTTTTTATAGTGGATATGACAGAAGACGACACATCGTTCGGGCGGACGATGATAATGAACGCGGATTGTCTGCACTAAAATGTAAAATCTAGGGCAGAAGGGGAAATTGTGGATAACAGTTTTCGTCGTTTAGCGTGAATCTCTGCCACCAGTCGTTAATAATACAAGTCCATGTGTGTTGCAAGTGCTGGTGTGATTTTTCAACATATCCTCGTTTTTGAGACGCAAGTGTTTCTTGTTCTACCAAAACACTCAGCATGTGCGAGAAAAATGAATCTCGTGTGTTCAAATAGGCGCGCATGTCGCTTTGCAAACAGGGGGCACATGCGCTGGCAAGCTCTGTACTTGACACACAACTGTAAGCACTCGTGTCCTGTTGTATGGCAGCGTCAAATTCTCGCTGAAACTCCTTGGCAAAATTGAAAACGTTGGCATCATTTTCCGTGTTTTTTGCATGATCCTCTTGGCAGACTTCAGACGAAGGCAGCATGCTCATCACAACTGCGCACTCGTCGTGTTTTTTCAAGTTGCAAACGCTGCCATCGTGTGCGTGCAACGCTGCATACTTCTTGTAGAGCATTGTTCTTGAAACGAGTCGCATTGCACTCTTATATACCTTTAGCAGCATGGAGACCGTCTCACTTGGTGTGCTCCCGTTTGTATACAAGCAAATTTGCACACGATGCAAATTCAGGGACGGGGTGCATTGGTCCCTGGACGAAGTTTATGAGGACACTGTGCGTCAGCATGGAATGCCAATGAGCCCATATAAACGAAAAGTAAGACTGGTAAATTAAAGCTTTGAATCACTCTCGTTTATTGTGGCAAACAAGTCAACGTTGAGGAAATTTTACTCGTGGCGCATGTAATATCCCCGGAAAGTTCGAAATTCATCTAAATCCAAGTGCAAGATATCATCGTCGTCCATGGCAAGTCGACCATATTTTCCACCTACCAGGCGAACGACGGAGTAGTAGACGCCATCGCCCGCATCGCTAATGTCAAGCAGCATGAAATATTCATCTTGTGCATCATCACCCTCCTTGTGCGAGAAGCGTCCCGGAACGAAAATCTTATTGCCAAGGATAGGTGTGGTGTCTGTCAAGCACGACATGCTTAATTTTATGGAAGTAATTTTTCGAGTATTTTGTAGCATTTCCTCCATTTCTGGACCTATTTTACTCAAAATCGAGACAGCACGATACGGGGAAAGTAGATCCAAAAAAAGATTCTTTACCTTGAATAGTTGATAAATCCATCGTGCCTACCGCAATCGGCGCCAGATCTGCTTCTGTCATATGCAGTATTACACGCAGCAGTTGACAGAAGACACTGGCATAGGCAAAATTGTAAGTTTTGAAACCGAGCAGCATCCCAAGAAGCGCGAGAACCGAGTTGGAACGTTGACGATTCAGGTGTTGCGTAAAACGCAACTATTACGTGCAATCGAAGAAATTGACTCGCCGACACCATCCGTGATTCCAGCCAAAATGTTAATCAAGTGTTGTAACATGGCTCCGGTGCTGACTGGTGTCATCCAAAAAGACTGTGCAATTGTGTCACGGCACACAATCGCATTGCATAAGCATATTAACGTATATTTGGGACGACAATATATGAGCGACAATTCTGGGAGTGCAGGTAATGGCACCGGTCTTACGTCTCTAAGCGACTCGCTTTACGTGCTGGGTGTTGAAATTGCTGTGGGTGACGCGGGTTCCATGACGGTTTCTTCGTCGCCATGGGAGAGTGTATCAACAGAACCCAAACACGATGTCAATAGCGCGTGGAAAGGTGCAGGACGAGTCAGTAAAACCGGACCTGCACTCGGTAGTGCGCGTGGGAGAGGTGTGAGTAGCAACACACAAAGCAGCAAAAGTAGTACTATGGTGCACATCAAATTCTGTCGTGTCGAAGATGTGCCGCTTATTATGCAAGCCTGTCGTGTTTTTTTCCGACAAGTGGACTCGGCGGGAGGGAAGGTACAAATCGAATTTCCGCGCGGACAGATGCCAATGTGGTGGCGCATCGAAAATGACCCACCTTTTGACTTCAAAAAGACGCGCGACGATTTCCACAAGGTCGAGGTTGTTGAGCAATTCCGGGAGCGTAGTGGGTGTCATTTTAATTCATGTTTCCGTATCGATCCCGTCGATATTATCTTTTCAAGTCGCACAAGGACATGTGACGGCATGGGATGGATTCCTGTAATTTATGTGAACTTTGCAAAGATAGTTCTTTTCGAACGACACGAAGTCGAAGAACTCCTAAAGCAAAGGGGTACAACAGAAACCGAGCACGACACACACAATATGAATCAAGAATGAATGATAGATTTTGATACACTTGCTCTGTTTTCGCAGACTTACGCGACATGGCGCGAATTGTTCGTTTGGGTGTCAAAAAGCATCATTGTTAGTGAATAAACATGATCCCGAGACGGCATGAAGTTTATGCTGCCATTGCTATATAAGTGTGGGTGTTGGATACTGAAAGCAACTGCATTATGTCAGCAACTGTGGCTGCGCCCACGCCAGAAATCGCCAAGGCGCAAGAGCTGTGTCAGAAAGCCGATGACCAGAAAAAGCAATTTGCCGAATTTCAGGTCACGCTGTCAACACTTGAAGTAGAAATGACACAAGAAGACTCTCTAATCAAAATTTGCCTGGATGCTCATGAGTTTGGTTCGGCTGGTGATAAACTGAGGAAATCACAGCCTGCCCGACAGCAAACTATCAAGAAGCTGGACCTTGAATTAAAGGGCCTGCTTACAACACAAGACCAGATTTCAAGCAATGCAGTATCGTTGGCAATGTCTCTCACTGGTGAATTGAAAGAGCTCAAAGCCACATCAAGCAAGCAACTTACCGCTGAAAAACTGAAGCGAGGTGTCGAGCAGGCTAAACATACTAAAGCAATGGAAAAGCAGGGCCAGAAACACACTGATGCAGTTGCATTGAAGGACAAGACTCACGCTGAGGCGACCGAAGCTACAAAGGCATTGCACGACGCGTCACACAAGGAAAAGGACGAAAAACACAAGGAAAATAACAAGAAAATAGAGACCAAACACAAGGCCGACGTGAAAATGGTCAAAGATGCGTTGTATCAAGCCGAAGACGAACACACGCAGAAAATTTCAAAGATGGTAACAGTAAACCAAGCGTTTCTGGAAGAGGTCCGAATGTTCGTAAAGGCAGTCAAGGATGTGGTTTTGAAGAGGAAGGATTACGAGGGCGTATTTGTGCAAATGGAAACCTCAATTAAGGAGATTGACGCGGAGTTGCAGAAATTTTCCGATTCCGCTACCGGTCCAAAGGACGCCCATCTCGCCCCTGCCGCTTCGATGACTAAGTCCAAGTCTCATCGTTGATGATTCCGCGTGAAGAGATGCAATATGATGGATGGATGCTAGTGAAAGAAAAGTATTGATCTGCAAGGTGCGGATGAACTTTCACCTCGTTGTAAGTGGGTGAAATGAGCGAGGAATACTTGCGGGAATTGATACAGGCGGAACATCAGCTGGGACAGTCGAAAAAACGAAAAGTCGACGCCAGCAAGAAAACACTGGACTGCGAGTGCTCGGTCGTGGACGCTTCGAGTCTGGCATTCGATACGCAGGGGTGTTTAAAATGTCCGAAAACCGACTGCGCCTTTTACGTGCAAAACTTTGTGGAAACCTTTTTGCACTGCAATAACGTAGATGTCTATCAGATTGGTACTTCTTAGATTATTGCTTGGTTTATAAATAAAAACGTTGATGTGGCGAGAGAATTCGAAAAGTCCCCCACGCTAGAATCTTGGTGTCATAACCTCCTTTATGTCACTTTGAAGGGTTGTAGACGAACCCGCTGCATTGAGCTTACCCGGTATATAACACCTCCATTCATCGTAACATAACAGCGGAGGTGCAAAAGTGCGTGATGAAGATTTTGTCCAATCGTGGACCTCCTGTCGCAATATTTTTATTCCAGATTATGTCGACGCCAGGCTCGGCAAATTATTTGTCGCACACAGAATATCGGCCCACACGCGACCTGTGTTATGCATTCCCATATCACAACGAAACTTTCGCAATCGTGCGTGCGACGGGAACAAAGATTTACTGCAAATCCAATACGGCTTCTGCACCAGCAAAATACACCAAATCCCGCACGATGTTGCCACCCAATGCACGTTACAGTGTGTGGGCAGAGATTGACGAAATGTCAATTATCACACCTTTGTCTGACACAAACAGTGCATGCACCCAGACTGCCAAAAGCTTGCTGTGTCCAAATGAAAACGAAACACCATTATTCATCACAGAGGCTCCTACAGGAACAGAATTCGAATGTCGATGTAAGGAAGGGTTTTTCCGAGGACACCAAAGAAGCAGTAACGACGCAGATGCGGATTGTGTTAGGTGTCCAAGTGATAAATTTTGTCCAATGCACACAAACAGACAATTTTCATGTCCTGCGAATACCAAACTTTCAACGAAATCGGGCGCATCTTTTGATGGCGTACAACGTTTAATATCGTTAACGAGTCCAGATTCATATTGTGTGGCCGATACAGGATATATCCTTCAACACGTTTTTGTTGACATCAATGCTTTGTTGCATGAAAGCGCCAGAATGACATCGTCATCCATTGAATTTTACAGCACTCGTCCGTGCACAGAGTCTGCATCCTGTTTTCAACGCACGCTCTGTGATGTCGTGGGACAGATGATACAATTCACAAGTAAGTGTGCACCGGGTCAAATTGTGCGTACGTCTCCATTTCTAGTACAATCCGTCACAGGGATGTGTGAGGAATGTCCACCCGATTCTTATTGCATCCATGACACCCGATTCGAATGCAAACGCAATCAGAGTACGTACGGCGGGGGACATTCGAGTGAGGCGGCTTGTCGATGCAGTGCGGGTTCCTACAAAGACGACGCGAGTCAGTGTGTTGACATTAGTAGTGACAACTTTTACAGTCGCGCGTGTCGTTCGGCCAACGATCAAGTTTGTGGAACACTATTGATGTGCCCGCGCGGTCGACAATGTACACAGGGTCACATTAGTATTTCGTGTGCAGCGGGAGAGTATCTCGACACTACACAGCGCATTTGTGTTTCGTGTTCCGTTGGAAGCTATTGCATTGGTTCGGGTCTTGCTCAAACATGCCCTTTGGGTGCAACTACAAGAAGTATACGAGCCATGAGCGGCCGAGATTGCTTTTGTGTGCCGCCTTTTATGCCACTGCTTCTTACGGGCACGATAGCCGGCTTCGTATGTGAATCCACACCTGAAGCCCGCTCGATCACAAATTCGAGCAGCACCCGCGGCATTTCCTTTATGGAACACAATCAGAACGTCGATACAGTGCATCTCAAGGTGGATTCACAGCAATCCCATATGTTGTTGGAACACGCCAAGGTTGGGAATATTCTCGGCGGCACCGTACTAGTTTTGAATTCCAGCAATATGAATGTGATGGTGCACTTTTTCATAGACAACCATGAACTCAATGCAGTGACCATTGCAGTCTCGTCGCTTTCTCTACAAGACACGATTGTTACCGTAAACATGTCACCTCTTGACATCGTGATAATGGCTGCATTTCTTGATTTCGACGGCATGCTGGCGCCTGCAAATAACGTCAAAGAGATATTGTATGCAAATCGCCCCCTGGTGTTGTACCTTATGTTGATGGACATTCAAAAAGGATTGGTATACAGAGGTATTCTGGAAATGAATCTACATCACGACTCTCATGTACTCACGTTGCTGTCCCAAACGTGGACTCCCATCTGGAATTTTGACGAAGGAAGCTATTACAGAACGTTACCCGTAGTGTCGCAGTACTCGGTGCTGGCTTATCAGCAAAGTGACATGGCCATCGTGCAGGTCGAACTCGCCTTGTTGAACCGAAGTATTAATCGAAATTACACATATCACGATCTCGTCAAATTGGATTTATTGACTGGACAGACACATGTCTCGCGAATCGTAAGCAATAAAACACTTTTGGAGCAACTTATTCGTCCCAGCACGCTTCAAATGAGCAGTGATAGGTCTTATGTTTCCTTCTGCGATCCACCCGCAAACATTACCGAGGGAACAGAGGGAACGGAACTTGCACGCTTGGATTTAACAAGCTGGCAAAGCGTGTCTTTGTTACATACTACTCCTGCGTGTCGAGATGTATGGAACCAGCCAATACGACTGGATTCCCATCACATTTTGGTATTACCAACACAATTTATCGCATATCGCAACATATTTGAAGAAACAAAGGTAGTATTTGAAGACACCGACGGCATGACTTTCGGAATTTTGCATTTGAAATATGTTCGATGTGGCGCTGGAGCATGGGCCAGTCATGCCTCGTCTTTTTCGTGCGTATGTCAGTCTGGATACAAACTGGGTGACAACATTCTAATGTCGGATGTGGCAAAAGGAGTCGATGGTTGTGTATTGTGCTCTGATGTCGAAATTTGCAATACCGACATTTTTTCAAGTACAAATGCATCCAAGTGTGCACCAGGATACAAGTTACACAATGCGGGTGCACATTGCGTCTTGTGTGCAAATGACGAATACTGCCATGATAGTCGAGGTCACGCCTGTCCGCTGCATTCGAGCACCATGCAGCAGAGAGGCACCGTAGAAATCTCAGCTTGTATCTGCAAACCTGGATATCATTACATGGAGGTCGCTGATTTGGGTTTCTGTCATGAATGCAGTCGACCCTTCTTCTGCACCGATTCGCGCCAACAACAATGTCCAATGAACATGAGTACCGTGAGCGACAAAGCTGAAAGTATCGCAAGTTGTCGGTGTTTACCAGGGTTTTTCAACGCGACACTATATTCTGTCGTGAGTGCACATGCATTTCTTCCTCCCTTCAATGTACACAATGAGCATGAACAGCGCGCAATGTTGACCGAGCGCGGTTGCCAGGAAGCTCCAGTGGGATTCTACACCGATGGCGTGTCTGATATGACGCCATGTCCAGCAGGAGAAAGCACACTTGGCACCCAGAGCACTTCGATCTTGCAGTGCATATGTGCAGGAGGCTTCAAACTCAGTACTATGTCAAATATTGTCAATAGTAGCCGATGCATGCCGTGTGTTCGAGATGAAGTGTGTACGGCCGAATCTGCTGGTATTGTCGGGAGTTGCACACGATTCTACAAGCAAGTGGTGAATCAAAATAACGACGCGTGTGTGTGTCAGGCCGGATTCGTGGATGAGATGGCCGCGCGGCAAGGTGTGATGCGATGCTCTCCGTGTCCAACGGGGTATTATTGCCCACAGGAACGTAATCCAAAGACGCAGCCGAGAGTGATTTCGTGTCCGTACAAAACAACTTCGCATCCAGGTACATCAAGCGTCGCTGGTTGTTTTTGCAAACAAGCAGGCAGGAACCTTATGACCAGTCCTGTACCTCCTTTCATCATGCAATGTTTATGTGCCAGTTCTCACTATGAATCCATGGACGGCGTATGTAAAATGTGTCCCAAGAATATGTATGTGCCTGTTCAAACTATGTTTTCAAGTGCACCAATCGTTCCCCGAGTGCTGGCATGTGTCTGTATTGCTGGATTTTACCGTCAAGAGCGTGCCATCACCGAGAATAATTTCGACGGTGCTGAGTGTATTATTTGTCCGGTCGGGCACTTTTGTCCAGCAGGACGCAACCCATTATTTCCAACACCATGTGCACAAGGAACTTTTGGCCCGTCCGTGGGACAACGGGACGAGAGAGGATGTCTGGAATGTCCGCTTTTGAGCATGAGTTCCGTTCATAACGTTACTGTGCACACCAATGCATCCAATATGATGAAGAATCAGGGTGCTTTTTCAAGTGTCCAAAACGTTCAAGGGAGCGTTGTGGACTGTTTCGTGGAATTCATCCCTATGTATTACAATCGAGAGTTGGACTTCGAGGTGTGCTCATTTGTGTTTGTCGCATTTTCTACCGATATTCGCACAACGGCAATACAACAGGCAATAGCACGAATCTTTCAACACACGCTCAAGTCTGTCGATGTTGTGTCTGGTTTCAATCGGATCCAGTATAGCGTGACACTGACCGCAGCATTCTTCTCGGACATTCTGGCAGTCATAACAAATATGTATGACCCCTGGTCGACCGTCCGCGCGGAAACGCGAGATAATCCAACGTTTTATAAATCAGCTGTCCGGTATTTTTTCTGCGACACTATGACGAGGATCGCAGATGACCTGCATCCCGGAAAGGTTGATGTTGCCGTCTGTCATCTACCAATGGATCACATCACGACGTTTGGTAAGACATTTTCCATGTGCTATTTTGTCATCTGTGTTTGAATCTGTGAGGTTTGCATCATTTGACTCTGTTTTTAATGTTTTGGACACCAAACACATGTTTTCTCACACGATAGACAGGATCAGCACTACTTACAACAGCAATTCCACAACGTTTATGCGCTTGCGTACTACGTTTTCTCAGCTCATATTACCCGTGTTTGCGAACGTTGCACCGGTATCGATACCCACCGTCGCCAAAATCATACAAGATACTACTCTTCGCATGTTCTTCGATCTGGTAGCCGAAGCGATGGGGTACCGCTACGCTCAATTCGCAACAGGTGTGATTTTGACACCCATTCCTTCGACCAACGGGGTGGCTATCCTATGGACGTCGCCTCGGCTCACACAACCCAGCGTCGTGAGTGTACAACGCAACCTCGACATCATCAATCGACGTGAATCACCAAACGTCGTGTCGCTCTCCGATTGTCAGCCAGCAGCCAGGTAATTTTCACTGTTGTGTCGAACATGCCACAACAGAGTTTCACGTGTTTCGATTCCATTCCATAATGGATTTGTTTGTGTACGTCTTTCTGACTTTTACACGCATTTGAACAGTTTATTACTTCCAGGACTTGTGTCGGTCCTGTCGTACAGAATTTCCAGCACTTCGTTGATCTGTAGATATTGCAAGTTGGGCGTCGAATTCCGAAGCATGCACACACGACAATGTCAATTATGTACGCCTGTTAGTCGTCTGATTTGCGACGCAGCAAGCACGCTAGTTCCATGTACTTCGGATCGCGACGCCCATTGTGCCACTTCCACACAAACAGTGGCGATTTCGTTCTGTAACAACAAATTCGTTGATTTCGGTGAACAGTGCGACGCAAGTGCTACTCACACTGCCACAGCCTCGTGCTGCAGTGATTTTACCTGTATGCTACTGGAAGGTTATTATGTTGATCCTCCATGCAGCACCATCTGCGGAGATGGCATAGTTGCAGGACTCGAGGAGTGCGACAACAATTCGGACTCAAACTGCGACATGGCGACCTGTCAAAAACGCCAATGACATTGCCTGGTGAGACTATATTTTGCTCAAAATAGCCAAAATTGAGGCATTCTCAAAAAGGCTATATAAGACGATTTCAAATCATTCATTTTGACACCACACTGGCACGCACATTTTATCGTTTTTGCGGCTGCTCTTGTTTATTCATTCACGTTCTACTTGCAATGTTTGTATCCGTCTGTTGTGGCTGTATTTTTTCTGACCTGCCTACGATTGGATATGGCAGATGTCAGATCATCCCGACGAAGCATGCGAGCGCCACGGCTGGATCCGTCGATACTCCAAAACCAAAAATCGCACATATCTTCTTCACTTGGCAAGTGGCAAGTCCATGTGGACGATTGCCATCGACTCTTCATTCGAGCGCATTGAAAACGAATGGTCGACTTACGTCGCTGCCAAGCGTGCTGCCAAGCGTGCTGCCAAGCAAGATGCCAAAGACGTCGAGCGACACAATGTCGAAAATGTCGCGAAGCAATCTGCAAACAATTTATTGCTGGTCAATATGACCCAACGTGAGGCGGATCTGGCTGGCAAGAAACGAAAGAACGACTCTGGTAGCAGCAAGGACACTGTTGTCACAACGATTGATAGTGATAACGTTGCTCTCTCCGCCGATGCTGCTCGACATCTCGTGTACCAAGCAGAATACATAGAGACGTACGAGCATGTGAGGCAGAACAAACTGGCCGCCAAGCAGGCCGCCAAACAAGCTGCCAAACAAGCCGTTAAGCAAGCGGCATTCGAGGAAGCACGTCGACTTCGTCAGATGACAACTTTCACTCCGCTGGCTTCCACAGTCCTTCCTGAGGATACAGTGGTTTCCACGTACTTTTCTCCGGATTTGATCACAGCAAATCGACCTGTCAACGCTGACGAGGACGCACACACACTGCCACCGAATGAAGTGACAGCAGAGACTCTCGCCGAACACATCGAAAAAAAATGCAGAGAAATTATAAAAGAACTCGACTCTATGCGTGTCGTTCTTGACGAGATAAATGTTGAAAACAACAATGTAGCGTGTGAGGACTTGACAACTTCCGCAAGCGTCATGGCCGATCAACCCAAGATCAGGTGGAAAAAAACCATCAAGCTCGACGTCGTCGGTGGCAGCAAGTCGAATGGTTCCCCTGTGTGCAAAGAAAGAATTATTTCTCATCTGACGGACGAGGTGCGACATGTTCGTCCGAAGCTGACACAGAAAATTCCACCGGTCGCGCCACATCAAGTTCGCCCCAAACAGACCATCAAGACTCACAAATCACTACCGACTTCGACGTTGGGGGTCACTGCGGATTCTCGTACCAGCGAGAACGTTCTTCATGAGATGGCACTACCTACGCTTCGATACAAAGTGAAAAGTTCGTTTGGTCTCAAACCCATGTCCGCCTCGAATGCTGCTGTGGCCCAAGACAAGTTGGCCAAGCTTGGGGATACTATGATGCTTGACACCGTCGACGACGTACATGAGGATGGTGCCGATCTACACGATTGTACCGATATGTACAGTCAGGTTGCTAACATGTGTGACGACGGTGACGACGATGACATATTTCAAGATAATATCCAGAAAGAGTCGTCAGACGAAGATGACGATACGGATGCTACTTTTACCGTGCCGACGCCGCGATCCCGGAAGAAAAAAGTTGCGTAAGGGACGCATTACATGCTGACATTGTTGTCAAGCTTTCTCTTTAAAAAACTTTTACCAGAATTCACATGAGTTTTCATCTTATTAAACCAATGTGCTCGAAAATACACTCGATTCGAAGCAACATGTACGTTGTCTTGTGTGTTTGTATTTTACTTTTTTGTCTGAGGTGATCTTACGGGCACACGCACGCTTCATGAGGTATGAGATTCTTGAGACCACTACACTTAATACACGCGAACGTTTCAATCTCATCTTGTCAAAATACCGCGATGTAGCAGTTGGGTTTATTCACAATCGAATAAAAGTGTCTCGTATGAGTTTAAGGAGGAGTAATGATAATAATCACATGTATTTCGCAACGCGTGACTTTGGGAATTATGGTGACAACTTTTCAATGACGGCAAGACATTTATCGCCGGTCTCGCACCATCTACGACGACACGGTTTTGTTGAAGAACTTTTGCATGCGCCGGGCCTGGGTGGTGTCGATGAGAGGTGTAATGATGCATAACAGGGTGTCCAAGTTGATGCTCGATAAAATGCTGTCCCGACCCAAACGAGGGTGCAACGCCATAATGAATGCCATTAACATGGCGGGCGACAACTGCCAATCCAACCATTTCGCCAAGTGTGACAACGTGTGCATATATGCAACACACGTTTTTTTTCTTGTCATAGTCACCATGCTACAAGCGTCAAACGTGGTTTGTAAGGGAATACCGCGTGTCATGCACAAAACATTCTTGATTTCCACATTATTATGGTACTTGGCCCGCGCAACCACCGCTAGACCGCTCTTGTACGCCGACAAGTTCGGCGATCCACGCCAAAGACAACAGGCGATACTGCGTGCGACCAAGTCTCCCGTGTTTTTCCATCGATCGGCAGCATAACCCCGGATTCTGGACCGAATTCCGTCCGCCTTCGGGTTGTTCGAACACACAAAACGTGCGATAAGACCAATGTTGTGCTCACCCTTGGCATTGGTGCAAATAAGATTCATAGGGTAGTAGACATTGATAGAGGACCACGACGCAAACACACCACCACGTTCAAACTGAGTCAGGAAGCATAGAGCATCGGCAAGTGTGGTAACAAAAATCTGCTCCATATTCGCCACAGTGATGATTGTGTGAGATTGATTCACGTGTGGTTGACGGATCATCCGACGCACACACCAAGCATGCTCAAAGCTGGCGAATTCCACTTTCTTGGTCTTTTGGGCACCATTTCGAATTTTTATCTGCAATGGTATTTTACAGGCATACAAATCGGAAAGTTCTAGTTCCACCCCTACCCGATTGTTCTCGTGGTTATCAATATAGGTTATTTTCATCGCGGTTGCATCATTACGCGACATCCAACAGTATCAGAATATCAACGATGGTATGGGGAGACCATACATCAAATTCTCCTTTTATAGACCGAATACGACTTCACATCTGCTAACAGCTAAAAGTGATTTCAATCCATTTTGAGTTTCGCTTCACCTACAACATCGTGTACGGCACTGCGAATGCGAACAAGCCATATCGAGAGCTTTACATAAGACGGCATTAGCCGTCACTGTCACAACGATAACAAACAATGTTTTTATATAAACGTCTACGACGAATGTTTTGTCGTGCATGTTCGAACTACACATTTTGTGTTGAAAGTGCATAAAAAGTACCACAATTCTCGTTTGTTAACGTTTTTATTATACAAGTTGTAACAAACGAAGCAGTGACTTTATGGCAGCACAGGTAAATTCCTGGAAGTCTACATTCAAAAGAGAAGTATTACATGTCATGCAAGCCGAATGGGAAATGAGATTGCAGAAGCCATACGAACGTTGGAGTTCAATCGGGAGAGAACGGCATTGCAGCGCTGAACCACTGTGGACACGTTGCACTTCACGATTAAAATCGCCGACGCCGATCTGATATTTGCACACGATCGTCAACGAGAATATTACTCAGACAGTACAAAATCAAGGCACATGATGAAAACAAACAAAAAAATCACTATCCCACCATAAGCACAGGAAGACTCTTGATCGGTGGATCCGGTAGTTGGTCTCGTGCAGAATCGATTGTCTTCATAAGATTGTTCGCGTCGCAACTGCTGATTTACTCGTTCTCCGGCCGTATTAAAGTCGTTGTGAAATGGAACACCCCACTCGTCGAATTCGGAGTCTCGTCGGGGATCGTACTGGTTGTCTGCAAGGTTAAAACAATTCATTGTTGTCAACCGAAGAGCCGGGGCACCAAGACGTTCTTTACATGCACGGCATTGCACCAATTGTCATTCTATCAAAAAATTGTATCACACTTAGTCCTTACCATTTGAAATCGTAGGATTTCGTTGCCATGTAGTTTGTGTTGCGTGAAACGAACTTGCATGGTGGTGCTGGTAATCGGCCATATCATCATTATAGCGTGGTCGGATATTTTCTGTACGTGATTGCTGTTCTTTCGGGCTATCATATCGTCGTTTAGTGTCACGAGAATCAAGATCCAAGACCTCTACGTCAAATGCTGTGTCACTCTTTTTGATCTTATCGAAACTGGAACGGAAGGAAACAAAGCTACCCCGAGCAATTTTGGTTCGTTGCATCACCTGCGAGACGTGTACGAAAACGTTGTTGTTGTTTCTGCTGTCTGGTTTGATAAATCCATATCCCTTGTCGGCAAACCACTCCACAATATATCCTTCTTTCAGTGGCGACAAACGAATATGGTCATTTCGAGCATTCCTGCCAATTGTATACAAATAGAAGTTCCACATGAGTCTATCATACGTGTGACATCTGGCGCATACGCAGACAGTAGACAGTAATGTGTCACTTTTGTGGGTGGCAACACGACAGGTTCAAATTACGAATTTCACCTGTCTGACACAATGCGCTGTTCTTTTTGTGTTTTGCCTCTTAATCCCACCGAACCCGTTGTGTCTGCATCTTTTACATCTTCGTGATCGATCTGAGACTGTCCTCGTTTCCGCTTGCCATTGAATGTCGCACTTGTACGCACGTTTGTGTTTGTGTGAGAGACCTTGTCCATTGCAGTATTCGAAAACCCTGAACCTTTGCTGCGAACATAGTCGATGGCATCTTGGATGTCGGAAAATCGTACATGTAGTTTTTCGGCTGCACTTGGATTCTTGCAGTCTAATTTGCATTCGATTACCTCGAATCGTTTCACCGCAACGTCCTTTGTTGGTATGTGCATGAACAATGTTCGCATGTAGCCGGATCGCGGTTGCTGCTGTTCCATTTTGATACACATACCGTCGGAGGTTTTCGTGACTCGTGCATCGACGTTTTCTCCATCCATTGGACTGTGCACTACCTTTGTCTCGAACGGTGTTGTATCTTCATTTATGTCATCTTTGCCTCGCAGACGGTCCAATTCATCGTCGATTTTGTCATCTGGGTCGTTTGTATTTTTATGGCCGTTGTCAACATCGTGCATATTGTCAACATCATCGACGTCATTGTCGGCAAACACATCATTGTCTTCATTGCTGTCACTCTCGGCTTCCTCCTCATGGACCTTGCGCATGCCGTCGATTGTGTATCGCACTATGTCTGGATCGAGACAATTAGTTTGCACTATCAGTCACGACCGAATACAAGCAAGCGACTGTGAGAGTGAAACGAGTTTTTAGTGCACCACTTGCAAAAATTTCTTGGACTGTTGTTTTCAGCATTGTTTTGCTTCATATATAATAGTTGCTCGGCTCAAGCATAAAACATGTCACACTGTGGGTTTTATCGCATATATTCAAAGTTTTTAAGTGTTTTTGCGTGGGCATGAGTCATACGTGATCTTGCGAGTGAATACTGAACTGTAAAATTGCCGCTGCGAGGGTGCAAGTGCAAACGTGTTGTCATTCACAAACTCACCACGTGTTCAAATCGGGAATGTGAGGGTCGACGATAAAGACAACTCCACGCGATGATACCAAGTGTAAGCGAGTTGAGTATATAAGACGCTGTAGTGGCAAGCAACACACCTCCATGCATGCCACGGCAAGTGTGTCGTTACAAGACGAATCTGACGAAAACTCCGCGTCTAATGCCGACGACGCCACCAATCCTGACGCAAACTCCGAGTCGGATGCCAACGACGCGATCGATGGTAAGCCCAATGCCGACACCTATGTACCCAGTATCGAAGAATGGGAGAGAATGCTGATCGAAGTGCAAGCAGCGGCGCAAGCCCAACCGCGACTGTCCGCGGAAGCGGTGTGTGACAAAGACATGGTCTTCACCGAAGAGTTGTTGTCCAACGTGGATCCTGCGACGTTACGAGCGTGTGTCCTGTTGAGTGCAGCGTCGTTCTGCTACAAGCCGGATTTCCTGGAGTACGACTACGACGATTACTACGATGCATGGTACGACGACTTTGACTATACACAATGCGTCGAGACCATGCTGACGGCAATGCGTGCTGGCCGCAAATACAAGGACAAAGCAGAATTCGAGGATTGTGGCGACTACTTGCGGACCCATGCAAGCCAACGTGCAGTGCTTTTAACCGGACGCATCGCAGGGTCCCAAAAGATCTGTTGCGCCTGTAAATTGACCTATCACGACATTGGCAGCATTTATGACGCGACCCCCACCTATCACGCCTTCCTCAGCAACGTGTGTGCGTTCCCAGTGTCACGCGGCCACGGCCGTCGACTGATGCAGTACGTCAAGATCTTTTGCAACAACCAGCCCGATATGCAATGCGTCGACCTCTCTGTGGACAAGGACGAATACATGTACGCAGCCCTCAAGTTTTACAACAGCGTCGGCTTTGTGTCAAAGCCAGGAGCGCATCGCTTCGATAAAGTGTTTTTGTCGTACCATTGCACGCCCCACCTGGCTTTACACATTGATACCGACACCGACGTGGACGCCATCATACACATGTTGAACCCATGGCACATGCAGCAGTACGACGACCAGCACCGTGAGTACATTGGCATGGCGGCGTCGCAGCAAACCCGCAACATACTGGACTCTATGAGCCAACAACGCCGCCGCCCGCCACGTTGAGCGCGGGACCCTACTGCATAGATGTAAACATTACCCGGCAAGGAAAATGGGTCAGTGTTTATAATTTTGTGCAAGATATCGTCCGTAAACGCCGACCGACACCATGAAGTTTACAAAACAGCCCATGTTCTGTATGCGTGTCATATATAAGTATTTTCATGGTATGTTTTATTGTACAATACGGAATTGTCATTTTGAATCAATTTGAGATATGAAACGTCACGAAATAAAGCTTCGAATGGAGGCATCACTGTCAGATCTACAAATACACCTAAAAATGATACAACGCTCTATGAGCGCTCCAAATGAGCTGTCTATCGACCAACCATCTCACGTGGTTCGAATTCAACGAAACAGTCTACCAAACATGACGAGTACAGAAAAAATTGGCTACGAATTGCACAGTTCTTCGTTCAAATCAACGAAAAACACTCCACCAGTCTATCACAAGACGTATGACAACAAATCACCAAAAATTTTGACCACCGCAGTGTCATACAACATGTATAACAGCGAATCACCAAGAAGTTCTACCACCGCCGCGTCATTAAAGCGTAGACCGAGTATTACACCCAGTGGTGGATCATTATTTTATTCGCATGTGGTAACTCAACAAATAGTTGCGTGTAAGTTTAAAGATCCGTATAGGCACGTGCCCCCGAAAGACACTTCTGCAACATACAGTCATGCATGCATCGCCGGAATATTTGCCATTATTGTTGTGTCTTCTGCTATTATCTTGACAGTCACAGAGCTGACGTCGACAAAGCATTGAGTGTCAGTGTCATTTGTCCACGAATATGCGACATTCTCGATGTGACGTGTTTCAGAATTGTGAAACGACGGTGGTGTATTGTGTTAGTATGGTGGCAAAGATGTCCCGATGCTTCCGCCAATCCAGGTCTGTGTCGGCTGTTGGACACGGACAAAAGATATCATCGAGAATTTGCAGAACCTGATGATCGCCCACCACGTCAATGTGCTCAGAATGGTTTTGACATAATTGTGATAATAATTTGAAAAGCTGTGTACAGATTGTCTTATTTTTGGGCGTATTGTTTTCGTAACATACGCAGGACACCAGGAATGGAATAAGTGCTGTACCCACCAGAGTCGTCTTGGCGTCTTTGATCGATTCACTAGGCAAGAGCGGGCACCAAAAGTGAGGAATGACGGCCAATATTAAACCCACCGCATTTTCCGGTCTATTGAGTTGACTGGGTTGCATAAGGGCGTTCAGCACTCGTTGAGGATATGCAGTTTGTTGTTTCATGCGGTTGGGATATCCCGTACTCAAATACATCAATGTTGCCATGCCAGGATTTTGAACGCGACTTTTGGTGATGTATGTATGCATACGTGCTAGAACAAGAGCTTCGACAATCTCAAATTGGAACAAGTGCATAGTCGTGTCGTACTTTCTTTTATCGGCCACAAATTTCGCAAATGTTTCCATCAGATTCAATGCAAGAATGGTAATTTTCACGTCGGCAAAAAGCGTCATGCTATGTGTGACGACCTCCAGCATATTGTGAGAATCGGCCATGAAAAATGGATGCCAGTTGAAACTACTTGTGATTGTATCGATTACGTCCAGAGAATCGCAGTGGATCTGCTGTTTGGTTGGGTGTTCTTGCATTACTACGCTGAGCGTGCTCAGAGTGTAGATTTGGAGGTCATGCCTCATGTCTCGCATGTGACGTAAACGGGACAAAATTGCGCACCCGTGCTGGGCGATGCACACATTTCCAGCATGAACACGTAAAATGTTGATGATTGAAGTGTGCACGCGAGTATTGCTGGCATGTTCGATGGGATTAAAGCCGGCATGCATCATATAGTCATGCATGGGGTCGAAATGCAGGTAATTTAGGAGAGCAGCTAAAATGCGTTCTTGTGTAGTGGCATCGTACAAGAATTTGTGCGAACCGGCGAGCAGCGCACGGAGCGGCGGATGCGAAAACGGTGTTGGTTCATTTAGCATTCGACGGAGACCAACACCTGCCGCTGACGAAGGCGGGAGTATTTCACCCGGTGCCAAGTCGTCACAAAATTCCGCAGCCCGAATGCGATACGACGTTTTCCACGCATTTTCGTCGACCAGGCGCCTGTCCACTATACCCTTCAGTGTCTTTGAAACCTCGCGTAATTGTATCAACTCTTCGACAACTTCTGGCGACGCCGATCGAAATCCCGTGTAGTGGTCCCAAAAATTGTCTGGAATCCTTGAAATCTGCGACATGCCTGTCTCTCTTACCACTGCATACATACAAAACAATCTTATATATTGCTCATGGTCATCGTTTCATGTAAATTTACCCGAAATTACTTAGAGCCCAAAATAGCCAATTTTGCTCCAATTTTGCTCCATTTTCCACTTAAATGGAATTCTTTTCGTCTTTTGACTTCACAAAACGCCACGCTGCAAAACCACGCAAACATGCGCGTGACAACAGAGTTTGTCGGTGTTACCGAGGACAGCGTTGTGGAGGCATCGCCTGTGTGTGGGCGCAAGCGTTGTGGCGACAAGGTTCGTCTGAGCTTTAGCCAGCGTAAGAAATCAAGGACGCCTGACTTCGATTTCGTTTCGCTCGAGGAAGGGAAAGCTTCAGTGTTGTCTCTTGTCGATACTGTACCGACACGTAGCATCCGATATCATGTTCTTGTGAAGGGCACTCATGATGGTGCAGAATATACGCGCGTGAATGTTCCTGAGAAGTTTGTGCTTTACGCTCCTCTGGCGGAAGGTGACGAGGTGATGTTCGCGTTAAATGAAGAAACCATGTCCAAGATTAACACAAGGAGCTGCGGCGAAATCAACCTCGCGCGCGACTCAGTGGCCATGGTTCAAGAATGTCTTCAAACAGATACCATCGACGAAGCTGAAAGCATCTACGCTTTGCGCCAATCCGTGGGAGGCATTTCCAAAGGGGAAATGTTTTGGGTCTTCCGCAAGGAAATTCATTATATCAAACGTTGCGCCGAGATGATGACGATGCCCGTGCCGCTTTAAGTTCTAATTAATACATATTTCATAGTATTATTCAATAAACTTGGATGAGCCACATTTATATTGCTATTTCATCATTTTGTCTAGTGACAATGTGTGTTTCACAAACTCCATGTGATGTGGACATACATGTGTAGATTGACTCAAATGCCACGATAATTCGATTTTGAGCGTTTGCAAATTGAATAATAAATCCAACGTGCGTTTATATCGTTAAGCGCACGGCAAAGAAGTTTGTTGCTTTTATTATAAAATGGAGATACAAAATCATACAAATTGTCTAGATTCACAACTTGTTCTTGTTGATTTCGACAGTGAGTCGACCTTTGAATTGAAGCTTGTTAAGACCTAAACCCAATGGTGGTGGATAGGTGAAAAGTCGCTCTGCATCTTTGTCGGTAAACATGGAAAACAACTGCTGGCCGTCAATTCCTCGTCCGACAATACCCACCAGTGGAAAGTTTAACTTTGCGAAAAAATCCATCACATTCTCGGTGTTCCACATTTGAACGGCATTGACGAGGACCACGGATTGGTCAGTAATAAGATTTCGAAAGACAGGCAAGCGTCGCGTATACTGAGACACAGAAATCTCTTCGTCATGTTCATCCATGTACGTTTGTCCCGAATTGTCATCCAAAATGGACTTGATAAGCAAGATCTCATCTCTGTTCATTTTACAAAAATATATACATCCCGGTGCACCCCACGTGGGTCGACGAAATATAACTGCCGCCATTTCGGTGTAGAAACGAGTGATGTGCAGGCATCCTTTACGGAAATTGTACATCAAAGAGCGTATCATCTTTTTTTCCAACGACGTCATTTCATACGGAAGACATTGTTGCAGATTGCGCATGCGTGAGTCGTGTTTATATTGCTGCCGGTCGGCGTAATCCATGGCACGATGTGGGTGAGATTCCATCTTTACCTTCTACAGATCGCTGTGTGCACCTGTCATACACACTTGCTTATATACCAAGACGACGCGTATCGGTTCCAAGAATTCATCGTCGTTGCACGGGGCATGATCAAAACACACACGAAATGCAATTTGTGCGCCCCCTTATTCTACTCTACATCGGGCGGCATCGGCGGATTGGAAAAACAAGGGAAAGACTTTCCAAATGGGTTGTCTATACCAGAGTGTCACGAATACATGACAAATACAGTTCCAAAACCTTGAATCCAAACAAACACGAAAAATAGTGTAACATAAGTTTGGTGTTGCCTAGTGGATAAATTTCTTTGGGGGGCACCTTTGCGATCCTCGCTTCAAACAATTTCAGGCTCTGTATGGCATGCTGTGTTGTTGTGCACACGTGACGACTGGCAATAACCAAGTGAAACTGGCTTAGTAAACTTCGGGCATTCACAAAAGCATCCTGAACGTCATCTGGACGCCCCACAGCGCGCGAGGTGTCGCACTGTCTTGTCAAAAAGTGTTGGAATCGTTCGATGGTGGAGTCGAGATCCATGTCTCCGAACGCGTCGATATTTTGCCCCAGGACGGTATATTCGTGCACACGTTCCGTTTTGGCATCGAACCCCTCGTGTATCACAAATTTGTTCCACAGCAGATAAACCATAAGATGGCAATCGCGCGGCGCAATCTTTTGGAGTTGAAACCCCGCGTGCAGCTCGTTTACCGCCATAAAACCAAGTAGTTTGATGGCCACAGCCATCGTACGAACACAACGTTGGGTGAGTTCGTCAAAGGCGGTATTCGCTTGTGCCGATGACCGTGTATTGTTTGCCACTGCGGCTGTTCGGATGGCAACAATGATTCGAGAGCGGACGCCAAACAATGTGCGCAAAACGAGTGCTTGATGTCGAGCCACTGGTGAAGCCATTCGAATGGGCACTGCGTCTTCGCTGTGTTGGTTGCGTGTCAGACGTTGATAAAAGCAGACGTAACGAGTCGCTTCGATAGCAGCAGAACGTGGCGTATTTGCACGCAACCGGAACTCCCGGAGTTTTTGGGCAACTTGGGCAAAACTACACGCGACATCATGTAAATTCCGAGGACCAGAAGTGCCTCTACCCGTCTCGAACCAACACAGATCTGTCGTGTCGCACGTGGGCATTGTTTTGAGATGATTCCAGTTTTCCACATCGAACCAGTGCACAACCGTACCGTCGATTTCACACACTGCCACCAGTCGATATAAATGATGCTGTTTCCCATTCTGAACCAGTGTCAGCATGGGCGTCGGACACTGATGTTGTAATAACACAATACTGTCCATTATGTGGTCTTGATCGCCGTGTTGCAGACACAGATTTTGAATCAGGTGTGCGTTCTGAGAAGGTTGATCGCGTGTGTCTCGTCGTGCTAGGAGTACAGTGTTTTCGCGGAATACATGCTGTCCGCGAGCTGCAGTGGCCCGAAACGCTATATCGTCGGGTGAAATATCCGAGCGATGAGCATAACGGTGCTGCAGTCGATCACGCACTAATCTCCATACCACCTCTGCCGAATTTGCAGACAAAACATCCCGGATGGTACCACGCAGCTGTTGACAGACGTAAACAAACAGCCGACCTGCGTAGTTACGCTCGTCGTCATCTCTTTCCTGCATAAAATTCTGCAGCCGACGGTTTACGCTATCGCAAATACAGTGAAAAATGTGATAGCGAGAAGAAATAGTAGCCTCGGCATCGTTCGAATCGACGGCTCGTTCGTTTAGAATCTGAACCGTGTTATTGGCAAAGTTCGGGTGCGACAGCGTAAGACCCGTCTGCAACTGTGCTCGGAAGCGCACATCGACTTTTGCAGTGGGGACTTTCAGATACACAAGTTCGGCATCGCGAAGGTTTGTGACATACGCCATAATGGTGATGTGCTCAGGCTCGATTGCATTGGGAGTAGTTGTATTCCTCGTCGGAAGAGATGGAAGTGGAACGACTGCATGTGTAATGGTCGATTCTACAACCACCGGTAAAATTGGCAGAACCATCTCGCACAAGTACATGGAGAATACCAGATGCAATCCGGAACATGCTGCCATGTAGAAAAACAGATTGTCGTCGTTATTTCCCACCGGAGTCGTAAGTAGTAGCGATTCCGAATGTGAAAATCCCAGTGAATTATCGAGTCGATTGACAGAGTGGACTTGTGCGCACGCCATACATACAAAGACATTCTTGTTCTTGTAGAGCACCCTGTCAAAAACCATCGATCCGACCTCGGTGTTGGACTCCTGTTGCATTCTCTGCAATTTGGCTGGATCCGATAAAAAAATCGTTTTCTCAATGTAATCGCGACAGCACGTTGCAACTCCTGCTCCATCGGGTGGTGAGATTACAACGTCACAATATGCACAGAGTCCATTCTGCCGCATCCAGACACTTTTTGCATCTTCCCGACACATTGTCTGTCGTAGAAGCCACTGACGACCAACGTCTTCGTGTACTTGTGTCGCGATGTCGGTGCGCATGATACGCTTGCGACGATTACCAATCCACACTATGTCGTTTTGGAGTTCAGCCACCACTGATGCTCTCGCAGAAGCGCTCTGCTGCTGTTGCCAATAGAGAGAGTCAATGTGTGCCGATGAATCGCGCCAAAATACACGGTGGGTATACACTCTGCTGAAATTCGACGACGAATTCAGCAAATCGTAGCAAATGGCAGAATAATCCAATAGACAAATCCGTCGCGTGGAAGCAGCCAATATGGACGCCAATTGATGATTGCACCGTGCGTTCCGTACCAGTTGTTGCTCTCGACGCGCTCGGCGAGTCGTGGCCGATATATCATTACGTCTGCGAGCCCATGAGGGCGATTCTAATTTTTGGAATTGATATCCGATACACACACGAATTGGCATTTTATCGGGCGAATCTGCAGCTGCAGCGCCAATTCCACCACGACGACCAAGGGCTTTATTATCAGTGGCGTCATGTCTTGCTTGTCGTGCCTCACGATCACCTTGGCTTTCATCGTCATGATTTTCGTGATCACCAGTGATATCTTTGTGGATGCCGCTTTCATCAATAGAGGGGGATCTTTTGTCGCCATGGATATCGTCGGGGGTGAGAGAACGGGAACGTTGACGTCGCGAGGAATTCCGTCCAACTGTATTTGAACGCCCATGATCATCCTGGTCGGCGGCTGGCACATTGTCCTTACAAAAATGATATTTCCATCGACTCTCAATCTGTTTTTTCAAGGAAATTGTCGAGGACATCTCGTTTTCCACTGTTTATCACAAAACATGCTGCGTTACTGATTTCCAGAGTATACATTGCACTAAACACACACACAAGACGGATAGCAAACACAATGAGAAAGAAAGCGAAACAACAAGAGTACGCAAAGGAGAAAGCGAGACAATACTTGAGGAGATAAACACACCTAATATGTAGAAAATGCAAACACCATCTCTCTTGACTTTGATCATCAAATCAACATCTTGTGTTTTTGGCTTTCTGCGTTTGGCATTGGGCGGCTTAGGAGGAGACGGGACTGGGGACGATCGTGGTATGTGCTTTTTCTTACCCTTGTCAGGTGACGATGCCGACGATGAAGATGCACTACTCCCTCCTCCATCACTGTCTGAATCATGGTTACTTTCTGGCACTCGCTTCGGCGAAACAGATTCATCTGGATCTGGGGGAAAATAGACAGCAACATGTTCCGGTGCAAGCGCGATTCCACAACCTCTACCTCGACCTCTACCTCGACCTCGACCACGACCTCGACTTGCACCGCGACCTCCAGCAGCACCAGCACCGCGACCTCGACCCCCACCAATATTTTTGTCCGACAAACATGTACGTTTCTTCATGTGCTCCGCATGCCTCCGTACAGCGGTTGCAGTAACGGCAACGTTAGTTCTTGTTTGGAAAGCTTCAGCAACTCGGGCCTTCATAATGCGTACGCTTCGTCGTGGACCCTCGACATCCGCTTCACCCGGAATCAAATTGTTCCTGCATTGAAGTCGTGGGGCACTTCTTTTCAAAAGTTTGATGGTCTTCTCAATTTCGAAGGACCACGTCCATTTGTCAATTACATGACTGTCAGCATCAATTGTTGTAATAATGTTTTGAATTTCTTGCAGCAGAGTCATGCCCAATAGACAGGTTACGACTGGAGTGGCATGTCGCTGCGGCAGAAAAGGCGTCCTGTGCACCTCTGTTGTCAAGAGCGCTTTCACAGTGCAATCGCCACAGAGCACATCCACATTTAAATTTTCTGGTCGCAGTTCCGCACACACATGCAGCAGAACGAAATTGTTCGTCTGTCGACAGAGTGCGCACATATGATGTTGATTAAAAAGGGGTCCTCCGAAGCGATGCTGGTCATTTTTATCGCCGTTACTTTGTCCGGCACATGACGCATAGATGATGTGGTTTGGTGTCAATACCGGATCGCGAGAGCTCCAGCAGTTCGTATTGTTCATTTCAGTTTCCGCGACATTATGGTATGGTGTCACAGTTATTATATACGTAAATTCATACAGAAATGCGAATCTGACTGTTGACAGCATGAAACGACACATCAACAATTCACATCTTTTGAAATACGGATGATACATGATTGTCATTGATTTTTGCGATCGCAGCTTGATCGAAATAATGTTGTATGGTGCAAAAAGCGAGAAATTCGTTCAACACCATGCGTCGTTGGCATTGTTTATTATAAATAAAGAATTGTGACGGTGGAATCGGGTCTGTCCATAATGTTGTTCAATCGCATCGCCATAGGACTGTGCACATTGAGTGCGTTGGAGCTCTTGCGTACATATCCCAATCCTGCTGCAAGTGTGCAATTGCGAACCCTTGGAAGCGCGTCGCTGCCGGCTGCCAATGCCTGCATCATAATGTCGCCTACCGAGCTTGTCGCACGAATGATTTTGTATGCCGAATCTATGCGATGCTCAGGATTAATATTGCTTGGTAACCATTTTGTGTTACCAGCATACACAAATATCGTGGGGTTTTGACCGGCACGTCCATTCTCAAAAACTTGCACGGTGTCGCCTAATACCCACTGATTAGCGTTCGTCGTTTTAGCCAAAATATCTCTGACTTTTGTTCCAACCGTAAAGTGTGAAAAAATCACTACGGTCGGTGCACCGCCGGCAGCAATCGAGATGTCTTGACACAGGCACGTGTTCGTCAGGTAGCGCATCATTCCAAGACTAACATACAGATACCACGCGGGTCGAGTTCGACTATCAACACCCATTTCGAATGTCGTGACAAACTTCATCATACGGATTTATATATGTGCTTTGCCACCACCAATAAACCGAAGAGCGCGAGTCCAGGCAAACGTGCAAAAAATTTGGTGCATCCATGCTTCGCACAACCTGCCTCTCTGAGATATATATGAACCGAGTTTGATTGTAACATTTTGGTATGTCTAGATCATACGGATTGGTCCCTGATATGGTTCTCCCTGTGCTCTCATGCACTGCTATCACAAAGTGTGGAAGTGCTATTGCACAGGATGCGAATGACAATCGTGCTGACACGGGAAGACGACAGCGACAATTTACTGACTTTCAAATCACTTCACACATTCCCTTTGCAGTGGTGTTTCTCTTATCAATTTACAAGCACTTTTATGAAATGACGATACTGGTCGGCCTGGTGCTGGTATTTTCTCTCTTATATCATATTGGAGCTGAAGAACGAACTGGGTTCTCCTACATCGATAATTGCACGGCATTTTCGCTCAGTATGTATGGGAATGTTCAACTATTTTTCTCGCCGTCTGCTCTTATCCTCGGCGTCAATCTATCTCTCGGCCTGAGCAGTGCACTCATATTCGTGCTGGGATACACACGCACGTTTGCACCTTACTACAGCGTGTTGCATCCCATTGGATTGCACATTCTACCAGCAATATGGTCTGCAATAGTGGTTCTCTTCCAGAAACCTTTTATTGTGTAATGCACACCGTGTGGATTTCATGGAAAAATTGTCACATCTATGCCGAGGTTATTCTATTTCAATCTCTGAGAGATTTACTATATAATCACCGGACGTAATCTCGTTCAATCAAAGATGCCACGCTCTACCAGGAAAGAGGTGTTTTGTAGTCCGTTTCTCAAGACCAAATGCTTCCAAGCCGACTTCCCAGACGACGATCAGGCTTTTGTCATTAAGGTGTCCCGCAATTACATGGACGCCGACGATGACGATATCGATGCTTATAAGGCCTTAATTTTGTTGCACAGTGGCGTTCCACTAGACACGAGTTTGAAAGGGCGCGTTGGCATTGATGTCATTATGCTTTGTGACGAAACCAAAAAATATATTGTATGTGTCGATCTCCGAGGCGTCGACTACGGACATGTACAACTGTTCACATTCGAAAAGATTGACGGAGGAGCTGCTGACATTGATCTGTCCATTCTGCGGACATTTGCACTGATTGATTCTGCGATGCACCACGTCGCACGCGATACAACTCCCACTGTTGTCATGCGCTCTGGCAACTCAAGTGCCCTCTGTGCGAATGTCGTGGATTACAGAGGTCCCACTGGAAACAGGTTTGAGTGGCGTAACTGGACAGACGAGGACTGCACAAATTGCAATTTAAACGACGAACATACCCTGCATGGACAGAAGAAGCTGACGGACGGCGAACTCACACATTTGTGCTACACCTGCTATGCTACGCTTGGCTGTGTAAGCACGGAGGTGCGGTGGCAACACGTCTTTGGTATGCCAGAGAAGAACTTCCATGTTGTGGGAAGCGACGACTTGACACCATCCGAACGATTTCTGAGTTTCAAAAATCAGAATTTAAAGTGTCAAGCATGTCGCGACATTGGTTGTCCTACACGTATGTACCTGTGCACCAATGGGCATTGCACAGACTTTTTCTGTTCACGGTGTATCCCTTCTGCCAAGGCAAGACATACATTCGGACATATTTTCTCTGTTTCCAGGCTGCACATTGATGATGAGATCGCAAATATTGTTTATTGAGGAACAAATATGCATGGTACAGGCGACGCCTTCCAATTAGTATAACTGCGTATGTTGCCAAGATCATTTCGGATCAAATCCCATTAAAACTCTAAGTCCATTTCCGCAATGCTGGTTCGGTTCGAACGAGTTCTGCTGTGACCAGACTTTATGAATTGCAGTCAAAGCATCGTTTTCTAGCACACGCATAGGACTGTGTGGAACAGGAGTACGCGGACTATTGTCCCAGGATTTTGGGGTACGTATTCCCATCGAAAATACATTGAACAGTTTATGAGAAAGCAAGTGCCACCTACCAGCTCGTTCGCCTCCGATTTCGCGTTGTGGCATTCCCCGAGCAGTCTGCTCGTGATGTGGTGCTGAGCGTCCTGGCAGACGTTGTTGATGCTCATCCTTGTTTCTCCATGTTCCCCACGTGTAGAGCGTTCCATTATTGCTCACGATGCTCTGGTGATAAGTTCCAGCACTAACAACCTTTACATAATCGCCATCTGGTAAATTCAAGGATACAAGAGCAGGTGCTCGTTTGGTGTCCATTAGTCTCTGACAGAGCTGTGCCTGCGCTCCTTGTCCCCAAGTAAAAACTCGTTTGTCGGCAGTAAGTGCAATCATGTGATTCAGTCCCATCGCAACAGTGTGCAATCCACCCTCCCCGAACATACCATCTGCCGTCACCAACGTAAACAAGGATTTATTGCTGTATATATTTGCGCCCAGCCCCAATACACCCATCTGTCCGTATCCACACATCCACAATTCACTAACATTTCGTGCAGAATTCTGATTTGCGAGGAGCGCTGTTGAGTCGCCACTCGCAAACACTGCCGTAATATTGATAATTATGGCAGTATTCATCGCAATCTGACACGGAATGTCTCGGTCATCCAGATCCTCTAATCCCAATTGCCCGAATTGGTTCGATCCCCATGCCCATACACTGCAAGAGGGGGTTTCCGCCATCGCAATACAGTGCGAAACACCCGCTGCAATCATCGTGATTTGTATATTGTAAAAAGGCATGTGACGTATAAACGCCATAAGTGTTGTTTGTTGGCTATCAGGTCCCAATCCCAATTGTCCATGCTCACCCGTACCACAACTCAACACTTTCCCGTCGGTTGTGAGTAACAAGGAAAAAGTGCCGCCGCATGCCACCATCGCGGCTGAACACTGCGTGGAATCGTTACTGGATTGTAATGACACTTGTGTCGGCACAGTGACGAACCCTGCATTCATCACAGACGGGTCCAAGCCGAGACGTCCATCTTGCCCTTTTCCCCACATGTACAGAGATCCATTCGTGGTCACGCAGGCTGAATGCTCCTTGCCGGCAAACACAGTTGCTGGCATATCATCATTCCACCGATTCCTACTCCATTCAACTTGGACTGGTATTTGGTGATCTGTGCGATCGCCACAACCCAGTGTCCCATTTTCATTGCAACCAAACCCGTACATTGCACCGTTCTCTGTCAGAATAAGAGTAAAACAGTCGCCTAACGCTACAGCCATGATAAACGTGATAACGGGTGTGTTCCAAACGTTCTTTCCACACCCTTCTTCAATACTTATATATACTATCTGGCCCAGTTGCACAATGCGCAAATTGAGTCGTTTTATTACGATGTTCATGCAGGCAATGAAATAAATTGAAAACAAGAGTGGATCTTAATATATTTTATTGGCACTACGATTTATTTGCATGAAAGACTGGAAATGGACCGTAGACGGATGATTGATTTCTCTCTCTCTCGCTCACTTCCTGTCGAATTAGAGCTCGTTGTATATGAGACGAAAAATCTCTTCGTCCACGTTGCCATATAGTGTGTCCGATCCCAAACGGCGGTGTCGACCCATGCAGAGAGCAAGTATGTGACCGGGAAACAGATAATGCCATCGTCCGAGAGATACGTGCGCAAATTCGCTAGCACACACCTTGAATGGTTGCAAATGTTCGCCAGTGTGGTGTGTATGGTCGCCCCATATGTAAAGATGGCCTTGTGTCGATACCGCTAGCGACGTTTCGTTGCCCGCCGATACTAACTCGATGTCGTGTTCTTCAAAAAGGGACGGAGAAATGCGACGGAAACACGCAGCATTGCAAGGCGGTTCGTGTAGGAGAGATTCAGTTTCGGTCCACGATCCGTGATTGCCACTTACCCACACAACGTTATCCTTGGTGACGAGTAGTGTATGCGAGTCGCCACAGGACACCATTCGCACTTCTGCTTTGTCCATGTGCACTGGGTCCCAAACGCACCTAAATCGATTCGTTGACTTTCCTTGAATGTCGATACCGAGTGATCCGTCGGCACCGCTTCCACATGACCACAACACACCTGCGGTCGTAATTGCCATTGAAAAATCACTGCCACCGTCCATGTACACAAAATCGCCACCGCCTGGCGCAGAATTCATCGCAACCAATTTCGGAGTGCTGACCGAAAAGTCCCAATTACCGTGTCCGAGTTGACCATTTCGATTCAGACCCCATGTCCACAGCTTTCCTCCTGCCCTCGAAAGAGCCATACCATGTCCATATCCAGCTGCGATCAAAGCGATTGGGGTGTTGTCGAAACGCGATGCGTCAATATGAGTAAATCGTGTTTGTATCACATGATTTCCCGCACCAAGCTGACCAGTTTGTGCGTCGCCGCTACCCCATACGAGGCCATTCCCGGTGAGAACGAGAGAAAAATCGGCACCACACGCAATCATTGTTACTGGCGAGTCGCCAAACACTTGTCGGGGAATTTGACGTGGGACTCGTGCACTAGAAATCAAATCACCCAGCGCCAATTGTCCAAATTGTCCACTACCCCACATGTATAGACTACCGTCGCACGTCACACAGCCAGCGTGCGCCATCCCTGCAGAAGTCATGATGGCAGAATGACCGTCGAACACAACATTTCGGTCCATCAAGATCGGTCGACGTTGATTTAGACTGTTTCCAATTCCAAGCTGACAGGTGTCGTTGACGCCGAATCCATAGAGATCGCCGTTTCGGATGATGAATGAAAAAAAATCGCCCGACGTCGCTGCCATTGTGCGTCTCGAATGTAATTATATGTAAAGAGAAGAAAACGTGCGCGTGTGCAATTTTGCGGGGAATTAAATGATTTTTGTGGAAACTGGATTAAATGGCAGTTTATGTCCGAAATACTAATATAGTGGCACTTTAAGTGTCTTCTGAATTGTCTATATGCAAATGTCAAGCAATTTGTAAGCAGATGCAAGCGAGACCCCGTTGCCTCTGTATATCCAATCGAGATTTTCCATTTACAAGTTCTTGGTCGTCGACTTATATAAACACACACACTCTTCGCTCAGAAATGAGAACCTTCTTCTACACCAGCCGCAGGAAGAATGTTGTCATCGCAGGGGCTGTGTTCAGTAAAATTGTCTTGTTAGTGCTGGCATCTTATATAGCTTTCATTGACCAGTGTCGAGACTTTTGTACATCACACGAGCAAGATTCAGAGTCCATTCTGGTGGAATTCTCCACGTGGTTTGCAATTGGCACTGCGGTCGACATTGTAGCTTCATGGTTGTTGGTGTTTTTTGGTGTTCATGAAAGCTCACCTACGAATAATCCGCAGGAGTGTGAAATTCACGACCGAAACCTGACCCAAAATAAAAACATAGAATATATCATTATCAGTAACATTGTAGAAATGATTGCGCTGGGCATCTATGGCATCGTTTGTCTGATTATTGTTCCGCAAACATGTTCAGACGGACCGGTCCGTAATAATTTCTGTCACACGACAACATGGCTCCTTACGGTCGGCTCCATCTTGTGGGCCATTTCTGTTGGATTCGTGCACTATAACAATACCAAAGTTGCGTCACCGGGCGCGGGCAAAATGACTGATTACACACACATTGGTGGTTAGAGAGTGAAATGGAATGCCGACCCAACGGGTTTTAACAATGATTAGACGACCTTGGGGTCAGTCTGTGAAAGATGCAAAACTCACAAAAGCATCGTCTTTTGGTCAATTCTTGGTCCTTTGCATAGATGCTGATTTTTACAAACAAGTTATTTTCGAGGCTTTCGGAAATGGCACGCTGAGCGCATTAAAAGTTGCTAAATTGTAAATAAAGCAGGTATTCACCTTCCAAAGTGCTGATTCTACACGTTTTGGACGTATTTCGGCGTGTTCTTGGAAGTCTACTCGTGTGCCTCGCGAATGGTGTTGCTCACTCGCACTATTTTTGCTGTTGTGTCGCGCAAAAATACGCTGGAGTGCATAAGAGTCGACGATACACGTTTTGCCACACCACAGACACGGTTCAGAATGTCTGACACCGACAATAAAAAACCAAGTAAAGGTTCTGACAATCCTTCTTCAAGCAAAAAGCGTGCAGCTGCCGCGGCTGCAGCTGCTGACGCCCAGGATGATACCAAGACTGGTGACGACGCACTTGCCTCACCCATGGGATCTCCGCAGAGCCGCAAGCGTGTCAAGGTAGACAAAACGGAGCGCAAAAGCAACAAACTCACTGCGTCAGCTCCTACTTCCGCTGTGCTGGATATCGTCAAGACAACGGAGATTGACCAGGGCCATAACGAGGAGGATGCGGAGGACACTTTTGATACGCCCAACACAACTGTTGTGTATCCCGTAATTCTCAAGGGAGTTTCCGATGATGTTGACGTCGATACGGCCGTGGTGAGGATTGAAATGAAAGACAAGATAGAGACGGAAGACAAGGTCGACGTGCTGGGCTCTGATATTAACAATGTTTTCAAGATGTGTCCATCGGTACGCAAGCTCGCGTTCAACGCTATGTTGGCGTCCAAGGGTCCAGCAGAAGCTCTGACGATCACTGCTCGTCCCGAGACGCTAGTTCTCGTGATGATCACGAAAGACATGGAACGTGAGAGTAAGATGGGCAAAGAGAGGGGCGCTCTCTTCACGTCCATCAGCTTTGTGACACTGAGAATCTTAGAGGCTGGTTTCAATTCGGCCCCATATGAAAAAGTGGAGGGAGCAAACGCCAAACAATTGGTGTTTTGCGACAAAAAGGGCAAGATGATTGACAAGGGTCGACCCACTAAACTTGCGAGTGTCTCGGTGATTGATGGCGTCAAGTACTTGGACATGAGAACTTGGGAACCACATCCCTCTGCGATGATGAAGAACAAATGGCGCGGCACCCCTACCGATTGTGTCGGTGTAGTTGCGCCAGGTGTCCCTTTTTCGTGCAACATCTTCAACGAAAACAAGGACAGCATTATGGAAAATGATAGCACCGAGCTGAATCTCAAGCCTTTTTCGCTGGCCATTGTTGGTCTCACTATCAAGTCGCGCGAGCAGTGTGTGGCGGGATATGGCATCGCTGTCAAGAGCGTCCGCCACATTGAAGGTGTGAATGTGGCGATGACGGGTCTGTATCACGACGATTTCTTTTACACGGATCGACGTGGCATTATGGAACAAACGAACGACCGTTTGCAGCTCACAACGCGCGTCAAGGAGTACACCAATGATCTTTCGTTTGTTTGCAAGCTCGTGCGCAACAAGGACGAAGTTACCGAGATGCCAGTGGTGTGCATTCTTCCGACCAAAGACATGGGCGTCGAGAAATCTCGCAAACAGTACACTGTACACATGCAGCCCAATAACAAAGTGCTTGAACTCGCAATTGTCGACGAAGGTAGCATTTACCATGAGAAGCGCTTTCGTGTCACGATTCCCGACAACATGTTTACGATTGAAGAAACGGGTCTGCCCTGGATCCAATTTTACTTGCAGTGGATGTTGAATGCCAATGCTTGCCGCATTATGATTGTGCATAACGAATATCAGTTCAAGCGCATGAGCGATGGCACTGGCTCTGCCTCAATGCACTGCGCTTTGGTTCCAGACGAAGAGCGTCTCTTCAGCGACAAAAATGCCGCTCTTGTCTTATCTCCTGCCATCATGTCGTCATTAAATGACCGTATCAAGGGGCGGAAAAACACCCTGGACATGTATACCGGATGGGTGATTCACGTTGATGAAAGCTCAAACACAACATATGCTATGCTTTTCGACAAGACCAAAGCCTATGGTCCTGAGATCGAAAAGCCTGTCGTGGAGGCGGCACCCATCTCTGCTGCAGAAGGTGCTGTTGAGGTTGGCGCAGAGGTTTGTGTGCAAGATGGCGCCGAGGGAATGGATGTCAATGTCGCTGTCGATTCAGAGTGCGATCCCGCAGGCGAGCACACTTCAATCATCTGCCGAATCTACAAGGGCATGAATCCTGCACGACACATTTGGCGCGGCTACCTACTGACCATCGACAATGAAAATGACGAGGTGCAGCGTTTATTCCAGATTGGTATCAAGTCGAAACCTGCCTATTTGAAGACAGCCGCCGACGGGGGCGTATCAGCTAATGCCGACATTTTCGAAACTTGCGACATGCTCTTTGACTAGTGCATGAATGCGATAGCCAGCTTGGTTTGTTTAGACGGTCGATTTCATTGAAAAATGTCAATGAAATCAAACACTTTTACCCTAGACTATGTCCGTGAAAATTTGTCTCTTTCGTTTAGACTATCGTATATAGAAGCGGAATATCGTAATATGTTGACGGATTTTATTACATATTACAAAGAAACAAAGCATGATGGCGTCTGTGTGATGAAAGCGGTTCACACCAAAAGATTTAGCATCACATCAGTGTGTTTCTCGTGTGTTGTGTGTCAATCTATATAAGCGCTGCACTTGACATGTGACATATCACACAAATTAGCGATCAGTACACTATGACCAGTCCCCCTGTCAGGAATACAAGCATCGCCAAAGCTTCGATGCTCAAGCATCCCGTGCGACAGCACTCCACTTACGCCCTCGCGAGTTGGAGAGCGCGTGTGTTTCCCAAGTCCGAGTATTCGGCAACCAAGAGATAAAAGCCGAGTCGCAAGGACAAGAACTTGCGAGTGGAGATTTGTCATTTTTGAATTATGTAATAAAATGTATCAAAAAGAAGAGTGCTACAGCACGTCTGATCCATGTTTAAGGCATTCTTGTACGAAATTGTATGTTGATATGCAATGTGCCCAAACACGAGATCAAGAGAGAACCTGAAGTTTGACCATTCAATCATTGATGTCGTGTTCAGTCAACTATAAAATGTGCAATTTTTACCGCAACATTTTAACATCACATTTCCACCATAATGCAACAGCAATACTTTTCACTGTATAAGAAGAGATCAGACTATGATATTCTGCTCACCAATCTCTGGGCAGAAGTCAAAGATTTGTATGCTGCATTGTCATTTCATCAACGAAGACGGAATGAACTTGAAAATCGACTGAATGATCATTCGACTGAATGATTTTTTCCAGTTGTATCGCTAGCACCTCACAGTATATAAGCCTGTGTGTGTAAGTGGGAACATCTTTTTCTTCGCAAACACGCGGTGCTGTGATGTACCTCAGCCATGCAGGTGAATCTTCTCGCACGCAAGGGACGCCAGTATCACCGACTACGTGTGGGGTTTGTAGTGTTTTCATCCGGCATAAGCATATGGCGTACGCATGGGTAGACACGGAGGGAACCTCGCACTACATTTGTGCAGGTTGCCACGAAGCAGGAAATGTACCCTGTTTCGATGCCATGGTGCATCAACGCAATCAACATGAGCGATTTCATATTGCAGAACAGATACACATGGTTACGCATCGCATGCATGAGATTGAGATTGAGCAGGTTCATATCACAGAACAGATGCACGTCGTGACACTGCGCATGCATGAGCTTGAGAGTGAACGCACGCTTCTTGTAGACAGACAGCAAAATATGGCTCAGGAGCATCGCCATTGCGAGGAAACATATCATTGTCTGGTGGTGCGTGATGGCACTGTGCAGACTTACTTAGAACGCGATCTACAAGCGCAAAAGTTCCAATCTGCTTTAGTTTCTGCCCGCGCATTCCCCGGTGCAGGCGGGGGGTCGCAGGTTGCAGGATCAACGTTACTAGACGGGGTGGAGAGAGATGGCAATGTCAGCAGCTCGCACAGTACACCACTCATTACAAAAATGAAGATAGGTCTAACAAAGCTTGAAGCATTGGCGTCCCCATGGGCTACCATGTCAGATGCCATGATGGTAGAAAAAGGCGATACGTTCTTCAATAATATGAGGTGTTTGGTGGTGAAATGTAACTTTGATTTGGGGAAAAAGAGCCTGATGTGTGCGCGTGTGTTGGGGGTTACTGAAGATGTTTTTCTGACCGAGCTTGTCCGCAAAATGTTTTTCTGTGACTTTTTTGCCAATAACACGGCTTCACGTTTTCAGCGTACTGTGCACTCGAATTCGTCGATCCCACGAGTGAAATACAGGGAGGTGTTGCTTGCGCAGGTGCATGAAATTACCACCAACATGATCACAAACTTCTCGTCGAATTTGTTCACGGTCAACATGTTGGAAACAACAAGCGCAGGCACATTCACACATGCACGATCTGTTATCCTCTGTGCTATAGGAATTGTGTGTAAAGGCGAAGACGTGTATTGTGATGCGATGTCGGATGCTGAAATGTCGGAGGATGACATGCCACATCCAGGCGACGATGACGGCACAACATACACCCGCATTTCGCCATATATTACTGACAGCGTGCACAATGCCCCATTATTGTCATTTCAGGTGCCCGAGAACAAAGCATTTTCCTTATATTTATTCAACTTGAGTGATGCAGATCTGTGTGTCCTCAAACGTACGCCCGTAGAAATCAAGCACTACAACAGTGTCATTATTGAGGGAGATGTGCTCGTTTCTCACAAATACAGTAGCAGGAAAAATGAACCTGACACCAACATACCAGCCAACGGCGTCTCGCTTGTGCTTAAAATGACCGGAGCCCAACCCCCGACAACCCAAAAATACGAACTAAAAGACGACAATAACAGAGTCTTTTTGCGTGTAGAGACGTCTTTGGCGACACAGTCTAAACAGTAGAATAATACGTGCAAGCATGAATCGAATCACTCGGCGTAATATTGGAAAAAATTGCGAAGCCACTTTTATACCACAACGGAATGTTTGCCCGCCATCCACTCAAAACACATGTCCAGATGTGCTTCCCTGCCTGTTTTTGTATTTGCCAGCCCTAACACTGTGTGCAATTTCCACCATTGGGTCCTGAGTACCTAGCGTTACAAGTGCACGCGGTTACATGTCTATTATCTGCTGGAGCGCTAGCATTTGCTGCACATGCTTGGCATACACTTGACACTGCCCTTACACTAGTAGAAACCCAGCCGACTGTGCAGTTGAGGATTTGGGGTTGAAAGTATACTTCTTTTATATAGCATATTCAGGGAATGCCGCGAAAACAGGCCGACACCGACAATCAAAATAAACTTCATACCCATCCCACAAATCAAATCAGCTACGATATAAGGATGAGTTGGCATGATATTATTGACAAAGCCAGTATTTTTTGAAAATATATTTTCATGCTTCCGTGCATTCCTAAAGGGTGTTTTGTTCATCGTTGCGATGCTCAAAACGTCGACCCACATGTCACATATGCGAGCCATTTCAGTGCTGTACGCAACTACATTTCGGGCAAGTGCAACAGGACACCGCGCGTGAAGTAGGTATCGTCGTCAACGATCCACATCGCATTCAGTGCTGCAAAGCGATTGTGAAATTCCTGAAACAAGTCGGGGGTCATAGTAGAAAAATGACGCTGGCGGATGCTTGCCACGGTATCACGATCTAAAGTCACTGTCGTAGGTCCAGGTGGTGGTTGGGCGTCTCCCATCTGATACACGGCAAAAATCACGTCAGTCCTGGCAAGATCATTCATACACACACACCCTTGATGCAACAAGTTCAAATTCACAAGTAGATAGTGATTAAAGTTGTAATAAAGAATTACCTCATTCACATCGAAAACAGCACGAGGCACCGACGGACCGACGTAGAACTGGAATAGACCACGATTGGTCATGCCTATGAAGGAGAATAGGGGATGCAAGTCATTCTCTTGAGCATAGCTGGGCATGACAATCATTTGCCCATATACCAATCCATTCCCCGTATTATTGCTCAAAACCGGGGGAGGTGGTGGAGGAGGAGTTTCATTGACGGACGGCACGGTGACGGCATTATGTTGCTCAAAAAGTGCTTGCGACTGTCGGCAATTGCGACTCTCCGCATTTTGTTTGCGTACGGGTCCCTTGCGCTTACCACCCCGACTTCCACGACCACCACGAGTGGCGAGAGGCAATGCTTCATCCTGGTTGTGGAATGCATGAGCTTTGGTATTTAATTTGCTGTTTTTCAAGTGCACTACCTTGGCAGCAAGGACGTCCTTTTTTGCCCTCTTATTTGAAGCAGCACCAGCTGCTACATCTTGGCGTCGGCTGTGTTTGATCTCATTCGTTTGAATGGCTTGTTGCATTTCACTGTTAGATTCAGCTGGTGGCAACAGATCGGAATTTGAAGTAACGCGATATGTTTCTACAGGAGCAGGTCTGGATGAACTTGATGCGCTGCGTGCAGAAGATCCCGCACCATGAAGCCCTTGATCATTGTTCGAACAAGCATGCCCATCGGTCTGTAAACGACGGAGAATTCGTCGATGGCCCTCTTCAATGAGTACACTCATCAGTGCGGCAGACGACATGAAATCTAATATATTCTGATGTGCGTCGGCTTCTTCCCAAAAAATCGCCCACTGCTGTCGAGTGGGACAGAAAAATTCAATGACGCCCCGTCGAAATGTTTCCATCGTAAAATTCCGACTACCAGCTTCGTTGCTGTCGTTGTTGTCCACGTCAGTCTCACTGTACACATCGCGTATGTTGCGTTGAGACACCACAGCACCGAGCAGATGGTCACGAAGAAGGCGCATTGTCTCGCGTGTTCTCTCTGCGAATGACGTGTTTGTCACAGGAGGCTGCCAATGCCAAAACACCAGAATAATCAAAAATGTCAAGGCGTACACACATCGTTTATGCAAACAGACCTTGATGTGTAGCATATTACACACGTACACGCACGAATACATACATTACATACCATGACAGAGTGCGTGTGATTCCGAATTGGGAAAGCGTTGGTGTCCGAAGTGGCACCTGAAGCAGCTCCGTTGACTACGCCAATGTTGTTAGATTCTGCGAAGAGCGGAAGGTATGAGCCAGTCGCGGCGCCCATGCTTGTCCAGGGTGTATGGTTGACATTTGAAGTAGCAGTGTTGTTGAGAAAAACTTGATTTTGCGGCTGTTGCACGACGAACGGAGTAGGAGAAGTGGTGTTATGTGTGTGTAACTGTTGTGAATTTACCTCGGAGATTTCGCGTGGAGACGACGAATGGTTCAATACCACATCGGATGACTGTAGAGGATGCATGGCAGCGCGTGATCGATGTCTTCTCGACACTCGGGCAGTTTGCGTATTTAACTCTGTGGAAACTGCCTCCGTCGATTCACTCGGAGCCGACGAATTTCTCGATCGACGTCGTGCCGACATGCTGATAGATGCCGCTTCGTTCAACTCCGCACTAGCAGAAACTGAAGTGTGAAAATCTACACACTTTGGACACGTTTTCTTGCCCCGTTTACATGCTTTACAATTCACAACACGCTTTTTTGGTGTTGCAACAACTTGAGCTGGTGACGTCCTTGTGCAGGGCGCAGGTGTGGGATCTGGTGTAGATACAATTTCTTCATTTGGCACGATGGTCTGCGGATGCTGCCAGGCATTTCCCCCTTCGCCTGCAGACGGTCTTGGTGTAGAAAGAGGGCATCCAAATGTCGTTGTGCAAGGCGCAGGCGTGGGATCTGGTGTAGATACAATTTCTTCATCTGGCAAGATGGTCTGCGGATGCTGCGAGGCATTTCCCCCTTCGCCCGCAGACGATCTTGGTGTAGAAAGAGGGCATCCAAGTGCCGTTGTACAAGGCGCAGGCGTGGGATCTGATGTAGATACAATTTCTTCATTTGGTAAGATGGTCTGCGGATGCTGCGAGGCATTTCCCCCTTCGCCCGCAGACGATCTTGGTGTAGAAAGAGGGCATCCAAATGTCGTTTCCCAGGCATTAAAGTCAATGTTTGGCGAAGTAACGGGAGTCGGCGGTTTTGGTGTGCTAGGGCCAGGGCTGGAAGCCGTAGAACGTGCGTCGCCACTGCCAGCAACTTGGTCGGATGCCGCTGAAATCAAGGACAAGGGAGTATTACTGCGATTCACCTCAGTACTCGAATCCTCGCTCGTCGAAGCACCGTTGTTTGCGACAACAGTAGAAGAAAAATGCGTGGTTGGAAATAGCGAGGCTAGAGTGGAGGCAAGAATATCAGTTGCGTGTTGAGCTGCCGAGACTGCGTTTGGAGCTGGCAAGGATGCGTTTGGAGCTGGCGATGATGCGTGTTGAGCTAGCGAGGATGCGTTTGGAGCTAGCGAGGATGCGTTTGGAGCTAGCGAGGATGCGTTTGGAGCTGGCGAGGATGCGTTTGGAGCTGGCGAGACTGCGTTTGGAGCTGGCGAGGATGCGTTTGGAGCTGGCGAGGATGCGTGTTGAGCTAGCGAGGATGCGTTTGGAGCTGGCGAGGATGCGTGTTGAGCAGGCGAGGATGCGTTTGGAGCTGACTGAAGGAGAGGTGTCAGTAGAGTGTCATTTTGTGCTGACTGAAGGAGAGGTGCTAGTAGAGTTTCGTTTTGTGCTGACTGAAGGAGAGGTGCTAGTAGAGTTTCGTTTTGTGCTGACTGAAGGAGAGGTGCTAGTAGAGTTTCGTTTTGTGCTTGCTGGGAGTTGGACTCAGATTCTTCGTCTTCTTCGCTGCCTGCAAGCAACTCAGCTTGACGTATGAGCCAGGCTGCTTTTTCTTCCTCCAGGAGTCGTTTGCGTTCCGCCTTTTTCGATGCTCTACTGATGCTGTCATGTTGAAGTTTCTCGTCCTTCTTCTTGCGATTTTCGTCATCATCGCCACCACCCTCAGAGGAACTTCCGATTGTATCTTTTTTTTGTTTGCCGCCCTTGCCACTCCCACTCGAAGCTTGTGTGGCTTCTTGCTTGCCGTTGCTGTTTGACGTTTGTTGTGAAGAGGTACTTCCGCTGTTGGAATTTGATGTTGTATCGCCCGTATCCTGGTCCGTGGCCGCAGATGTAACTTGAAACAGCATGGTATTGAGAGGTGGTGACACATAGTTGAATCCCAGAGCATCTTGCATACTGATGTCGGAAATGTGTACGCGAAAATCAGACAGCAGGGACTGAAAAGTCAAGGCATCAAGACGATTTCCCTCGATTTCCAGTAACTCACATTTTGGATCTTCTTTGTTGTCGGCCGTCGCCTGCCAAATTACACACAGAATGATGAAGCAATCAGCTGATTTTTCAAGACTGGCAGGGCATACAAACAGGCCGCCCTTCCTAGTGACAGTGCATACAAATAGACCGCCCTTCATATGTAGATACAGTGAATGATTCGTAAGGGAGCACTACAATTATTCAATAACACGCGGCGTCTTACCCTCGTAGTGGCGCATGCACTGTAATCGACTGACAACACATCATTCAATATCATATCATGACCCGCATCATCTTGATCGAGGAACGTGCTGGAAGCTGGACATGAGTTGCACGAATGCTCTGTCCAGTCTGCTGCATCAAAGAATCCAAGCAATTCCTCACATTGAACAATTGCTGGGTGTACGATCACCATTTCTGAGCCCATCACATGCACATGAGCATGGTTTGGCGTAGATGCAGCTGACTGGTAAACAGCATTTGCAGTCTGTGAGTTCAAAACATGCATCAGAACACAGAAATTCCACACCACCGGAAAATGGAAACGCACAATTATTTTCAGGTACATGATGCAAAGAGAAGGATAGGGGTGAAGCAACCTTATCCCCACGCATGTACATACGTTTGCGCAGCATGCGTAGGTCCGACGAAATCGGCTCGCCCTCCCAAGCACTCTGTTGGTGATTTGCAAGATCCTGGATCAGTTGCTGGCATTCTTTTACAGACTGTACAAGAACTTGAATATATTTGCGTGCATGCGACGGTGTGAAGCCGAGACGTACCTCCATAGCACATACAATGTTGACGAAAACACTGATTGTAAGCAAGAGCCTCAGACATGCCGACATGTCGAAAACACGCAAAATGTGTCCTGTGCGAGGTGCGAGGTGATGCAAAATGAGGATTAATATACAAAGTTCGGTCTACGCCTTCTCACGGCATTTCTTCATAAGCATGCGAGGTCCTCGCTCACACCCAATATCAAATGACGAATTTTTTTAGTCCAAAATCACGTTTAAGTCAGCAAAAAATCGCCTCATTCAAACAAAAACACACCTTCCGTTTTTTTAAGTTGTTGGTTCGAATCTAGATCTCCAACGACACGATGGAGTATTTCATTGCTCGTCTCTACATGAAAAGATTTGTCCGCTTCCCAACAAACTTGCATCTCCAATTTTAGCTTTTGTGCATTCGTATGTTCATAAATGTGTTCAAAACAGTTCTTGTGCCACACACAAACGCCACAGCACAAAATGCTCGATCATGTGTCGAGACTCAGCCTTCTGCGCAAGCGAGTGAAGTCCAGCCGTCTTTGCCTTTTCAAAGAAGAGCAGAAACTGAGCAAGCTGCGCTGGGAATTCGGAACCGTCACGTACAAGAAGCACATGTTGTCGCAGGAAACAATCAACCTGACACATGGTCCTGCCCCAGGAGTAAGCTGGGGTGCGCATTCTCTCACTTTCAAGTGTGCAAATTTTCGCAAGGCACTTCTGAAAGAAGAGCAGAAGCTTGCTAAGAAGCGCTGGGAACTTGCTTGCTGCAAAACCAAACGGGACGCCCTTGATTCCGGACTTGAAATTGATGAGTAAGAACGCCATGGAATGCGCAGTCGCAAAAACATATTTTTCATGCAAATAGAAGCATCGAGCAGAACATTTAGAGCCTGATTTTATTGAATAAATTTTTTTGCATTTAATTGTGATTGGAGTGAGTTTGATCGAGCTTCAATTGTCACGATGAAGACAAGACGAGATTTCCACAAAGGCAGGCACAACACTTGTGGTACATAGTGCTTGATTGAGCGGGACGCACTCCAAAATCTTTGAAGAAAGAGACGCCCGTGGAGTGTACCCGGAAATACATTGGAAAATGCATGTCTCATCAATATCTAGAATTTCCCACCAGTGTGTAATATAACTCGCAAGTATGCTGTTGTTGACACGGATCACCCGGAGCGAAAGTTCATGTGATGGTGGCATGGGCTCGATGTGCAAGAGAGAGGACAGTTGTGACAAAGAGAGGGCAAAGAATTGAAAGCAAGGAGCAAGTGTAAAATCATCCGAATTGCGCACCGAAAACTTCATCTGTCCATTGTTGAATGGGGCAAATTTTTCTTGTCGAAACAAGTCATGATTCTTAGTGCACACAAAGGGAGGATCTCGATCTGACGGGCGCTGTAGCTTGTATCCGTTGTCACAAGCGGCTCGACATCCTGGCAGCACTATGAAATTTTTCACCGCCCCGACAAAAACGTGCAAAGGACAGATGCGACATCCGCACGTGCATCCCTCCGAAAAATTGTCTGTGGATGAACAATCGTCCAAATACATCTCCTCAATATCGTCCGCAGCTCCGCACGGCACGCTTGCCTCGAGTTCACACAGCACACACTCTTGTGTTTGTGGAGAAACAAAGTAATGCGATGGACATGCTTCGCAGAGCAAAAAATTGGAAGTCGCTTGTCGAATCTTGCCCGTCTCGCATGCCAAACAATGTTGATTTGCGTGCATGCTATCATCACTGGTGGAGGTGTGTGTGGTATAATGTTGCAGGCTGCAATTGTGACATCCAAGCGTGTTTCCTGGATTAATGCTGTTGGCAGGACACCCCGTGCATTTTTTGGTGTTTTTGTCCATTTGTGTACCTGTTTTTGTGTGTGTGTGAACATACTCTTAATGCGTGCGTGGGTGCACTAGAAATTGAAGTTCACAAGAAGGGTAAGACGTAAGAATACATCCTGTAAGCATCTTCTTGCTGTGTTGTCGATATGCCAAGTGCCTGGGTTTCTGGCCGAATTGTAATATTTTGTTTAATTACGAATTAGCTGTACAGAAACATGGCACGCCTTACCTGGTGGACATACGGAGCAAAAGTTGGCCATGGATTCTCTCCCGTGGAAGGGAGCACATGGAATGCATTCGATCATGCCAACATCGCCGGTAAAAAAGTGCGCTGGACATTCTTGACAGCGGTGATACCAGATGGTTACGGTGTCCGCACCCAAAGTCACGATGATTTCGGACACGTTTTTGGGCACATAATTTCGAGCACACATCCCGCAGTTTCCCGCAAAATCGAGACCGAATCCAGGATGTCTACAACTTGACAGTTTGTGTTTTTCCGCAAGCGAGAGGCAGTTTGTTGTGGATGAGGAAATACTGGGACGACAGACGGTGTCTGAGCAATTTGTAGCCCCGCGTCGCACGCTTGTGTCAGGTTCGAAAAGCACGCAAGGTGTACATATATTGGTACCCGGAAGCACGACCGAGTCGCCCACACAAAAGTCACAAACGGAACCAGCTGCATTATTCATTTTACCAGCAGCACACAAGAGGCAATCTCGTGCATTGACGTTTGCATTATCATATCCTCTTGGACAGGGGGCACATTTTTGCTCAAAAAAATCACCATGTTGAATGCTGGTGGCATTATTGTAAAAATGTAATGGACAAATTGTCCTCGCCACACAGTCGTAATCAGCCTGCTTGCTATCAAAGACTCGAATATATCCACTGTCACAAAGTACATTACAAAAACGGCTAGTGGCATCTACGGTGCAGGAACGATGCGGTCGCAGACATTCACTCGGACACTCATTGCAGTATGTATATTCGATATTTTGCTCAGCACACACCATGATGTCGTGTGGTGATACACTTTGAGCGCAGAAGGGTTGTCTACAGTGCACGAGAGAAGAGTCATATAATAGACTGTCTGGCATCATAATTATGCCTTGTTGTATGTACTGCTCCGGTGGTGTCAGTTTCAGGAGTGTCCTGTCTTCGAAAGTACAGCCTCTTTGATTCCAACACGCACATACATTCCTTTGTGTGGTCTGGAAAATGTTCGTGTAAGCTGGTGGACATTGTTCTTGACATGAGATGCGTGCAATATCAATATTTTTGAGACCCACGAGCAGACCCAGGCCATCTTTTCCATATGTCGCATCTGTAAAACCAGCGGGACACGAGCAATTGTGTGTAGCAAATATATTTGCCAGATCAGGCTGTAGCTGACTGCAAAGCGGCCCGACGTTCATCCCATTGCTAGAAGATAACACAAACATTTCTGCCACTCCTTGTGACTTTAAAAATTTCTGACAACCCAAATCAAGAATTTGTGCCACTCCGTCACTAGTAGAGAGTGCTACGTCTGTACACCTTCGTGCCCAGCACGTGTGTATGTAGAAATATACAATCGACAAGCACGTTGGAAGACATCTGCACATTGTGCGGCGTATCATAGTGAATTGCCAGCACGATTTGATCCAGTGAAAACGAGCCACATACACATAACACGTATGGCGTATATATGAATACAAATACAAACATCAAAAAATCTTGGTATAGTTTTTAATTGTTTCACTCTTAAAAAAGACGCACATGAAGGTATCACTGGATGCATGCTACAGTCTGAGACGAGAGCAACTTCTCAGGCCAGAGCAACTTCTCGTAAGCGGCACTATGTTCGCTGAAGAAATCCCACGGTTTGATGCTATCTCCCATGGAGTTTAAGATGGAAAGCGCTGTGTGTGTCACGCCGAAGTTCTTGGCCGTGAAAAGTGTCTCTGTGTAGGAGGTTTTAACACCCCCTTCGAACGCATATTGATCAATATAAAGCAACTCGCAGAGCAAATCGAGACCGGCAAACATGATTTTTGCGGCACTCGCATGGCGGTGAACCTCCATGTTGCTCGGATCGAGGTTAAATTTCGAATCGTTTTTCACAAGCGACACTTGAGACTGAATACCTGCCAAAATGAGATTGACTCCAAGCACAGGGGTATCGTGATCGTGCGCCCAATACAACAGCACAAGCGCATTGAAACTGGCATACAATATGCCCTGGTGCGTAGGATGCATCTGCAAAGCGGTCAAAACAGCCTGGGTGCACAGTGTGTTGAATTCTTGATGCAGCCCCATAGCAGAACCTTGGCGACCGAGTATGTTGCATCCGTGTTCTTGCAACTCTGCACTCTCAAGGTTGGCCGCCGCTGCTTTCAAACAGAGCGAAGTTGCTGTACGCCAGAGCTTGCGATCAGAATGCACTCCAGTCCATTCCATTTTGTTGAGTAACTTCATGCATGCAATTTGCATCGCGAGGTCCAGGTGAGTCCGCATCACTGGCAAAATCATGTTTTCGAGGCTGGCAAACAAGGCTTTATTATCATACGGACGCGGACCGCCACTGAGCAGTTCGAGATCTTCGAAGCACACCATCTGTATCAGAAGGCGAATACCCAGCAGCTGTACGTCTCGGCGCAGCTGGTGCATTTGCATGCCCTCGATTGCACTTGTTACGGTCGTCTCGTACGCTTGGGTCACGTCGATCAGTGCGCGACCGAAAATGGTCGAAGCCGCCGTGGGAGCTGTGCCTAGGGCGTACAGGAGCTGAGCATGCGCGTGTAAGTCTTGCAGCATGCTCCATTGAACGGGCAAGACTATGCAATATGTGTCTGCGCTGCTGTTGTATGGAATGCACCAGTCGTCTTCATTCACACGCTTCATGCGTCCCACCGTCGAGTGCCACGTCTTGCAGACTTGGGCACACCGACGCAGAACGCCATCCATATGCACTTGAGTCGGTGAAATGGAGCGCAGTATCATGTCCGAGAGGTCACTTGGCTTCCATGCATCGAAGAACATGGTTGCTCAGTCTCAACTTTTTATTTTCAATCTCTCTCGACTTTTATGTTGCTACACCCTCGTATGTCAGAGCTGCTCTTCACGGTGGAGAGCATTTTCGGTTGTGGTGCGACAAGCGAATCCGCCACGTTTCTGGTCGATTCAGATCGGAATCGATGACCATTTGGTAAAAAAACAAGACCTTCGATTTCGGTCGATTCAGGTCGAAAACCGTGACCATTTTCGATATTTCCCCAGACGGTCATGTTTTACAAACGTTTGATCTAAAAAAATCCTCCTGCTTTGTTCCTCAAACGCACGCGTACAAGGTCTGTCGACATGCACCTGGGAGTTAGAGGCGCATGGCGTCGGATGTAGGCATGGGTGATTGCTGCATGATGCTCCAATGTCATTTTCGGTGTGTTTGCATCGCGCCGCTTGCACAGCCGCGTCAATGTCTGTCAACCGCTTGGAAAGCTGCAGAGTGTCATTTTGAGAGTCCATTTGCCATAACATCGCCTGCGAAGCATATGCATCGGAATAGAGGTCGAATGGATGTTCATTGCGCAGCATGTTGCGGACAGCGCGCACCGAATCTAATTGAATGGCATAAAAACAACCAATCCCGGAGGTATTTGTATTGTCCAGCACTTGCAAAATTGAACCTTCCAGGTATATATTTGTAGCACAACTTGCATCATCTTTCCACATTTCCTCTTCACACCACACAACTTTCATATTTTGTGCCACAGCACTGCCATACTTGGATATAAGCTGTCGACGCTCCGCAACCACCGGATCAAGCTGAATTACGTACGAAAATGTCATCTCTTCATTTACCATTGTTTCTACAACTTCGGTCACCACACCTCGTCTGTCTCTGCATCCCACTGTTAATCGCCATACTACCCGACACCCAAGCGATACTTTGGCGGGTAGTGGAGATATGCTGTCGACGGCCGCGAGTAGCAGAGCAGATGTCAACATGTGCTCGTGGCCAAATTTCCATGCACTGCATGCGAACGACTGCATGCGTTTCGAATGTTTATATATAAACAGTTGATACTCTATGAATTACCGTGTCTCTTTCTGCATATATTCCTGGTGGTATTCGGCTCTTTATGGTCTTCAGCATTTTTTTCCTTGTGAGACGCAATAATTCCTTCAACTACTTGTTTCCTTGTCTGAATCTCCTTTTCACCATTCCCAAAAACATTTTCCTTTGACTTTACAAACTCCTCCCACTCATCATCGGTCTCCTCACCATCTGAATAATAAAAAATCTCTGCTCTACCATGTATTTTTCTGCACAAAGTTCCTGGTGGGAATTTGGTCGTCGAAAATCGGCGATCGGTACAAACACACCCCGTCCTAAGAATAACATACTGGAACAGCAGCTGTTTTAAACGGTGTGCGCGCTTGCATGGGCGCACACGAAGGTAGGCGCGCTTGCATGTGCGCATGTTTGACTGGGCGTCATTCCCCGTTGAAATCCAAGATCGTGTGCTAGTGCACTACAAATGGAGCGTAGGATACGTACATTATCTGGAGGGCGCACACGAGGAAACATGGTGTGTCCGCGAAGACTTTTTGCCAGCCCGTCCCGGTTTCGCAGCGGGCGACTGGACTGGCGACCCAGTCTATGAGAAATTTGTGACATTAAGACCGAATGCTACCATTCAAGTGTTGGAAGAGTATTACCCAACGTGATGGAGTGCACGCACGTCGAGACGAGGGTTGATCGACAGAGAAACTAGGTTTTATTACGGTGTATAGCTCGGCATCGAATTGATTTTTAGACGGTGCGCATCACATGTCGGGGATGTCGATGGAAATAATATTGTTGACGTACACTGTAATAAAGCACAAATTCAGCAGCACAATGCTCCACAGTCGCGTGTTGATAAATTTGATGACAGTCAGGTCCTTTTCAATGAGGCACTTGTTGTTATGTTTGACATACGGTGTTTCCAAGATTGGTGCTGGAAACACGAGTAAGTGCCAGAGCCGGAAAGTCAACACATACGTTATTGGCAGAAGCCCATAGACCGTGAGCTCTAACACTGACAGACTGAACGAGGAAAGTTTCCATCCGATTTTCGTACGCATTCGTCAGACTTGCGAGTTGGTGTTCATTTTTGATGATGATAATGCCGCGATAGATGTTATCCACGTGTGCAAATTCCACCACATCTCCCATTTTAAGATTTTGCTGCATAACTAGTCGCCTACTTGGGTCAAAGTGTGATATTTATATATACTTCTCCCATTTTCTGTCACGGTTTGTCTCTCTCTCTCGTACCGTTACCTCAATACTGAGCGCAACACGGCTTTCTCGTGGAATTGCCAGAAATCACACGCTCGAGACAGAAAAGCAGAGTATGTGCATACTGTGAGAAATGGCTATTTTTAGAAAAACACGCAACGCCGCCAACTATGGTGATGTGTCCGAAACCCCTATAACAGCATGAACATATTCTCGTCGAGACCAGACAAGTATCCAAGGAGACTGTTGGCACTGCATTGGAATGTGCGAAGAAGACCAGCATGTGGACGATGTGGAAGACGTGTCCCATTCGATTCGGCAGCTGTGGAGCACACAAATTCACGACATGCGACAATACGCAGCAACCCAAGACGATGTTGGTAATTGTGTGTGCTGTGTCAGACCAATTCTGGTGACGGATCCAGGGACCCGCAAAATGACATTCTGCAGTCTTTTTGTGGACATTTTGAAGAATTGTTCAGTGGACCGTACAAGTTTGTTATACAACGAGCAGTGCCGACTATTGCGAAGAGGTCACGCGCAAAATTTCGTTCTGGTGTGTTTCATTTGTCTCCCGTCTTGGAAAAAATCCATCACGCAGCATGAAGCTCACCGCACAATTGAGACACCGTCACTGTTTATGCACAAGAGTAACGCGTTCATATACGACAGCTCACACAAGACGGATAAGCTTTCGCTGCTCAAATACGTCTTGTGCGCCACCAGCGAGGTTGTCGTTGCAGACACGGGTGAAAAGATATTTCACCCCATGCGCAGTCCGGATTTTGTGGTACTGGAGGCAATTATTGTGTTTTTTAAAGGTCTGTTTCTCAAGTACGACTATAATGTCCGAATTTTCTCGCGGATGTTCTGTCACTTCCAAATTGTGAGCATCGTACGGTGGCACGTGGCGGGGTTTCCGCTCATTATGACGCAAAATCGACAGACACAGGATTTGCGGAAGGCCTTGCGTGGGAAAATCGGCAAACTCTACCATCAGATGTGGGGGTTCGCCGACGATTTAATTTCTATTCAGGTCGGGTCCTCCATGGATAAGGATATGATTTGCGCTGAGTGTGCCGCGTGTGTGCACAAGGATGCGCTTTTGAAGCTTGGTCTCGGTAACCCACCCGATTTCATTCCCATCAAAAAAGCACTTGAGCCACATGATGCTCTGATCACATTGCCACTTGCCCAAGGATTGTCGCGCACGGAGGCCGTCCTTTCTAAGAAAAAGACGAAAAGGAAGTCATATGACACTTTCTTTTTAAAGGACTGGAAATATATTCACGAAAATATTGCGCACACTAGTTCGGTTTCCAACGACGAAACAGGAATAATACCGGGACACACTCTGACTTGTCGACATCATCTCGAACAAAGTGTTGTGTCTTACTCCTTTTACCATAAAATCAGTCATCGATTCCCCAAAAAGTTCCGGCAGCGTAACATGCAACGTTACTACAGCCGTCTCATGCGCGAGATTCCAGTGCCGTTTTCTTCGCTATCATCCTGATTCTCGTAGCCCGTCCTGTCACTCTGCACCTTCAGCAAACTGGATGTTGCCCGCGATGCCGAGCAAGCACATTTGTATCGATAACGTTCGGACAATAGGTTGAGCAATAGTGGAAAACGAAGGAATGACACTGAAATGGTGTTGAAATCGATGTTACGCCGGAAAAAGACACCGACAATCGCTATTGGATCCTAATTTTGCCGAAACTTGATTTTTGCTTTCAGTAAACACAGTGTCTTATGTACTGTGGGTGAAATCATACCCCGCTACCAAAACATTTTTGTAGGACATTGTTGATTGCATTTACACCTGAAATGCATCAAGACCACTTTATAAGAGCGACCCACTACCGTGTGGCGGATCGAGAGCTTGTAGTACACTATCATAATTTTGCTTTGAAAAATGATTCTGTAACCAATAGTATGCCACGCACATGACGATGATTGCTGTAAAGATGAAGCTAAATTGCAGAATGCGCCCCACTGTAAAATACGAGAATTCGACAAAAAAAGAGAAAAAGTACCAGCCTCCCGGTTTACTGGTGAGTGATTGTCCTTGACGATGCACTTTGACTGTAACACTTACCATGTCAATTATAGGAAGGACCCCAACCCTTTCTGCAGTCAGCAATCTGCGTCTTAAAGATCCAGGTACTCCAGCCGATAAAACGTCATCAATCTGCACAAATTCGAAGGAAATATTTCGAGCGGTTTTGTTTACATTAAAGAGGGTTTCGGCGTCCATCATGATGGTCGAAATGCGCCTGAAAATGCTTATTGCATCTGACTCCAAAAACATCTTGAATTGTGTTGCGTCTCTCGAATACTGAATCTCTCGGAGCTGATAGCCCGCAATGGCCAGAAATAACGGTCCACTCCTGTCGTCCACCCCCATCGTCGTGGAAACAGATGGTGAGACAGCTGGTGTTGTTGAAGAGCCGACCGACGACGAAACTGCGGCAGGTGTTGCACGTTGCGCGCCTTCAAAAGCGACACACGCTTCTCTTCCAACACTGGCGTATCCAAATGTGACATAATCATCAGGACACATTGTGCATACCTGTTGCAGACGGTGTCGCAGGGGCAAAATGGCTAGTAAATGTTGATTCATGACATTCTGTATTGCTGGACTGGTTGGTCGCGGTCGCACATCGATGAAAATCGGCAAGTCGGCGTCATCGTCGTCCTCCCCGTAAATGTTTGGAATGATGATAGAGAGAGTGGTACTTTGGTCCAATGGATTATCGGTCAAACGGTGCCACATAGTAGACGAAACTCGGATTCGTTCAACAAGTAATTCACTGTCGATTATCACAGTAACATTTGTCCCACTCTGCACCGGAAAACTGAACGCACGCTGTTCTTGCATGGAGATGCGCGTATTTGACCGTGTGGGTTGATCACTCAAGTGATATGCATGTTGTGTAACCAATAGACCCGTGGTAGCATCACGGTTTTCCTGGCTGTGTAGCCTCAGGAACAAAGTCTTTGATTTGTTTATATTTTCCGTAGTGGAAGAGCGAAGAGTTTTTTGTTCCTCGTAGTATGTGTTGATGGGACATGGTGTGCACGACGTTTCGTACACGTATCCGTTTTCTTTCAACAACATCCGGCGTGGTGCTCGACCAATTCCACATTCTCGTTTGGTGTCCATATCGAAATATGCATCAGACAATGTCATATGCACGCCTCTTGCAATATTAATTCGATCATACATAATTTTATATTTCCCTGGTGTCGACAGCAGAGGTATGATTTCCTGTATCGTACTGAGACTGACGGGAGTGCCGTCGAAGACACTTACCACCTCCCACAACTTTTGTACGTTGGATTCCATTTGCGATAGGGTACACGGCACACCTGCGGAGGTGCACTCCACGACAATCGACAACCCTCGGCAATGCTTGAAAGGAAAGTTCTTCAGGAGTGCAATCTGTCCTGCAACGAGCACCGTATCACACGCATTGAGAGGATGGCTTTGATTATGAAGATATTCAAAGTCGATCTTGAACCACATATTGCCCAGCCCCGACATCATTGCTTCCAAGTCCAGAACCCACTGCATATATCCACTATTTTGCAACATAATTTTGTCATAGGGTGCATATGTGCATCGGTTATGTGTCACCGTGACTATGCAGGCAAATTGTTCCATTCCAATGAGACTTTCTTGTAATGTTGTCCAGAAGCATTCTTTGAAAATAGTGGTGGTCGTCACAGCATTCCTGACCAGTGCTCCTTCCAAGTCACGGGTGCGTAGCATCGTCGCGATGCTCTGTTTCAGAGAAAGATTGTAGAAGAGTTGTGACGCCGAAGAAGATGCGGCTTCGAATTTTACGGGGATAAGCATAAACAAGACGATACGTGTGTTTGGAAAGAATTTGGCAGTCTCCAACTGATACTGGCGCATTAATATCGAGTTGCGTTGATTAGCAGCTTGCTCTTCGGGAAAATCATGTACGTCGGGGGACAACGAAAACTGGGGCTGTGAGATGTGAAACAGGGAATGATCGGTCACTGGAATAGACGTAAGGTCGTACCGCAGTTGTGTACCACGTAGATCAAACGAATGATCAATGCCCGGTTGTAGCAGAAGCAGATCCATTATATTGACACAATGTACCGTGTCGACAACCATGTATGCGCTGTCAACAGTAGTGTTTGCAAGAAGTACCACCGTTACAAAATACGCAAGCAACGCAATGTTGGAGTAGCTGCGGAACTGTGGGAAGAAAATGAATGGTAACGTCATAGACGGCGTCTTTACAGTGCAGCACTACAAGACGGAACTCATGGGTCGTCTCATATTATGGGCGTTTATATATGATGCATTTCGTGGCGCAAGAATGGTGTGGATATCTCCGTGTCAAATGGAAAAGAAGGGGTCCAGTGAGTGAGGTTTAACACATGACGTGAGACAAGATGTGAAATACGCACATAAATCCCTGTTTATTCGATCAACGTGCGTGATATGCACATGTTCAAACGTCACACCAGCAGTGGAATAGTATCGATGATGTCATGGTAAACATATATAAGTTTTCTGTGCCGACACACCACAGCTGGAACTGAGTAGTTGATAACAGAACCATGACAGCATTGAATAGCGCACTGGATTTTGTATCAACGGTTCCAAATGCCAATCCGATGGCCTCGATAATTTCTCGCACAGATGTATCGAATCCAAGCACAGAAGATTGGGTAAACGTATTTGGGCCAAGCGGATACAACGTGCAGCCTGATAACACCCGTCACCGAAAGCTGGGCCGCGTTCATTTACCGGACGTTTTGAAGGTGATTAAAATACATATTGATTTGTTTTTCTGTTTACTTATTGCTATCTTCGACAGCGTTCTGGTCATTTCCTATGGTTTCAATGCGACTTAAATACATATGGCTTTACTGACCATTTTGCGTCTTTTTGTTGTCGTTGTCTTTCTGTACGCGAAACAGGGTCCGAATCAATGGATTACCGATCGTGTGGACGGTCTAATTACAGATGCGACCAATTCACCCTTTACTACCATTATTCTTCCGTACATGTACATGGACTACCCCGACCGCAAGATCGAGTGGAACGTGTGGACCTTTGACCAAGGTCTCGCATCGCGAGTGCCCTACGAAGCAGCTGCACGCACGCTTACACAGCGGAAACAGAGCTTCTCTGGGTACACCGTGCGGCAAGGTCTCGCCATCACCATGGAGCATAACTTCATGATGAGCGACGAGGGAATGACAAATTTCCACAACCAGGTCACACAAGTTGTGGGCAGCATCCAGAATACAAACGATCTGGATGTGCACATGGCGCTTATCAACGCACCCAGTTATCTCACGCAAGTGCGCGAGCGCTATTACCTCGAAGACTATCTCACCAAATCCATTCGCGACTACATCGACATGTTTGGATTTGTGCAGAAAAACATGAATTCGCTCGACATTATCATTGAAGACACCCGCTCACTCATCAAGAATTGGGGTGGCGACGATCCCGATTTCATGCTGTGCAGTGGCAAGCTCACATACCAACTTACCATGACACAGGAACGAACATCGTATTACACGCAGGGCATCGAGGGACAGAAACTATTGAAACAGGGGCCCGATTTGCCCATGTACCGTGGTCTCAAGATCATCAAGAGCAAGGCGTTTTCGCTCGACGAAGGTTCTGCACCTCGCGATGTCATGCGTCGTCGTGTGCGAGTTGCAGAATTTTATCTCGTCAAGACAGAAAACCTCGCATCGGTTCAATTGTACGACGAAATGGCCGACAATTTCGCCGTTCTCAACGCTGCCACTATTTTGCCCAAAGTCAAGGTCATGACACCAGTGAAACACCCGGATGCAGTCTTACTCATCCGCCCGAACATTGAACATTACATGTTGGGTGTAATTATTGGACGCGGTGGAATCGATCACCTCGGCGCCACACTCTGGGGGCAGACGGAAATGAGCGTCTTCGACGATGGACAGCACGGCGTGTGGGGTATGACGTACAAGTACCATGAGCGGGCGATTGTTTTCAACGAGCGAAATCTGCACCGTGTCTGGGATGTGGCATACGACGGCTATGTCGGTGGAAAAGACATGACCATTGTCGATATGAACAGTATCGATAGCAAGCGCATTTTTATCAACTCCTCGAATAATTATAATGTTGAGTACGACGGGCCATCCATTGTGCCCGTTGGAATCAACGTGCCGCTCACTTGGCTGCCTTCACCCATGTTGCTCTGTGATTTCAATAATCGAAATCAGGCGGTGACGGCTCTTGCCACCGCTGACATGTTCATCTCGGACGTCACACGTTTCATTGAGAAGACTCTCAGCAGAGTTGATGGTGCTGCTGCGCAGACAGAACTCAGGTTGAAGATCGCAGAAATGTATAACGAACTTGAACTCAACAACAATCACCAGATCGTCAAAGATGCCACGCTCGCTTGCACCAATAATGAATCTACGAGTTGCCGACTCATGTATTCCGGCACATCCATTTCCATGTATAATGACGGATCCTCACCCGTGCACGTGCCGGGATCGGGACACCACGGCAACGACTATCCCGGGGTTGCTGCCGTCCGCAATGGCAAACAATTGGCGGCATCGGCCGCACCTGCCATCACCACATACACCATTGCTCCGACGGCCGTACCACCTTCACGCCCTGCGCCGAATGCACGCGCAGCAGGAGGAGGAGGGTAGAAGTGCGAACAACAGGGTCTACACACTTGCTTCAAACACACCCAATTTGTAAAGTTTTTATTGAATTTAATATGGCACAAATTGCTTTTTGTCATGACATTGCAACAGATCCTGGAAGAACACGTCGCACATTGGGCAAAACACGATACGATTTGTCCTTCATTGCACGAGTACCACCCACTGTTGGTTTTGCCTTGTCATTCTTGGTCATTCCGGCGTTGGCTGCATTTCTCGCTGCACTTGCGCCCACACCATGTGATTTGTGCTGAAATGATGGTTTCTTATCCATTGGGAAGGGGGGTGGCCTTGACAAGAGTGCTGGCAAATTCGCATTTCGATTCGCCTCGTGATGAAGTGGAGCGGCGGGTGGAGTCGGTCCGACGTGATTCTTCTTTGGCATAGTAGGAGGACTGAGCGAGTCGGGAGTCGAATTATTTTTAAGAAGATTTCCAATCATAGATGAAACCTTGGAGACCAAGAAATTGGTCTGGTTCAACACAGTATATGGTGCAATCGCAAGAATGTCGGGCACCTTGTAAGCAGGGGCCAGTGGAACAAGTGGCGTCGTCTCGGGTAATGGTAGATAATCTTCATCAAAAACATCGGCATCATTCTGAAAGTCAACTTCCTTAATATTGTCCTCGGTGACGTCGTCTTTTACATCTTCTGTCAAGACTACCACAACCTGCACAGCGACATTCTTGCCCTCGCTCTCGGACACGGGCGCAGCCGAATTCGTAACGCGATTGGCAACATTGTCTTTGAAAAGACCATTAGACACGACATCTGATACGGGCGTGAGTGGCTTTGCACTGAGATTTGTGGTACTATGCTTTGAAGGGTCCTTCGACACGATGATCGGAAGGCGCACGGGGGACTTTGCACTGAGATTTGCCGGAGTATCCTTCAGGGCATCCTTCGACACGATGATCGGGAGGGGCACAGGGGACTTTGCACTGAGATTTGCTGGAGTATCCTTCAGGGGATCAGGGAAAACGACATCAGATGTGGGTGCAGACAAATTCGCAATGTGATTCGCAGTATTGTCTTTAAAAAGTCCATTAGAAACCACGTCTACTAGAGGGATTTGAGCTACCATTGCAACTAATGCACCGGGTGCCGCCGCATCAGCTTTAGCCAGAGTGATACAACACATCACAAAGACACCGACACGTAGCACAGAGCCCAACTTCGGGCTCCATCTCGCACTGACGACTGCAGTCATGATGTGGCGCAACTGACTTTGTGAATCGCGACGAGGGTGCACACTTATATACTTGATGATGAAGGATCAGGAAGCATTTGATCAAACGTCACAAAACGTCAGTCTTGGTGTCGTTTGTATGTATCTATCCACGATATCCTTGTCCGCCGCCTCCCATATTATTCTGACTCATATTGTCTCCGCCGGGCAACATCTTGTTGAAGACAGTGGTCCAGCAGGTTGTAGCCGGTGCATCGTAGGCATCCATGGCGGGACTCTTGTCGTTGTACATTTCGGCACTTTTCCTCTTCTTTGACATGTCACTCTGTGTATCATCTGTGAGGGCCGACGACAAAATCGCATGCTGTCTCATGCGATTGTTATTGTAATTCGTCGACTCTTCTTCCTTGATGCGCTCTACCTTATTGTTTGCTTCGAGCAGCTGCACGCGGAAATTCTCAGCCGACTGAATGGCACTTCCGTGCGCTTCTGCGGCCGCGCACGCAATACTAAACGCAGGATTGCTCTGGAAGTCGATGATGCCGCGTTTCTTCATGCCCTGCTCACATGCGAGCTGGATTCCCTGCAAAAACGACGCCTTCTGGTCCTCGGGAATATTTAGTGATGTCACCCACGGCTGGATCTTTTGCTGCACCTCAACGTGGTATTTTTCCATGTTTTTCTTCTGGATCCCATCCAGGGTTTCGGACATTTCGGCATTTGAGTGCTTGAGACTTTCAATGTGTTCCAGGAGCTTGGTGAGAGCATCAGGATCTGATGCTGCCACCGCCGTCTTGAGTGCTTCGATCGAACCAATATTCTGACCTCCTACAGCTCCCACGTTGCCATTGCTACCAGACCCTCCTAACCCGGCGAGACCACTTGTGTTGAGATTAGCATGTGTCTCCTGATGCTGTTGCTGGTGCTGATGCTGACTCGATACAGCCGCATTTCCGTGCATATTCGGCGCGGAAACATCATGATTCAACTGTACATCGCCTTGTCGTGTGCCAGACTCATCTGGTGCTACCACCATAGCTATGATACATCACAAGCATTATCTTATTTATATACCGCGCGAGCTCTCGACACAGCAACACATGCTGTCAGACCACCATGCGCACACCATCACATACTTCAAGTTGGTCTGTTTTCTTGCATTTTTGTGTGTAAAAGATGACGAAATTCAATGTCGACCGCTGGGGTCGCTGACATGCACACTCGACCTCATAATGCACACACGATGCAAACGTGGAGAGGCAAGTTTTCAACTCGGTTGAGCATGTAAATGGACTCTTCAGAAGAGCTGACAATACATGGGACAAGTTCGCAGAGAAGCAGACAATGCGTAAAAACGATAGGTATAAATTTTATTGTGAAACCCCGCACACACGCATGCAAATGTAAAATTTCAACTTAGTAGAGCATGTGAATGTACTTTTCGGGAGCGGTGGTGATACCATTGACAAGTTGGTTAAAGATCATATTCATCAAATCGCTATTGAGCTGTGCAATGGCGCAGTTGTGCTGGTTCCCGAGACGGACGTGCGTGCTCATGCCCAGCGCAACACGCATCGATGGGAGCATTTTGGCGAAAAGACGAGGAGCGAAATCCTTGGCAAAATATGCCATCAACTCTAGATTTCTTTCATGAATCTCCTTTAGTTCAGCATTTCTCTGGATCATAGAAAGGGCCAACCCGGCAGCGTGCGGATCGGTCGACGGCATATACTGTGCCATGCGAATTTTCCCCCTCGCGACGCCTTCTAGATATCCTGCGTACTCGGTGCAGCGTTTCTGGCGGTCTGCCCCAATATGAAACAACAACATGCCAAGCGCGGTCCCACCGGTATAAAGAGGCAGTTTCCTCTTTTTGTTGGCACTCGGGAGATAATAGCGATGCCACAACATTGCCAAATCCTCATTCACGATTTCCAGGACATGATCAAGGATCTTGCCGCACTTGGCGACATCATCTTCGAAAAGACCGACTTGCATGATCGTAAACATCAAAGGATTGAACCCGCTCGGCTCACCGACGACCATCCTCATTTTCAATTCCTCCGCTGCAAAAAATACACGCTTACTGCTGTACAGCAAGGCACACTGCGCGACGCGGACAATTTTCTTGAGGACCACAGCATCCATTTTGTCAAGGCTGAAGTCGGAGAGATGACGCAGCAGTAGAAGTTGCATGTCCTCGTGCGAATCACTTTGCTTAAATGCCATGAGCAAAGTACACTCAGATTCGTTCTTGACGCATTTTTTCAAGGGTGCTATCATCATATCGGCCCCGCGCTCCAGTAGCAACGCAGCCACGGCAACATTGTTGTGAAACACTGCGGTGTGCAATGCAGTCGGACGCGCCTTGCACTGGAAGTTAATATCAACAATTTTATTCATGTGGCTGGTGATTTCGGCCAGATCGTGTGCTGCAGTGATCAAAGTGTTGAACTTGGTGTCGTTCACGCCCATTGTTGCGATTCGTGTAGGGCAGCATATCTGAAAAGATTTATAGACTTTTTCTGTTTTTTTGCTCAAAATAGAACAAATACCCTCTGATTTCGCAAAAAGACAAATGTGCTTTTTCCCCGACCCATACACCAAAAATACCACCTTTCGTAAGATAAGGAAGGGCAGAAAACGTCGAATATCGAAGTGTCACTACAACATGACACCTGGGCGCAGCGCAGCAAAAATGCAAATTTTCTGGTCGGTAGTTGTGTTGATGTACATAACAGTCTTCATGTGTGCGATTGTCTTGTTCGAAGGCCAGGCCGATACACACAGGACCAGCAAACACCAAACTTATGTGCGTCAACGTAACAGGATTCATGGGTCACGACACGCAAATCACAGTGTCAAATTGCGTATAGTTCCGTTGCAACACTACAGTATCCAAGATCAAATTCAACGACCGTGGAATGCTAGTGTCGCACAAGACAGCAATAAAAGCAACGTGATGCAATCTCTGGAGCATTTTAATGTTAGTGTGGAGGAAGCAATGAATTCAAACAAACAGAAACAACCTGGCCGCAAAATTGTGTTTTGTTTCCCATACAACGGCGAAAAACATACTGTCTTGAAGCGATTATCACAGCAACCTGATGCACTAGTAGTTGTCAGTGAGTCGTTATACGGACACAATGGTGCTCTCAAAAAAACTCTATACTGGCCTTTACACTTTCCCAATCACAATGCCCAATACGTCACACTAGACAAAAAAGTATTCGAAGCCTCCTCCAGTGATGGAATTTGGGCACAGGAGACTATGACGAGGCGTATTCTGGGAGAGAGCGTACGTAATCTATACACACGAGGTGAAATCACAGACAATGATGTTGTGATAGTCACCGATGCCGATGAAATCATATCGTCGGCGGCGCTCTCGTGGCTGAGAATACACCTCAAACACGACGAGCTGGCGGTGGCTGCGTTTCGATGGTTTCTCTTCACACACTGTTATGAACATCCCCGAATCGTCAAGCTGAATACAGCATGTACAGTGCGGACACTCCGCATGCGTTTCGAGTGGGACTCTCACAAGATACGGTCCACCAACCAGGGGATGACTCTGGTTGACATTCCTGTGAAGGAAATGAGTGAACACTGCAGTTGGTGTTTTGGTAACACCCAAATTCGCGAGAAAATGCGTCTCAATATCGAGGGATCGTCGTGGCAGTCCCGCGGTCCTTCGTATGTGTTCTCGAACGCCGAGCTGAACCATATGCGATCAATGGGTTTATGGTTCGACGGGAACGTGCACGGAAAACGCATATGTACCCAACGTCAGATTGACACAGAAATGAAAATGTACGACCAATAACGATTTTCAGCCAGTGGCAAAAGCAACACCAATCATTGAAAACATATAGACGGTCTCGAGACATTTCTTATTCGCGTGGCTGGAGGTTTAGAACAGGTCATGTCCTTCGACAATTGAGGTATTTAGCTCGATGTCATACATGCTCTTTCTTGCAATAAATATGTGTAGGACATCACATCTGGAAAAAATTGCATACCTTTCGGATTTGTTTGCTCAGCAAACCACGAGTACCTACTGAATCCGCAAAAACAGACGAATTTGTGTTTGTGACGGAAGTGAGCAAAAGCTTGCTATCGAGGGCAAAGTCGTACCTGAATGTACCAAGGTAGTCTCCAAAACGAGTGCATCATATCACCACAAGATTACGTATGCAACGCATGTGAGTATCGATATACTCTGTGCCCGCAAAGGGCTCGGCATCTGTGCTAAGAGGCATGAAACTTATTACAAAAATCACGCAGTTGTACGCAGCCATATGCCCAATAATTTCATGCCACAAATTCGTCATGGTACGATCGTACTCTTCTCGCGTTGCAAACTTACTGTTGAATTGTGAGTTTTGATATCGGTGATCTCGGTGCTCCATACGCAGCATAATGATCACATCTTCTAAGACAAACGCTTCGTGCTTGAGCGCATCAACAGTGCAGCGGGCGTAGAAATCCAGTATCGCTTTGTTGGAGTCATACTGAGCGCAACCTTGAAACAACATATCGGCTTTGACCGGCCAAAAATCGGGATCAATTTCATGCAGGTAATCCACATCCTTCGGCGTGACCATGTCTTCGCATCCATCGTGGACTGCGTACCGGAAAGTGAGTGGGGTGATGATCATAAGTTTGAAGTCCATGTGCTGTAACGCATGAATGTGTCGAGCCATGCCCAATCAAGGCAACCGAATACACTCGCTGTCGAATGTTATGTCCTGTGTGTGGACAAGGGGTTATATAGTAATATCATACATATATTCACTGGAGGAACACCGATATATTCGTGTGGTATTGGGTGTTTTTGGTCTCTATTTTAGGCAAATTTCGTTATAGAATAAAAGGAGAAAAGGCACAGTCATCTAGACAAAATTGATCCGGTTCCCATCACGTATTTTTTGCTCGCAGCAGAGCATGGCTGCTACAAACGCTGTTGCTCGCCGCAGTCTTGTCAAGTGTCCCACTAGTCTCAAAAAATTTGGCTTTTGTGGACTTCTTGCCGTCATTTATGCTACAAAGATGTCCATGCCTGCCAATATTGCTCAATTATACGCTTTGTTTGAGGAGGTCAAGCGCATCTGTGATATACACCCCTGCACTTGGACCAAAGCGCTTCCGCCACGTCAGGGTCGAATCACTTTTCGCCACACTCTTTGTCTTTTGCGGCACTACGACACTTGTGATTTCCACGAGGTGCGCCCAAGTGGCAAGATCACCGCTCGAATGACTTTCAGCACGTGGCTTCGGACACAGATTGCGCCTCGTACTTGCTACATCGTGCATATTCACCGTCACGCGTTTTTTGTGCACGTCGCCTCGTACAAGCGGAAGTGGACAATCTTTGACCAGCATGGCTTACGCCGCAAGCATGACCTCCCCGAACTTATGAAAAAAGGTGGCTATGGTCGTCGTTTGGTGAGGGGTGTCATCCAGATTGACGACAAAACAATACTCTAATACCCAGTGTTCAGTCAGAAATTTGGCTAGTGTATCAATTCATATATACACGGTTGGTTTTTGTTGCTTTGATCTGGTACATAGTGCAAAATGTGGTTAGAAAATTATGAATGCGATGTAGAAGACGATTGTGTCAACGGTATGAGGTACGAAGATTGCGTGCAGAGGGTTATTGGATGCATTGAAGACGAGTTCATATCCAAGAAACTGCAAAACTTGGGCTCGGACCGCTACCGATTCAACCAAGCGGAGATCTCGTTGTACAAGCGAGTCATCGATTTTCGGGCGATCAATATTTCGAAATTGCAACGGCAGGTTTTCTTAGACATGCATCAAAGTGCAGTGGACGAATTGATCTCCGTTGACCCACCCGTTGGTGTGCTATACGCGGGCAATTGGCTGACGGTCCCCGCCGATCTCATACCCATTTTCTACGAACTTGTTACGAGGGCTGTGATTGAGTTTCATTTGGAAAGAATTCAATTTATAGCACGTCTGAATCGCTAATGAAATAGTGCTTCAGGCACCCCCTCTCAGTCGTTATTGGTCGTATCTATGTGACTTACAAAGCTGCTGTGTCATGATTCATAAGGAGTTGAAATGAAAAACTTAGGTGGATATGGTATATATGCACAGCAACCAAGCGATGCCAGTCTCTCCTTCAGTCATGGTCATCGCTACCGGGAGAAAGAGGTTATGCGAAAGTTGCTGGAAAGGGTATCGAAAGAGCGGCACTCATCTCAATGCAAAGGGAGTGCGTGTCAACACCTGTGTACCCGTCAAAACACGAGACAGACAGAGTAGATAAAAAGCGGTCACACTACCTGCACGTCAAGATTATCAACAGCACCAACACCAGGACGTGCCAGTATCCTTCACAGGCTCTACTCCGGGCTTGGGGCGAACGATTGAGCAAGCAAGCGAGCAAGCACGCACAGCGCGAAAGTGCAAATATCCACTCGCGTCACGCGCAACTTTGCGTGTTGGGGCGAACAAACGCAGCAGAAGGGTGTGGGGTAGTGTGCTGTGGGCGTGTTTAGGTGGTGAAAATAAATACTGTATATTAAGACTCCGTTTATTACTGGTATTATTTGCACAACATTCGTGCACTCCTGGTGTTTAGAGAGAGAGAGAGAGAGAGAAAAACAGGGAGAGAACGAGAGAGAGAGAGTAAGTCGTTAGAGAGAGTAGGTCGATCCAGCGAGGTCAGCAGAAATAGAGATAGCTCGTTTTCTCTTTCTCTCTCTCTCTCTCTCTCTCATTCGACGACCTGGCCGGTGCGTGCTGGGAGTCGAACCCAGCAGGATTCATGACAAAATCCACCATTTACGCACTGTTTTTACGTGTTTTCTCACGCCCCGTCTTGTCTAGGGAACCGTCGGCAGGACCTCTGCCGGCAGCGAATCGAAGGTTGCACTGTTGCGGAATGCCTGCAGAGTGGCGAGACTGTACGTGCATTTGTATTGTCCACACCCCTTTGTGTAAGTGCACTTGCGCTGGTTGTGCGAGAAGCTGCCAGGGAGCTTGGTTGCCTCGGTTTTCTTCAGAATCGACATCTCGGATTGCTTGTCAGCGAGAGCCGAGCAGATCATGTTCAACGACGACTTGTAGTTCTTGTCGTCCACGTCGTCATCTTGCGGAGTCGTGATGATAGAGTTTGTCTTCTTGCCAGCAATAATCACAGAGGGTGCTGCCGTGGCGCACGCAATGGAGAAAAAAAGAAGAAGATTAGCCTTAATCGCGACAACATGTTTGCGCAGCTCCTTCTTGCCATTGAGCTGGAAGTGAGCTTCACACGCATCATTAAGTGTCTTCGCGAGAGTGTGCTCGTCACGAATGATTACCGCAGGACTGAGTACCTCGTCCTCATCTACAACGCCCTGGATCTTGATGTTGCCGATGATTTTCTTCAGGAGCTGCGTCTGCTGCGTGGCAACCTTCACAGGCACCTTCCTCTTGCGATCCTCATCGACCTTGATCAACAAAGTCTGCACCTTCCTGCGCCCCGAGCTCGTCTTCAACGTACGCACCACGTCCAGAGTAGAGTCGATATCCTGCCCCGACTTCAGATGTCCCACGAAAACGCCGGGAATTCCTGTCAAGCTGTTGAGCATGTTTTCGACCTTGTCACCCAGACCCAGAACCACCATCGTGGTGCCAGTAGCCTGCATGAACTTGACGAGAGCGATGTTTTGCTCTTCCCTTTCCCTGTCGGTGGCACTGTAGGTCCCAAACTTGAGCTCCGGAACATCCATTGCCAAATACTCCGGAGACTGCTCACCAGAGTACATCGTGCCCTGGAAAAACTTGCCAGAGAATCTGTTCTCCTCACCATCGGTAAGCAGCCACAGCTCACAGCCTGTGTGAGCAGGCATGGCCATGACCTTTTTGACCGCGTCGATCATGGCAGTGCCGCCCGAGGGCTTAGGGAACGTCAACTCGACTTTGTCGACTTGGATGTTGGAGTGCATCAAAAGACCTCCGATAATCATCAGCATGGACTTCCAGTGAGCATTCATCGAATCCGAGATGTCGACCAGCAAAGTGACTGACCTGGTGCCGAGAGGTGGTGGTTCTGGACTAGAAAAGATGACGTGGAACTCGTTGTTGAAGTGGCAGATCTGCTTAATGAAGACATCTGCAGGTGCAGACATCCTGTGCGACGAAGACGGAGAAAGGTGGTGATATTCACCGGAAAACGACTAAAAAGTCGCGTTCCACGCGGATCCGCGCTCAACACACGCGCACACACAACAGAATTGACTGTCACAAATACGCGAGCGAACAGAGACAGGAACGGCTTCGTCAAACACACCCACTGGAAAGTTCTCTCCTTATATACTTTCGTCGTAGGCCGTGCTACTGGCAGAGACAAGTTGGTGTATATGACAGCTGATTGGCATTTTATTCACAAAATATTGGTTGATTTGGACTAATCGTATTTCCGTCCAATTTTGGCCGGATCACCGGTTTATATTTCAACAGCATGTTGAAATTGATCACTATTTTTGGCATTTTTGCCAGTTCTTGTGTGTTTTGGTATATACAGTGCCAGACAGTCGACAACAGCACAATTTTTGTTTTGTGTCACTTTCAGCACGACAAATGGGGACGCGTGATGTTGACTCACCCGACTATGGCGTGCCGCACAGTGTCTTCATTACCCATGCCAGCTACATTGCCACCCGACACCGGCTCGACAATGGCACGGAGACACTGGAAGACATCAAATGCGTGACCCACCTTCATCACTCGCTGTTCATATTGTTGCGCAATCAGACAATAGGCGACCATGACATGCAGACTCTTATGCACAAGTATGCCAACTTGCACACGTTATGTGCGACGAGTTTCCGTCGTCTGGAGAGTGACCTGCGTACCCTGGATTCGCTTCACCTTGTTGAGAAGTGTATGGCGGTGAAGAACCATGTGGACTGCGTGGTGTTGATGTTGCAACTTCGCCGTCCTCGGCACAGCGACAGCGACCTACAGGCTGCGCAGTGGGAATTCAGCATCCAGAAGAGCATGCGCAAGAACCGTCCACAGCACGGCAACTTCTGTGGTCCCATGAGCGGCATCTGCCTCTAGTGCAAAAGACACGCTTTTTGGGGCTTCGTTGCTACTTGGTGTAACATCAGTCGAAATGATAGGACACTATGACGGACATTTAACGGTCCATTAGAACCCTTCACAATATGTTACACAAGACCTCTTACAATATATAAGATACGCTTGTGTGCATTATTGCTGAATTATAAATTATGTCGCAAGACATTTATCGATTTAATGTATGCCAGACGGAGTGGGATGTCTTGAAACATTTCAGACCAAAGAGCCGAATAGGAGCAGAAAAGGATTTGACAAATATTGCCTTGTATCCCTTCTACAACGACAATGCAAATACGATTCCACAGGACAATATTTATCCACTTGTGCACAACCCCGTAGATGCAAAACAAAGTAAGATGTCCAAAAAAGCATATATTGAAGAACTTGAAATCGCTTTGCACAAACAAATCGATCAAACCAAGTATTTTAGAGATACTCTGCAAACGACACTGGATGAAAAGCGAAAACTGCAAAAAATGTCGGAAGAGGTCAAACTAGCGAATGCGGAGCTGCAGAAAGATGTTGGAAAATTACGCACAGCCCTCGCGACAGCATTAGACGAGAAGAATTCAAAACATACAAAAATGCACGAGATTATCCGAATGAATGAAGAATTATTGAGGGAAAACGCCCTACACGTCTCTGCCCAGCGAATGAAGGAACTATTCTATGTCGATAAACCTGCGTATCGAACGTGACATAGATAAGCACACAACAACTCGTATTACACCGCTCGACGCACAAAATTGCCATGTCACAGATGAATTTAGAGAGTTGATATTTCGTTTACATTTGGATCCGCCCCTCTCATCTCAAGCATCGCGAACCCATGAGAGCAACAATGCGAATCGTTGCGTTTTGAATTAAATGTCAGTGACCGAAATTCTGCGTCGTCTTCCCAAATAAGTGTGAATCTGTACTAAGACACTGCTTATGTAACATCACAACGCAAGGACACTGTAATCCCCAAAATACATGCGAAAACGATCTTTATTAATATACTAGAAGCATCTGCGATCGAGACAGCACCACATACACAGTTTTCTACATTGCCATAATGTTGGATACATCATGTGTTTTTGTAAACACCTGTGTGTATTTCTATACACCTAAGCTACTGTCTTGATGGCGGTTTGCAGAAGGTCCCTGTCGCGCTGCGTGTAACTATTCACTAAAATTACATTTCCGCCTATGGTCTGATTGTGTTTGGACGGAGGTTCGTTGTATTTCTCCTTGTAGGCAGCAACAGCAATTTTGCCAGCCGCTTTGGCTTTTCCGTTAGGAAGCGAAATTCCCATCTCAAATGCGACCGATCCAATCGAGATCGACTCGGATTGGGCGGGGCCATTCTCAATCTGCTGCGCCGACGATCCGATGAGAATGGTATTCTTCAAATAGTCCGTCGCCTGCAATACCAGCCGTTTGTCGTTTCTCCACTGTGGGTCCAGCAATTCCATCGTTTTCGAAAAACTGGTCACGGTGGAAAATCTGTTGTCATTTTTTTTCTGCTCGTTCTCGATCTCCAATTGAGAGCACTGTAGGTTTAGAAGACGAATTTCAACCTTTTCGCGTTCGTCAGAGACCTTGCGTTTCCCCAAGCCGGAATCGACTGGAACAATCACTTGTTGGACGGCTTGTTGAATTGAAACGCCCTGTCCATTTGGGAGTAGCACGCCGCGTTCTATGAGCCGCTCTGCGACCTGCTTTCCCTCCGCATCGACCGACACTGACGATTCTTCGCGGCTGATGCCGTTTGCGATGGCATCACGTGAACCTCGCTGCAGCATCTGCTGCCCGAGAGAAGGGGCTGTAGCCGCCTGGATCGCACGTTGCAGGCCGGCCGTCGACCCAGTCTCGCGTTGGACGAAAGCATTGGCAGTTTCACATAACAGTGGTTTCATTCGCGGATTCGAAGCAAGGATGGCGACAAGGTCCTTGGCCGAGACAACACCCAACTTAGACCCCTGTGCATACACACAAACAAAATGACAGACATTAATGTTCCATATTTTCTTAAAAAAAATTGTACCATTATTGTATAAGTAACTTAATAGTACGAGAATTATTTTGTACCAGCTTCCGCCAGGACGTGGGAAGCTGGCGCGGAAGCTGGTACAATTTTTTCAAAACAAAAATGTTCAAGTCCACTCGACAATTCGAAATTTGTCATGTGATTGACATACTTGGATACACAACGGAAACACCATTCATACTCACGTCGCCTTTTCCGCTATCAATCCAGACGAGACTTGGCGCCAGAGTGCGATCAATTTGTTTGGCCCATTTGCTTGCATTTTTCGGATCTTTGAGCAACCAAACGCCTGCAACGTCGGATATAACATAGAAACCACCAATGTCGCTTCCACCTTCAGTCTGCCCCGCTGCAAGTTGGCGCAATTTGTTTCGATTAATGACAGCACTCTCCAATTGGCCAAGGCATGGGATTTCGTTCAGAGTAGATGTTTCCACATATGATCCAATCACGATACCGTTGCGGTACCAGAGCTTTGCTGGCGTTCCAGACACGGTTGCGTCGTTGGTTTTGCCCCCCAGAGACACTTTCGAGACATTCGATGCATCGAAAGTCTCGACGAGGCGATATTGTGCGTCCATGTGCACAGGTGATCTGTGAAAGGTGTTGTCTATTAGTGATTGTGTACGTATATATTTTTTTAATTGTGAAATGTGTTGCACGTCAAATTTGACTTGTTTGAACGCAAAAAGCACAACCCTTCTTTGTACAGTTATTTTTTTTTAATTGAACGTAAATAATCTGAATCATACGAGTTCTGGCCACTAGCAAATGTTGCTGCCGTTTTAAGCACAATAAATTAATAAAAAAATTCTCACTGGCATGCATCCAAACTATCCCACAGGATTAGTAGAAGAGTTTGTAAACCTCAAGATCTAGTTGATTTTGCCCTTTTCGAATGCGATCCATGTGAAATACAATAGTGTGCAAAAGTACATGAATTTTGTAGTCAAAATCTGTCTTGGCATCATCGCGCTCCATATTGGAGTTACAATTAAACCTGATAAAAACAAATTTATGCGAAGTGTAGTCTAAAAAAATACGATATCGTGCGTTCTCATTGGATTCGCCATAAGATCGATGAGCGAATTCGTCTGTCTCGATCGCTAGAATTGTATTATCTATTAAGAGTCTGTGGTCGATGCGTCTTTGAGTTTGACCAAGAAACGTCTTGTTGTGAATAAATCCATCGAACGCCATGTCGATGGCTCCACGCACGCGGCCTTCGAAAAACCCGACACCACATTGTTCACCGTATACACGCTTGCGGAAATTGCAATGCGCGAGTACAAGCTTGATTGTGTCAGACGGCTTCATAAGTACGAGCTTGCCTTTTCCCTGTGCATATAGAGAGGGACATGTAAAAATCAACATCTACAAATTGTAATATTTTAAGCAACGGTAACAAGTGGTCTGACTTTTGGAGCTATATTACGATACTTTAGTACAAGTTACCTTCAACAAGACAAAAGCGACTCAAAATATGAACTCACATTTTCATGTCCAGATTCCATGTACGTGAGACTAGGTGCAACAATAAGATTGACAAGATTTATGTTTCTGGCGTACTGTGCACCGTGAATCGGATTTTCGAAAAGCAATGCTGCTGCAATGTCACTAAAGACGAAAAAACCTCCAATATCAATGCCGTCCACATCAACTTGACCTTGACCGATTTCACGTATCCTTTTCCCTTCCAGAAAAATATCTGGAAACTGGTCGAGGTCTACAAAGCGTTTTTTCAAAATATTTGCTGGTAAATATGACCCTATGATTGTACCTTTCCAATACCAAAGAGTGCTGTTTAGCACTGGAAGCTGCACATTACATTTGTCAAAAATAGGTTCGACAGCATTCTTAGGGACTGAAACCCCATGCAATATACAATCGGGTCCACGTACACGCTGACTGAAAATGTTATGCCTAAGTACACGATTACTGAATTTCTTATGGCCAAGTACAAGCTTGACAGCGTCAGACGGTTTCATAAGTGCGAGCTTGCATTTCCCCTGTGCATATAGACACGGACATGTAAAATTCAACACCCACAAATTGTATTTGACTTTTGGAGATACGTTACGATAAATTACTACGAGTTTGCTTCAACAAGACAAAAGCGACTCAAAATATGAACTCACATTTGCATGTCCAGAGTCCATGTACAGGAGACTAGGTGCACGGAAAGGATTGACATGATTTATGTTTCTGGCATACTGTGCACCGTGAATCGGATTTTCGAAAAGCACTGCTGTTGCAACATCGTTAAAGACCAAAAAGCCTCCAATATCAATGCCGTCCACGTCAACTTGACCTTGTGCGATTTCGCGTATCCTTTTTCCTTCCAGAAAAATATCTGGAAATTGATCCAGGTCTACAAAGCGTTTTTTCAAAATATTTGCTGGTAAATATGACCCTATGATTGTACCTTTCCATACCCAAGGAGTGCTATCTAACACTGGAAGCTGCGCGTTGCATTCATCTGAAATATGTTCGACAGGCTTGACAGGGACAGAACCCCCATGCAACATACAATCGGGTGTGCGTATGCCAACTTCTAAGACATCTGATCCTGTTTTGTGCGTGACGCCCATGTTTTCCGAAAGTGTCATTGTATACTTTTGTTTTTTGATTGCAGGTTGCAACATTTTGTAGGAGGATATTTCCTTTCGTGTTGTTGGAATCTGGTGTGTGTAATTCCTACATGGGCTGTAACTTTATAGCAACTTTATAGCAAGTTATCTTGCTTTAATCTAAAAATATTGCTTCGTAAATGGTCAGCCGCTTTATGATTGCAAAACAAAGACAGTCGTACAGACGAGTCAATCATGGTGAATAACGCGGTCTCGACGCAGACTTGGCGGGGATGACAAAGGGAAGGGACGAGTGTGATGTCAACTCAAGATCTGGTTGATTTTGCGTTTTTCGGCGAGCGGGCAAAACCCATCGGACAGTTTTGTTGGGATTACTCAGACAAATAATTCAATACAAGCCAGAAAAAAATTGATCCGTGGAAAGTGTCCAAATAAGACAGTTTATTATTAAACGCAAATGTCATTGTGTGCGAGTCTCGCTCTGTCTTTCCCCCAGCTCCATCAATACACTACGCATGTCATTCCACAGTATAGCTCACCACGAATTTGACCAGTGACATGTTAGGCAAAGTCGTCAGGCCGGTGCCAAGACGGTTCGCAGGGATCATCTGGGTCTTTATGAAGAGGGCAAAGTCCTCCACGAGCTGGTCGAAATCATCATCGTCTTCGTCGATGAGACCGTTGAAAGTCTCAGAATTGACCGTTTCGAAGTAGAAAACGTTGGCAGCGGCAAATTCCTGCAGAATTTTGTACACTGATTTTTTGAGCCCCGGCCCTTTTTTAATTTTGATGTAATATGTGCTAAGCTCGAGTGGGCCTTCGCTAGCATCCGTAAGCAGCATGTACATATCTTCAGCTGTATCCGTGCGTGCCACCCGTGCCTTCTTCGCAGTCCTCTCGACAGAATCCATGGCCTCCGCCACAGGAACTGGACTCAGACTCAGGCTGCGACCGTCTGTTTTCATGGCACTCTTTGCAGAATCGGCAGACGTGGACATTTTTCTACACTTGTCCGTAAACACAAAATGGCACTATTTAAAGGCAAAAAAGACCAAAAAACCCGAAATAGAACACCACAAGCTCAGAAACGCATGTAGTTTGTAGTAGGGTTTATTTCGTATCAAACTTTGCGATGATTTAATATGCTAGAAGCATCTGCGATCGAGACAGCACCGCATACACAGTTTTTGCACATTGCCATAATGTTGGATACATCATGTGATTTTGTAAACACCTCTGTGTGCATTTCTATACACCTGAGCTACGGCCTTGATGGCGGTGTGCAGAAGGTCCCTGTCGCGCTGCGTGTAACTGTTCACTACACCTTCACGCATTGCGTAATCTCCTGGCAAAATCTTTTTCCATCTCTCGATGATGCTTTGCTCGCAACAAAAAGGCCCACTCTGGATATCCAGGCGTAGTGGTGTTTGTAAGAACGTCGTGCAGGTCAAATATGATTTTTGTCATAGCATCGGACACAAGTTCATAAAATGTGTGTTCCAGCGCACTCTGTACAATGGAGATACCATCTGCTTGTACAATCACAGAGACGATGGCATTGTCACGGTCGCCTGACGTTGTCTGACACATATTCAACAGCATTCTACATCCATGGATTTGGACTTGGGACAAGTTGAGATTGCATACCATTGCGACGAGTACCACTTGGATCGCTCCTTCTGATGCAATTTTCATGCGGTACTCTGGATTTTCTGTCAAGTTTGCCATGATCTTACAGCCGTAGCCCTGGAGCATGAAGTCTTGATGGCTGCTATGTGCAAGCCCGATGATATGTTGGAGGTCTTTTTGATTGTAACACATCGCCTGCAATACCAAAGGCACCGCTCCCATGGCATACATCGATGAACAGTAAGATTGCTTGTGGGTTAGTATGTGGTGCTCGGAGAAAATACGGAGGGCAAGGCATGTAAACACACGTATGTCGTCACTGTAGAAGTCTTGAGATAATGCGGACAGTAACGCGTGAATAGTTTGTGCTTCCGCAGTAGCTGGCAATTTTTCGGCGTCGAATGCCAGATCACAAAGCTGCTTTATGTACACGAGCTGCATCTTTTCATCCGTTGGACACAGACGCATATCGGCCACAATGAGGGGAATCTTTTGAGCGGCCTCTATTTCTTGTGCCGAGGGCATTCGAACATACGCAGTGTATCCCGCCATTAAATTGATATCCCGAACAATTGTTCAGTCTTATATACATATCAATAGACATATCAAGATATTATTTGTAGATTTCTGGTGCGTATACCGCGTTTTATGTACGATGTTACTTGTTTTGCAGTAATCTGTTGAATCTATCTATATCTTCACAGTGTACATATGTGTAATACAGGCTGGTGTAGACGCATAACATGAACACTTGGCTCACACGTACCACCGCTTGAAGGCTTGAGACGCGTTGGAGCGAGCGAAAGACACTCTTACGGGGAATCAATGCTAGACGGAAAATGCCACCACAGTCTCACAGAATTTGGAAATATGTTAAAAAATTTATTCTAGTGTCATAAATATGACAAATTCAGATCGAGCGAGACAAGCTCTCTGTGCTTTTTTTCATCATGTTCTTCACGTGAACACACAAGTCCTCTGTTTTAGCGAAGTAGAATGTGAGATGTGCCGCTTTCTCATAAAGTCGCTGTACAAAAATCATCTGATCATGGGTGACATTGCCATGCGGTGTAGCGGCGAAATGTTGCTTGAGGGCTGCAATTTTGGCAACGTCGTCATGATAAGTATTGGGGCCCGTTGATACGAACCAATGAGCGTATTCTGCTTCAGTACTGCTCGTTGACAACGCAAAGTAGAAAAACATGTTTGCTGCCGTCTCATTGTCGTGATAAGCTGTGTGTGCAATTTGCATCCACTTTGTATACAGCCTTGGAAATTCTCGGACCCATATTTGATCTTCACTGAGTTCGAACAAGTTTGCAAATATTGTGTCATTTGACATATGAGGCGTGACAGATCGGTGGTGGTGTGCGATTGCACCGACCTCGTTGATTGCCATGTCCATACCAACCTTTGAAAATTCGTGCAGCACAGAGCGTAAAATGGCACTCTGGCGTGTAAACCCGTAATTGTCCAATAAATGCTCGCAACACTGACATAGCACAAGTGCTGACGCATGTGCTCCATCTGATCCTTTATTTTTCTGGAAGTCATTCCATCTCTGACGCAGCAAAACTTTGTCACTGATTTTTAGTTTGACTTCTGCTTTGCACAGCGTAATTAACGCCTCCATCATGAGATCTGTCAAGCGCGGAAACACTGCTTCCATTTTACGATAGAACAACAACAAGTATCAAACGTGTTACCGTGTCCACATATATACTTTCGGCACCCGTATATGCAATCCGTCCGATGCTTCAAGAACTGAAACACTTAGACCACTGACCCTACACACTCAAATATGATCCAAGATTCGACCGATGACATCCGGGTGCATGTTCCCGAGACGACACTCGGGTGAACTACCGAGACGATGATGCAGCGCGAGACAAACGGTCAATTTCCTGCGCCTGTGATGGATCGAATCGAGTATGGTATGATATTCGCGAATACCGGCATAATCTTCAATGGACATGTTGTCATGGTCAAATTTGTCGATCAGGTCTGATAAAGAGGCATATTGTAATAAAACATCACACAGACGCTCAAATTGTTCACCAGCATCCACAGTATGTCCTCGCGCAGCCACCATCTGCAGAATGCTAGTGTAATGCATGCCGAAATCGTTGCTTTGCGGTCGCAGCGCTTCGGTACATGCAAGCGCAAGGTATATGATGATATCTACGGATTTCTGATTGTATTGTGGTACGAGAAACACATGCTCGTGCCGTAAAAACGCTTGTAGAACACCAGTTCTTACAGCGCCAGGCATAGCAGCGGGAGGGGATTGCATGGGGAATTGTAAGAAATTACCACCACACTTGGACACCACGTAGTCAAGTTTATGCAGCGTTTGCACATCACTTGGTGCACGATGTCGCCTACTCCACAGAACATCGGCGTATGATGTATATTGAAGACAAGCAGCCCCGGCGTTGGTGTCCATGTCGCAGTCCACCACAAAAGTAAATAGATCCATTGATCCATACTTGAAAACGCTGTCATACACGAGCGACTCAAAGTGTCCTGCTACGATCATTTCATCCAGCGGACCCGAAGCACGGCAAAAATAGTTCATGTGTCCCCCAAATTGCATCACGTTCCGCAAGAGTCTTTCATCTCTTGCTACGAATCGCAAGAAACGCAACAAAATTGGATGAAAATCCTTCTTGCGTAATGTCCGCCCCATGAACTCGGAAAGCAGACACGATACAAGTCTACTCGTACCAGCAAGCTTTGTTTTACCAGTGGCATCATACACGGCCAGACGTAACAAGACAGTGTCAAACAATCTGCCAAAGGTGGGCGCAAAAGCCTCGGTTTCGAATGATTCAAACACACGCTCCAAGTTCTGCAAGGTGTAATTGTAATGGGTCTGTGAAAGTGGCGGGCTGGCACGCGGGTTATCAGGCGAGCCGGTGTCGGAGTCAAATGTTCTTAGCATTAATTGAAAAACTCTTTGCGCCACCTCGGGACATACGGGGGCCCATCCATTTTCCATTTGAATAATGAAGCTGGGATGATTTGCGAGTTTATATACACTCACCAGGTGCAGATAGATGTTTCCAATGAAAGAGTGACTTGAATTAACACCGTTGTCAATCCTATATAAGAATTCGATTATTGACATTCTTCAAAATAAGTCGACGTTCTGTCCAATTGCCCAATTTAGAGACTCCAAAAACATGGGAACGATGCCATCCCATGGCGAACGCGCGGCCGGGGCGAGTGCCAGTGATGGAGATGATGCTGACGCGATGACAGCACAAATGGCGAAAACTTACTGGCAGTTTTATTTAATCTGATGGATTTTGCTTCTTGACATATTGACTGTACGATCGCAAATCTAAAAACATCGATCTGTCTCACACCCCCACAACTGCTGTAAACGGAGACGGACTCGGGTGCAAAATATATATAAAGGTGGACTGGATGTATATTCGAGTATAGAATCGAGCAGACTGTTTACCGCTAACATCCGCACGAAAGAAAGTGTCTGTGGCGTTTCCACTACACATTCACTTCACGTCACCTGCAATGTCGGCGTCTGAGAACCGCGACCGCGAAAACGAGTTTGCCGTCGAGATGCAGGAACAGAAGCAGAGTTTCCTTGCCATTGACGCAGACATCGAAAAGCTGCGTGCGCTGCTTGGCAAGCTGTTGCGCGAATTCGAGCAGACGCCTACTGTCAAGCATGCAGCTCCTGATGACCAGGAAATGGCACGCATGCAGCGCTTGCATGTCAACACCTGCAAGGCTGTTGCTGCTATGGAAAACCTGTTTCAGACACGCAACACTATGGTTCTTGCTGATAATGCCACTGCTGCCGCTATCAAGGCGAAGTTGGTGGTGTCGCAGAACAAAAAAATTACAAACATCCACCTTACCAACTTGGACCAGAACGTCGAAGTGGTGGAGATTTCCGACGACGACGACAACGATGCGCAAATCGTCGGACAGCGCGCTGTGTCGTAATGGCCGTGTGGCGCGGCGAAATACAGTGAGCATACACTCAAAAACACCAGACACACTGGGGTGGCTTCTTGCCAGTTGGGTTCGATTCCCAACGTGTCTATATAATACCGAAACACAATGCCGAATTTGACAGCATCGAATTCTGCAACTTCAAGCTCTGAATCACCAACGCTACAAATGTATGCAAAAACACTGTGTTGCAGAGCGAGGAAATGGCTGCATGGTTTGACAAGAACTGAAAACCAAACCTTGTTTGATGCGACCCACGGCGAAACTCAGGGTCGAGAGACCACGGATTTCACGTGCAGTTCACACACTGTACCGACGGACAGCCGTGAACGTGAATTGTGGAATGCACGCATTTTATTGGAACCAAAGTCGACAGTGGAATTACTGGACGAACTAATGCTTTTATTTCAGGACGCAAAGAAAGGTGGATTTGTGGTCGAATCCGGCTGAAACAAAATTGTACATTCGCACCGGCACAACCCACACTAGAAACGTCCTTGTTCAAGGTGCTTGCGTGGAGTTGAACCAAGCTGTTTTTCAACAAACCCATAAGCACGTGGTTTTTTGTACAGTCTTTTCTCACTGTGATCGTGCATCCTTGCCGACGCATCTTTTCAAATTATGCTGGCACTCACTCACTCGTCATGGCGTTTTTGGCAAGGACCAGCGCTTTACGTGCATATGCGACCAGGCAGCGTTGTGCCTCTGTGCGGTCATATTGACACTCAAGGTGACAGTAGTCGTCTCCAACCTTCATGCGCTGGTGAGTGACGAAAACGTTGGTTCCGCAGTAGCAGCACGCGCCCTTGATGAAACCGGGTTCTTGTATCAAGTTACGAGTCAAACGCCAGACGACTTCTGGCTGCCTCGTGGGCGTCTCGGGCTCGGTACAGGGGTTGGGCACGACATCCGACATGATCGCGATGTGCCAGCTGAACTTTGCAGAAATCCAAACGCTTATACACCAAAATATTCACACTTTTCTTCAACAAAATTCCAGAAAGTGTATCATCACCAAATACTCACAGTCTACCACCATCTACATTATATAAGCTTAAAGAGATCTGTCGGTCTCAAAATGGTAAACACACCTCTCTCTGATGCCGTGATTTCTCAACACATGAGAGAAAAACAGACTGCTGCGTTGCATGCCATGAATAGAGGGGATCATGCGCAGGCCACATTGTTCGCCGAATCTGCGCGTTCCGATAGCAAGCTATTATACCATAATTTTTTGATTCAGAACAACATTAGTAGTGAAACAGGAGTGCCCTTTCGTGATGACACTCACAAGCAACTCGACAAAGAACTTGCACTGGAGTGCGTCAAGTGCACACACGCCCTGTTCGAGGCAATCCAATCTCATGCACTTGGACATGCCACGGCGCTACTGGCGGCACAAGTAGCCGCGACAGAAAAGAAGCAAACAGCAGGAAACGACCAAAATGCACGTAATCGAGAGAACGCGGCTTTCGAACGAGCATTTCACTTTCCCGATTACGATGAAGAGTGTGCACTCGCGCTTGCAATGGCCACACACTCACGGTTAGGGGCGCTATCATCAGCACAAACGCTGACTGAAGATGTCGTCCGGATATTGACAGTCAAAAACGACGCGAAATCGGCGGACACGCTGATGTGGGAGGCTATTTTCCACTACGAATCGTACCACGTACACACCAAAACGTACGATTCAGCTCTTTACCGCATCATGAGTGCACGACGAGACCGGTGTTTGTGCTATAAATCAATGACCAGAGAGCACTTGATGGAAAAGATCACCACTTTTGCAGCAACTGTAAAACTACGTCCGGACTTTCTTCCAAGCATCAACGACGATCGTGGTGACGCCCGAGGCGCGCATGCTCAACGCATACAGTACTTTTCGCGGGCCAGACAGCACGTATATGATCTGGCAGTGCGCGAATGGCTTCCCATGTTAGCGAAGCAATTCACACCAGAACATCTTGCTCGTTTCAGCGCTACGTCGAATTTGTTTCACGTCGAAATTTTGAGCCAGGCAGAGTATTATAACAAAACACCAACGCGGCTCAATGCCATCACGATAGCGTTGAATTCACTTGTTCTGCACGATGCCTTCCAACACTATGAGGATGCAAAACAGGCGCTAGAACGTCGAAATTATAGAATGTGCAAAACGAGTGCAAGACGAGCCATGCATGCATTTGAACTTCTTATTTATATTGCCAGCGTGCAGAAAAAAATTGGTATTTTTGTGTGGCATAGTCGTAATCTGCATTTTACCAAAATGATCTTGTGTTTAAACGACGAACTTGAGCTTGCGCATTCTGAGGTGGTACAGGCGCAAAAAGCCGTAGATCAGGGGGAGCCAATGACGGTGAACTTGTTTACAAACAAAGCCACAAGTCATTGGGATCGTCACGACGGTTTGCTTCTTATTTTGAATGCTATGCTACTGGAGGAGTATGACAATAGTGTTGACGAGCATATACCACATGCCTTTAATCCACCTGCTTGGTATGTAGAACGTTCTATGCTGCCAATTGAGCGCCAATATGGTCCAGTGGCAAACACAGTGCGCGAACGTGCCATGCTTGAGGACATGGTTCGCGAGGGCACGACAAACAAGTCGCTACATGCCTGTTCTTTGAAAGGCTAGAAAATCCTTTGTTTCTACAGTGTCTCGTCGTGGAAATGTTGGTAAGAAAGTGATTCAAATGTTGCGACGTGGCATACTTGCGCCCATGCATAAAAAACACTGGCAATCTTGCACTTGGAGGTAGTTTGGCCGTGCATACTCTTGGAAATATAAGATATATGCATCTATATATATATAACAGCATGCAGTCAAATCCAAAGATGCACGAAGTTGCATTGTGCTGGCGTTACTGTCGATGGCACGATTGACTATTACAGTCGTTCAAGTTCAATATCAATAACCCTGGTGTTTGTGTCATAGGTGCCATATTAGATGGCTGTGTCACGTCTCATTGTATATAAGGACATAACGTGGTGTGATGCGTTACAAAACAGTTGACATTGTTCTTTTTTGAAGACATGGATTTTCATCATGTGAATACAGATGACAAACATGAGTCGACTTCACGTAGCATAGTGACAGTCTGTGTTGTAAATGACTACCATATTATCGAAATATCGGCAGGCACGATCTGCAATGGTCAGATGACACAATGTCGCATGAACCGGTATCATGCGGGTAGGGAGAATCCTTTGCGTGAAAACTTCCGAAACGATACCATCATCATGCACGGAAAAATTACGCAAGAATCAACTGACTTGTCGATACAGATCACATCATATGATGACAATCTGATTCCGTTGATTATTAAGGGTAACTTCATTGGCGGTGATGTGCAGCACGTTTCCATTGGTCAGAAATGTACGAAACGGTGGGATTTTCGAAAGCCGGTAACGCGCGCATTGGACGGTATGACTTTTGAAATATACGATGAGCATTTGCAGCATCTTAGATCGCTTCGCATTATGCTAGAATTCGAGATCGCGTAGTGTTACAATCCTGCTCTGCACTTATGCCACGAGCGTACACAATGGTATTCGGAAGGTTTTGACATAGATTTGCTTGTAAAAAAGAATATGTCAAAATCGAAAAACATAAGACGCGGTGTACGAGATCCCCCGAACCAAAAGGAAACAACAAAATCCTTGAATTAGTATGTTTTTATTGAGACGATGAAATATTTGGGCGGTGTCAAATGCAAAAGTGCATAATATCTTGGACGGATCCGTTTTTGTACTCTTTAGAACTGCGTGACACCAATGGGGTAATAATTGAAATTAGCCTTGCCCAGCGCATCGTGCAGTTCATGCTCCAGTCTACACCAATTGCTGGACAACTGTCCTGACATGACATCACCTTGGACCGACAGAAAGAGTTGCATTAAAAATAGTTTTACTTGTTCCACTATACGATGCGTCCCGTGTATTTTTACCATTTCGCTCCGAAAGCTTCCCACGAGAGCTCGAGTAACATTCAAGTGATAAAATCGGAAACGATCCCCATACATCGAAATCGACTGATCGATTGCCTCCTGACTGTCTGATCCCACGAAGATGTGCTTAATTTCACTGACAATGAAAGGTTTGAAATGCGACGCAACATCTTGTAAGCGCACAACTTCTTGTCGCTTGTCACCCCAGCGAATAAATACGGACGCAAGCCCACGAGGAACACCCGTGGGAAATACGCTGGAAAATGCGGGTTCTAAAATCTGTTTCACTGTCAAACTATTTGGTCGAACAATGTATCGTATCAATTGCGACATCCACCAATGGTCCGTTTTATTTGGGTATTCTCGCCCAAAATTTGACGGCACGAGAGAATAATGTTTGTACATTCGAAAGAAAACATCCATTCGGTCGATGAAAATCACTCTGTGACTCGATTGGATTGCCGCCATGTCGTTGCCTTTCACTGCGCCACGGTCTCGAAAATCGACGGGCACAGAACAATTCGACAGGGGTAGAAAATAACAATCGAATCCGGTGGAATTGCAATACTCTTTTTGCTGTGAGGTTTGTTCCCACAGCATACCAGGATCGTCCACAACAACACGGTTGTAATCCAGTCCCATCATAAACTGTAGTGCTCGGAGGTGCAACGTAGATCCGAATCCCGAATGATGAAACTCCGAAAGAATCAGCAGTTTCACATTTTCACAGCTGTGCGGATGCTGCAAATTCCACAAAGATGTCTGTAATGCGCTGTTCTGTGCGTGGTCAAACTCGGCATCCGAACTACCCGATTCACGGTGGAAAAGTAAGTTGTTGGGTGCAGAAGAGTCAAGACTCATTCCATCAAAAAAAGATTTTTGATAAATTGCTTTGTCGGCACTTTCAATTGTTTCGTTCGCGACGGAGGGCGCTCGGAAGAGTGCTTGCTTCATCGGAAGAGTCGTAGCGTGAAGATATGCTGGCAACCGCTGGGAATTTTCCCAACTATATTGCGTGTACAGACAGCATATCACAGCAATCCAGAAAATCGATGTAAAAAACACTGTCTTCATTTTAGTGCACTGCATTGACAATAAGAAGGACTCTACCGCATAAAAGCCATTACGGGTGTATATATGTTTTTACAGTATGTATGTGCATTACAACTCGTGGACGTTTGGCTGTCCTTGATAAAACGCGGAATTATTTCCACGGGATCCGTCTTCTCTCCCCTTCAATGCGCTGTATACACTCGTGGCGTTAGACTGGCCTTAATAAAATTGTCCAAGTATCTTGACGTGATCGACGGACGATCATTTCATCATTCAAAATGTACATTCATCAAAAAGCACAAACACCCTTCCACCCGTGAAAAGTGTCCAAAGTGTCAAAAGTGACAAAACGTGGCAAAAAAGTGGCAAAAAGTGGCAAAAGTTCTATTTTGGGCAAATTAGCATTATAATTATTCCAACGAACATCGCTCTGAAAACACTCGAAATCCACGCCATGCAGCACGATTTCGACACCTCTACCAACCCCACTGGCAGTCCTCCCAAGATCGCCAAGCTCACCCACAACTTGGAGGACGTGGTCCTGGATGCTGAGCTGATCATCGCAAAGCCCGTCACGACATTTGCGGAGTTTGGCAAGATCGTGCTTCGCCAGTTCACAAAGGGCTTCGTGATGCGCAAGGAACAAGGCCATGCTTCGATATTGGGTCACAATGGTGTTGTGATGGACCTTGTTGTCCGATTGATGGGCGCCTTCTGGGACGATGCTGACAGAGTTGAGGGCACTGTTTTCAGCAACGCTACGTGCATCGACGTGTTCATGGCATGTCTCCCAGCAAAGGGCATCGAGCCAACTTACGAGCACCTCGGCAAAAACCGTGCCATCTCCATCTCGGACACTGCCGGGACGTTTTTCTCGAAGATCCTGAGCATGCAGGCGCAGAAAATTCTTGTGCTCGTCAACGTCGGCAAGGATGTCAAGGTTGAAGAACGGAGTGTTCCTCTCTATTCTTCGTCATTCTGGAACGCCTGGGCGCGCTTTTACAGGGCGGCGGGGGGTGTATTCACCCAGCCGAATCGTCTTACTCTGACGTATCCAGAGGGCGCTGATGAAGAAGTGCGTGCGGCGACTCGCATAGAGATGGACACTTACAATGCTTTGATGGACGACCACCTGCTGTCTGCCGGCGAGAGCTGGGATCACGAAGACGCGAGGGGCTGGGCGATTGACGGGTGGAACAACGGTCTGAAGAAGGACACACCTATCGCCGTGAACACTCGGTTCCACATCGTGCCGGATGAAGCGTCTATTGCGGTGGTTTCCAACAGTTTCGACACCGACTTGATGAAGACGACCTTCACTTCGAGTGGACACTATTCGATGAGTTTTGGCAAACCTTGCTACAGCAACACCAAAGATCAGATTCGCAAGGCGTCGGGAATTTGGTCCAAGAATCAAGAGACGAACAAGTTGGACATGAATGGCATCAAGCTTGGAGCATCGAATATGGACTTTACCATGGAATCCGTCGAGTTGATGCACGTCAAGCCTGTTGAAGTGAAGAATGACATGGATGTCGAGATGGTGGCCGTGAAGGACGAGCCGAAGCAAGATCTTCCTCCGCCGAGTTCGGCTTTGTATCCGTTTGTCGACAACAAGGAACTCAAGGGAGTTTTCGTCGCGGTCTTGTCGCACGGAGTGAGGAACCGTCCGGTGGTGCGCAAGAACGTCTACCGTGGTGGTGACAGTAGCGACGATGAGGGATCGTCATATTGTCAGAGTAAGGGAGCGACTCGCGGCGCCACTCGCGGCGCGACCCGTAGTGTAATGCGCAAACGCGCTCCTTCGCCACCACCTCGTGAAGACTCGCCTGAACCCGTGAAGGCATGTTCCGACATCAAGTACCCTACAATCGGAGTAGGTGGCAAGTTGTTTGAGATGGAAGGCATGCCTGCGTATGACTGCAACAAGCAGCAGATGCAGAAGCCGTCCTTCACTCTGATGAACGTGTTGGTGTGGAAGGCGGACGGACGTGTTCTGACGGAGGACGAAGAGGAAGTCAAGTCTTTGCAGCTGGTGGATGCTGTGGCGCAGCAGATCAAGGACTTTGACGCTATGGCTAAGTCGTGTGTGCAAGCGTCGATTTCGGCCATCCACGAGAGCAAGAATCACTTGATCAAGAAGGCTGACATGAACGACCACGAGCTGGCTGCGCTGACTGCGACCAAGAAGATCAACGCTAGTCTCTCTGACTTTTTTGACGTTTAGTAGATAGTGGGAATTGTTGTGTTGGAGGTGTGTGTAGGACCGTCGAATCGATACATTGTCGTGTTACATAATAAAAATTGTAAAAACTTGCTTCCAAAAAATTGTTAAAATCGGAATCACATGACATGTTTGGCATAGTACAAATATTCAGTGCAGGTCCTTTTGTGTCTTCAACACCGAGGACTTGCAAGACCCACCGCACATTTTAGGCGTGGCGTTGACGTTGATTTACTGAGATATTTATGTCTTGTGCATCGTGACGCACATTTGTAATTGATTTCAACCTCAAATCATATATAACTGCAGCATTGAAAGTATCTTGATATGTCGTCACCGTTTTCTCACACACATGACGCTTCGAATCAAAACATTCCTGCATGTCTCTCTTCTGGCTCAATACGGCTTGACATTATCAACAATGGCATATATGGTGGAAATTACAACCTTCCGTTCATTGAGCCCGCGCTACAGCACTCGTTGTCTGTTGTAGAGCACCTATTCACACGGAATCCGTTGTTGTCGGTGAGGGAAATGTTGGAACGATTCCAACAATATTACTTGGATGCAAACCCACATCTCTATGTCCACAGGTGGAGATTATTTGTCAAGACAATCAATGTTGATGACAACGATAAACAGATAGATACATTCGCCCAGATTCACGATACTATCTTGTTTCTGAGCATCCCAGAATATCTTTTGAACAACTTTTGTCTGATAGTCTGTATGGACAATGATGACCAGACTCTGAATGCAATGGGGAGAGTATACTCTGGTCTCGTGACACGACAATACCTTGCGAATTCTGCGAATATCACCGCCTTGAGCCAAGTCAGTAAATCTCGGAAAGGCGTTACGGAAGCGATCCGCATGCTGAATTTCGTGCAAAATTTCTCCGAGTATTCTGCGGATTATAAAATGAAGGCAATTGCCGGTGCTGAACAGCAACTCACCCGTGCCAGACGTCAGTATGAACGCTACAAATCAGAAGCTTTGAAACACGGACTAACGCAAAACGACATGTGATTTTATGTATAACACTCTGGTTTTTTGTTTTGTAACAATCGAAAAGATGACAAGTCAATGTTCGCACTTGTTTGGGGAGACAACGCTAAATTTTGGTCAATACTGCAGACCTTGGAGGCGGTGTCGTGTGCACAATTTGGACAAATCAGGGTTTGATTTCCTGAATGTTGGCACGTACGTAAAAGATGAGCACGTGATTACTACAAAGATGCAAAGATTTGTATATGACATGGTGGTTTGCATCTTGGGACGAGCTCGATTGTGTGTGCAATGGCCCACGTGTCCATGTACATAAAGTCGGTAATATTTGCATTGGGATGTCTTACAATCACAACCTGCATGATGTTTGCCAATATACACGCCAATGTGCGTCGACCGCCAAAAACACAAGTTGCTGTGGAAAGGCATGACGTCAAACAGGTTAAATCGATGGCGCGTGATCTGTTCTCAGGCAATATTATTGGGCAGTGCAAAGAACATGGAAAAAGTGCACTGGTGTCGATCTGTGGAAACTGTAGGGGACCACGGCATGAATTGATGTGGGAAGAAGACTATGCCGCAGAATTGTTTGGCAAATTCCGGTGTGATGCAACTTGCACGAATCGCTCCGACGTATACTGGTATAAAGAAGGAGAATTTCAGAAAAACGTGCCGGACATTTTATTCCACACCTCGGATGAATATTGTAATGACCCTGCAATATTTACTGTCTATGCAACTTTCAAGCATGTGTTCCGACAGTATGCATGCCACAAACAATATTTCCAGCTGTACAAAAAAGCCCACAATGTGCGGGTTATTCCACTCGGTTACATGTTTGGAATGATACACACGACTTCTGTCACACACTCACAAAATATTTTGGTGCACGCCAACGACACGCGAGAAAACATCTGGTCCTTCGCCGGGAACATAAAGTCGGACCGTGCAAGCGCGATTGAGATCTTTCATGATATGAAGCCAAATTTCCATGGTCGCTTGGACAAAAGCATCATTGCAAGTATGTACAAGAATTCGGATTTTGTTGTGAGTCCCCGGGGAAATGCAAATCTTGATTGCTTTCGGCACTATGAAGCCAGTATGAATGGTGCCATACCTGTGATTGTGGGAAATACAGCAGAAATACTCGACACGTTTGCACATTTTATCTCGATGCCTCCATGGCTCTTCGCGGACTCGTGGGCTCACGCAAAACTAAGTGTACGTGCATTGATAGCTGACAGGGACAACCTGGTCAAACAACGGAAACTTGTTCTTGAATGGTGGCAGGCCGAAATGCGTAATTTCACGTTATTGTGTAATACATGGCGCATGGATTCCCTTGAAATTTCATCATGACATGTCAGGCAAACCAAGCAAGTTTATATGAGGTGGAAATCAACAATGTGTAATTTGGCTTTATTATGTAATATATGGTGTAGATGTCACGAGAAAAGCGGCTTTGGGTCTGCGTGCGCGCATTTATTCCTTGAAAAAATAAAACTTGTTTGCCGAATCCGACGTGTCATGTTTTTGACGAGCTTTGTTTCGCGCAAGACAAGTGTGTAAAAAACACGACAAGCATACTGTCGGGGGTATTGGTTTGTGTGTAAGAGGACATAGTGTAGAAAATGATGAAGTATATGGTTTTAATAGTGTTGTCGTGTCTACTTCTCATAGTGCTGGGTCGTTTGGCTGGCTTCGAGGGCGTGTTTCTGCGTGCACCTGATGTCAATTTGTCCTTGGCCTTGAATTTCACACTACATCATGGTACGAAGATTAAAGCCCTATTTCGTCCCACCAACTACTCCAAACCCCTCTCAAATATAGGGACTCGTGTATCGAATGTATCAGTGCACGTGGTAGTCGACGAAAACACATGGCTGCCAATTATGTTCCACGCCGGCACGAATAATTGTGAACGCAGTCGGTGCATTTTTTCCAAACAATCGCATCCGACACCTGGAAGCTACGACATATTTTTATCAGCACTGCCACCTGGACGCACATTTCCTAGGAAGTCGAGCACCACCGTGAAAAACGTGGTAATAACGATGGAAAGTAGCGTGAATTATCCTGGAATCGTGGACCCTCAAACGTATACACGCCTTGGAATCGATTTGGTGATAAGTTTCCGACCTCCAGTTACCACAAAGCCCTTTCTTACACTTTCCTATGTCAATTCTACCATCGATGACTTGCTCCATCGTAATGGCAGTGTAAGTGTGCTGGTGCCACATGCCATGCGCCTCCCTTCGATGCTCGTCATGGTGAGCAATTGCGACGAGAGATTTGTTAAACGCATGACGATCATCAACGGCATGTCAGAATTTTTCGATACACTGAAATATGGCGGTTGTTTCCCGCACGTGAAGACCGTGACGCCAGCCAAAATTGTCGAGTGTCTCTCTTTACCGAATGGAGTGCATGGAAAAATGTGTGCTCTACGCCACGTGATGTTTGTATTCGCCCTGGAAAATAGTTATGAGAACGCATACGTGACTGAAAAACTGTGGGTAGCATTAGAAACGGGGACCATTCCGGTGTATTCTGTAGGACAATTTCCCGAAAACCGTCAGCTGTTACCACATCCTGACGCCGCGCTTGTTCTTGAAGACTTTGCAAGCCTGCATCACTTGACAAACTACATGCACAAGATTGCAAAAGACCCTGCTCTTTGGTACAAGCATGCCATCGCGTGGCGAAGCTTGCCAATTGGTAGTATTTCAAAAAAATTCCTATCGGCTGTTGACAATTCGTTCCTCACACTGCCATGCCGGCTATGCGAATGGTGGGTATCGCAGCACAGTTCTATGAGAAGCACAAAGTAAGCTGGTTTTGATGAAATTTTCGGTAAACACACCAACGGCTTACAAGGCGTTAAAGAGTAGTTTCTGGAAACGATCGTACAGATGGAACTGGCAGGAAGGAACCATTGCCTGCTCTCACTTCTACGATACGGACTTTCAATAAGCATGCCGTCATAAACCGATATTCGTTCTCATGAGTAGGAGCGTGCTGCGTTACGATTACAATCGGTTCCAATTCACCATGACTATTCAGCGCCTCCGCCTTGAAATTACTGCCGTCGTCGTCATTCTGCAGCACTTGCACTGCGCAGACGGCGTGGTTTTCTGTTTTGGTGGCAACTACAGTAGGTATTGCCATGCCATTCTGAAGCTGCGCCACCATGCCATCGAAGTCAATGTTTGTGGCAGACACTTTAAACCGGAGACGCCTGTCGTTCCATATGTTTGAAAACCACACGTTCGCGTCCTTACAAATATTGCTCCGCACCGACAGTACAAGCGCACGTAGTGACGCGCCTTGCCAAGATCCACACATCGCCTGCATGACGTGCAAAAGCTGATCGCGCCCAACCGCATGTGCCTGGCCATACAGTCGATGCAGGTTTGCTGCGATGCCAAACGCCACAGCGTGTGTGGCGCAGTTTGGATGTAAGCCCTGAGAAGACGGGATCGCCAAAGGCATGTCATAGACTGTATTTATGCGTGCTCTCTGTACACCAGAATCATTCACCATCTCAATATATTTGTTAATGATACCAGGAATCAAATATTCGTATTTCTCAAACCAAACTTGCCCAAAAATTGGAACTAGTTCCGATTCACAATTTTCTCGACATACACAACCACTCTTTTCTATCGCAAATTGCGTGATTCCTTGGAGACACAGCGTAAAGTGATTGATTTTGTCATTGTGCTGTTTCATGTAGCAATCCATGACACCCTTTATGCGATAAAAATTAGCCTCAGCCCATTCGAGACCGAACCGGCCCGCTAGCTGGTCGCGAAACTGTGACTTGGTCAATCGAATCTTGTTGGAATCCAGTGCCGCCTGTACGATTATTTGAATGTTGTGCTCAAAATCAAGCACTTTTTTTTGTTCTTCGTCGTCTACAGTGTCCATAGAATCCATTGTGTCCATTTGGATTTCTGAAATGTTCATCTCAGTATCGCATCTTTTATACACCCACCATTGTTTCTTCGCGATGTCCCAAATGAAAAGCGCCCATGGTGCTGCCAAACATCCTGAACACACCGCGTCGTAACACGGTCGACTTCTTTTGATTTGAGTCACGAGCGTCGTCTTTGACTTCCTTTATTTCCGTTTGCGTTGTATGTAAGACATAACTGGACGCGGGGCAATTATTGACATATATATGTACACACACACACACACACACAACCAACTCCGATCATTTATATATATATACATCAATATATCTACATTGCGATTAGTCATAAATCGAAAATGCGCCTGATGGATGTGCTGCAAGAGGGAGCGGGACAAGATGTGACCGACAGCCTTATGCGACACTTGCACGACAGAGAATACGAAAATATGTTGCACTTGGTGTGCATGCGTATGCACCACCTGGCACACCGCTCAAACGTAAATGTGACCCTCAATATGGCCGAAATGACAGATCTAAGCACCCAGAAAGCGTACTTGGCAAAAATCAACAACGACATACGCTTACTAAAAAACGTACAAAGCTACCATGTGTCCATGCGAGCAATTACATCCGCATCAGCAGCCGTCCGTTGTCTGGATGAATTTTTGCGTCAGAAAACAGAGCGACCCAGGATTCTCTCTGGGCTTCATATACAATTGGTGGTGCCATTACCATCCGACGTCGAGCACGTACTGAACGATTTTCTGGTGCTCGGATCACAACAAGCGAATCCTGCTCTATGGACAGGACTTGAACTCTCATTTAGTAACACTGACTTCATAGACTGTTTTGCCCCAGATTTTGTGACATTCTTCACTGCGTTAGAATGTCTTTCCATACGAGACAGACACGTTGTCCACTTCTCACCCGGGTACCAAGACCTCAGAAATCTCAAAAAGTTATCGATCGGACGGGGATCACATGACGAAGACTTTGATTTGGCGCCACGTGAACTGCCTGCGTTTCTGAATGTCCTACCTTCTCTTGAATATCTCGATATTTCTGGGTTTTTCGAGGAAAATAGCGACGACACAAAAAATGTTGATCTACAGCATCTCATTGGCTTAACACATCTTGACATGTCTTCCAATTATCTCATGAGGGTAAACGTCCACCCTTCTCACATCTGTGTGTTTGATGATTTTCAACAATCTATCCGTCTTGTTTACCACTCAGTATGTACGCACAAGACCCTTTGTCCCACCCTGTTCCCCCCTGATAACTCACCCACCTCTATGTTAAACTGTCGACACAGGTCCCAGGGTGTTTGTCGCAGCTGACAAACCTAAAGTTTCTGGACCTGTCGCGCAATTCTTTCGACATTCAAGATATCGACTGGAGGGGTATGTCAGAATTGCGTTGTGTGTACATAGAAGATGTGCGCAATCGTGAAGTGATGCTGTTAGACGACAGTATCTGCTATTTGGACAAGCTGACCCAGCTGAGTTTTGAGGGCACAAATTTGTGCAACCTGCCAGACGAAATCGGTTATCTCGTCAGCCTCAAAATCCTACAATTAGACGGCTGCTGCCAGCTTGACGAGTTACCAGAGTCCTTCACACGCCTGACAAATCTGGTTGAACTGAGTGCAAGAGCTTGCTCCTTCACGAGTCTACCAGCAAATTTCGGCAACTTACATGCCCTTCGAGTGTTAGAGTTGGAAAATAGTATCGATCAAATTGTCATACCACCGAGCTTCTTGCATCTGACCAGTCTTCAAAAGCTGAGTATGCATTATGACCTGGTCACGCCGCCCGGATACGACGCCTTTATAACTACACTGCAGGAAAACGGTTGCAAGTTCACACAAAATGCGTAAATTGGAAAAACGAAATCGTTTCAATGTTTATGATTCAAAAATAATACATTTGAGCGTTACAGATAAACAAGTAGGGTTGACAACACGTCCAACGTCGGGCAACGGACCTTTGATAGATACACATTGGGTAGTATTTGCCGGTCACATAAGTCACCCCGATGCCCTGACGTTCCAATCAACCCGCATTACACGAACTGTTTCGCAAGTTGGTAGATCAAGACAACAATCGACAATTTATTATTGTTTTAAGGAGTGATATTTTATTAAATGCTTCATGCGCCTGTGCACACTATAACGTGAAAACAAAGAAATCATGTCCGTGATCTTATGCGAAGGCAACCACACCTTGCAGCAGATGCACAATATGCTCGAGAAGTGGACAGAAAGTCCGTAAGCCGTGTGTATATGTATGTAAAGTCGCAAAAAGTGAATTGTGTGTGGGTTTTCGCACAGCCAATAGCAGAATGCGTAAGAAAGACCACTTCAGTTTAAGACACACACGTAAGAGCCGCGATTCTGCCTGCGCGTCCGTAATCCAAAGCGTCACAGCAAGTGTGCTCACGTTCACGGCGAGAGAGACACACAGACAGGCACAAAATTCAATCTTGCCTCGGTTCATGTAATGGATGGGTCTTCGTATGTTCGAAAAGAGTTCCAAGTCGCCGAACTTTACACACTTGACGTTATTGCGGTGTGTGTAGAGTTCGTATCCAGTAAATCCCACTACGAGACACCCAGTCGCAGTGACTGTGAGACCTACTGGGCGATATTGAATGTATGGATTATGCACACATTCCAGAGCGTGAAACGTTCCCGTGGCAAGATGGATCTGCAAAACTTGGAAACAACTCGCACTTACAACGTAAATGTATGCGTCACGCTCGGTTTTGGCGCTGGTGTTGTCGAAACGACCCCGGGCGATGGAAATAGTAGTTGGGTAGAACAACTGAGTCGGTTGTGGAACGATACCAGTAACACTATTTGGCGACAAGTCCTGCTGAATTTGTATAGTAGAGACATAACCTGAATTACGATCGATTCGTCGAAGACTGCTGTTATTGCTGTCGACGACGATAATTTCGCTTTCTCGATTGCAGAGGCACAGACCCCAGGGACAATGAAAGCGAGCATGTGTGCCAATTCCATCACAAAACCCAGGAATGCCTGGGGTGTCGAGTCTGTTGAGTGTAAAGGGTGTCGGGCCAAACATTGTTCGCACTTGTCCATTTGTAGTCACTTGGCGTACGCAATTGTTCAAGCAGTCGGTAAAAAACACAATGAGATTGCGATCGATGGCGACACCGTGCACCGTGGACAGCCGAGCATCACCCCGATGCCCATCGCGAAATCCATCTTCGTGTTGACAACCTGCCACAAGCCGGGCAGCCGTTTCCGGAGGACGGCACATTTGGAGAGACGAACCAATACACACAAAGACCACATCGTGAACGCAATCGGCGTGAACCATAGTGATGGCATGTTTGGCATGAAACTCGCTTGTTTGGTCCGCCGCCTTTGCTCCCGTATTATTGCCCATATGCACCGTAGTGTTCACATCAAAGAGATGCGCAATGACACCACCACCCGCGTCGCCACAAGGATTCCTGATGTGATTCTTATTCTCTCTCGTGCACATTTTGTCTCTCCTCACACACGTGTGCAGCAAACAATTGGTGTGTAACATCCCCGATTGATTATAAAGATTTCGCTTCGACGACGCTATTTAAAGGTTGTTTGTGAAATCACGTGGCTAGCTCTCACCGGAACACGCTTCCGAATATTTGCATTGCCGAGACGTCAGCAGCCCGCAAAGACGAGTTGCCAGGGATCGTCGTCATTTTCGGCGTGTAATGGCGGCAGATCTTTCAATCTTGCGGCAATATCGGCAGAGACATCATTTGCGACCGTTTGTGTTTTTGATGAGGGCACAGGGAGTGTATTTCCAATAAACCCAATTTTGCAGCTTTTGTGGAAAGGATCGCGCACTATGCTGAGTTCAACAATGGTTTTTTTGTGCACTACAATGAGACCGTCCACGTATTTTACGTCCGCATTGTAACCGAGTGAGATTCCGCTGAAGAGTCCGTTTTTGATCCACTCCAGGATAACTTTGGAACGCAGCGTCGTGCTGTCGAAACGCAAGATGACCATCAATCCCTTCTTCTTGTCCAACCACGTGTACACGACATCACCAATGATCTCACGCGATGCGTCACCGTGTTCCAGCCACACCTGAATGCCCTGCATGCACGCACTCAAGACGACTTCTTGCAACTCGGGCATTGTGAAAAAGTAGCCATCTTTGCTGCCTGTTCCAGGATCGGCAGTACCGATGGCATAAAAATACGGCACTTTCTTGGTCGCCAAACCTGTAGTTGCGCCATTCGTTTTGGCGAGGTTGACACGACGATCTGCCGACGGCGGCTGGGTTGAGGATTGTGTTTCTTGAGAATCACACATTGCGTGGCGGGTTCTCCCAGACTCTGTGATGCACTGCCACTGCCTCGGACAACGTCACGTTTTTGTGTCTTGATTGGGCAGCGGCGACAGCAACAGCAAGCACAACTATTCAAAAACTTGACAAGCGAGTGTAAGAACATTATATACCGAAGACGACAGGCAGTGTGAAAATGTTTACAGTCTCTAATATACGCACAGCTTGCACTTTCCAGAGATTTGTGTACACACTTGTATATATGTGTTGTAAACAAGCAGTTCTGCGTGCGAAGCAAAGTGCAAAAACAAAAACACACATCCACACTGGCATACACTCGGCGTTGACAATAGAGCAACACTACATAGCCTACAATGCTAGACATGTGTGTACGACTACTTCTGCAAAGTGTGCGTGGTAGCCATAAGAACGCGGACAAACGACGGTCCGAACCCGATCGAGCACATTTGTACAAATCGGTCAATAATAATATAATTTCCTTGCTCAACACACAACATGCAGTGCCGACTTCCCTCCGTTCTTCAAGCACCACTATCAATAGCCCGCCTCCTTGTGATGGACGAGTCGTGTTGATGGCCAGCGTTTCCGATAATATTACGGAAATAATGTACGATTACGTCTGGCTGACCCGGTGTTGTAATAACGCGACAGCAATCGCCGACACTTTCAATGGAATGCACCTGGCAGGTATTATTGCGTGTAAATCATTTGCGGTGTTGTGCGACACGAACGCGACGCCATCATCATTTAGCATTGCGTCATCCAGAACAGTGTCCGCCTTCTTCCCGACGTATCCGACAATCCATGTGTGCCCGAAAGCAATTCCTGACCTTTGCTACTCGGAATTGGTGTTTGTGTTGACAAATTTACAGTTGAAGTGGGACGTACTGATTACGCTAGATATTATAGCGTCTGGGCGCGTACTGACGTGCTGTATGGCACGATTTGGTTTTCTCGCTGCCATGCAATGGTCAGGGGCCGTGCTCGATGACACACAAGAACGAGACAATGCACTCATCAGTGCACTTGAAGATACTGGAAACGCTGCCAACACAAGTGCAGGGCCTTCTAACCACCTGTGGGTCTTGTCGAAAAGAGCTATCCGACATTTCACCAGCACATTCGTCTGTATGATCCGAGAGATGGCCATTCGTCACGCGAGTACCTGCATCAGTGTGCAAAACATGGACTATTCGGAGTATTGTAAATTTACCATGGACGAGGTCATGGCATATGGCTTCAAATTGTCACCGGACACGTGTGATGGCATTCGAGGGTGTTTTGACAAAATTAAGAGCATTCGAGAGACGGAACGTCTTGGCAATGTCGCTGTCGTTGGCGTTCAGGGTGACATGCAGAGCAGTGCCACTGGCAATGCATTGCTGCTAGTGACCGTCCCAACTCCAACCTGTGAAATGCCGTCGGCTGAAAAAACGTGGGATTTTCTGTTGAAGAAACTGGGCGCTCACAAGTTGGGTCCACGACCACGAAAAATGAACGCAGAATTCACAACCTTGTTGAGTGATGTGATTATATCGCTCTCGGACAAATACAACAATCCCAGCAACAGCACGGTGACACGATCGTGTCTCAATATCATTCAGACGGCACTCAAATATTACTATGTCGTGCCATCCGCCGAGCGTTTTCGAGATATCATGCTAATGCAAAATCTGTGCCCTGGACAACGTCTGAATTACGCGTTTGACTACATGCACTTCGATACGGGTCAACTTTCACAGGTGATTTATTTGCACAATCTACAGTTCAAGCAGAGCGTCCCCCCAACTACCATTTTTGATTGGAAGGATGATTCGCCAGCTGGACCCATTGCTGCGTTTCTCCAGCTCATTACCGATCTAGAATTGTGGTTACAAGATTCTGATGACCCTCTCGGCATTCTTGGCGACACTCTCCAGATCCGTCGTCCTCTCGATCGCAACAAAGAAGTCGCTGATCTGGCAGGTTCCGGCGCGACAGATGCCGACAATTCCGCCCCTGACACAACACAAAAGGTGTGTAGATGAGAGACACTGCAAGTGAGGCACAACACCGACAAGTCCGAATGGAAGAAGACCATATGTGTATTTTGAAAAAAAAGAAGACCCAGAGAACGTGAGAGAGAGAGAGCATGTTTTGTGACAAGTATACTGACGCTGAAGCTTGTTCTGACTCAGTACAATGAATCGTGTTGCTTGGTTATCAACAAAACGGATGCATATTTGGTCGACCGACACAGTGTAACAATTTTACACGCGCACAAGAAGCGAGTGTTTGTGGAATTTCATCCAGCGCTGGCGCTACTCGTGATGTATGCACGGAAAAATAAACTCATGGATAGTATGGCATCTGTTGCCATCAATGCTCTAAAGCTTGCGTCGAATTCTGCGACAACACAACACTCGTAATCAGGGGCGTGCGATCCAAGACAGTCTCCAGTTTATGTTGTCAGCCGAGACTTTCACTCGGGTTTGATAGACGCACGCCAGACGATCACGACTGTACAAACATATATAAGCACAATCCGTGGTGTGTACAAACGAATTGGATACACGTGACATCTCAGCTTCAAATCAACGCAAATACGATGGTGGATGAAGTTCGAATTGTCATACAAAGCACCGCTGTTCTTGCAGACAAGTTACCACAATTTGAGCGTTGGCTGAGTGAATCTCAGCAGGAAACAGTTCTCTTGCGAAGTCTCTTGAAAATTTACTGTGCGGAGCGCAATTTAGATCCAATCCAATACAGCCTCTGCCTGCACCACGATATTCTTTTTTCTGCCGCTACAGTAGATACCCTCGCACTGGAATACAATATGCCACGTATTGGAAAACTTAGTATCACTTTAATTGCCGTGCCGCTACCGCCTCCATGTCCACGCAGTGAAATGAGCTTTGGCGTTCGACGCATGTCTCGCAACAGTGTTTACGACCACATGATAGCCTTTGATGCTCTTTCCCAAAACAATCTTGGTAGTATTGACAAATTTGCACTTGCGGCAGTCGTGGCACAGACAGAATTGCTGCTTGAACGCGAGAAGTATCGCCACATGTGTGAGGATGAACGACACGACAAAATCATCGATAGCATCCGAGCTTCGCCACATTTCAATTCACTGATGAGGGCCATACCTTCGCAGTCATCTGCGGCTGAAAGTCCACTAGAACGTACAACGCACTCGAGCAGCACCATCCAATCTGGGTTTGCACATGAGAACTCCGAATGTACCTCACGTGACTGTGAGATTGACAATGACTTGAGAAGATACGACAAATACGAAGAAGACGACGACTACAACGACAAGGATGACGGTGTCATGGATCCGATTTTGGCGGAGCATATGAGAGTCTTTATGGAGCATAATGCTGCCAATATTGCTTACAATGTTTAAAATTTGATCATTTTGGAAAAAGGGCATGGAATGTAGATTCATATGTTCTATTTCGAGTAATTTCGGACAAATTTTCTATAAAAGAAATGAATTTTGTAGAGATCCATTCACTTTCTCGTTCAATATGAACGGAGGCAATATGTCTATCGGAGCTGGAGATTACGATCCCGAACACCCAAGTATGAACTATGCACCAGCATCTGCGAGCGTGCTCTTGGAAGCGGCACGATGTGTTCTGTCCACCAGTGACGAATTATATGACCCTGAACTATATGCACTGAACATATCGCCCGAGAATCAATTCAAGTATGAAGTCAACATGGTATTTTGGCACATGGCCTTACAAGAAACCAAAAACACAAGAGCACTCCGTGCCTCTTGAGTGCGTTTTCAAACGTAGTATCTGACCTGGTGACGGACGACGAACGTGGACAATATGTGTTCTATTATTTCACGTGCTGAGAGAGTGTTTGAAACGTTTTATTGATTAAAAATACCATGCAATAAACCCGTGTTTGCTTTCATTTCGAGCACCGCATATGTTGCAATTGGGCAAGTCTCGAGAAACAATTGGAGATATTTTGTAGTTTGTCGGCAGACAGGTGTGAAATCCCATCCAGAGTCCACCAACGATCCAGTTCAACATCATCTTCGCCAGGTTCGGCGCCATCCAAGAGCGCCAGCAACGGCTTGCGCAGGAGCTTGGAGAGGGTCTTTGTAACAGCGTCAAACTCTAGATCCTCCTTGACGACATGAAGTGTGCGCTGTTTCTTGTTGCCGCTCTGTGACATTGTGTTGGTGATCGTGAAACGAACGGAGCTTGTAATATTTATATGGGCGAGCAGACATTTGCTATTTGTGGAATATGATCACATTGTACGGCCTACATCGGCAATCGGATTGATCGTGAAGTAAAAAAACAGACGATTTTTAATCATTTTTGAATTTTCAGTTCTGAACAAAATCACGCCGTAACTTTGTATACATATTTTCAAATACTAAATTGTTTTCATGGTAGTTTTTTTTCTATTTTGTCCCAAAAATCACAAAACACCAAAAACATGAAAAACAGACGATTTTTAATCATTTTTGAATTTTCAGTTCTGAACAAAATCACGCCGAAACTTTGTATACATGAATATGATCACATTGTACGGCCTACATTGGCAATCGGATTCATGGTGAAATAGGCCACAATTATTCCATGTCTCTGTTTCGTTTTCTGGTAAAGCGAATCGTGGGCAATTTGATGATTCTGTGTGCCATGGCAAGAATGTAAAGAACAATCACGGTACTTTGTATGATATTAAAAATACCACTGATGCTCCAAGCGTAGGCGAGATTTGCAAGGAGAAGAATGGTGTTGACTATCATCAAAAAAAAAGTCGAATACATGCTATCCGGTGCTGGTTGTCCGCGTGGCGGCGCATAGTAAGAATGATGTCGAAAGTGATTTACACAAAAGTAAATCACAATATCGACACCGCGAAAAACAAAGTGCATTGCGATTGTGCAATACACGACGGCAAGCGAACCCGAGAATGAAATCAAGAGGGGACACGACATGGAATAAAACTGAATCTTAGATACGATCGCCAGATGTGTCAAACACGTGAACATCACGACGAAAGTGGGCATGTGAGTGTGGAAAACATGGGAGTTGCCCGCGTTCAGTTTGTACAGACTGAGCAGCGGAAGGAGCACAGAAAATGTGAGCAGAAGCATGGCAATGCCAATGGCGTTATTGGCAGAGTGTAATCCGTACGTGAATCTGCAAATAACACTCTGACGCTTCGTGATACATTCATAGAGACCGATGGCGAAAACTACAAACACCGACAGAAAAACAGTGATGTGGCACAAAAGAAAGGTGATGAGAGCATCTACGTGGAAATCATTGTAAACTACCCTAGCATTGCTGCTCGTCAAGGCGGACGTATCATTGTTGTTGTCATCACGACCATCATCGTCTTCGTTAATGTCATCTTGCAGATCACTGGCAGACAACAAAAGCGAGATGTCATTGTGCCTGTTATTGGTCTCCAACATGATGTCATTCTGGGACCGAAATGTATCCGCATCAAAAGTCACAAGGAGGAAAATGCAGAGCACATACAGAAAAATGGTCGAATACAGTGAAAACACCACCAATGACAGACTCAACATGTAGAGTGACGAAAAAAAAAGCATCTTGTAAAAATACAGAATGACATATTGGATGCTCACGCAGAACAGAGAGTAGGTCACGTTGGTCACGAGAGAAAAAACAAAGCGCATAATGCTCGTGTATTTCTACTCCCCCCGTTGCATATATACAGGAGCACTGCTAAAAACTCGTGTATGAGCACGATAATACAGTAATTTGTAAGTGTGTCTGTCACACGCATGAAAACCACTTTCACTCTTAGATAATAACTGTGTGTGCATAGTCTTGCGCACGTACAACTTGATTTCATACAATCACCTACACCTCCCACCCCTCTCCCATTTTCCCTATCGCCCCCATCACTTTCATTCGAAGAAAACAGACGTGCGAGAATGGGAAGATAGTGGCCATCGGCATTACGGCGGTGTGTGTGTATTTAGTATATAAACATTTGCCCTTGTGATAATAGCATCCTTTGTTGTGGACAGAGATTGTGAAACCATCCGATTCGCATGCTGCGTGTTGACCAAAGTCTTTCATTTTTGAATGATATGTTACACCATCCGAGTATGTTTCGGCTTGACCCTCTCAAACAGATGTACGTGTCCAAGTCGACCCTGAATTCGGGCGTAAAGTTGGATAATAGCACACTTTTTCTGCCATATCACTTGTTACACTATAAGCGACTCCAGACTAATTTACACTCCAATCGCGAGTTTCTCATATTTCTCGTCTTCAAATTACTTGAAAGAGGTGTATACATTTCGGCTCGCAATGTGGCCATATTAGAAACTCCAACGGCGCGAGCTTTGCACCAAACGCCCGATCCAAGCAACGCTACTACCGAATTTTCGGGTGATACAGGTCCTATGCAAAGTGATGGGCGCCATCTACCCGAACATGGTGAGAATGATCACGCAGTTAACGATTCAAATGCCAACAGAAAAATTGTACACTGTGACATTATTGCTTTTAATGCAAAGAAAAAACATGTGTACGCTATTGTGTTGTGCGACGACATTTTGAAATTTCAACAATGCAGGGCACATGCTTTGCGGATAGTCCATAGTATTCGGCATATTATCCCTCCTTATTCAACGGTCATGGCTTGTGTGTTGACTGTATATAATTTTGAGTATGAAGGTAATATGCGGTTGTGTGTGGTGACAAACAGAAGACAGTCTCTACCGCTATTAGCACGATCTCAGCCTAAGCGCAATAGATGCTCTGCCCGCATTCGCGACAGAGCTCAACATGCATGATAGACGTGCGTTGCGGCTCTCCGCCTGGACCGCGGAAATGCTGGTGAAAAGCTGGATATTGGGAAATGACTGGCAGCGGCAAAGTAAGTCGTACGCTTTCATGTGTAATGCCGCTCACCTGCAGAACAGCAAGAATGCTGGCGATCTGGCTGTTGTTTATGTGTAGAATTGCAAACTAGTTTAAGTACAGATTCGTGGAGAAGAGAGTTCTCATTTTCATGCGTTTCACCACACCAACTAGGCGTTTGAGCGCAGAAAGCTGCTCGACATGTTTATCGTAGGCGGAGTGATCAGTGCCAAACATACGGAAGCCGAGCGCCATCTGCTGGTCAATAAATTTGAAGTGAATGGCGAGATTGATTTCATTGGCGGTGTCAAAACTCATGTCCACAAGCAAAGAGACAGTGCTGATGACAGTATCCATACGAGAATGAAAATTCAACATGACGAATTCGGGGCCAAGTTTGTCCTGTTTCTCTTGTGATGTTTGTACCCTGTGCATCAAGGCATAAGCTCGAGTGGTCTTATCAATTCCAGGAGGCAACTCAAAGACTTGTTTGCGCACGATGATGTCCTCGGCTTCCATCAAGATGCCGTCCAACACCTCCAAGTTCTTTTGCATGCATGCAGTGTAATTATCCACCTCCCACAAATCCCGCTGCATTTCGGAGCATTCAGTGGCATTGAACAGTTCAAGCAGAGCGAAGAATTCCAAAACGCGTTTTCTCGCCGCGGTCCACTCGTGATTGAGCATGCACAAGATTGCCAATTGTGAGGTTGCGAACACGGCTGCCCACCGTTCAGACGTGTCATTCATGCCATTCTTGCCCTTCCGGACCTTCTTGGAAGCAATGGCAATAATTGCAATTTCTTTGTTACGCTGCTCGTGATCCAACGCCCGAAAAATCGACAAGTATTGACTGTCGGCACCTTTATTTGTCAGCAAGAGGGTACGCAACCTCTGCATGTTGGCTTCTCCAGTGGTCGGCTGCACCGTGCGCATTTGCACTTCTGCATACATTTTGGCGATTTTCTTAATGCAAACATTCTTGTGCGAACAATGCCAGTCCGTTTTCTGACACTGCTTGCCGCAGTATGAAACTAGATTGCACTGTTTGCAGAAAAAAAGCGGGCAATCGGTCGTGCCGCAGCACGCGCACTTGGGAACGTGTGTCATTTTGTCAAGCTCTATAGCTTGCCTCCTTGGGACGTCAAACCTCTACAGCTTGACCCCTTGAGACTAACACTTGGTTCGTCTGAGGTAGTAAAATTAAAAAAATGAAAATGCGAACGTGCGTCAAATATTCCGATTCTTTTCGGCCGGAAAAAAAATGCCGAACTAAAATGCGCAAAAAATCTAATTATGCCGTGTTTTTCACACCATCATCATGGTGTTCGTCGTGGTGATCTTCGTCATACCGATGTTGACCTTGCGGCTGTTGGTTTTGCTCCTGTCCTTGTGGTGCATACCAATGATCTCCACCATTGTACCTAGGAGGGGGAAATTGCGAGGCTTGCGGCGAGTACGCGTATGGCCCATTTGCATTGTTCCTGTTCTCCGCAGGGTGTCGGTGGCGACACGGAGAAAGTACACAGCACAAGATAATACAAATGATAATGAACAAGAGAATTCCACCCAAAATCGCCCAGGTTGTCCACGGCACTTGCCATGTACCCCCGTTCGAAAGATTGGAGTATATTTCTGCAAACGAAAACAGACGGAGTAAATCCTGCAGAAAGCCAGTCTTGCCGTACATTCCCTGGATGGACAAAATAACTGAATTCTGACCCGCCAATCTCGTCTGCAGTGTATTAGCTTTCATATCGCTTCTCTGGCGGTCGTAGATTGTGAAGATTCCATTGGCAATTTGCGCCTGGTTCGCGCTCACAAAAGTGATGTTGCTCGTCTCAAACACGGCTTCAATCGCAAATTCTAACGGTCCGAGTGGTACGGTGGGGAAAAATGTTCGAATTTCAAGAAGAATCAGAACAACTCCGTCCACTTCAATAAATGTGCGGAAAGGTTGTGGAGTCGACACGAGACTACGTCGATTCGGCAATTGTGGTGATGATGGTGGTGTTTGTGGTGACAACGATGCTGATGTAGATGTTGATGTCGCCGGCACGGGCGATGATGTCAAGCCCGTACCCACGACTTGTGAGAAAAATGTTACTGACACGGGAATGTCGCGACAGTCTGTAACACTGTTGCTTGCATAAGAAGAAGAAAATTTGCCCGCCGGACAGCTCACACACTTTTGCTCAATATCAGGAGCTTGTGCAAATATTCTGGCTGGCCACACAGACCATGTAGGTTCAAAGACTTCCGTGGACGAAGACGAAGTCGGGTCGGCACTATTACAGCATTGTGCGTCGAGAATGTAAACAAGAAACATTTTGCCAGAGTGTGCCTGGGTAACTGTAAATGTGATGGCCGAGGATCCAGTTGTGTCTCGTGAAAAGGGGACAGGAGCGCCCTCGCATTCCACACGCAAGATACTGGCGTTTGCCGCGGGACTCACGTTCCGATGACTTGAAACCGTGTCTGGAAGACCAATTTTGAGTGTCAACACGGTCCCAATGTCCACAACGGACTGCTGATTGTACTCATACCGGTAGGCCTCTGTTGGTGTGACATCTGGGGCTACAAAGTAAGTCCGAGTGTGTCTGCGTTTCTGGGTAATTTCGTCTCGGGGACTTGTCCACACACTAGAAACAAACATAGTCTTAATGTTGTTGACGAGTTTTGCCGGAGTGACAGTTTCTTTGTAATATGTGTTCATACCGCAAAAAAAACAATCATATTTGAAAACACCATGGCTGTCGCGAAAGGTGTCGGTGAGGCCTGTTTTTTGCGCATTTTTCGGGCAACGCCGGTTGCCCGCAATATAAGCTTTGGTTTGTGCAGTTGTGTCGAAATAGTCGAAACTGGACACCACAACATTGAGTTCGAATGAATCTACGCTTGTTGCGGTTTTTGTGACCCCTTTGACAAGAACCATTTCGTCGGATAACTCGTAAATGTACTTGAGTGCGGTGATGAGAGTGCTGGCATATGAATTAGCTTCTTGCAAAGTACACGTGACATTTTGTTCGTTGATACATGTACACAGGAATGCAACCTCAGTTCCGGTGGAATTCACGCCTAAAATAATGCTTTTTGTGGTCTGATTGTTGGAAATCTGGCGAAAGCCCGTGCTTTGCATTCTAACCGATGCTGATCCCATCATGGACATGAGCACGCGAGTCCAGTGGTTTCCATTTTCAGGGGTGCTTGGCATGTACTTTGTGACAAATTTAGAATTTATGCAGGCCCCAGTGTCTATACGCAAAATGCAAAATGCATCACTTTCTTGGCATTCCACCACACTCACACTGGACTGCACCCCGACTGGCAACGTGTTTAATATGAAGCCAAAGTCTGTAGTATTGGGCATGGACAGATTGGTTCGAGTAACCTCGTCTGTTAGCAGACACGACACCACAGCAAGATGTTGATTATTTGAAAGCGATGCAACATGACTGTTCCACCTCTCAAAATGCATCTGAACGATCGCCGGAGCATTCACGTTGAAAAATCGTCCGTATGTGGATGTCAGCGTGGCGGTGCTAATTGCATCCAAGGACACGTGAGCAACTCTGCATTTTGTAGTGTGTGTTGTCGGTAGTTCGTGTATTTGTGACAATTCCACGATATTTTGCATGAAAGTCGTGCCTGATCGACTCCCAGCAAACACATCAGCTACATCGGTACAGTCCGACGTGTCTACGAGCACAGGACGAGCTACTGTATTCGGACTGCAGTGTGATGGCGCAATAAGAACACAAAATATAGGCACCCAGAAAATCGGCCAGGGCAACATGAGCCGTCCGAGGTCGCGGGGAGTATGGATTTGCAGCATAAATAAAATCAAAGTGTTGCGCGCACAACGGAGCGATTAGGACTTATATATATACGATGGCTGTCGAGAACCGGCGACACTGGTGGGCAAAAATCAATTGTCTTTGGTTTTAATAATTTGTATTGAACTCATCGCAAATGCTGTTAATTGCAGATTTCACACTAGAGACTAGTATCGCAAACGCAGCTGTCGCTGTCTGATTATAAGCATGTGGCGTATTACTGTATCACTCGAAAATTCGTGCAAATGATTGTGCGTTCCCGCCCACCTGTTGAGCAAATGCTTCGATGCTGTGTAGATGCAAAAAAATATTCAGTGTGCGTCTCAGCATGCCCTACAGACATAATGCAGCTCAGTGGGCGAGACTGGCATGACAATCCATATATATGGCGGTCAAGGCGAGCACATAATTACCAATCGCCTTCTTCCAGATCAAGAGAATCCACAGTTGCATTGTCGGCAATGCGGTTGCCGTCAAACAGGAAACGCAACGACCCCTCGTCCAGACTTTTGGCCTCGCAGTATGCCCGAATAATTTTTAGCATGCTGGTGGCTGGCTTCACCTTCATCATCAAAGTTGATTCCGAGTCGAATTTGACGCCTATGTTGATGGGCGTGATGCTTGTCATGTCTTCAAATGCAAAAAGTCTTTTTTGGTTTCACTTTTATTTGTTCAAATATAATGTACGTGCGTTCGTGGTGCGACCGCGACTTGGTACAATCGATTCATCTAGAAGCCTGATTTTGTGTTTTTTTTTGATCCGATAGGAAGGCACCAAGCACAGCAAAAAAAACATATCCCAGCACGACCATGCTAGGTGGTATGCATGTGACGCTGCGGAACCTGCGCAATTTCACGGAACTCAATGGCCGCAGCGGGTATGTGACTTGTGTGCAAAGCGACAAAAGGGTGTGCGTGCGACTGGAAGACGACCAAAACAAAAATGTCGTGGTCAAGGTAGAAAACATTCAGCAGTATAAGCAGCCGGACGACGGTATTGGCGATGACATTCACACTTGTGAATTTGTGGTCGGTACGCCGGAGCATGAAATCCTTGCCACCGTGAAACATTTGTACAAGACAATGGATATGAAACAAGAATTGCAGATTTTGCTTCGCCCCCAGGGTGCAATCGCCGCGAAAAGTATGTCTAAGGAAAGCTTCAATCTACTGGTGCAATCCGCCCGTCTTGAGTACATGGGAGCATTGTCTGAGACAGCCCAACTTTTAGACTGGATCGTGTGCGGACCTGACATACACGGACGCATTGTGTACATGAATCACACACTGCGCCGGGCTGTGCAGTGCACTGCGGACATCTACAACGTACAAACCGAAATGCGACAGCATGACAAAGCTGAGAGGTGAACTGGTGCTCTGTGCACCACAGACACATGAACATTTTATGAGTCTCACTGCCGATGACACATTTTTCACCTGTTCTGCAGTAAAAATGCGAACTATTCTCTAAATGTGCTAATAAATGTTTTTACAATCAATCTTTTTTTCTATGCCAGTTTATTTGTGTGGAATTGGTACATGCGTCACAAAACTATATAAACAATAGTTGTCGCCTTCACTATTCCGCTGCTTATTCATAACAGGGCTTGTGCCGGGCGCATCTTTCCCGCACGACGGCAGTATTGGCATTCAAGGGGGACGGTGCTCTAACATTGTGACCAGTCTTTTTGCTTGATACAACGCGCTATCGCGCTGTAATGGACCCTCCAAGGAGCGGATGTAGGCGTCCTGTGATATCAATGTCTCCTCTATCTCTGCCAGTACGCGTGGGCCCTCTCTGGTTAAAATTGAACATAGACAACTCGATGACTGAAAATGGTCGTTCATACCCTCGATGTTTCTCTTGATTCTTTCCAGTTGTTTGGTATCCATTGTTACTGCAAAATTACACTTGACACCTCGGAGGCTGTCTTATATACGATTGCCCCGCAACGCTGCTGGCCAGTTTGGCGAGACGACCGATTCAAGCGTCAAACTTGAATTCAAGAGTGTTTATTAATAAGTGACCTCAGCGACGCGCGTATCGATTGAGCCAGTTGTATTTATGAGCGCAGGTTATGATTTTTCCATGGCAATCACTAGAGGTGGTGTGTTGTGGTCATGTGGAGAAGGAAATGGTGGACAACTTGGACTTCTTCCCCATTTTCCCGTGGGCAATTACAATAATTTCATGCGCGTGGGCGGTGTGGAGAAATTTGGGTTGGGAGGAGTGCGAATGGTTTCTTGTGGATTTGAATCTTCTCTTATTGTCACTTGCACTGATAGAGTATGGATGTGTGGTTCGCACGTCCGCGTCGATAACAACGGTGTTCAGGTTCAGAATGGAAGGCATTTGTACAGGCCGCGGCGCCTTCGTGCAGAATATTTTGGCCGTAGTCGCATAGTGGTGGCTTCTGCAGGTCGGAAACATCACATGGTTGTCACTGATGCAGGTCGTCTGTACACATGGGGTCGCGATACAATTGAGGGTGAAGCAACTGGTCTTGGTTACGACACAAATGGTGACACCCGATGGCAGCCCAGTGAACTCATAAATTCGCAGCATTTCGAGTCCAATCGCGTTGGGCGTTGGCATCGTATCAGTGCTATTAGAGTGCTGGCGTTTGCGATGGGAAATCATGCACGTCTGGGTAATGACTCGCTTACGCAGGACTTCCCGCAAGGTCCCCTGATCGACATGATGAACGTGACAGGCTCACATACACACCAGGGTGCCTTGGGAAGCTTATTGGGACGTAAAACTCGACGATGACAGTCACGCAACGCGCTGCACTCAGATTAGCCAAGAACGAGAGAAGTAGCACGATGACAACATGATACAACAACAATTTTTCATATATTACGGGCTCTGAGGTGAGAAATTTCCACTGCGAGGCCCGCGCCTATCGCGACAAGCAGCTCACTTTCTGGAACTGAGCGTAATGCCACCCAGAACAGGCAGCGTCAATGGCAGCAGAGACATTTCACAAAAAAACCAATGTTGCGTGGCGGCACTTGGGTGTTTTGGGTCCGATTCCATGTTCCATTTTGCGAGATCCATTGTGTTTGTTTTGTGTGTCATTTCCAATTTCGATTCACGTGTATATAAGTATGGCATAATGCTTGTGCCACATTCATTATGCCACAGCCTTTGGTGTTTGCACGAGACAAAAACAGTTTGGCGAACCGCACTGAGGCAACGTTTTTGATCGGCAATGGCAATCGTCATACCGAGATCACGTCGCCCCTCACACGTACACTGAACACGACGATTCTGCAGCTGTTCCTGCGTGTACAAAAACGTGCCATTTACACGTGGATGGCGCATGTGGAGTGCACCGAGACACTCGACTGGCAGCTGGAGGTCGACAAGAAATACGTGTTTTTCAGCAAAGACTTCTTGCCTCGGCAGGAGCATGCAGGCAAGAAAATGAAACACTATCCCGAGGTTTTTACACAGCAAAGCGTGCTCCACTTCAAGCCAATGCTGTTGGTGCGATTTGAGTTAGTCACGCATGGCTTCCAAAACATCAACTACGATTGCTATATGTGTGATATAATGCTCAACCAGCCTGCACTGTTGCAACAGTGGAAGCACAAAATCCAGGGGTTGAAGCAGAAGCGCGAAGAGCAGCATGCTCCCATGCGTGACAAGGTGAACAAAGAGAACAAAGAGATAGAGCGGCGTATGACCGAACCTGGCTTTGTGCACTACCTCATTGCCATTGAGACCATGTCTGGCTTCGACAAGGATGGGGACATCGTGTGTGTGTCCTCGCGCCGGAAACAGTATGCCTGGAACTCAATTGACCAATTGTTTGTGAAATGCAGTAAGTTGGCACAAAAAAATGGCCTTGACAAATTCACCAAGCACGCCGACTGGCAGATTACAATCAACGGGTTACATTCGTTTGATGAAGTCGATTACCGCGACTGCGAACCTGGGTGCTTGCCTGCGTTCATGGCAGACTATCCTACTGTTTTTACACAACGGTTTACAATTGAGATGCGCCCAGTGTTTTTGGTGCACCACTCTGACGAGATGCAAAAACTCAGGTGCACGAATCTGCTGCATTTCGTAGACGAAAAATGGATTGCACGTGAAAAACAAAAGATGCGGCAGTTTGTCTTTGCCGAGTTTAGCATACTTCCAAAGGACATGGCCAATGCATCACTGCATCCGGACATTAATAAGCTGATTTTCGATGAGGTGGTGAGGCCGAACAACCGGCCCGCAGCAGCTTCATACTATGGCTTGCGCTAGCCAAAAAAATAAAAGTGTTCGCAGTGACGCCAACTTCACACACACACACATTGTTGTTGTGTGTCTTAAGAAGTAGCACGATGACAACATGATACTACAGCAATTTTTCGTATAATACACTGAATTAAATATACACATCTTTTTCGTAACGAAGTGATAGGTTGTACTTGTTGATAGGTTTATTTTGTCGCGGTTTCGAGTGCACGGATGGGAGGAGAGATGAAATGTTCGAGTCAGGAGAATGTATTGCGAATAATTAGGGATTTTGTATGCAGCGTGTGTCCTGAAGAAGATTTGGTGGCAGATGGAATGGATTTGCACGAAGAAGTGGGGCAATCTCGATTTTTTGTATGTCCTGCCGTATTGCTGTGTTATTTCGCAAGATCAAACTTTCCACGAGGTCCAGAATACTTGTAAATTTAGATGGATTGGCGACAGCGAGTGCTGTCGCCAGTGACAATGCAGTATGCTGGTGGGCAGACGCCTGTTCGATGTCTACACCGCCTTCAAAAAGAATTTCGATTTTTTGGTGCAAGAGATCCGAGTATGGGAAGTGTTTCAAAATATGAGTGATAGGTGTATGTGTCCACAAATCTGTTTGTCGCGTGTTTATGCCGTGGCGAATCAGAAAAATGAGGGTTGGAAGCGGTGTTGTGAGTACAGGGACTGCACCACTTCCTGGGATCTTTGTTGTTACCATTCCTGCGAAGAGGGCATTTTGCCCTTGATCGTTGAGACTGTCAATGTTTACGCCACCACGCATCAGCAGGTAGAGTAGCCACGTGTTTCCTTTACGGGAAGGAATCTGGAGGGGATTGACAACAGTCGTCGTGGACCACATTTTTTGAACGGCCAATGGGTTTTGAAATTGAACTGGAATGTGTTTTTTCAGAAGAAGCAACATAGTCATCATTCTATGCTTATCGTCAATGTTTTGTGTCTTATTGTATAGATGTCCCTTGTAAATCGATTCTGCACGCACGGCGTCTACCGTATCACAATAAACCGTCATGGATGTGGCTCCGCATGCGTCCGGCAACAGAGGATTCGCGCCGTGTTTTAGAAGCATACATACCTTTTTCAAATAGTCGACGGCCTGAGGCGAGGGACAGGTGCACATTTGACGTAATGCAAGCGATAAATACGTTGTATTTTGACAGTACCCGTCTTGAACGCCAAACCTTTTCAAGAAACGGAGCAACATCTCAACGGTGTCTGGGGAACCGTATCGGATTGCAGTGTAGAGGTACGGCTCATCTTCTTCAAAGACGTTTGACATCAGGTGTTTGGTCATATGTTTGTGTGTATTCAAGACGAGAGTACCCTGTAATTTCAAACAGAAGAGGTTAGGAATTTCCGCTTCCATCAGAAACGACAGCACAGTCAAATTGTTGGTAACAATTGCGTGTTGTGTAGCATAGTGTCCTAAATCCCGTTTCCCGCACGTCAGAAAACCCTTGCGGAAAACACGGGATTTTCGCAAGGTGGTACGCATCCAATGAAGGGAATCAGCAGGGGGCAGGTCCAATTTGTCCCGAATGAGCGTTTTCCAAACATTCAGTTCTGTTTCATCGGCGATGGATAATTCCTCCCTGAGTGCCGGTTTGTGCAGCAGCATCCCCGACACGCCCGCTGCAGGGTGCAACATGCGTTCAGTCTGCCACTCGACCCGCCGTGCGCTTTGTAATGACATCTTATATAGTTCATCATGCACCCTAGACGCTTGTGTATAAGTCCACGTACACTTGGATTTTCGCAGATGCTTCGATCATTCGATTCAAACCTGAGCGAGAATTCTAGCGTTTTGCCGTGCAAATCCATAGGGCGAGCTTCAGACAAGCGGTTCTGAAATTCGATGGAATATGCCGAACACGTTGAATGTTCTCTTGCTATATGTAATTTTATGGTTCAATGCAGTCCCCTGCTTAGAGTGGGCAGCTCATTTCACACCACCACAGAAATTGTGGCGAATTCAATACATCCTAACGGCGCGTTGCCAGTCTGAAATGCAATGGTGAGATCGGCCGAAGAATACGAGTTTGGACAGAGCACACATGCTTTTCCACTCTGAGACCCGTAATATATCGAGCCTGGAGAACATGCTGCACACACTCCTCCGGCGCTCGATGACTGGCCTGCGGTGCAGTTTATGCACATACCCCCGCTGCTCGAGGATTGGCCTGCAGTGCAATTTTCACACAGCCCCCCGCTGCTAGAGGACTGACCGGGCATACAGTTTGCGCACAGGCCTCCGGTGCTCGAGGATTGCCCTGCGTTGCAGTTTTGGCAGCGCCCGCCAATGCTCGAATACTTTCCACTCGCACAGTTTATGCACCCGCTGGAGCTCCCCGCAATTGAAGACTTCCCTGCGGCACAGTTTTGACACAGACCTCCTTGTACGGAAGACTTTCCTTCGGCACAGTTTGTACATGTCTGTCCAGAGATCGAAGATGTTCCTGCGCCGCAATACCTGCACCCAGTCCGCCCTGCGTCCGAGGTTTGCCCTGCATTGCAGTTTTGACAACTACGGGTTATGACGTTATTAAACTTTCCTGCAACGCAGTCTCTGCACAAAACGCCGACATCCGTGCTCTGTCCTCTTTCGCAGTTGGTACACGTTGTTTGACCGGGAATCGAGCTTGAGCCCATGAGGCACCGAGAGCAAGTTTGTTGGCCGGCAGCTGAAAATTCGCCATACCAACAGTTTTCACACTGGTTGCCTGCCGCCCAGGAATGCTGTCCTGCTGGGCACTGGAAACATCCCCCCCCGGCGTTTGAAGACTTACCTGCGTTGCAGTTTTGACACGTACCCCCGGAGCTTGAGGACTTGCCTGCATTGCAGTTTTGACACAGACCCCCGGGACTTGAAGACTTCCCTGCAATACAGTTCTCGCATACGCCTCCACCACTCTTGGAGTTGGAAGAATTCGAGAATTTGCCTGCAAGACAGTTATCACACGCACCAGCATTGTTTGCAATGGTCCCTTCCTTGCAATTGACATAACATCCGATACAATCATAACATGTCCCCCCACTATTTGAAGTCTGATTGACTGGGCAGTTTTTGCACGCCCCCCCGGAGTCTGAGGACTGGCCTCGTAAGCACTCGTTGCATAAACCACCGGCGCTCGAGAACTGGCCCGCTGTGCAGTTTTGGCATATCGCTCCAGCGCTGGAGGACTTACCTGCTAAACAATCTACGCACAGCCCCCCGCCGCTCGAAGATTTGCCTGGTATGCAGTTTGTGCATGTCCCGCCGGCGCTCGACGACTTGCCTGATCCACAGTTTGTACATACACCACCACCAGCGCTCGAGCTCTGGCCCGCAGAACATGGTTCACAAGACCAGCGATAATCAACGGTATATTGGCTATCGTCACGGATCCATATTCCATTGGAACACAAATTCTGCCATCCAGTAGTCGGCACAAGACTTCCGAAAGATGAGGTTGTCAGAAAGTTCCTCGTAGTAGTGTACTCCCAATTGAAAGAACCTATGAACCAAGTCATCTCCCCACCTAACCAGATATAATTATCCCCCTTCTTGTACGTAAAACTACCGGAAGTCACCACGGTATGGACTAAATATAACCCCGCCATATTCCCTCTACAATAGCCTGTTTCTGGTATTCTTACTTGATTTAAAAAAACGTACGTAGTTCCCGCCGTGCAATCAGATGCTACTACTAGCCCGTCCACTCCATGTATCATGTACAAAATAAACAATCGCGACAGAATAATGTATTGCATCGCGAAACGTTCAAAGTGAGCGAAATGAAGATATCTCAATATATACAACAGTTTTCTAATAACATGTTCGTATATATATATAGATTCGATGTTTAAGTTCAGAATTGTGTGAATTTGGAATGGCAATGTACGTCTGCATCAAATTGCATTGCTTCGCGCATGGCATCTGTCGGAAATCCCCTCAACGAGCCACTCATGTACATGATATTGCCATCGCCGTGAGTGACAGTAGCACCATACGTCTGAAGAATACCAAGCATATATAATTCTTGCTGTTCGTATGCGACTGTTGCAATTTCGTTCATGAAAATGACACTTGGTCGTATTGGCGCCTTGTGCAAGATCCAAAACACCGCATCCCAAGCCCCACCTGCACTGGCTTGCGTTAGAACTGGGAGCATGTCTTCTTTCGAGAGCGGGGGACCAGCTTGCACCCATATGGTGGCAATTTTCCACTGCTGCATGGATACTAGTGTGTGCACATTCCGTGCCAAGTCTGAGGGTGTCATATTTCCAATGCTCTCGGTAATTCGACAAGATAAGTACTCGGCAAGAGGCCACTCGTTACTCACAAGGACCGTCGAAAACAGCGATGTCGATCCACTCGTCGTGTTTGGATCAGCATTGAGTTTTGTGAGGATATTCCACACAATAGGCCACTGGCGGCATTGGGCTGCAAACATGAGTACAGAATGTCCGTGAATGTCCTTCTGCAGTACAATCTTGCGGCGCGCTGCCATGATTTCAACGACATTCTCTTGGCTCTGGGACATCTGCATGACATCATCGATCTGGTCAAATGTGAAACGAATCATAACGTTCAGTGCGTCCCACGCGTGACTCTCCGCCGCGATCAAGAATGGACTTTGGTCGTCGGTACACAAAAATGCCGGATGCACAATATCAAGTAGGAGATTTACAACCATTAACCATGCACCTTCCTTACACGCAGCAATAAACATCTCCCGATTGAGTGCGAGATCCGTCTCCATACTTTGCTTCATGCTCATCATAATATTTGGAAATAACAGCATGTCACCCTCGGACGCGCCTGATACTATGTCGAAATTCTTATCTTGAGCTGTAATGCGTATAGTCTTGATATCTGCTACACACTTGTTGTAACGAACCCACGTCTCCATACTTTGCTTCATGCTCATCATAATATTTGGAAATGACAGCATGTCAGATACTATGTCGAATTTCTTATCTTGAGCTGCAGTGCGTAAAAGCGTGATATTTCCTACACACTTGTTGAAATCAACCCACCGATTCAATTCCAATACATCTCTCACAATATCCCATTCTGCATGTCGTATTGCATAGTGCAAAATTGTGTTTTGGAAGGCATCGCACAACAGCAAACGTTCACCTGCGGTTCGAATTAATTTGCTCTGTGCGGCATCCGTCAAATTGCCTGGTGGCGACCATACTATGTTCATTTGATTCTCATATCGTATGTCATGCCAGAGTTGAAGCATGGTACGTACAATATCCCACGCACTCGTGTAGTTTTCGGGTAAAGTCTCCCATGTACCACACAGAGCAGCATACGCAATGATACTCTGTCCATGTGAGGATTCGACTACTGGCACATCTCGTATCATACGTGACATCATCAAGGACAGAGTGTAGAACGGGCCGATCTTAGAATGCAAGAGAATATGCCTCAGAATACTCCATTGTCTCGATTTGGCTACAAAACATAGGACGTCATTATTAAGTCCATGCCAGGACGAAACTTTAAAATCATCACACGCCCCTGCTGCCAGGAGAAGGCTGGTGATCTGCCAATAACCCCGTTCTATCGCACATCGAAGCGGAGTGCAATTTTCATTGAAAATTTCAGAAGTGCCGTCTACGTCGACTTCGGGATGCTCCATTTTCAGAAGATACCTCACTACAGTGTCGTGCTTCGCTTCCACCGCAATATACAACGGGGTACAATTGCGATTTACGCCACAGGGTGTTCGTGCGTTCACGTCGTCCTTATTATACAGCATAAGTTCATTATTGTAGTCTAGAATTAATCCTCGATTGCACCCGGGACACAATCCAGCTTGTTGTCCACTGGACATAAACGGTAGCCACTCGTCATATGTGTCTTTGTGTAACCAGCAGCGCTTTACACTCGGTCCAGGAACAATTCGATGCAGCGCGACGACCTCGCGATCATACGTTTTAGCAAGAAACCGCGCATGCAGCAGCGAATACATGCATATTTTGTCGAAATCGACTTCACCTCCAAACAGTTTTTTCTCGATATCCGTGACAGCGGGTACAAGTAGGGCGGCATCCATGTCATCGGTACAAATGTTACACGCACTAGACTCTACCGTCAAATCGCCGTCATCTGCCATATTATTCGTATTATGATGGATGTAATGTTTTACAACATGCCAGTCCTTTATATAGCTCTAGTAGATCGGGTGACATGCATCCGTTTTTGTAAAATACTATACGTCCCAGCAGAATACCATCAAACAAAATCAATGCTGTGCAACACAACAGTGCTCTATTTCAGCCAAACGAGTAGTTGTGGCTTTACAGGAGAAGCCCATCGCTTTGAGTGTTATGAAGTCACATGAATGCGAGTCACAAGTATGAAAATGGTACATTGTTCATTCAATAAAATGTTTACGTTGTCCAGTTGTTCGGCTTACACGTGTATTTTTAAGAACACAGACTTCTGTCTACTATGGCAGCATACGAGAACCTGCCTCCATATCGCTGTCCTCGTTCTCCTCGTAGTCCGTCTCAGGTGCCTTTTCAATATCGCGTGCAATTACCCGAAAGAGCAATTCCTTGCATTTGGAGTAGAGCGGCTCGTTACTGACGAGATTTGCAATAGAGAAACGCTCTTCGGTAATCATTTGTCTGGATGCGGCCGCACTACTGCAACCACCTTCTGTGTCGAGATCGAGCACAAAAGGTTCTCGAAATGCACGCGCGAGCATGAGCATGGCGTGAAAACGGCGACTAAACTGTGCACGCGATTCCAACACAAGCGCGGTGCTTTCAGACCCCCGTTCATAAGATTCAATGAATCGCACGGGAAAAATCATTACATCTCCCACGGTGATTCCGTCCAGATCGTGGGGGGCGACTAGTGAATTCATAATGACGCCACCGCCACGCGGCACGAGGTAGGGCAATGGTTGTGTCCACAAACACAGTGTTGGAAGCAAATAATTGCGCTGCTGCGCCCAATCAAAGAGCTGCATGTCAAATCCATATTGCTCCATCGTGACTCGCAGGAACCTCGCAATAAAGCAATCATATTCAACGGTGCCGTATTCTGGACGCAGATTGGCGAAAGCGGCCAAACTGATCCCATCGTCGTCGTCAGAAGCGTCATCATTTGCTTCGCCGTCGTCCGTATCCTGGTGCTGCACGTTCAGGATGGCACGATTCTCATCCACGTGCACGCGGAAACCTTCCCTTGTTTCGTAGTAGATCTTGTCGATTTTCATCAACCAAAACAACATGCATTTGGATTGAATTTCGATGAATCTTTCGATACCCACGGCCGCTCTCACATTGGCATCAGAGAACATTTCGACGCTTGCGCCTGGAATTTCCAAGACATGTGCTGCAAAATACAACAGATTGTATCGTGCACTGATTGTTGCTGGCGTCATTTCGGGTCGCACAAAGGGGAAAGTGAAAAGATCACCCCATCGAACTTCGCAAGCTTTGTCACTGGCCAGGAATAATTCAGCACGCATGTCCGCCTCGAATTCGGGCACGCCAGTGTTCCACAGATCCACTACTCTCGCCATCAATGTGGAGGACCTGTCGTTTCTGACTCTCAAAAACGCGTTGATTGTTGTATCGGGAATGTTAAACTGACACAAGCAAAGCATTGCTGCTTTCTTCAAATCTTGCAGCGCCTGCAGACCATGCACTTCAAATGTCTCCGAAGACATGTCTACAATACGTTCTTTTTGTATATTCATTAACGACGTAAAGACTGCATCGTCGGCATCTTCGGGTAGCACGTGTCCATATTCTATGTTACCCAGAAAGCAAACTTGTGTTTCACGCAACGAGCTTGCATGGTGCCCGCCAGCGGCGCCGCTTCCAGGCAACATGATGACAACTTTGTTGGTGAGAACGTGGAATCCTTCTCCTATGTACTTAAATAGGTGAACATGCGCCTACGTCTCGGTAAAATAGATTTGGAGAGAAATCGCTATTTTAAGCTGGGAATTGTCCACAGACGGCGTATTTGTGGCACCAGACGCACCTACGACGCACACTGACATTTGTCGCAAAAGCGAAAGTGGCACTTGTACAATTTTTTGACAGCGGTTGTGCAGTGGCAAGTCCTTGAGCATTGTTGTGTCTTCGTACGACGACACCACGGCGGGCACGCGAAGCAGCATGCCGCAAATTGGACCTACTTCCACCGAGAGCAACATGGTGCCGAAGCTGAGTTCAAGCTCCGGGAAAAAACGACGCAGAACGAAAAAAATCGAGGCATTCTCCGCGACTTCTACAGCATGTTGATGATCATGTGGGTCGCTACTGTCGCGTGGCATCTCTTTGGTCAGATGCAGACACATGTTGTACGATTTTTTCTCTGTAGTGATGGTAAAGAAGAAGTAACTGTTTTTGTCGAATGTGACCGAGAGTAGCACGGTTGCCGTCAGGGTCCCATTATTGGTGTTGTTTGTGCTGTTTCGTGCTTTGATTTGCATCGTACCTGGTGCACCCTCCAGGATGTGGAATTTTTGACAATGTTCCCACAGTGCGCTGATGTTCATGCCTTGTGAGCATCGCGACAGCACAACGTCATTGTTCAACAGTGGGCACGTAATGTGGTTTTCGGCACACTCGCGAGCGTGTTGTCGAGCTGTACTGCACGACATGGTGGTAGAATTCGCACAACTTCCGCATGCCAACATCGATTTCGACAGGAAATATATCTTCTCACGATTCAATACCTCGTGCTTCCACACCTCGATGCGACACTGGGGACATTTTGCATCGCCACCACCACGCTGTTGTTCTTTGAGTGTCGTACAGCACGCTCTACACACCGTGTGGATGTTCTGACATACGATCAGCGGCGTCATATTTGAACCGTTCTCTTCGGAGTAGATTTGCATGCAGATTGGGCACCGGTACGCATGTGATTCCCAAGTTTCATCTTCCATGTCGGAGAATGCTCCTCAAGTTTTGGAGCTACTATAACGTGGATCTTTGCACCTCGACTCTGTCCGCAAGTCCTTTTTATTTACACACAGACAGATTATGTGTCGATCGCCGAGGCCAGCGAAAAATTCCCTACAAGGATGCTGCATCATGAGGATATTCTCTAATCGTGCGCGGGTACCGTTGCCAAACAAAATTGTATTATAAATACCCAAATTTACAGCAGATGACCAGCATGAAGGGTGCATTGTCAAGATATCTAACATACGTCCTGGTGGTTTTTGGGTTCCTAATTGGATTATCGTTGAGAGATTTGATCGGACAATTTGAGAAATCAAAGATTCGCGAGACAACTCAACTGGTGGCAGGACGTTTTAGGAATCTGGATTATTCAAACTCCGAGTCAAGTGAAAAGATCCAGGCGACTGCGTTCGACAGATCGACGGCAGCAAATGTGGGATTGCCGGCATCTTCCACCTCTCAATCAATTGAAATGATCCGAACGACTGTATTTGATAAATCCATGGCAGAAAGTTTTGGATTTCTGAAATATCCAGCATCCAAATGGGAACTGAAAAAGAAGATCCACGCATGGCAATCGAAACGGCAGTACGGCGCGCAGAATGCCTTGGGACGTATTTTTTTTCAGTACAATTGGGAACCGAGTTGGTCATGTGGATTTGAGCAGAGGATAGGTAACATTGGCGATGGCGGTAAGTGGGTGTGCGACGCCTACCTGATTTCAGAAGCTAGTGAGTGCAATATCTTGAGTGTGGGTTCGAATAATGATTGGAGTTTCGAGATGTCAATGCATGAACTTAATCCAAGATGTAAGATTCACACGTTTGACCATACCAGTGGGTCTGCAGGAAAACCAGAATATGTGAAGTTTTACGCAATTGGCCTTGGATCTGTGGATAAGGGTAATGTGCGGACAATGGATGGGATTCTAAAAATCGCAGGGTTGGAAAACAAGACGGTCGACATTTTCAAGATCGACTGCGAGGGTTGTGAGTTTGATGTGTACTCCGAATTCACCAAAGGATTCATCCGTCAAGTTTTGGTTGAGATTCATATGCAGACGAAGATTACGCATAGGGAGATTACGACAGTCCAAGCGAACAATATGTTTGAACACATGCAACAAAACGGATATGTAATCTTCCACAAGGAACCAAATACTTCAGGCTGCAGTGGTGATTGCATTGAATATGGGTTTTTGAAGTTAAATTTATCTGTTTAAAGCTTACTGTCGATTGGTAATATCAGCGAGTCGCATGCGAGGGCGTCGAGTTTCTCCCACGACCACCGAATTCCACAATGTGTGCAACGTCGCGTTTCGAATTTCAATCTCTCGCAAGTCGTTCATCATTCCTGCAACGTTTGTCCTAACGGTAAGCGAGACAATCACATTCAGGGTGTCGTTTAATCTTTCGTGAGCGTCGACCATCGCATTTAAAAAGGACATATCATCACGTATAGTTGCCAGCATCATGGTGTCGACGTAGTGCTGGTTTTGGCTGTCAAAATGGTAATCGGAGGGATAAGGACGAATAAACTCGTCTGTGCTCAGTAATATTCCCTGTACACGTTCCAGTCGACATGACAACTCATTCAATGCCGCTCTCAACGAATGGAACGTGTGCATGTGTGCGCGTGCTCCACTGACAGCATCCTCTTATATATACACACCTGTTAACAAGGCCAGTAGAATTGAAAAAAATCGACTGTCATCTATATATATGGGATTGGGTTCCACAACCACTGTATTCCGCGCAATCACATGCTATTGCTGTTTGCTTCGGTATTCGCGGCGTCGTGTGCGGTTGCTTTGTTCTGGCTGTGGATCATGACTCGCAGTTCTGGCGCCGATGTTCGAAAGAAAGTGGACCAACGCACTCATACTGGCATAACGTGGCTCTTGGGCATCAGCGCAATCTGCATTCTTCTACACTTTGTATGCCCAGACTTTGATGATAAAGTTCGACGGATGCGTCCGAGTCGCATTGCCGTCGCTGCCTTGTGACGAAAATAAGTCGTGTCAGGGCATATTGCACCGTTATGCTCGCCAAAAAGGGTGCATTTGGGCAAATTGTATTTTGGGAATAATAAAATTTGCCTCTTCGTTGTCCCTCGCGGTTCTATATAAATGTTGCGATTGAAATCACAGAAAAGACATTTCATCGAGTAGGACGCCAGCACGCATCTAGTGATAGTGATGGAAGGTGCCGCCACAAATGCCCAAGAGCCAATTTTTCCTTTATTGCAAGCAGGACAGAGTGATACCATATACAGTCGCGAGGAGGTCGATGGTGTCAAGGATGTTTTGGAAGCAGGTCGGAGATCCATGTTGCAATTCCATGCCGAACTTTCACGCGTAGTGCCATTGGATGGCATTATTGAGTTTCTTACGTACGTTGAAGAGTTGGCGAGTTCGGACGTGCTACCGTACATATGCGACTCGTCGTTTTGGCAGTCGATCAACCGGTTTCGTGATTCTCCTCATGGACCCGAAATTCATAAAAGCTGGATTATTCTACACATTATGCCTCTGCTTTCAAAGAATGCAAGTAATCCCTCAATACAATATGACGTGCAAGACGAGCGATACGTAGAAATTGTCGATTCCGTGCTCCGTGCAGCCTTGAATTACAACGGCGGCGTGCAGGTGATTCGTATTCTGGTCGCCATGTGTCCTTTTGTTGTGACACATCCGAAAGGTGACATGCGTCTACTCGCAGCACATGACGCGATGTTATACGGTTGCGAAATTGGAATCTTGAAGGAGCTCACGAAGTTACGTTCGGTTTGTCGA
>Ga0306870_1000004_pt1 | contig 181236 bp, 165 predicted proteins | sample AntRauMeHopE1496_FD_190435 | JGI IMG/M metagenome (GOLD analysis project Ga0306870, IMG submission 190435) | Saline lake microbial communities from Rauer Islands, Antarctica - Metagenome Hop E1 #496 (v2) (version 2) | ecosystem: Environmental > Aquatic > Non-marine Saline and Alkaline > Saline... | reverse complement strand
ATTCACTTGTGAACTTAAATACGACGGGGCTTCTATTAGTTTAACTTACGAAGATGGCGATTTTTTGAGAGCAGTAACCCGCGGAGATGGAACACAAGGAGATGAAGTTACAAATAATGTCAAAACCATACGATCTGTTCCGTTAAAATTGAAAGGAGATAATTACCCTCGCCGATTTGATATTCGTGGAGAAATCGTGTTACCCTATGAAGGCTTTGCAAAATTGAATGCAGAACGGGTAGAGTTGGGAGAAGAACCTTATGCTAATCCTAGGAATACAACTTCAGGAAGTTTAAAATTGCAAGACAGTGCAGAAGTCGCTAAGCGTCCTTTATTGTGTTTGCTTTATAATCTCACAGGAGAAAATCTAGGGGTAAGCACCCAAATGGAAAGCTTAAACAAGTCTAGAGAGTGGGGATTCAATGTTCCTAAGGAAGCTAAACTTACCAAATCGATTGATGAGGTGTTTGCTTACATCAACTATTGGGATGAGCACCGCCGGGATTTACCTTACGAAACCGATGGTGTGGTTATCAAAGTCAATAGTTTACAACATCAAGAGGAACTTGGGTACACGGCAAAATCTCCTCGATGGGCCATGGCATATAAGTTCAAAGCAGAGCAAGTGTCGACCACTTTAAATGAGATTACCTATCAAGTAGGTAGAACAGGAGCTATTACTCCTGTCGCCAATCTCGATCCTGTTCAATTGGCCGGAACTACCGTAAAAAGAGCATCACTTCACAATGCAGACCAGATCGAAAAACTAGACATTAGAGAAGGGGACGTGGTTTTTGTAGAAAAAGGAGGAGAGATTATTCCGAAAATAATCGGTGTAGATTTTAAAGAACGCGACCCGGAGTCTTCTCGGCCTACCGTTTACTTAAAAGAATGTCCAGAATGTGGAACGCCTTTGGAAAGAAAGGAAGGTGAAGCCTTACACTTTTGCCCAAATACCGAGGGGTGTCCTCCACAAATTATAGGGAGGATACAGCATTTTATTTCTCGAAAAGCTATGGATATAGAAGGGCTTGGAGGGGAAACTGTGGCGCTATTGGTAAGGGAAAATTTAATTGAGGACTACGCCGATTTATATACTTTAAGAAAAGAAGATGTTCTTCCTTTGGAACGTATGGCAGAAAAGTCTGCTGAAAATTTAATCAAGGGTGTTGAAGCCTCAAAAGATATTCCTTTTGAGCGTGTGCTTTACGGCCTTGGTATTCGATATGTAGGAGAAACTGTAGCTAAAAAGCTTGTAAAAGCTTTTAAAAGTATAGATGTACTGGCTTCTGCAAATCTAGAAAACCTAGTAGCTGTAGACGAAATAGGGGAACGCATAGCACAAAGTGTCGTTGACTTTTTCAACGATGATGCTAATAAATTTCGCATCGACCGTTTAAGAAGCTATGGCCTCAATCTCGAAATTTCTGAAGAAGAAATGGAGGGACAAAGTAGTAAGCTAATAGATCTTACTTTAGTGATTTCAGGAGTCTTTCTAAAAGTCTCACGTAGAGAACTACAAGACCTTATCGAAAAGCACGGGGGTAAAAACACCAGCTCTATTTCTAAGAAAACAGATTTTCTGATTGCTGGCGAAAACATGGGGACTAGCAAGCGAACCAAAGCTGAAAATCTAGGGGTAAAGATTATCACTGAAGAGGAGTTTTTAACGATGGTTGGCGATTAATCTAATACAGACTCTAGACTTCCATCACCAAGCTCTTTTGTTCTTTTAGCTCTTTATCGTCAAAGTAGAAATCAATTCGGCCTACGTTTATGCCTGCCCACCCCACTTGGTTGACCAACACTGTTTTGCCCTTTGCATTTTCAACCACGGTAGGTTTATCCAAAAAGGTATGAGTATGTCCTCCTATTATTAAGTCAATATCTTTGGTTTGTTCAGCGAGCTTTAAATCATCAATTTTATTAGACTCATAGCTATAGCCCAAATGCGATAAGCAAATCACGATATCGCAGTTGAGATCCTGTTTTAAAATTTTGATTTGCTCTTGAGCTATCTCCACGGGATCTAGGTATTTTGTTTCTTTATACAAGTCCTTAGAAACCAATCCATCAAGTTCAATACCAAGGGCAAAAACGCCAATAGTTAAGCCATCGACTTCGTAAATTTGATGGGAAGTGAGGAGTCCATCTAAGATTGTGTTTTTTAAATCGTAATTGGCATTAAGCATATCGAATTTGGCATGTTCAAGTTGAGCGGCAATATTATCAATCCCATTATCAAATTCATGATTACCAATGGTGGAGGCATGATACCCCATTTTACTCATGAGTTTAAATTCTAGCTCACCACCATAAAAATTGAAATAGGGTGTTCCTTGAAAGGAATCTCCAGCATCCAAAATTAAGGTATTTGGATTTTCTGTTTTCACCTTTTGAATATAGCTATACCGTCTTGACACACCGCCAAGATTGGGGAATTTACTATCATTTTCAGGAAAAGGATCAATATGGCTATGCACATCGTTAGTATGTAAAATAGTGAGATGTTTGGTAAAGGGTTTGGATTGGAAAGCGCTCAATAAACCAATGCCACCTACGGCTGTAAATGTAGTTGCAGCTCCTGTTGTTTTTATAAATTTTAATCGTTTCATGACGCTAGTTTTGAAGTTTGGTAAAGCGATTATCCTGTTTTGGAGCTATGGTGTCTTTCTTTTTAAAATAATCTATAAATAAGTTTCTTAACTTATAATCTAAAGAGTGTATGCTTTTTGATTTTTTAAAGAATTCCATATGGTCTCCGCCTTTTATGAGGTAGTCGGATGTGGCGACGTAGTAACTTTTATTCTGAATGTGTTCCTCATTCACTTTCACCTCTTTAAGAAGGCCTTCAGCATCTAGAGAAATTTGAAGACCAGCGATGGGGTGAGCGACTTTATTTTTAACCAAATAATTTACCAATGCTTTAAGTTCTTCTGAAGCTAATTCAGCAATAACGACTTCGTTTTCAAAAGGCATAATATTATAAGCGGTTCTTGTGGTCACTTCTCCAGCATTGATCCCAGAACGAATTCCGCCGTAATTCAAAAGGACTGCATCTATTTTGTGGCCAGTTCGTTTTTCAAAAATGGGGTTGGCCATTTCAAGAACAGCATCAGACATCATATTTCCTAAAGGAGTGTTTAACTTTGCATCCGATTTGAACATCGCTTTTGGGGCGTAGGACAAAACGGCGCTCATTTCTTCTTGGATACGTTTTCTGTAGGGTGATATAAAGTCTTCAAGCTCTTTATTTTTTTCTATCGAATCTGAAATTTGCACCAGTTCTCCATCTGTCTCAACAAGAATAGTAGGAGATTTTGAGCAAGACCAAAAAGAAATATTTATAAAAAAAAGAATTAAAAACTGACGCATAAGGATAGATTTGGGTGTAAATATAATGAGTTTATTAAATTTGAACGTATAGTAAAAGCTAATTATAGCCTTGGGTTTGCTAGTTAATTATTTAGCATTTTATAAACAGACTTGAGTGTTAAAGTTTAGTATTTTTAGGCTTTTCAAAACCAATCTATGGAAATCCCCTTATTAAAAGAAATTGTCATTGTTTTAGGTATTTCCATTGTCATCATTTTAGCATTTCAAAAGATAAAGGTGCCTTCTATTCTTGGGTTCTTGATGGCGGGAATAATCGTAGGGCCTAGTGCATTCAATTTATTGAGCTCGAGTCATGAAGTAGAATTACTTTCAGAAATTGGAATAATTTTCCTACTCTTTATCATTGGTATTGAGCTTTCTTTTAGCGGTCTCATGAAAATTCGAAAGACCGTTTTTATAGGAGGAGGGCTTCAAGTTGGGGGAACTATTTTGATAACTGCTTTGATATGCATGGCGCTTGGTATCGAAATTAATACTGCTGTTTTTATAGGATTTTTAATTTCTCTTAGTAGTACAGCTATTGTTCTAAAGATGCTTCAGGAAAAAGGGGAGATCGAGTCTCCTCACGGTAGAGTGGCTCTAGGAATCCTTATTTTCCAAGATATAATTGTTGTTCCAATGATGTTACTAACGCCCATTTTGGCAGGGAAATCTGATAATATTGGGGAAACTTTACTTATTCTCTTAGTAAAACTAATAGGAGTTGGGGTGGTGGTTTTTGTACTTCAAAGGTATGTAGTTCCCTTTGTTTTCAAATTAGTCGTTAAATCCAAGAATAGGGAGTTGTTTCTATTAACCACAATCGTCTTTTGCTTTTCTGTGGCTTGGTTAACTTCCTCCGTGGGACTCTCTTTAGCGCTCGGGGCATTTTTTGCAGGTTTAATTATATCAGAATCAGAATATAGCCATCAAGCTACAGCAAACGTCTTGCCATTTCGAGAAATCTTTATCAGTTTCTTTTTTATCTCTGTGGGCTCATTGCTAGACCTGTCTTTTTTTATAAATAATGTCGTTTATATTTTACTTTTTGTACTTGCGGTCCTTCTCATCAAAATGTTAGTGGTCGCTGTTGTGACGTTCATTTTAAAAACTCAACCGCGAACTACTTTTATGTCTGCATTAAGTATTTTCCAAGTTGGAGAATTCTCTCTTTTACTCTCTACGGTGGGTCTTCAAAACGATTTATTGCCCAATGAATTATATCAATACTTCCTATCCGTTTCTATTATTACCATGGCATTAACGCCGTTTATTCTTCAAAAATCTAATAAATTTTCAGATTTTTTACTCATAGCGGCCATTCCTAAAGGAGTAAGAAAACGGCTTAATAATAGAAAGCTAGAGCAAAGTAGCAGTGAAGTAGACCAGGTGCAGGAGTGGTCCGACCATGTGGTTATTGTTGGGTATGGAATCAATGGCCAAAATATCTCTAGAGTGACCTCTCACATAGATATCCCTTATGTAATTGTGGATATGGATTATGATGCCATAGAAGAGGCCAAACGAAAAAACCAACCTATTGTTTTTGGAGATGCATCAGATCCAGAAATTCTTAAGCATATCAATATTCAAAAAGCTAGAGTAGTGGTGATAGCCATCTCCGATCCTAATGCTACCAAGAAGATTATCTCTTCCGTAAGATTATTTTCTCAAACCGTTTATATCATTGTAAGAACAAGGTTTATAAAAGAAATAGACGAAAATATGAAAGTGGGGGCGGATGAAGTTATTCCTGAAGAGTTTGAAACTTCTATCGAAATTTTTACACGAGTGCTTAAACAATATATGATTACCCAAAGTGATATTGAGAATATTGTCACCAGTATAAGATCGTCCGACTATGAGATGCTTACCAGTATAAAACCAACGTCTAAGAATGCGATGTTTCAACAATTAAATATCCCAAATAAAGAGGTGGCAACGCTTCATGTGCAACATGGTGATAATGATATTGCGGGGAAATCTATAATGGACTCTGGTATGGGCCAAAAATATAATGTTACTGTTTTGGCTATTAAACGCGGACGAAAATATATTTCTGAGATCCAGCCTAATACCAAAATTGAAATTGATGATTTGGTCTATATTTTTGGAACTTCAAAAGACATCAATGCTTTAAACAAAGTGATAAAGTTTTAAAAGTAAACTGTAACATTTTCAAACTAAACCGTCCAATTAATAAATAGAACAATGAAAAAAATAGTTTTTGTCATAGGAATTATCGCTATGATCTCCAGTTGTAAATCGATTTCCAAATCAGAAAATAATCTGGTGGTTGTCGATGTTTTTTTAAATGAGATTGAAAATGATAGAGTAAAAGTCTCAATAAACCCTGGTCCAATTCAAGCCGATTCTCTCAAATTTTACTTGCCCAAAATAGTGCCAGGAACCTATGCAGTGAATAATTACGGACAGTTTTCGGAAGGTTTAATTGCTATTGATTATGATGGAAATGAAATGTCTATAGCTCGAAATGATGATAATACGTGGACCATTTCCGATTCTCAAAATTTCGATAAGCTGACGTATTATGTCGAAGATACCTTCGATATTGATGGAGAGGGCGGTGTGTTTTCTCCAGCTGGAACCAATTTTGAGGCTGGCGATAATTTTATGCTCAATTTGCATACGATGGTTGGCTATTTTGAGAACGCAAAGGAAATCCCTTATAAGATTAATGTTAACAGACCTTCAGACCTAATAGCCTCTACCTCATTACCAGTGATTAATCAAACCGATCAAGGCACTTATATCATCGATGAATTTTCTACCAGCCGATATTTTGGAGTCATAGATCATCCTATTTTATATTCCGTTCCGGATACTACAAGCTTCGATATTGAAGGGATGAAAGTACTTTTAAGTATACACTCTCCAAACAATATCCACACCACTAAAGATTTGAAACCAGCTTTAGAAAAAATGGTTCAAGCTCAAAAGTCCTTTTTAGGTGAAATCGATAATACAAATGTCTACGCTATTTTATTGTATCTGTCGGATATGGAAAACCCAGATGCCCGTGGATTTGGCGCTTTAGAACATCATACCTCTACAAGTGTGGTTTTGCCAGAAACCATGACTTTACCTCAACTTGAAGAATCTATGACAGACGTGGTCTCACATGAATTCTTTCATATCATTACTCCATTGAATATTCATTCTAACGAAGTTCACTATTTTGATTATAACGATCCAAAGATGTCTAAGCATCTTTGGATGTATGAAGGCGTTACTGAATATTTTGCTAACCTGTTTCAAATCAACCAGGGTCTTATTTCCGAAGAGGATTTTTATAAGCGGATGAACGGTAAGATTGAAACCTCAAGAGCTTTTGGCGACACAATTCCCTTTACGACCATGAGCGAGAATATTCTTTCTGAAGAGTATAAAGATAGTTTCTATAATGTATATCAAAAAGGAGCGCTTATCGGGATGGCTTTGGATATCCGTTTAAGAGAGCTTAGTGGTGGCACTATGGGGATTTTAGACCTAATGAAAAAGTTGATTTCTAAGTATGGAAAAGATACGCCGTTTGAGGATGATGCCTTGATTCCTGAAATTGTAAGTTTAACTTACCCTGAAATACAAGAATTTTTTGATGCCTATGTGGAGGGAAATACTCCAATTCCTTACGATGATTTTTTTGCTAAAGTAGGAGTCGAGAAAACGGAGAGCCTCTCTAAAACAGGCTATTTTTTAGATGGAAGGACTCCATTTATAGACGTCAACCAAGATAAAGGCACAGTCTTTTTTAGAGAAAGTTACCCTATGAATTCATTTTTCAAAGAGCTAGGTGTAAAAGGTGGAGATGTGATCAAATCCATCAATGGAACTGATTATACTTTAGAAAATATAAGAAATTTAATTTCAACTTCTATGGCTTGGGGAGAGGGAGAAGACTTTAAAATGACTGTGGAAAGGGATGGTGAAGAGCTCACTTTTGAAGGTAAAACCACTCAGCCTTTCACAAACAAAACCAGCTTACAGTCAGAAGAACTTGAAGAAACTGATCCTAAATTCCTATTGAGACAGGCTTGGCTAAAAGGCTAGATCTGAAGTATATTTTCTAACCCATAAAAGTTTGGTCGCAAGGCTCAACTTTTATGGGTAATTTTTATTTGAAAATAGTACATTTGGACTTAAATTTCTAAGGTGTTAAACTCGATAAAAACCCATTTCTTACACAAAAGCCTCTCATCCAAAAGGTCTATTCTGGCTGCGGAATTAGTAGGTGATAAGGTAGGAATTCTATATAATGATGATATAGCAGACAAATATCAGTTGCAGCAACTTGTTGAGAAAAACTTTAAGATCAATTCTGAAGATATTAGTTTTCTTGGCTTTAGTCGTCATCGGTATGACAAGGTTGAAAAACCAGAATACGTTTTTACGACAAAGGATTTTACTTTGTTTGGAAAACCAAAATCTAAAGCCATTGACGACTTCTTAAAAACAAATTATAAATTGCTCTTTAATTATTTTGGTAAAGATGAACTGTGTTTAGAGGTTTTAGCCTTACTCACCGAAGCCAAACTGAAAGTAGGATTCCAAGAGGCGAACGAAAGAGTAAACGATCTTCTTTTGAATGTAGATTCAGAAAATCTTGATTTTTTTAAAGAAAGTTCTAAATATATAAAGCAAATAATTTAATATTGATGAAACAGTTTTTAGGAACAGGAGTGGCTTTAGTAACGCCTTTTACAAGAGAAAATGAAGTTGATGAAAATGCTTTAAGAAAATTGGTTCAATTTCAAATTAAGAATGGAGTAGATTATATAGTCGTCTTAGGAACTACTGCAGAAAGTGCAACCCTTTCTAAAGTAGAAAAGGAGACCGTAAAAAACATTATTAAATCTGAAAATAAGGGTCAACTCCCACTTGTTCTTGGGTTGGGAGGAAACAGCACCTCTCAAGTGGTCGAAGATTTAACTCTGGAAAACATAGAAGGCTTTGATGCTATCTTATCGGTGTCTCCTTTTTACAATAAACCTAGCCAAGAAGGAATCTACCAACATTTCTGTGAAGTCTCTAAAGCGTCAAAGCTTCCAATTATAGTGTATAATGTGCCAGGGAGGACAGGATCCAATATGCTGCCTATAACTGTAACTCGTCTAGCAAACGACTTCGATAACATAATAGGTATTAAAGAAGCAGCTGGTGATATAGTCCAAGCTATGTCAATAATAAGGGATACACCAGATGATTTTTTGGTGATTTCTGGAGACGATATGCTTGCATTACCCATGGTTTTAGCTGGAGGTGCAGGAGTGATTTCTGTAACGGCACAAGGCTATCCAGCCGAATTTTCTAAAATGCTAAGCTTGGGCAGAGAGGGAAATATGAAGGAAGCTTTTACAATTCAGTTTCGATTGATGGATGGCATCGATCTTATTTTTAAAGAAGGAAATCCTTCCGGTATAAAGGCGGTTTTTGAACTTAAAAATTTATGTGAATCGAGTGTTAGATTGCCTTTGGTAGAAGCAAGTTCAATATTAAAATCAGCATTAAAAGTTTTCAATAGTCAGTTAAAATAAGCTGAGTCACAATACGTTTTTATTATCGAAGATTTATCCCTAATTTTGCACAATATTTAAATTTATGAAATCAATAGTCTTACTCTTACTCATTGTAATTTCTTTCTCCTCATGTAGTGAGTACCAGAAAGTGTTGAAAAAAGATGAGATTGCGCCAAAATATGAAATAGCAAAGTCTCTGTACGATAAAGGTTTAGAGACCGGAAAAGGTAAATATTATCGCAAAGCTATTCGACTGTTCGATCAAATCTTACCTCAATATAAAGGCAAGCCTTCAGGTGAGACGGTAAGTTATATGAATGCTAATTCACATTATTTATTAGGAGATTTTTTCTTATCTGGTTACTTGTTTGAGCGCTTTTCAAAGTCTTATCCCAACAGTGAAAAGGCTGAAGAAGCCCATTATAAAAGTGCATTAAGCTATTATGAAGTTTCGCCAATCTACAGCAAAGACCAAGAGGATACGCAGACTGCCATGACCAAACTTCAGTTTTATATCAACACCTATCCCGATGGAGAGTTTTTTGAAGAATCTAATTCTAAGATTCAACAATTAAGCTTTAAAATTGAAAAGAAATATTACGAGGTCTCTAAGCAATACCATCATACCGAGCGATACAAGGCTGCAATAGAATCTTTCGATAACTATATATTGAAATTCCCAGGAACCAAATTTAGAGAACAAGCTTTTTTCTATAAATTTGAATCTGCATATCTGTTAGCTATCAATAGTATTGCTATATTGATTCCAGAACGAATCGCTGAAGCTCAAACTTACTACGAAGATTTTTCAAAATATTACACTGGCACAGAACTTTCTGAACAAGCAAAGATTTACGCCAAAGACATAGAAGAACGAACAAATACACAAACTGAATTATGAATTCAAATATCAAAAACACCAACGCTCCGATAAGCACAACTACAATCAATAAGAACAAAGTTGATGCCCCTACTGGAAATATTTACGAAGCTATTTCTATAGTTTCTAAACGTTCCAACCAAATTAACGTGGAGATGAAGAAAGAGCTTTTAGAAAAATTAGATGAATTTGCTACGTATAACGAGAACTTAGATGAAGTTTTTGAAAATAAAGAGCAAATTGAAGTTTCTAAGTACTACGAAAGACTTCCTAAACCACATTCTATTGCTATGGAAGAATGGTTAGATGACAAAATCTACTATAGACATACCCAAGAGAATACCGAAGACTAAATAGTTTTTCATCAATGAGCATTTTAAGCGGTAAGCATATCCTATTAGGAATTACAGGGGGCATTGCCGCTTATAAATCTGCTTTTCTTGTCCGTCTTCTAAAAAAAGCAGGGGCTCAGGTAAAAGTTGTCATGACTCCAGAGTCCGAGCAATTCATTACCCCGCTTACTTTATCTACACTATCCGAAAATCCTGTAGTTTCTAGCTTTACCGATGAGGAAAAGAATTGGAATAACCACGTGGATTTAGGATTATGGGCAGATATAATGCTTATTGCTCCAGCTACGGCAAATACCTTATCCAAAATGGCTTCGGGTACTGCCAATAATCTACTTATCACGACTTATCTTTCTGCAAAATGCCCGGTCTACTTTGCACCAGCCATGGATTTGGACATGTACAAGCATGCTTCATCTAAGGCGAGTATCGAAAAGCTTATAGGTTTTGGTAATAAATTCGTAAAACCTGGATATGGCGAATTGGCTAGCGGTCTTGTTGGTGAAGGTAGAATGGCCGAGCCAGAAGATATCATTAGCTTTATTGAACGAGATATTATTTCTCAACTCCCTTTAGCTGGAAAAGAAATTACAATTACCGCGGGCCCTACTTATGAAGCCATAGACCCAGTAAGGTTTATAGGTAACCACTCAAGTGGCAAGATGGGTTTTGAACTCGCTAAGCGAGCTTTAGACCTTGGTGCAAAAGTGAACTTGATTACTGGACCAACACATCTGCATTTAAAGCACTCCAACTTAACTAGAATCGATGTCGTAAGTGCTCAAGAGATGTACGATGCTACGCTCTCCAAATTCGATTTGTCTTCTGTAGTCATTGCTTCAGCGGCAGTTTCAGATTATAGGCCAAAGCATCCGTTTGATCAAAAAATGAAAAAGTCTAAGGATGCCTTACATATAGAATTAGAACCTACAACAGATATATTAAAGCATTTAGGGAGTATCAAGAAGGATCACATCTTAGTGGGTTTTGCTTTAGAGACCAATGATGAAGAGAAAAATGCGAAGTCTAAATTGAAAAGGAAAAATCTTGATTTTGTCATCCTCAATTCCTTAAACGACAAAGGAGCAGGGTTTAAAACAGATACCAATAAAATTAAGATTATAACAAATTCAGAAACTATACGTTTTAATACAAAACCTAAAGCAGAAGTCGCCAAAGACATTTTTGATCATATTTTAAAACTAACACTCCGATGACTCTAAAGCTCATTTTACTTTTACTCCTTTTTCCATTTGCGATCTCAGCCCAAGTTCTGGAGGCAGAAGTTGTTTTAGATGCTCAACAAACGGGAAGAAACCAGTTGACGATTTTTAGGACTTTAGAAAAAGATTTAAATGAATTTATAAATAATACAAGTTGGACAGATAACACTTTCGACAGCCATGAGCGGATAAAATGCAGCTTCAATATCATTATTCAAGCTTACGATTCCGATAATTTCCAAGCTACTCTTCAGGTTCAATCTTCGAGACCAGTATTTGCATCGTCTATGAATTCTATCCTTTTAAACATAAGTGATAGTGATTTTAATTTTAATTATAAAGAGTTTGAACCCTTAAATTATAATCCTAATGTGTTTACAAATAATTTAGTATCTACCATAAGCTTCTATGTTTACACTATTTTGGGTTACGATGCAGACACCTTTGTTGAAGAGGGTGGCGATGAGTTTTACGAAGAAGCCAGGAAAATTGTAAACGCTGCTAGTCAGCGTGGAGGTAATGGATGGAAAGAGTCTGGAGCCACTCAAAGTAGATTTGGTATCAATAGAGATTTGCTTTCTAGGAATTTTTCAAATTATAGAAAGGCACTTTACGTTTACCATAGGGAAGGCTTGGATGTGATGCATGAAGATATTGAAAAGGGGAAAGAAAATATTATTACAGCTATCAACCTTATTTCAGAAAATTCAAAAACAAGACCCAACGCTCCCTTATTCAGAATTTTCTTCGATGCAAAATCAGATGAAATTATGCAAATCTTAAGTGGTGGCCCAGAAATGGATATTAGCTCGACCTTGAGTACTCTAAATCAAGTAGCGCCTGTTCATAACAGAAAATGGCGTACGATAGAAAAATAATCCTTATCAAGATCCCACAATATTTAGTAGATTAGCAACTGCTTATAACTACTAAATCCTTCAAGTGTGCTTAGAGTTCTTGGAATAAAAAATTTCGCTCTTATTGAAGACATTAGTCTTGAATTTACGGATCACTTCTCCATCATCACCGGAGAAACTGGTGCAGGAAAATCTATCATATTAGGTGCGCTCTCCTTACTTTTAGGTAAAAGAGCAGACCTGAATTCCATAAAAGATTCAGAAAAAAAATGCGTTATTGAAGGTCACTTTTCTATAGGTTCATTCAATTTGTCTTCCCTATTTGATGCTTTAGATCTAGACTATGAAGAGCACACTATAATAAGGAGAGAGATTTTGCCATCAGGAAAGTCCAGAGCCTTTGTTAATGATACTCCAGTAAAGCTCTCGAATCTTAGTGAATTGGGGGTTCATCTTATCGATATCCATAGTCAACACGAAACCCTTTCTATTGGAAATATAGATTATCAGTATTCAGTATTGGATACCGTTGCTCAAAATTCTAAAGTAAAGCAAGACTATAAAGTTAACTTTAAGCTTTTAAGTGAGCATAAGCGTCATTTTGAGGAGTTAAAATTCAATCAAGTTAAAGCTGACGAGACTTACGACTACAATGTGTTTCTACTTTCAGAATTGAAGGAGGCCAAACTTAAAACAGGTCTGCAAGAGGAGCTGGAGTCCGAACAAAGAAAGCTAAGTCATATAGAAGAGCTTGAGGAAAAACTTGGGCAATCCTTTCAGCACTTAGATGAAGAATCTATGGGAGTAATTTCTCAATTACGAGACGTTAACTTGCAGATGAGAAAAGCGGCTCAACTCGATACCAATTTGGAAGAGTTGTACCGGAGAGTAGAAAGCATCTTGATTGAGGCGGAAGATATTTCAAGTGAAACTCAATCTCAACTGGAGTCTTTAGAGTTAGATCCCAAAGTATTGGACCAGATCAATACGCAATTACAACATATTTATAACCTTCAGAAAAAGCATCATGTTTCTAATGTAGAAGGCTTGATAGAGACTCAAAATGAACTTGAAGAACAGGTTTCTGTAAAAGAAAACGCAGAACAGGCTCTCAGGGAGGGACAGGCCAAAATTGATGATCAAACTGAGAAGCTAAAGTCCATCGCTAAATCCTTATTTAAGAGTAGACAAGACACTATACAGGTGATAAGTTCTAAGGTAGAAAGTATGCTTAGCGAATTGGGAATACCAGATGCTAAGTTTGAAGTAAGAGGAAGCTATACCAGTGTCTTTACTCCAAAAGGTGCCGATGAATTTGAATGGGTATTCTCTGCCAATAAAGGGAGTGCACTTCAAGATTTAAAGAAGGTAGCCTCTGGTGGTGAGTTGTCGCGAATTACCTTAGCCATAAAAAGTCTCCTTGCTGAATTTGAAAATCTACCGACCATTGTTTTTGATGAAATTGATACAGGGGTTTCTGGAGATATTGCGACAAAGATGGGAAGTATCATGAAAAAAATGTCAAGCTCTCTTCAGGTGATTTCCATAACCCATCTTCCTCAAATTGCAGGTATGGGAGAGCAGCACTTCAAAGTTTATAAAACGACAGAAAACGAAAAGACAAGATCGAATATAAAAATACTCAAAGGGCAGGAACGGGTTGTGGAACTTGCAGAGATGCTTGGAGGAGATAAAACCTCTGTATCTGCTTTGGCTCATGCTCAATCTTTGTTAAAATGATTAACTTTACAATCGAAATAAAATTTACTACCTATGTCATATAATTTATTAAAAGGAAAACGAGGACTTATTTTTGGAGCTTTGGATGAAAATTCAATTGCTTGGAAAACCGCAGAAAGAGCTCATGAAGAAGGCGCTACATTTGTGTTAACGAATGCTCCTGTTGCGTTAAGAATGGGAACTATAAAAACCCTTGCTGAAAAAACAAATTCTGAGGTTATCCCTGCAGATGCAACCAAGGTTGAAGATCTTGAAAATTTAATCGAAAAATCGCAAGAGATACTGGGGGGTAAATTAGATTTTGTTCTTCATTCTATTGGTATGTCCATCAATGTGAGAAAGGGAAAACACTATACAGACCAGAATTACGATTGGACCCATAAAGGCTTAGACGTATCGGCAATGTCTTTTCATAAACTGATGCAAACCCTTTATAAAAAGGATGCGATGAACGAGTGGGGAAGTATTGTAGCTTTAACCTATATGGCTGCTCAACGTGTTTTTCCAGATTATAACGATATGGCAGATAACAAGGCTTACTTAGAATCTGTCGCTAGAAGTTTTGGTTACTTCTTTGGAAAAGACAAAAAGGTAAGAGTGAATACGATTTCACAATCGCCTACACCTACCTCTGCAGGTCAAGGGGTAAAAGGATTTACTGGATTTATGAACTATGCTGAAAAAATGTCTCCGCTTGGCAATGCAACGGCTTTGGAGTGTGCAGATTACACGCTGACTTTATTTTCTGATCTCACCAAAAAAGTAACTCTCCAAAATCTGTATCACGACGGAGGCTTTTCCAATATGGGTGTAAGTCAGGAGATTATGGAATCTATGGAAGAATAGCTGATTTTCTAAACCAAATAACCTTTAAAACCCTCTGCATAGAGGGTTTTTTATTTGTCAATTTTTATAAAATATTAACAATATTAATAAAATTAAATCACTTTACTTAACGTTTAGTTAAAAAATACGCTAAAACCCTAATTTTTTATTCAAATATTAACTACATTAGTAACTAACTTAAAACTTTAAATTATGAAAAGAATTACAATGACTTTGATAGGTCTTGTTTTCGCGTTTTCCACAAATGCACAAGAACTATCTACGAAATCGCCGCAGCCTGCTACGGCCCCTGAAATTCAAAAGTCTGTATTGTTTGATCAATCTGTTCCTCCTGGTGCAGAGGATGGAATTGTTTCAGTAGTTAATAATACAGGCGCTGGTGTTTATTCAGCAGATGATTTTGAATTGACCAGTGAAAATGATATCACTTTTATTACTGCTTTTGGTTTTAATGTGAATCAAAATTTCCTTTTGGATGTAACTGGCATAAATGTTTACGTATATGCCAATTCAGCCACAAATACACCTGAAGGGGATCCAACTCAAGTGGGTTCTGGTCTTCTAGAACTTGTAAATATTGATCCGTCAAGTCCTGCTATTGAAATTACACAAAATGCAGTAGAATTAACCATAAAAATAGATGTGGCAGAAGCCCTAGGTTCTACTTTCTCACTGCCAGCTGGAAATTATTGGTTGGTTGTAGCACCGAGCATGAATATACCAGATTTTGGTGGTGCAGCAAGATGGAATTGGTACAATGCAGGTGTTCCAGGTGCAGGTATTAACGAAGCTCATTTGATAGATCCTACCAATGTTTTTGGTGGAGGAACTGATTGGGGATCCTTTACTGATCTTGGACTAGACTTTGCGAGTACTGCATTCATTATTGAAGGAGAATCTTCTTTAGATTTCCCACTCCCTTACTGTGGTCCTTTAGTGTTTCAAACTGATGTTGAACCAATGACCAATGTAGAATTTGCAGGTATTGCAAACAGATCTGATGCGGCAGTAAATGGTTCTCCCGATCATGAAGATTTTACTGGTGTTAGTGGTGATGTATTAGCTGGAGAATCGTATGATATTATACTCGAAGGGAATACAGCTGGTAATTTCACCAACAGATTTGCTGTTTTTGTTGACTGGAATCAAAACGATGTACTAGATGATGCTGGTGAAGTTTATGAAATCACACAAACCATTAATGGTTCTGATGGTAATGATGGTCAACAAGCTACCCAAATACTTGAAGTACCTATCGATGCCTTAGCAGGTAAGACTCGTATGCGAGTTAAAAAGATTTTTGGATCAGTTAATTACCTAAATCCCTGTTTAGGAACTAGTTATGGACAAGCCGAAGATTATTCTATCAATGTTACTCTTCCTACGGCTCGAGTGCAAGTGGTTCATAATTCTCCAGATCCTGCTGCGGAAGTCGTAGATGTCTACTTAAACGGAGATTTATTACTAGATGATTTTGCGTTCAGAACGGCTACTCCTTTTATAGATGCTCCCGCAAACACGCCAATTACTATCGATATTGCTCCAGGAACCAGTGTAGATGTTTCTGAAAGTATATTTACTGTAAGCCCTACTTTGGTTGCAGATGAAACTTATATTGTAGTGGCTTCTGGTGTTTTGGATTCAGCATTTAGTTTAGAAGTATTTGCTGGTGCAAGAGAAGCTGCAGCTGTTGCTGGTAATACCGATGTTTTAGTACAGCATGGTTCTCCAGATGCGCCTACTGTAGATGTAGTGAACCAAGATGGTGGAGGTGTTTTAGTTGATGATATCAGCTATCCAGAATTCCAAGGCTATCTAGAATTACCAACAGCTGACTATCTTATAGATATCACTACTGCAGACGGTTCTACAAAAGTTGCTGGATACCAAGCTTACTTAGCTGAATTAGGTTTAGCAGATGCGGCTGTTACTGTCTTTGCAAGTGGATTTTTAGATCCTGCTTCTAATGGGGATGGTCCTGCTTTCGGTCTTTGGGTATCTTTAGCTACTGGTGGACCTTTAGTAGAATTGAATGATGAAGCTTTTGTTCCTTTCCCAGCTCCATATTGTGGACCTTTAGATTTTACTTTAAATGTTGAACCTATCACTAATGTTGAATTTTCAAATTTATCAAATAGATCAGAAGCTGCTATCAATGGTAGTCCTGCACATGAAGACTTTACAAGTTTGACTGCAGATGTTACCGCTGGTGAATCTTTCGATATAGTTTTAGAAGGGAATACTGGTGGTGGTTTTGAAAATGCTTTTGTTGTATTTATTGACTGGAACCAAAATGATATTTTAGATGATGCTGGTGAAATTTATGAAATATTACAAACTATTGATGGATCTACGGGAGAAGATGGCCAACAAGCTATCCAATCTTTAGAAATCCCTGCTGGACAAGCTGATGGATTGTATAGAATGAGAGTAAAGAAAATTTACTTCTTTGAAACTCTACCTCCAACGTTTTTAGATCCATGTACAGGAGCTGGATTCGGGCAGGCTGAAGATTATACTGTAAGTGTTGGAACTTTATCTAATAGTGTTTTTGACTCTACAGACTTTACTTTCTATCCAAACCCTGTAAATGATATACTTTCTATTTCAACAGCATCTACTGTTGATAACATAAAGGTATATAATATGTTAGGACAGATGGTAGTTGAAACTGCACCAAAAGTTTCAAATCCACAAGTGGATATGAACGAGTTGCAGTCTGGTGTTTATTTAGTTACTTTAGAAGTGGAAGGAAGTCTTCAAACTTTTAGAGTGATTAAGCAATAAATTACTAATTATTATAACTAATGAATCCCGGAGCTTTGCTTCGGGATTTTTTATTTGTAATATATTTACATTATGATAGAACGCTATTACTCTTTTATAATTCCTGTTTACAACCGACCAGAGGAGATGCAAGAGTTGTTGGAAAGCCTAAGCGAAATGGAAGGCGACTTCGAAGTGATCATTATAGAAGATGGTTCTGAGAATTCTAGCGAGGAAGTAGTTTCCAAGTTCAATACCAAATTGAATATTTCCTATTATTTTAAGGAGAATACTGGGCCTGGAGATTCCAGGAATTATGGGATGCGGAAAGCAAAAGGGAATTATTTCATCATTTTAGACAGTGATGTTATTGTGCCTTCAGCCTATTTAAAAACAGTTAACGATCACCTTTCGAGTCAGTATTTGGACTGTTATGGTGGAGGAGATAAATCTCAAGACTCTTTTACAGATACTCAAAAAGCCATAGATTATGCTATGACTTCATTCTTGACTACAGGTGGTATAAGGGGAAGTGCCCATTCACGACTCTCTAAAACTTATGAACCTAGAAGTTTTAATATGGGAATATCTAAAGCTGCATTTATAGAGTCTGGTGGATTTGGAGTTATCCATCCCGGAGAAGATCCCGACTTATCCATTCGATTAAAAAAGCAAAATTTTAAGGTAGGTTATATAGATGATGCTTTTGTCTATCATAAACGGCGAGTCGATTTTCTTAAATTTAGTTCTCAAGTCAATAAATTTGGGCTAGTAAGACCTATATTGCTTAAGCGATATCCAGAAACAAAAAAGATCACGTATTGGTTTCCTTTTTTTTATTTATTGTTCTTTGTAGTAGGGGTGTTTTTACTTTTTTTTGAACTCCATTTTGTTATTTATTTTTATGTGTTGTATAATTTCCTCATATTAATAGATAGTACGATGAACTACAAAACTATTAAAATTGGACTCTTAAGTGTAATTTCAACAAACATTCAATTTTTTAGTTATGGGTCTGGATTTATAAAAAGTTACTATTTCATTCATATCCTTAAGAAAAAACCACAATTAATATTTCCTCAATTATTTTTTAGTCAATGAACCAAAAGACACAGCTTAATAGATTAAAGCAGAACATTAAAAAGAGAAATTATAAAGCCTTTATTTTTATCTTGTTTTTTACAATGCTTATATGGTTGTTTGTTCAAATGTCCAAAAGCTATGACGATTCTATAAGTCTATCTATAACATTGGTGGATGTCCCTGAAAATATTATTATTGAAAATCCAGTGCATTCTTTGGAAGTAGACATTCAACAAACAGGATTTAAAATCCTTTCCATGAGCCTTTTCAATTCGTCTATGGATATCAATTTCAATCAATTAGATTCCTTGAATAATCGATTTATATATGTGACCGAAAAGCATAGAAAGGAGATATCAAAATCATTAAATCTTAAGCCTAGAGATATACAAATGAGCATGGATAGTTTGGTATATAAGCATTTTAGACTAGCGACTAAAACCTTAAAAGTAAAGCCAAATTTTAAAGTTGATTTTGCTATAGGTTATGATTCTACGGCCACTTTCTCATTTGAACCTCGATTTGTAAAGGTTTCTGGGAATGACTCTATTTTAAATACAATCGAGCATATTTATACCAAGCCTAAAGATTTTAAAAAAGTATCTGATACTCTCCAGGGGTCAATTGGTATACAAACTATAGACAGTGTGTCTATTAATTATTTTGATACGGAGATAGATTACTTTCTTCCCGTGAGTAAATTCACTGAAGGGAGTTTTGAAATCCCAATTGAAGTCAGCCAGACAGGCACCAATCAAGACATCGTTATATTTCCTAAAACTGTAAATGTCAATTTCAAAACGAGTTTGGCTAATTTTGAACGCATTGACGAATCTGGTTTTAAAGTCGTGGCCAAGTATATACCAAGTGAGGATTTTATGATTCTTGAATTAGTAGAGCAGCCCAAATGGGTTAAAAACATAACTTTAGATAGCTTTAAGGTTGATTATTTGATTAAAAAATGATAAAAATTGGACTTACCGGAGGCATTGGCAGTGGAAAAACGACTGTTGCAAATATGTTTAAGAATAAGAACATTCCTGTTTTTATTGCAGACGTAGAAGCTAAAAAAATTTTAAATGATCCTTCTGTGGCTCAAGAAGTCGCAAATACCTTCAGTATACCATTAACTAATGATGGATTAATCGACAAGTCAAAATTAGCTTCGATAGTATTTAAAGATAAAGCGGCTTTAGAAAAACTAAACTCTATAATTCACCCAAAAGTTCACCAGAGTTTTAAGAAATGGGTTAAAAACAAAGATGCTTCATATATCATTTACGAAGCTGCTATAATTTTTGAAAAGGATAGAGCGTCAGATTTCGACTTTACGATTTTAATCACTGCCCCAGAAGAAGTTAGAATACAGCGAGTTGTCCAAAGAGATTATTCTTCAGAAGAAGAAGTAAAATCTAGAATGAAGTCACAATGGCCTGAATCTAAAAAGAGAAAACTTGCTGATTTCGTAATTGAAAATGCTAATATAAAACAGACTCAGCAACAGGTGGATAAACTTCATGTAAAATTTTTAAACTTTTCAGATAAATAAGAGGATTGTCCTGTTAACTTTCGGTTAAACACCGAGAAAGCATTTTGTTAAAATTGTAATTTTGGCAAAATGAATAAACGTATATTTATATTTATAATTATCCTGATGACGGTCTCCTTGGTGGGAATTATCTTTGTGCAGGGCTATTGGATTAAAAATACAGTAGAGAGCAACGAAGAGCAGTTTTCTATGGGTGCCAAACAGATTCTTATAAATGTTGTGCAGCAGTTGGAGAAAGATGAGGTGGATAAATATTATTTCAAATTTGCCTCTATTGCAGATTCTGCTATTCCAGTAAGAGCTCAACTAAGTGAAATCTTTCAATTACCACCTGAAGGGATTTCAACTGAATATTTCATGTATTCTAACCGCTTATTTCAAGAAGATTATAAAATTGCTTCTCCCTTTTTAGCTGAAAATCAAGATTCAATCGAGTTTAAAAAATTGATTAATCGAAAGGTAACGGCCGTGATAAGGAGAGACGGTATAGATGGAAATACTCCTAATGCCTTAGAACGTTACGAGCGTATTAATAATCTAGAAGATGAGCAAAAATATTTATGGCTAGATGCTATAAAGGAAATGGCCTCAAAAATCCCTATTCATGAGCGGGTCGATACCTTAGAAATTAAAAAGCTTATCGATGAGCAAATGAAAAAGCGCAATCTAAATTTGGATTTTGATTTTGGAATTTATAGCAATGCTCTTTCTACTAAAGTCAAGACTGAAAGTTTTGAGCTCAATTCCCCTTCTACTTATGGAGTACCCGTATATAGTTATAATGATGAATATTCGGATTACCAACTTTTTATCAATTTTAAAGATAAAAACAAGCAAATTTTATCTTCAATAGCTCTTATGGGTGGACTTTCAGTTTTATTTACTTTGGTTATTGTTCTGGCTTTTTCTTCAGCGATAGGTCAGCTTATAAGACAAAGACAAATCTCACAAATCAAGACTGATTTTATAAACAATATGACGCACGAATTTAAAACGCCTATTGCCACTATCAATCTAGCATTAGATTCCGTCAAAAATCCTATGATCTCAAACAATCCTGAAGCAGTAGACCGCTACATGAATATGATAAGGGAAGAAAATAAACGCATGCATGCTCAGGTAGAAAATGTCTTGAGGATCTCTAAACTAGAGAAAAATGAGCTCAATATTGACAAAGAAAAATTTAACCTTCATGCTATTATAGAAGATGCAATTAGTCATATCAATTTAATAGTGGAAGATAAAGATGGTTATATCAAAACTCATCTAGATGCCAAAAGAGATACTATATTAGCGAACAATTCATACTTTTCAAATGTTATTATAAATATTTTAGATAATTCAGTAAAGTATTCTGCTTCTGAACCTAAAATTACTGTGACTACTGAAAACGTAAATAATTATATTGTGCTTATCATTACAGATCAAGGGCATGGAATGGCTAAGCAAGTTCAGAAGAAAATATTTGATAAATTTTACAGAGAACACACAGGAGATGTTCATAACGTAAAGGGCCACGGGCTAGGATTGGCTTATGTTAAGCAAATTGTAGACGATCATCATGGAGAAATTTCCGTGAAAAGCGAAAAAGGAAAAGGAAGTTCATTTATTATTAAATTACCACTAATATCATAAATATATGGAAACTGAAAACAAGAAAATTTTACTAGTAGAAGACGATCCAAACTTTGGAATCGTATTAAAAGATTATCTATCTATGAATAGTTACGACGTCACGCATGCTAAGAACGGCATGGAGGGCTTTGAGAAATTCAAAAAAGGAAATTACGACCTTTGTATTTTAGACGTCATGATGCCTTATAAAGATGGTTTTACTTTAGCGAAAGAGATCAGAGCTAAAAATGAAGATATTCCAATTATCTTCTTGACGGCCAAAGCTATGAAAGACGATGTCTTAAAAGGATATAAAGTTGGGGCTGACGATTACCTCAATAAGCCTTTTGATAGTGAAGTGCTTTTGATGAAAATAAAAGCCATCATGCAAAGAAAGAATTCAGATACACTTTCAGATAGCAAGCAATTTGAGTTTAGCGTAGGTAACTTTCACTTGAATTCTAAACTGAGGTTTTTAACCTTCAAAGAGGAAGAGCCTAGTAAGTTATCTCCAAAAGAAAATGAGCTATTGCGTTTATTGGCCTTATACGAAAATGATCTAATGCCAAGAGAGTTAGCGCTTACCAAGATTTGGAGAGATGACAACTATTTCACATCAAGAAGCATGGACGTGTACATTGCCAAATTGAGAAAGTATTTGAAAAAAGACGATTCAGTCGAAATTTTGAATATTCATGGCGAGGGATTCCGTTTAGTCGTAAAGGGATCTGATGGGAAAGGTGCTTAAAGTCTAGCTTTAGGTTTACTTTTTCAGTTTCATAAATAGCTTGCTGTATACTACAGTGAGCTATTTATGTTTTAATATGGCTGATGATATCTTCTTTAGGAGTCTCGTAATGAAACCACTTAATTTGTGGATCTTTTTTAAACCATGTCAATTGTCTTTTGGCAAATCTTCGGGTATTCTTTTTAATTTCTGAAACGGCTTCATCTAATGTTGCTTTACCCTCAAAATGGGCAAATAATTCCCTGTAGCCTACGGTTTGTAAAGCGTTCAAGTGTTTGAAGTGGTATAGAGATTTTGCTTCTTCTATAAGCCCATTTGCAATCATTCTATCTACACGTTTTTCAATTCTATTGTAAATGACTTCTCGCGGAGCATCCAAGCCTATTTTAATACTATTAAAACCCCGTTCTGGTTTGCTTTGGTTAAGGAAAGTTGAGTAGGGTTTTCCAGAGGTTTCTATAACTTCAAGCGCCCTCGTCAATCGTCTTGGATTGCTTATTTCAATCTGTTGGTAATACTCAGGGTCTTTTTTCTTTAACAAGCTCTGTAATGCTACTATACCCTCGGAATTGAGGAGATTATCGAATTTTGTTCTTATGTCTAAAGGAATTTCTGGAAAGACGTCCAGACCTTCGGTTATCGCTTTTTGATATAAACCACTTCCCCCAACTAGGATAGCCTGGGAATGAGTTTTGAAAATAGTGTCTAAGACCTCTAAGGCCTCTTTTTCAAATTCTCCAACATTATAATCTTTTTTAATGGAAATATGTTGAATGAAATGGTGTTTTGCTTGAGAAAGCTCATTTTGACTGGGGACTGCTGTGCCAATTTCCATTTCTTTGAAAAACTGTCTAGAGTCTGCAGACAAAATTTCAGTAGAAAAATGTTCAGCCAACTTGATGCTTAAATTGGTTTTCCCGATGGCAGTTGGCCCAACGATACAAATCAAAGAAGAGTCTTCAGTCTTCATTCTCAATTTCTTTCTCCTGTTCTTTATGTAGTGAATCGCCGCAATTATGACAGAATTCTGCACTATCTCTGTGATCAGCTTCCCCACAATTAGAACAAACTTGTGTATTTTTTTTGGTATTTTCTTTAGTCATTTCTGCGGTTACTATACCCGTAGGAACGGCTATAACACCATATCCGAGTAGCATAATAATAGTAGCAATAAACTGACCTAAAGGCGTTACTGGGTGAATATCTCCAAATCCTACTGTGGTAAGAGTAACGATAGCCCAATAGATTCCCGTTGGGATAGAAGTGTAGCCGTTTTCAGGGCCTTCTACAATATACATTACGGTTCCAGCTATGAAGGAGATAATAACTACACTATAAAGAAAAATTAATATTTTTGGTATACTTTTTCTTAAGGCAACGGCTACACTGGAGCCAGCTCCAGTGTACCTCACCAGTTTAAAAACTCTAAAGACTCTAAGTAACCTTAAAGCTCTCAAGGATAATAACGCTCCAGAGCTAGCAAAAATTAAAGAAACATATAGAGGAATAGTGGAAAGAAAATCTACAATACCATAAAAGCTAAAAATATAATTTTTAGGCTTTTTTATACTGATGACTCTTAGGATATATTCAATCGTAAAAAAAATAGTTATAATCCATTCTAAAGTGACAAATAAGGTATGATATTCAAGGCTAATGTGCTCAACAGAGTCAAGTATCACCAACACCAGACTTGCAACAATAATGATAAATAATGCCACATCAAATACTTTCCCTGCTTTGGTGTCTGCCTCGTATATTACTTCGTGAACCTTCTCCTTCCAAGTCATTTTAAAAATGGATTACTTTCAAATTTTTATTATTCTTCCTCAAATAACTTTGTATGATATGTTGGGCATCTCTATCATTTTGCATAGGATTTATGATATTTTTCAAGATTGAAATATTTTCAACTTGAAAATTTAACTCTGTATATCCAAAACCTATGAGTTTTCCATTTTCAATCAAGACAACACTTTTTTCACCTAGGTGTCTACCTCGATCTTGAATAATCATGTTCTTATCCTTATAATTATAAAATCCGATAAGTTCTATAATGCGAGAATTATAAGAAACGGCATCTTCTTTCTGTATGCAAGCTCCATCGCATTTCTTTATGGTGTAATTGAAGCAAGCTTCTTTAGTTTTATGTAAACCCGTTAATTTCTGACAAAGATGATAAGTATCCAAAGCTCTTTCTAAGAAGGCTTTTCCTTGTTGGTAGTTGGTAAAACTAGTAACATACTCTTTTTTAGAGTCTAACTTAGAAACAGTCAAGTTGAAATATCCGTTATGGTCTTCGAACATATAAAGCCCATGGGTAAACAGATCTTTCTTTAGGGCAGAGTTATACTTTGGTTTGAGTTTTTTGATGGATTGATTTTCTTTGAGCAATGCCATGAGCTCATTACCAGTTTTTTCGTAATCTACCGATGAAATATGCTCTTGGATCTGTTTAGATTTTTGGGCATCACTTATAAAATGTTGGTTAGCTCTTTTTTTGATGTCGTTGCTTTTGCCTACATAAATAATATCCCCTTCTTTATTAGAAAAATAATAGACTCCAACTGCATTGGGCAAATCGTCTATAAGTCTAATGAGTTTTTTATCGATACTGCTCACAGCATTTAGCTTCAAATGGGAACTTATAATTTCTTTATCAGTATCTTTTTCTAGTAAGAGTTTAAAAAGTTTTACGGTGGCCAAAGCATCTCCGCTAGCTCTATGGCGATCTGTTATAGGAATTCCTAGTTTCCTTACTAGCTTACCAAGACTGTAAGATTCGAAATCGGGCAAAAGCTTTTTAGATAGTTTAACGGTACACAGTGTTTTGCGTTCGTAAGGATATCCAAGTCTATCAAACTCAAGCTTTAACATTCTATAGTCAAACTTAGCGTTATGAGCGACAATAATGCATCCTTCAGTTATTTCTATAATGCGTTTTGCAATTTCGTAAAACTTAGGTGCTTGATGGAGCATTTCATTGTTTATACCCGTTAAGCCAACAACAAAGGATTGAATCTTTCGCTCAGGATTTATGAGCGAGATAAATTGGTCTACAATTTCATTACCGTCAAATTTATAAATAGCGATTTCTGTAATCCCTTCTTCATTATATTTTCCTCCGGTGGATTCTATGTCTAAAATGGCGTACAACCTAGCTTTATATGTTTTAATTCAAGGTAGCAAAAATAGAGATATAATTCTGTTTCCCTCCTTTAGTTTCTAAAGTTTAACCTCTGTATATAATATTTATCAATTGCTTATAATAGAGTCTTTCTAGAATCTCATTAAGCGACAATATGGCATTTAAAATTGAATTATATAGACAACATGTCAGTATACGGGTTTTTAAGCTATTGAATTTAAACATCAGTATCTATGCGGTATGGCGTTCTACCTTGTGGTAAGATCTATTATCTCATTTAGCTTGGTACTCTATTTGACTATAGTTTTACAATTAAACTAAAATAATTTTAAAACTTAATAGTATGATACCAACACGATTTTCAAACCAAGATATAAGTTTAATGGATAGACTTTTTAACGCGGATAAGTTTCATAGAGATTTCTCTGAGACCAATTCTAGCTCACCTTTAGTAAATATCAAACAAGCTGAAGACAAGTATAGCGTAGAAATGTCAGTTCCAGGATTCGACAAGAATGATTTTAATATTGAATTAAATCAAAATGAACTCATTATTTCTTCAGAAAAAGAAGAGAATAAAGAGCACGAAGGTGAAAAGTATACAAGAAAAGAATTTAGTTACCAGTCATTTAGGAGATCATTTACCCTACCTGAAACCGTAGATGGTGATAAAATTTCTGCACAGTATAAAGATGGTGTCTTATACGTAGATATTCCAAAGCGAGAAGAAGCAAAGCCAAAATTACCTAAGCAAATCGCAGTTAAGTAAGTATAGAGTCAATGAGTTTGTTTGAATTACAGTTTGTGAATTAGCTAAAAAGCTAACCTTCGGGTTAGCTTTTTTTATGTTTATCTAGCTCCAAAAATAGAACTCCCTATTCTTACCATGTTAGTGTCATGTTGCATTGCGATTTTATAATCTCCGCTCATTCCCATGGATAGGATACTGAAGTCTTTTTGAGTTTGTGAAGTCTCTTTATAAAGCGTCTCCAGAATTTTAAACTCTCTATGAATCTGCTCTTCATCTTCTGTAAACGTAGCCATGGCCATTAAGCCCTTTAGTCTTATGTTTTTTAATTCAGCTAGTTTGTCATCCTTTAAAAATAGTTTTAAATCTTCTGGAGACATACCGTATTTAGAATCCTCTTCAGCTATTTTTACTTGTAATAAACAGTCGATGACTCGGTCATTTTCCTCTGCACGTTTATTGATTTCTTTAAGTAATTTCATCTTTTGAACCGCATGTATTAAGTCTACATAAGGAGCCATGTATTTCACTTTGTTGGTTTGTACGTGTCCCACCATATGCCATTTAATATCTTTGGGTAAAGCTTCCCATTTGTCCGTCATTTCTTGAACCTTATTTTCACCAAAAATTCGCTGTCCAGCGTTGTAAGCTTCCATCAAGTCTTCGTTAGGCTTGGTCTTCGATACGGCAACCAAGTCAATATTCTCTCCTAATTCTTCTGTAAATGTTTTGATATGTTCTTTAATTGATCCTTCCATTCTTTTAATTTTTAAAATTCATAAATCGTTATCCCACTTCTCAACTTAGGCTCAATATAGGTTGTTTTTGGAGGCATTTTCATTCCTTCATCTGCTATAGTTTTCATTTCTTCAATACTTGCAGGGTACATTCCGAATCCGACCTGATAGTCTCCTTTGTCTATAACCCCTTTTACAAAAGCCATGTCTTTTTGACCTTGACTATACATCAATCTAGAATTAGTTTTCAAGTCTTGAATTCCCAAAATTGGTTTCAAAATGGTATTAAACAAAATCTGAGCATCCAATCTTGATAGCGCATCATTAAAATCGTAATTTCTATCTCTTAAATTTAATTCGTAAAAATCACCATCGAGATACATGCTGAAATGGTGAGCTTTTTTAGGCTTGTAATAATTTTGCTTTAAATTTTCAATCTTGAATTGTTCATCCAGCTTAATAAGAAATTCGTCTTTACTTAAACCATTCAGGTCCTTTACAAGTCTATTGAATTCATGAATTCTCAAGTGACTTTCTGGAATAAAAAATCCCATAAAAAAGTTATAGGCTTCCTTCCCTGTATGGTGATCATTTTCCGCCTGAAGTACTTTTTTCAAGTCAATCGAGGAGGAACTTCTGTGGTGTCCATCGGCTATATAAATATGTTCCATCACTTCAAATTCTTTTTGAATTTGCTCATGTAGCTTTGGATCTTCAATTACCCAAAAGTGATGCGTTTCTCTAGAGGTGGTTGTGAATTCATACTCTGGTCGAGTCTGCATCAATTTTTTTGAAATGCCGTCAAGGATTTCATTATCTGGATAGGTAAGAAGAACAGGGTCGGCGTTGAACCTCACTGTCTTAAGATACTCGGTAAACACCTCTACTTTTTCCGTTAGCGTATCCTCATGTTTTCTAATGAGGTTGTTTTCATAATCTTCAGCACTTGCTGCACCTACAAAGCCTACAAACTCTATTTCATTTCTATAAATGATTTTATGAAGGTAATAGCAAGGTTTCTCATCTTGTCGGAAACTGCCGTCTTCTTTGAACTCTTCAAACCTGTTTTTGACGAGGCTAAAGCGTTCTTTTCCAGAAATTTCCTTATTGTACTTATATCCAGGATTTGCGATATGCAGAAAGGAAAAGGGATTGTTATCTAATCTCGCTTCAACTTGAGCTTTGGTATAGGTTTCGTAAGGCTTTGAAGCGATTAGACCTACTTTATCTCGAGTAGGTCTAGTCGCTTGGAATGGAATAACTTTAGGCATCTTTTAAGATACAAATTGTGAGGATACTTTTTCTGCCTTTTTGCTTTCGCTGTAGTCGTAAAATCCTTCTCCAGATTTCACTCCAAGCTTACCTGCTCTTACCATGTTCACGAGTAAGGGACAAGGAGCATATTTTGGATTTTTAAAACCTTCGTACATCACTTCCAAAATAGATAGACATACATCCAATCCAATAAAATCGGCAAGCTGAAGTGGGCCCATAGGATGCGCCATGCCTAACTTCATTACGGTGTCGATTTCTTCTACGCCCGCTACATTATTGTATAGAGTTTCTACAGCCTCATTAATCATAGGCATTAAAATTCTGTTAGCTACGAAACCAGGGTAGTCGTTAACTTCAGTTGGAACTTTACCTAGATTTTTAGCTAGCTCTACAACTCTATTTGTAATGTCATCGCTAGTATTGTAGCCTCTTATGATTTCCACAAGCTTCATAATAGGTACTGGATTCATAAAGTGCATTCCTATCACTTGTTTAGGTCTGCCCGTGACAGCAGCAATTTTGGTGATTGGAATAGAGCTGGTATTTGTTGCTAAAATCGTTTTAGCTGGACAAAGGCTGTCAAGTTCTTTAAAAATCTCCAGCTTTATTTTTTCATTTTCTGTAGCAGCTTCAACGACAAGGTCTGCATCTTTTGCCCCGTCTGCTATACTTGTAAAAGTGGTGATATTTCCCAGTGTTCTTTTCTTATCATCTTCGCTTATCTTTTCTTTGCTAACCATGCGGTCTAGATTTCTAGTGATGGTTGCAATACCTTTATCTAGATTATCTATTGACACATCTATTAAGCTTACGTTATAGTCGAATTGAGCGAAAGTGTGTGCAATACCATTTCCCATAGTTCCCGCACCTATTATAGCTATATTTTTCATGATTTTATTTTAAAATGATTACTCGTCGAATGCTTTTATGATTTGCATAGCCACCCTTAAAGCCTCAGTACCTTGTTCTAAAGTAACAATAGGGATCGTGTCATTTTCAATAGCATCTGCAAATGTTTCTAATTCGTCCAAAATAGCATTATTTGGACTTATATCTGGATTATCAAAGTAGATTTGTTTTTTTACGCCTTCTGCGTTTTGTAGAATCATTGCAAAATCGTCTGGGACCTGAGGGGCGTCTTTCATTTTGACAACTTCGGTTACTTTTTCAAGAAAATCTACCGAAATGTAAGCATCTCTCTGGAAGAACCTTGACTTACGCATGTTTTTAAGCGATATTCTACTTGCCGTAAGATTAGCCACACAACCGTTCTCAAATTCTAGTCTTGCATTGGTAATATCAGGAGTTTCAGAAATGACAGATATGCCACTTGCATTGATTTTTTTCACTTTAGAATTAACGATACTTAAGATAGCATCAATATCATGAATCATCAAGTCTAAAACGACAGGAACATCTGTTCCTCTTGGGTTAAATTCTGAAAGTCGGTGAGCTTCAATAAACATGGGAGTGTCTATTTTGCCAATAGCAGCTCTAAAAGCAGGATTAAACCGTTCCACATGTCCAACTTGCCCTTTTACATTATGAGCTTTAGCTAGTTTTATAAGCGCCTCAGCCTCTTCCACTGTAGAAGTGATAGGCTTTTCTATAAAGACGTGAACACCTGCTTTTATGGCTTGTTCTGCCATACTATAGTGGTAGGTGGTAGGAGTGACGATATCAATAACATCTACATTACTCAGTAATTCCGCATAGTCCTTATAGTAAGAATAACCAAATTCTTTTTCGATCTTCTTTGCGTGAGTATGATCTGTATCGTGAAATCCTATAAGTTTATATTTCTTTGATTCGTTGAGCAATCTCAGATGAATTTTTCCGAGATGTCCTGCGCCCAAAACCCCTACTTTTATCATAAATTATATGGTTTTACACAAAAGTAACATTTCTTTTTAAGCTAACTGTGAGCAGAGGCTTTTTATAAGATTTCTTTTAAAAACTCTTAAACTAATAATAGCCTCATTGAATGGATGTATCCAACATTTTTTTCTAATTTTACTCTTATTACAACCTATACCAAATTAAACCTATAATATTGCAATAAATCGTTTCTTTTTCGCCTGCTTTTTATCAAAAATAATTACCGTAACTAAGGCTATGCTAATTATTTTTTATTTCAATCAATCAAAAAATAATTCAATTTATTTATACGACATTATAAATTTAATTCGGTATTAAATATAAAAGCTTGGAAGACAGTTATAGACAACAAGGAAAACGCAAATTACTAGTAGAATTGGTTCGAGAAAAGGGCATTAAAGATGAAAAAGTTCTTCAAGCGATAAATGAAATTCCTAGGCATCTATTTATGGATAGCAGTTTTGAAGATCACGCTTACCAAGATAAGGCTTTCCCTATTGCTGCTGGACAAACAATCTCTCAGCCGTTTACGGTTGCTTTTCAGACTGAGCTTTTGCAGGTACAGCCTGGTGACCTAATTTTGGAAGTAGGGACCGGTAGCGGATACCAAGCCGCCGTTTTATGCGAACTGGGAGCGAAAGTATATACCATAGAGAGACAACAAAAACTCTATAAGAAAACTAAAAACTTTCTTCAAAAACTAGGCTACAGACCCAAATTTATGAGTTTTGGAGATGGGTATAAAGGTTTGCCAGAGTATGCCCCATTCGATAAAATTATAGTGACTGCTGGGGCGCCCTTTATACCAAAACCTTTAATGTCTCAATTGAAAATTGGAGGTAGACTTGTGATTCCCGTTGGGGAAGACCCACAAATTATGACTTTATTGATAAGGACTTCTGCTAAAAGCTTTCAAAAAGAAACCTTTGGCGAATTTCGTTTTGTGCCACTTCTGGAGGATAAAAATTAGGGATTCCCTTAAAATTGGTCCAATAGTTTAAGTCCGAAAACCAAAGCTCCACTCTGCCAACCCCCTTGATAAGGCTTGACGTAATCGATTCTAAAAAATCTAAATTGTCCAAAGCCAACATTGTCTAAGCCTACTGAAAATTCTGAATAGGGTTTATGAGAGTCCGTAAATAAGCTTTTAGCCCCTACGACCATATTGAAATTCAGCTGGTTGAGAAGCGGAATTTTATTAAGGAGAAATCCCTTAAAATTATGCTCCAAATGAACATCTGCATAATCTGAGTTGGTAGACAGCTCATAATAAGGTAGCAAGTTGAATTGATTGAGATAATTATCTGAGGTTCCTATTCGAGTTTGGTTTCCGTTGAAATGCTTAAAATCTAAAAAGGATATGTTTTCTGCATTGAAAAATAAACCACCGTTAAGGCTATAAGCCAGCTCTCCAAATCTAGAAATCGTTTTGGTTTGAGTGAGTCTTGCTTTTACAACATCAAAATTGAAATCACTTATATCTGAAGCGAAGCCTTTCTCATAAGCAAAGCTAAATACAGGAAATTTATCACTAAAGGTGTCGTATTTTCCATTAGGCGTTAGCACATATTTTTGATCAAAATTTATACGTCCTGTAATTCTTAACTTACCAATAGTATGGGAAGGGAACAATTGAGATCCAAAAGCTTCAGGCGCTAGAGGATTATTGGAGGTAAAGCCTCCGTTTTTATTTTCAATAATTGGTGAATTTGTAGAATTGATAAGAGAACGTCTTCTTTCAAATCCTAGTTGGGCACTGAGTCTAAAGCCATTAAACACGTCTTGACTATAAGTGGCTTCACCAAAGATTCTTTCGTACAACTTAAGGTAATTACGCTCAAAAAACACTGAAGCAATGGAGGATAATCTTTCGTTGATAGGATTGGTAGAATTGACTTCTTCGGCTTTGACACCCCCAGAAATAGTTAAAAAAGGTTTTGAGAAATTATTGAATTTTTTCGTAAAAGTAAGGCTAGGTCTCAGGGTTTCTTCAGAGAATCCATAATCCAAATCAGATCGAATTTCCCAAAAGGTTCTAAAGGTCCCGGCAGTATCTTTTTGTCTGAAGTAAACCCCCGATTTAATATTAAATCCCTGTACGGTGTTATAATTAAGATCGGTTAAGCCCGTAAATCCAGCTTCTTGATGGGTCGTTGAATTTTGCCAAGAGTAGCCAAATAAAGGATCTGTTACTTTGAAGGTGTTACGTACTGTATCTATAGAATCTTTATAAGGTTGAGAGTTTTTTAGGGTCTGTAGGCTGTCTTTAAAGGTGTAATCTTCTCGTTCTAAACTAGTAAGAGGAACAGGCCTATTTTGTTCCCAAAACACACTGTCCTTGGTATTCGCCTCCTCATCGAAGGTAATAATGGCATTCGAGAAATCTTTTTTGATCAACTGAGGGTTGAACTCATAGTTTTTATAAGAAGCTACAAAATTACCGCCTCCAGAAATTCCTAAAACCCCCCAACTAAAAGAAATATCTTGGGAGATAAGAGTCCAGAATTTATACTCCTCGCTATAGTTGAAGGTTTGTTTGAGGTTGAGTTCTTCCACCACCTCGACTTGAAGTGATTTGCCTGTCGTCATAAGGTCAACACCGTAAATTTCCCAAGTATCTTCTAAGATATAAATATATCCGCTAAATACAGCATCGTTAGGTCTCTTAGGGATAACTTTTATCTTATTGATTAGAAATTTATCATTTTCATAAAAAGTTCCTTCCAGCTCATAGTCGTAATATTGCATGGCAAAGTTAGCAATCGGAGAGACTAGATTTTTACCTAAGTCGATGGTGTTTTCGTAAAATGAGAAGTTAAAATCTTCCGCAGAATTAAAGCTAAATCCGTTATCGTTTCCACTAACTTTTGAAGCGACGATGTTTTCTTTGAAACGGTTTGGCGCCTTGTATGAAATCTTTGAAAAGGTTTCACTAAGGTAGACCACGCCACTTCGGGTGGAATCCAAACCACCTCCTAAGTCACCAACCTCTTGGCCTAATATTTTTTCTGGGGCATTTTCGATTTTCCAGAGCCCTTTGGAATAGAAATCAGCTTTATACTCTTGAATTTTAGACAGGTTTTTCTTTCTATTTTCCACTGCATTACGGATAATAGAATAGGCAGGATCTTCGTTATTGGTAATGACAATATCGTTTAAGCTTGTTATCTTTTCTATCAATTGTATAGTGATGGTATCCATAGAGGTTTCTATCTTTCTTTTTTCGGTCTGAAACCCCAAAAATTTAAAAATGAGATAAGACTCTTTAGTTTGCTCAAGTTTTAATTTGAACTCACCATTGGCATTGGTAGTGGTACCATTGAAGGTGCCTTCATCATAAACATTTACATTTTGTAAAGGATTACCGACGGTATCCGACACCCTTCCTGAAATTTGGGAATGACTGGTAAAAAAAACTAGCAATAAAAAAATAAGTAGACAAGGATGCTTCATAAATTTAATAAAAGGTGTAGAAACTAGGTGTTATAAGTTTTGTTGATCCTGTTGAGTTTTATTTTGGTATCACGATCCTTGATAGTTTCTCGTTTATCATGAAGTTTTTTACCTTTAGACAAAGCGATTTGTAATTTTGCAAAGCCTCTGTCGTTTAGAAATAAGCGCAAAGGAATAATAGTAAGACCGCTGTTTTTTACCTCTTTGTGAAGTTTTTTCAGCTCTTTTTTATTGAGTAAAAGTTTCCTAGCGTTCTTTGGCTTATGATTAAAATGGGTTGCATGTGAATATTCTTGAACATCCATATTAATCACAAATAATTCTCCCTGCTCATTGAATTCACAAAAGCTTTCAGTAATTGTGGCTTTTCCTTCCCGAATAGATTTAATTTCGGTGCCCGCTAATACAATTCCAGCTGTATATTTGTCCAGAATTTCGTATTGAAATCTGGCTTTTTTATTTTGTATATTAATTTTGTTTTTAACCATAGAACTGAAATATATATTCCAAAAATAAGACTTTTGAAAGGATAGCTAGAATTAACGACAGTGTTTATATTTAAATTAATAATGATATGAAGTATTTAATTGGAATCCTCTTGCTGAGTATACTAGGATGTCAAAAATCCGAACAAAAAACGATTGAACCTTTAGAGGTTATAGAGAAAGCTATTGAGTTTTCTGGTAAATCAAAACTTAATGAGAATGTGTTAAAGTTTAAATTTAGAGACTATTCTTACAAAGCGATGCCTACCTGTGAAGGGATTCAGCTTGAAAGACTTTCGACAACTTCACCAACAAGAGATGTTGTGAAAAATGGAGAATTAACGCGTTTTTATCAAGATTCTATTGTTAAGTTGGCAGATACCACTGCATTTTCGTATTATGAATCAGTTAATTCTGTCCACTATTTTACTCAGCTACCTCTTCGTTTGGAAGATAATGCTGTAAACCCATCATACCTGGGCGAAGAAGAAATTGATGGCAAGACTTACCATAAATTGAAGGTTAAGTTTACTGAAAATGATGGTGGAGAAGATTTTAAAGATACTTACATCTATTGGTTCGATACTTCAGATTTTTCAATGGACTATTTAGCTTATAGCTTTTTAGTGAATGGAGGTGGATTGCGTTTTAGAAGGGCGATTAACCAAAGAACTATTGATGGTGTTGTTTTTCAGAATTATGAAAATTACAACCCAAAAGAGACCTCTCAAAAATTAGAAGATCTAGCTCAGCTTTGGGAAAGTGGAGACTTAGAGCTTCTCTCTAAAATCGAAAATGAAAATGTTACTTTGGAGTCTTCTGTTCTTAATTGTAACTAAAGTCTTTTGGAACTTTAAGTTGAATTAAAGTGTCTTTTAAATGCAAATCTTCATCGATTTCTATTTTAAAAAAAACGTCATAGCTCTTTTCATCTAGGTCGTCATACATCGATTCTGAAAGAATTTCATTCATGAACCTTGGGCTTGTGTTGCTATGTCCTAAGACTAATACTTTTCTACCGTAAGTTGCTTTCCAAAATTCAGCATTAAATAAAGTGTCTTTTTCAGCATTGTAGCTTTTGATGTCTCCTTTAAATTGATATAGTGTAGGGATGATGGTTTGAAGGGTTCTACTGTAATCTGTAGAATAGAACATATCTAAAGACTTATCTTTAAAATAAGTCGCCAAAAAATTCGCTCTGCGAATACCTTCTTCTGTAAGTTGAGGGTTTCTATTCTCTTTATCTGTGGTATCTTTTTCAGCATGTCTCACAAAATAGTAAGTGGTCTTTTGAGCTTCTAAGCCTTGAGGAATATCAAATTGAAAATCTTTATTTATTGATGGACTCTCCTGGCAAGACAGGCAAAGTATCGTGATACTCAAAATTAAATAGTGAAATGTTTTCATTGGACTTGTTTTATATCAAATTAAATTTATAATGTCGTGTAAATAAATTGAATTATACTTCGACGTAGCTCAGCACAGGTTTTTTGATTGATTGAAGTTAAAAATAATTAGCATAGCCTTAGTTACGGTAATTATTTTTGATTAAAAGGAGTCAAAAAAGAAACGATTTATTGCGACATTATAGGTTTAAATTGGTATTAGTTCTAATAAAATAATTTGATTCAATTGTGTGCCAAATTTATTGAAATTATTATCAGAAACGACAATAAGGGAAGAATTACCATTAGGGAGTATTGGTCCAAAGCATAGCCCCTCTATATTATCGACAATACCTTTAGTTAATTTTCTTTTGATCGATTTAAAGTCGAATACTAAACTCTTTTTTGCATAAATAATATCCTTTGAAGAGGCGACTTCTAGTTCTGCTATGGCATGAATGTCTGTTGCATTACTTACATCTACCAGATATAGCTTCACCTTATTGCCCTGGCTTTTGTGACCTGCAGAATAAGAGCGTTCCAGAACCAAAAAAGTATCTTGGCCAACTTGCAAAATCTCTGTAAGCCCATTGATAGAAAAAGGAAGCAACGGGATTTTGGTAATCCTATCCAAATCCATGGCATATTGGCGAGTCACTTTTTTTTCCTTACGATCAAAGAAACTCAATCGAATAGGGGAGTTGGTGTTATATAATTTTGGTGATTTACCATCTTTTTCTAAGGGTAATTCGTTAGCAAACCAAAATCCGGAAGAATTCATGCTGTTCGATAGGCCTTCGAAAACCCCATTATGACGGGGTTGGTTATTCCCCTTGACTAGAAAATAATCTGGTAACAAATAACTTTCAATAAATTCTGCTGTCTTGCTTACTTTAAAAATTCTTGGCGATAAATTGGAATTGATACTTCCTTCCGTAGAAATTAAATACCCATCTCCATCATATCTGATGGACTCCATATCCAATGCATTTTTTCTAAAGAAGGCATCGTTTTGTAATCTGATAACCGACTTGAACGTGATGGTGTCCACTTGAAACCCCTTCAGTTTTAATCCTGCTCTAAAGATCAATGGATTGGAAGGCGAATCATTTACCATAAGAAGTTCACCTTCAGTATAATCTACTCCTGAGATTCCACCATAGATTTCATCTTCGAATTCGAAATTCGCAGGAATAATGTATTCATCCAAAAACTGAACTTCATACAATTTATCGTCTAAAGCTTTAGTAGTACTGCAACTCGTTATTAAAAATGCTAAGGCGCTTAACTTTAAAAGTTTAGTTAAATGGGAGGCTGTTAACATAAAGCATAGGATTGTTGATTATTTTTAAATAAACCATAAAAACTTAATATTATGAATTTAGATCAATTAGAATGAAAATTTAAAGAGAATAAAGGTAAATTGAAACAAAAGTATGCTGAGCATATTTCGGACGATGACCTTCAATATTCTGAAGGTAAATTTGAAGAAATGCTAGGTAAGCTTCAAGCTAAAACAGGAAAAACTAAGGAAGAGTTGGAGAAGGAGATTAACGATTCTTAATCCAACTTCTATTAAATTAAAAATCCCCGTTATGATTTCATAACGGGGATTTTTAATTTATTTCTTTACTATATCTAAAAGCTCAACCTCAAACTTTAAAATTGAATTTGGAGGTATTGGTCCTGTCTGTCTTGGGCCATAAGCTAATTCTGATGGGATGACAAGTTCTGCCTTTTCACCAGTCTTCAAAAGCATTATCCCTTCGTCCCATCCTCTAATGACACGACCAGTTCCTACAGGGAATTCTATGGGTTGGTTTCTGTCTAAAGAAGAATCGAATTTGGTTCCATCTAGAAGATAGCCTGTGTAGTGAACACTTACGATATCTTTGGCCTTTGGAGATGTTCCGTTTGGATTTTTTTCAGTAATTAAGTAGCGTAATCCGCTATCGGTGACTTTAAAGCCTTCACTAGCTTCTTCAAGTTCATTTTTTCTTGCAGCTTCTTCCTCGGTTTTGGCTAGTTTAGCTTTTTCAACACCAGTAGTAAATGCATTTACAGCATCAAAATTTTTGGCATCGCTACCTTTTCTAATGATATTGACCGTTTCAATAACGATATCTTCAGCAGGTTTATCGCCTTTTATAGTCTCTACTTTTCCTATGCTATCTACCACTTCCATGCCGACTACCAATTCGCCAAAAACACTATGTTTTCCATCCAAATGTGGTGTAGGAACAAGTGTGATAAAAAATTGACTTCCGTTGGTGTCTGCTCCGGCATTGGCCATAGATAAGACTCCCTTTTTATGGGTTAATAAAGAATCAATCTCGTCTGCAAATTCATAACTTGGTCCTCCTTGGCCAGTACCACTTGGATCACCTCCTTGGATCATAAATTGGTCGATCACTCTATGGAAAATTATGCTATCATAAAATTTTTGGTTTTGATACTCTTCATCAACCAATGGATGCTCACCTTCTGCTAAGGCAACGAAATTTCCAACAGTCATAGGGACCTTGTCGTAATGAAGTTCTGTGACAAAATCTCCCATAGAGGTTTGGAATTCAGCATACAATCCATCTTCTAAATCTGGGTATTGGGAAGAACAGCTAAATAGCAGTATTCCGACTAATGTGGCAAGTGATAATCTTAAAGTTCTCATGTTATTCAGTTTTTGGTTTTATTTCATTTAAAGTTACAGTAGATTTTAAAGCGACGTGGGTCCCGATTTTATCATTATCGCCATAGTACCCATAAGCTTGGTGAGAAGGGAATAAAAAAGTAACCGTCTCTCCTTCTTTCATTAGCTTTAAGCCTTGACGCAAGCCTGTAAAAATTTCTTCTTTGTCTATTGTATAAGCGCGTTCCCCAAGCTCTTCTCTAGAATAGATGGTGTCGCCTTGAAGTGTTAACAGGTTATAATTAAATTCAACCTCATCTCCAAAACCTGGTGTGATACTATCCGTTTTGTTTTCTGAATTATAGTAATACCAAAATCCATCGGCAGAACTAATGTACTTGTTGGTAGAATCTGCAGCTATCATCCCTTCAATGTAAGATTCTTCCTTTTTGACTATAGCTTTATTAAGCTTTAAGGATTTTGTAGTAAAGCTTTCGGAAGTTCTCGAAATAGGCTTTCTAGGTTCGGGTGATTTACAACTACAAACCAAACAAAAGCATAATATCATATATAAGATGCTCTTCATGATAGGTCCTCTTTGTATTGTTTTAATGTAGTTTCAAATGCGGCTAGGGTAGATTTTAAATCTAAATCACTTTTACCTCCAGCTGCATTATTGTGTCCTCCACCGCTAAAATGCTTTCTAGCAAATTCATTAACGTTAAAGTCACCAATTGATCTCAATGATATTTTTATAATTTTTTCAGCTTTATGTTCAATAAATATAACTGCAAATTTAATACATTTTATCGATAAGCCATAATTTACGAAACCTTCTGTATCCCCTTTTTTAAAGTGATTTGAATTTAAATCCTCTTGAGATAGAAAGATATAGGCTGTATTTAACTCTTCAATGACCTTTAAGTTATTGAGAGCTGCTCCCAAAAGGTGAAGTCGGCTTATATTGTTATTGTCATAAATATGTTGATGGATTTGACTGTTATTAGCACCCGCATCTATCAAGTTTGCAATAATTCTATGTGTCTTACTAGTTGTAGATGGAAATCTGAAGGACCCTGTGTCTGTCATAATTCCAGTATATAAACAACTGGCCACATCGGCACTTAGAGAGGTGTCTGGATATTGAGAAGTGATGAATTCATGAACCAATTCGCAAGTAGACGCAATTTGAGTGTCTACTAGCATAAAGTCTGCGTAGTCTGACGGTTCTTGATGGTGGTCTATCATCACAAACGTAGATTTTAAGTCCTTTAAAAAATCCCCCAAACCTCCAACTCTATTCAAGTGATTAAAATCTAGTGTAAAGATGTAATCTGAAGCTTCTAAGGCAGCTTTACATTCTGCTTCTTTCGCATCGTAGCACAAAATGTCTTGATTATTTGGTAACCATTTTAAAAAATCTGGGTAAGTGTTTGGCATGATAACTTGAGAGGGAATCTCAAGTTGTTTAAAAAATAAATGCAAAGCCAATGAGGAACCCAAAGCATCCCCATCTGGATTTTTATGACTAATGATACTGATTTTGGAAGTGAGATTTAGTTGATCTTTTAAGCCTTCCAATGTGTTTTTTCTCATAGATTTCAAATGTACAAATTCTTAATAATGCAGTAACACAGGAATCCCTAGTTTTGGAAAAAAATTATAATGATGAAAAAAATACATTGGATTGTCACTATAGTAGTGATTTTGTTTGCATCCTGTAAATCAAACACCGGTAATAATAAAATTAAAACTGAACATATTGAAATTCAACCTAAAACATTTAGGATAGCTATTGGCAGTTGCAATCGCCAAAACCTACCTCAGGAGTATTGGTCTACCATAGAAAAAGATTCAGCAGATATCTTTGTGTGGGGTGGAGATAATATTTATGCTGATACCCCAGATATTGAGCTTATGGGAGAAAAATACGACAGCATAAAGTCAAATCCCTATTATCAATCTTTCATACAGAGCTTACCAAATGCTCCTTTAGGAGTTTGGGACGATCATGACTATGGCAAAAACGATGCGGGTAAAGAATGGCCTTACAAAGATGAGGCAAAAGAACTTTTTTTAGATTTTCTGGATATTGATTCAACTCAAGCTATGGCTAATAGAAATGGAACCTATTATTCTAAAGTTATTGCTTTAGGTAATAAATCGATCAAATTTTATATGCTAGATAGTCGATACTTCAGAGATGGATTGGTCAATGCTGAGACGCCTGGTAAACGATATCAACCACATACCTCCAAAGATTCTACGCTTTTGGGCGAGCAACAATGGGAATGGCTAGAGAATGAGTTTAAAAGTTCGAAGGCCAATTTTAATATCATTGTGAGTAGTATTCAGTTTTTATCCAGCGAGCATGGCTTTGAAACTTGGGGTAATTTCCCGAATGAAATTGAAAAAATGCAAAACTTGTGGATAGAGTATCCACTTCAGAATATTTTACTTTTTAGTGGTGACAGGCATATTTCAGAGTTTTCTCAAAAGAAAATTGACGGTCTAGCTTACCCTTTAACCGACTTTACGTCTAGTGGTTTAACGCATTCTTATAGTAGTTATAGTGGTGAGCCTAATCGATATAGAGTAGGGGAGGTTGTTGCGCAGACAAGTTATGGTATTATAGATTTGAACTTAGTCACTGAAGAAGCTGAACTAAAAATTAAATCCACTACAGATGGTCATACGATTAGAGAATTACACCTAGATTTCTAATGTTAAGAGATGATTTGTATATCTTTTGAAATGATTACTTTTGCACGAAAATAAAATACATTATAATGGCAGGAACTAAAACATTCACAATGCTTAAGCCAGATGCAATATCTAAAGGCTATATTGGTGATATCCTCAAACAAATTACAGGCTCAGGGTTTAAAATTGTAGCGCTTAAAATGACGCACATGACCACAAATGATGCTAAAGCTTTCTACGAAGTTCATAAAGAACGTCCTTTTTACGGAGAGCTTGTAGATTATATGACCAGCGGTCCTATCGTTGCGGCAGTACTTGAAAAAGAAAATGCTGTAGACGATTTTAGAACTTTAATAGGGGCGACCAATCCTGAAGAAGCAGCAGAAGGCACTATTCGTAAAAACTACGCTACGTCCATAAGCGAAAATGCAATTCACGGGAGTGATAGCGATGAAAACGCTACGATTGAAAGCAATTTTCATTTTGCAGGAAGAGAGCAATTCTAATACGTTATATTTCTTAGCTAAAAAGGGCTGTTTCTTTCGAAACAGCCCTTTTTTTATGCAGCGTTATACGTTTACTTATTTAGCAATATTAATAGCTCTGGTTTCTCGAATAACCGTAATCTTAACTTGACCAGGGTATGTCATATCGGTTTGGATCTTTTGGGAAATTTCAAACGAAAGGGCAGAAGCTTTTTCGTCACTTACTTTTTCACTTTCCACAATAACTCTCAATTCTCTACCCGCTTGGATAGCGTAAGCTTTTTTAACCCCTCCAAATCCAAAGGCAATTTCTTCAAGATCTTTTAGACGCTTCACGTAGGAGTCTAGCACTTGGCGTCTAGCTCCAGGCCTAGCTCCGCTTATGGCATCACACACCTGTATAATAGGTGAGAGAAGGGAAGTCATTTCTATCTCGTCGTGGTGAGCACCAATGGCATTACAAATTTCTGGTTTCTCTCCATATTTTTCAGCCAATTGCATTCCCAAAATAGCGTGAGGAAGTTCCGTTTCCATCTCGGGCACTTTACCGATGTCATGAAGAAGACCAGCACGTTTGGCTAGTTTTGGGTTAAGCCCGAGTTCTGAAGCCATAATGCCACAAAGCTTAGCAACTTCTCTAGAGTGTTGGAGTAAATTTTGACCATAAGAAGATCTATATTTCATTCGGCCTACCATTTTCACCAATTCTGGGTGTAAACCATGTATACCTAAATCAATAATAGTTCGTTTCCCTATATCTATAATTTCTTCGTCAATCGACTTTCTTGTTTTCTTTACAACTTCTTCGATCCTGGCAGGGTGAATTCTACCATCGGTTACCAATTTGTGTAAAGAAAGTCTTGCTACCTCTCTGCGTATGGAGTCAAAGCAAGATAAAATAATAGCTTCTGGAGTATCATCAACAATTATTTCTACACCCGTTGCGGCTTCAATTGCTCTAATATTTCTTCCTTCACGACCAATAATCCTCCCTTTTACATCATCGTTTCCAAGGTTAAAGACAGAAACGCAGTTGTCTATAGCTTCTTCCGTACCTACCCTTTGTATAGTGTTAATGACAATTTTCTTAGCCTCTTGTTGAGCGGTGAGTTTAGCTTCTTCAACAGTGTCTTGAATCATTTGCATCGACTCAGCTTTGGCGGTCTCTTTAAGAGATTCCATCAATTGAGATTTTGCATCTTCAGCGCTAAGGCCACTTACCACTTCAAGTTGGTTGATCTTACGTTGTAGTATCTTATCGATCTCTTCTTGCCTTTTCTCTAGGTATTCAGTTTTGTAGGTGTAATCTTTAAGTTTTTCTTCAACTTCAGCATTTAATTTTTTAGTCTTCGAGAGCTCATTAGAGACTTGAGATTCTTTGTCTTTCGTTCTTTTTTCTGCTTCATTAATTTTTTGATCTCTAGAAAGAATTACTTTTTCATGTTCAGATTTAAGCTCTATAAATTTTTCTTTAGCCTGAAGAATTTTGTCTTTTTTGAGATTCCCCCCTTCTTTCTCGGCTTCTTTTAAGAGTTTGTTGGCTTCTTTTTCAGCAGTTTTCAAAGTTCCTGTGGCGCTTTTGCTATCTATGGTTTTTGATATTAAAAATCCTATGATAAGGCCAGCTATAGCTGCTATGATAATAAATGTAATATCCATAATTGTATATATAAAAAAAGCCTGTACTAGCCTAGTTTTGTATAAAACTCCGTGTAAACAGGTATAGGGATACCCAGCTGATCAAGGATCCGCTGCACCGAAGTGGCGGCTTGCTTTAGCAACTGAAACTCACCCTTTTTAAATAGTAAATGTTGAGTTTATCAAAAAGGTACGACTAATACAGGCAGTGTCGATTTATGTAATGAACGTTAGTTTAATTGATCTTTTAGCATCTCATTCAGCTCTACAAGTTTTAGTTCTGCTTCTTGTAATTCTGAAGTAGAGGATAATTGATTTTGTTCAATTTCAGCAGCAAATTGTAAGGCACTCATGGCCAAGACATCTTGTTTGTCTCTTACTGCATAATCTTGTTCAAATTTCTTAATAACTTCATTTATTCGTTTGGCTGCTTTCCTTAAGCCTTCTTCTTGTTCAGGTCTTATAGTGAGCGGATAAACTCTATCTGCAATCGATAATTTTATTTTTAGTTTATCTCCCATCTTTATTCAGCCAATTGAATAATGCAACTATCTATTTCTTTAATTAAACTATTTATTTTAAGTTTTGTTTCTCTTTTGTACTCGGTACTGCCTAGCATTGCGTTGGCTGTTCTAAGTGTTTTATTCTCTTTTTGAAGCATTTCTATTTTTGAATTTAATTCAGAGATAGAATTGCTTTCAGAATCAAACTGGGTAGCTAAGGCGGTGTATCTAACTTTTAAATCTTGATGTTCAGAGATTAATTTTTTCAAATTATCTTCTAAAAATCTGACGCTTTCTACCAATTTACTCATCTACAACTTTCGCATTGCTTTAAAGCAAATTTAGCATCTATTAATGAATAAGGCAACCCTGTTGGCTAAAAATTCAAAATCTATTTCTATACTAGATTCAATTCACATGAATTAAATTTGCCTAAAATTATAAAATGACCTCAGAATTTGTTTTTTATCTTATCGTTGGTATTCTGGTTTTCAATTTTCTTTTGGAAACATTTCTTGATTACCTAAACGCCTCCAGATTTGATGCTCAGCTTCCTGAAGGCCTAAGAGATTTGTACGATAAAGAGGACTACTTAAAGTCACAAGCCTATAAAAAAGAGAAATTTAAGTTTGGAACTTTACAGTCTATCTTATCTATAACTTTAATTCTGGTTTTTCTAAGCCTTGATGGGTTTGGATTCGTTAATGAAACCGCTAATCGTCTTTTTGATTATCCCATTTTAGTTTCGCTTTCCTTTTTATTCATCCTCTTTTTGGGTGGTGAAATTTTAAGTACGCCATTCGACTATTATTTTACCTTTAGAATTGAAGAGCGCTATGGATTCAATACCTCTACTCAACGCCTATTTTGGTTGGATAAACTGAAGTCTCTTTTCATTGCGTTTATTTTTGGAGGAATTATCTTAAGCCTCATCTTACTGGTTTATTCTGCCGTGGGTTCGGATTTCTGGTGGTATGCTTGGATTTTAATAGCAGTATTTTCTGTTTTTATGAACATGTTCTATGCTAAACTTATAGTTCCCTTATTCAATAAACAAACTCCGCTTGAAGAAGGAGAGTTGAGGTCGCAAATCCAAGATTATGCTTCTTCCATGAATTTCAATTTGAAAAATATCTTTGTGATTGATGGTTCTAAAAGAAGTCAGAAAGCTAATGCTTACTTTTCAGGATTTGGAAATGAAAAACGAATTACACTATTCGATACTTTAATTAAGGATCTCGACATCAAAGAGATCGTGGCGGTTCTGGCTCATGAAGTCGGACATTATAAAAAGCATCATATCATCATAAATCTATTTGTGTCCTTAATGTCAACCGGGTTTATGCTTTGGTTATTTTCTCTTTTTATAGAAGAGCCTGTTTTGTCTCAAGCTTTAGGTATTGAGCAGCCAAGCTTTCATGTAGGTTTAGTGGCTTTTAGTTTTTTATATGCTCCTATTTCTTTGGTGACTGGCTTATTGACAAATCACCTATCCCGGGTTTTCGAATTTCAGGCAGATGATTTTGCCAGCTTTACTTATTCAGGAGACTACTTATCTTCTGCTTTAAAAAAGCTGTCTAAGAAAAGTCTCAGTAATTTGACCCCTCATCCAGCTTATGTGTTTTTTCATTTCTCACATCCTCCTTTGAAAGAAAGATTGAAAAATTTAAAAAATAAATTGTAATTTCATTTTAATAAGAGTCGAAAGTTATGGAGATCACCGATGCGTATTTAGAGCAAGAAAGCAAAAAAATTACCAAACAATATAAGGAGCTTTTACGTATTAGCTATAGGACTTTAAGTTCTGAAGATAAAAAACTAATCCGAAAAGCTTTTGATACAGCAGTTGAGGCACATAAAGATCAGCGTAGAAAATCTGGCGAGGCTTATGTATTTCACCCTATAGCCGTTGCCAAAATTGTAGCCCAAGAAATAGGGCTAGATGCCACCTCAATAGCCTCTGCTTTACTTCACGATGTAGTGGAAGACACAAAGTATTCTCTTACAGATATCGAACAAATGTTTGGAGAGGTTGTGGCTAGAATCGTTGACGGATTGACTAAGATTTCCAGTCTTAAAAAAGATGGCAACATCTCTATGCAAGCAGAAAACTTTAGGAAAATGTTGCTGACTTTGAATGATGATATTCGTGTCATCATTATAAAAATTGCAGATCGACTTCATAATATGCAAACCATGGATGCCATGCGTCCAGATAAGCAGGTCAAAATCGCCAGTGAAACCTTATATATCTACGCCCCTTTAGCACATAGAATTGGGCTCTACAATATCAAAACTCAACTTGAAGATTTAAGTTTGAAGTATACTGAGCCTGAAGTTTATCATGATATAAATGATAAAATCAAGGAAAGTAAAGAACAACAAGATCAGTATATACATGACTTTTCCAAGATTGTTTCAACTGCTTTAGAAAAAGAAGATATTGAAGTGGAGGTAAAAGGAAGGCCAAAGTCTATTTACTCTATCAGAAATAAAATAGTAATTAAAAACATTTCTTTCGATGAAATTTACGATAAGTTTGCCATCAGAATCATTTATAAATCTAAACCAGAAGATGAAAAATTTCTAGCTTGGAAGATATATTCTATAGTTACAGATTATTTTAGGCCTAATCCAACTCGGCTACGGGATTGGATTTCTTCTCCAAAAACTACGGGTTATGAAGCTCTCCACATCACTGTTATGGGGCCGAAAGGAAAATGGGTAGAGGTACAGATTAGGAGTGAGCGTATGAATGAAATCGCAGAAAAAGGGTATGCTGCTCATTATAAGTATAAACATAAAAGCGAAGCTCAAGATGAACAAGGTTTAGATTTATGGCTTAATAGGCTACAAGAGGCATTAGAGAATAATGAAATGAATGCTGTTGATTTTGTGGAGCAGTTTAAACTCAACCTATACTCCAAAGAGATATTCGTGTTCACCCCCCAAGGCGATCTTAAATCCTTACCCAAGGGCTCTACTGTGTTGGATTTTGCCTTTGCCATTCATACCGACATCGGCTACACAACCCGTGGAGCAAAAGTTAATGGAAAGATTGTGGCCTTAAGTCGTGTCTTAAAAAGTGGTGATCAGGTAGAAATAATTACATCTTCCACGGCCAAACCTACCAAAAACTGGTTGGATTATGCCACTACTGCCAGAGCAAGGACCAAAATTAAGTCAGCCTTACGAGAAAAACGCAAGCTAGTTGCTGAAGAAGGCAAAGAGATTTTAAGACGAAAACTGAAGTCTCAGCGTATAAGTCTCAACGAAAGAGCTATTAACGAAATGATTGTTTTCTTTAAATTAAAAACCAGTCTAGACTTATTTTATAGAGTAGGAATTGGGGCTATAGATAACAAACAAATCAAGGATTTTGCATCATCCAGAAGTAACGCTTTGGTGTCGTTTTTCAAAAATAAAATTCGGCGTTCGCCACAAAAAGATAGTTCAATAGACCAAGACGATGTATCGAGTAATTACGATCAACTCGTCTTTGGAGATGATGAGCAAAAGCTAGACTATAAATTATCAGCCTGTTGTAATCCAATACCAGGAGATGAAGTTTTTGGGTTTACAACCATAAAAGAGGGGATTAAAGTTCACAAGAAGAACTGTCCAAATGCTATCCAACTTCAGAGTAATTATGCCTACAGAATACTTAGAGCCAAATGGATAGACTCCAGTCAAGAAGAATTTAGTGCTACACTTAAACTCACTGGAATAGACGATCTTGGTCTAGTGAGTATGATCACGAATGAAATCTCAAAAAATCTTCACGTCAATATTCTCAGTATTAGTTTTACTAGCAACGATTCCATTTTTGAAGGAAAAATGGTAGTAAAAGTTAAGAATTTATCCATATTGAATAAACTTATCGAAAGATTAGAAAAAATCGATGGAATCGATAAGGTTAAGCGTCAATAAAAGTCTATTTTTGTAAATATGATAAATAAAGAGAATTTAAAAAACGATTTAGCGGTTGTAAAAAACGTTTTTACTAAATTTTTAGAAAATAATGGTCATCGTAAAACTCCAGAACGGTTTGCTATCCTTCAAGAAATCTACGAAAGTGACGATCATTTTGATATTGAGTCTTTATATATTAAAATGAAAACTAAAAACTATAGGGTCAGTAGAGCGACTTTATACAATACTATAGATTTACTGTTGGATTGCGGACTAGTGAGAAAGCATCAATTTGGTAAAAACCAAGCGCAGTACGAAAAATCTTACTTCGATAAACAGCATGATCATGTGATCATGACAGATACTGGAGAAGTTATAGAATTTTGCGATCCAAGGATTGAAACTATAAAAAAAACGATTGAAGAGGTGTTTGACATTTCAATAGAACGTCATTCATTATATTTCTATGGAACAAAAAACCAACCAAAGACAGATTAAGACATGGCAGTAGACTTACTACTAGGACTTCAATGGGGAGATGAAGGCAAAGGTAAAATTGTTGATTTTCTTACCAAAAATTATAATATTATTGCAAGATTTCAAGGAGGTCCAAATGCTGGGCATACTTTGGAATTTGACGGTATAAAGCACGTTCTCCATACAATACCTTCTGGAATTTTCCATAAAGAGGCCATAAACGTCGTCGGTAACGGAGTCGTTATTGATCCTGTTATTTTTCAAAAAGAGTTGACGGCTTTATCAAAATTCAATATTGATTTTAAGAAAAACCTGCTAATTTCTAGGAAAGCTCATATCATTCTTCCTACCCACAGACTGCTAGATGCAGCTTCTGAAACGTCTAAAGGGAAAGCTAAAATTGGCTCGACTCTTAAAGGAATTGGTCCAACTTACATGGATAAAACAGGTCGTAACGGAATACGAATTGGCGATTTGGAATTGGATTCTTGGAAAGACAAGTACAGACAGTTAGCCAATAAGCATCAAGATCTCATTGAATTTTACAACGTAGATGTACAATATAATTTAAAGGAGCTAGAGCATGAATTTTTCGAAGCTGTTGAGGCTATTAAATCACTCACTTTTATAGACTCTGAAGACTATTTACACAACGCACAAACCAATAATCAAACAATCTTAGCTGAAGGTGCTCAGGGGTCTTTACTAGATATTGATTTTGGAACTTATCCATTCGTCACTTCATCCAACACAACTGCTGCTGGAGCATGTACAGGTTTGGGTATTGCGCCTAATAAAATTAAGGACGTATATGGAATTTTTAAAGCCTATACTACTCGAGTAGGAAGTGGTCCTTTCCCTACTGAACTATTTGATGCTGATGGTGCTAGAATGGCCAAAGTTGGAAACGAATTTGGAGCTACAACAGGTAGGCCAAGACGTTGTGGTTGGTTAGATCTTGTAGCCCTGAAATATGCTGTTCAAGTTAATGGTGTGACTGAGCTTATTATGATGAAGGCTGATGTTTTAAGCGGTTTTAAAACCTTAAAAGTCTGTACCGCTTATAATTACAAAGGAAAAGAAATTTCACACTTGCCTTTCAATATAGAGCCAGAAAACGTGACACCTATCTATAAGTCATTTAAAGGATGGCAAGAGGATATTTCATCTGGAGATAATTTCGAAAAATTACCACAAACCTTAAAAGATTATGTGGCCTATATCGAAGAGAGTGTTGGGGTTAAAATAAGTATTGTTTCTGTGGGACCAGACCGAACTGAGACCATTTTACGTTAATTCTTTCGTTTTAAGGTGTATAAGTAAAATACTTTTCGTCCATCATGCCTTCGGCTATCAGCAGCCTTAAAGTAATTCTTGTCGTAAGTTTTTACCGATTTAATCTCATATTCCGAGGGAATTTGTTTTTTGAATTCTTCCATATACCCATTTTCCACAATCACCTGAACGTTATGTTTTGACGGGAAGCTCTTAGAAAAATCAAGTGGTTGTGAAACTCTATTAGAGTCCCAAATCACCTCAGGCTGAATCGATTTGTAGTAATAAAGATGACTTTGTTGAAGCTCTGCTGACGTTAAGGTGTTGTACTTATCATTTTGTTTGAAAAATTGAATGCCGTAAATCCCCACACTTGTCACCACCAGTATTATAAGAATATTGGATACAAACAGCACCTTGCTTTTTAGTGGGCTGTAGTTAAAAAAGATGACTGCTGAAATAGCAAACATCAAGGCGACTAAAGTATAATACCAAATCCAAAATGAAGTGGTTCTTACTTCTATAATCAAGGGAATGGCAACCACCGAAATTCCAATACAGAAAATTAAAACATAGTGGAATTTCATAGCAATTCTGCTCACGATATCCAATTTTTTAGTTCTAAACTGATAAAGTAAAACTTGAGCTAGATTCAAGGCTAAAGGAATTAATACGGGAACTAAATATCGGGATTTCTTTTCTGGAATAATCGATAATAAAACTACTGCTAGAACAGTCCATAGCCAACTGAACTTATACAGTTTTTTATTATCCACTTTAGATTTAAAATTAGGATAAGCTAAACTAATAAGTGCGGGAACAGTCCATATTCCCGATTGAATGAAAAAACTCCAATAATAATAAAAGGGTCTAACATTATAACTCGACCAGTTGGAGGTTTCTTGAGCTGCAATTTCTGTAAAAATTTTAGGATCTGCTAATCTTACATACAAATACCATGTAGCTCCCAAGGCAATACCTAAGAGTAAAGTCGAAATGCTAATTATGATCGCTTTTTTTGAAGAGGAATAAGCGATAAAGTAAGCAATTATAAAAGGGAGAAAGAGCGCATATAAACTAACGGGGCCTTTGGATAATACTGAAATGCCTATGCCTAAAATCGCAAGAAAATTATAAAGTAGGCTTTTGGTTGAAGATTGAATGGCTTTAGTTAAAAAGAGTAAGCCTGCAATCATAAATGCATGAGTGTAGGTATCGGAAGGTGCTTCAAACCGAATAGCGATATAGTAGAAGGAGGTGGAAAGAACCAAAGAGGCAATAAGGGCTATTTTTTTGGTCTTTGCTAAACTTTTAAAGAGGTAGTAGCTAAAGAGAACTCCTAAAGTTGCTACGATACTCGTAGGCAATCGATATAAAAAAACCGATTTAATGTCAAATTGGCTAAACATGGTAGTAAACCATGCAGGAAAGGGCGGCTTTTCATAACGAGGTATAGCATTCATGGTCGTCAATAACCAATTATTTTCAGTAAGCATTTCTCTGGCAACATTAAAGTTTCTCGCTTCCATAATACTGACTGGAAGTACGCCCAAGTTGAAGAAAAATAAAATCACACATACTATGATGAGGGTGATGACAGGATATTTATAAATAAGTTTAATCATGTTCCCGTTTTAAAAGATAAAGGTTTCTAATGTAAATGATAATTCCAAAGCTATGACCTACTATCAAAACAGGGTCGCTTCTTAAAATTCCGTAAACCAAAATAAGTAAAGATCCCAGTAAACTTAAAATCCAAAACCCGCTGGGTAACTTCGATAATTTTAAACGTTCAGAATACAACCATTGATAAATAAAACGAAAGGTGAAAATAAGTTGACTTACAATCCCAAGCCATAAGAGTTGGTTTGAAAAGCCATTGTCTACCAATAGATTATTAATATCAAAGGTGTTATTGTTATAATAGTAAATTACAACGGCTAAAGGAAAAAGCAGCAAGAAAACCCTAGACACTACTGGGAATTTATGCCACTGATTTTGGAGTTGAATATTTCGGATATATATAAAATAAGTTAGACTTTGACCTAACAAAATAGAAAAATCATTTCTTAGATAGCCGTAGACGAACAACAGAAAAGAAGCCAATAAACTTATTTGCCAAAAAAAACGCGGGGCAATTACTTTCTTTTGTTTTTCTGAAATCAACCATTGATAAAAGGTTCTACTGGAAAAAAGGAATTGCGCTGTAAAACCAATGGTATAGAACACAACTGATGAACTTAGCATGATTTAGACTCTATCTTGTAATTTATATATTTTTTCTTCATCCACAGATATGCAAAACAATCCGTTAAGGGTCCTACAAGTCGATTGATTAAACCAAAATTTGCTGTTCCAGCTATTCTGGGAAAATGCCTTACATCTACTTGTTTTATCGTTCCATTTTGAAGTAAAATCATAGCAGGTAAAAACCGATGTAAACCTTTGAACATTGGAATGTTTTGAGCATAACTTGTTTTTATGATTTTTAAAGGACAACCTGTATCATCCATAGCATCTTGAGTAAATAAGCGCCTTATTCCATTTGCTATAGTTGAACTCAAATTTTTGATCAAACTATCTTTTCTGTTTTTAGATCTATTTCCAGTTATCAAATCATACTCCTGGGCATGTTCTAAAAGAAGGTCGAAGTCTTCTGGGTGAGTTTGTAAATCCGCATCGATATATCCGGTTAACTCTGTGGTTACTTGATCGAATCCCGCTTTTATAGCAGTACTTAATCCATAATTTTTATTGAAGTTGAGGTATTGAAAACAATCGTTTTCTTCACATAATTGTTTTATGATGTTCAAGCTTTCATCTTTAGAACCATCATTTACAAACAGCAGTTTCATTTTATGATTTGACTGCTTAAAATAGGCCCTAAATACATCAGCAAGTCTATGCAAATTTTCAGCTTCGTTATAAACGGGGACAATAATGGTTAATTTAAAATTCTCCATGGTCTTCAATGGTCGTTTTAAACCAATCGATCTGGTGTTGAATACCTTTTTCTAAATCGGTTTTAGGGTTATAGCCGAATAAATTTCGGGCTTTAGTAATATTCGCAACAGTTTCTTTTTGGTCAGATTCCCGAGCTGGCTTTAATTCAATTGAAATATGTTTTTTTAATAATCTTTCTACGTATAAGATGCCTTGCTCTGTAGTTTCCTGTTTGTGATGGCCTATGTTTATAATTTCCAAATTGGTTAATTTTTGTTTTTTCAAACATAAATAGATGCCATTAACAATGTCTTCAACATAAGTAAAACTTCGCTTATGTTGCTTACTCCCCTCAAACAAAGGGAATTGAGTATTGTTTAAACTAGCCTTAATAAGCTTGGTGTATAGCTTGTCGGGTCGTTCTCTTGGTCCATATACTGAATACAAGCGCAATGAACAGGCTCTGAATTCTTTTTTTCTGGCTTCAGCAAGAACGAACTGTTCTGCCGCGAGTTTGGTAACGCCATAGTATGAAGTTGGTTGAGGAACTGCCTTTTCACTTTTAGTGGCATAATCTCCATAAACGGATGAGGTCGAGATATTTATGAATTGAATGAAAGACTTTTGTTTTTTCGTAAACTCAATGAGCTTCTGGGTCGCAACCACGTTATTAGTTAGATAACTATCAAAACTGCTCGTTGCCGAAATCCCAGGTTGAGCAGCAAAATGAATAATGAATCGATAATCTTTTTCTAGTCTGTCATAAAAGGTGTCGTTTCGTAAATCGCCTTCGATAACGGAAATCCCTTTTTTAATAAGATTATCTGCATTTATCTTTTTCAGCTTAACAGAATAGCAAGGGTTGAAGTTATTCACACCTTCAACTTCATACCCTTTTTTATTAAGGTATTCGGCCATATGCGAGCCGATAAAACCTGCAATACCGGTAATTAAAACTTTCATTTAAAACAATTTAAAAATCAATCAAATTTGATCATTTAAGAATGCTAGTTTGCTACGAAATTAAAACTGAGCGACGTAATGTTTGCATTAAAATTCTGAGTAGTCCGCTCGTAATAATTGTATTCTAGATTTATGCTTTTCAAACCAAAGCCACCAATGTTTAATTTATTTAAAGGATCATAGTACTTAAAGCCTATGCCATATTGATGCGCATCATATTCTGCCAAGTCATAATCTGAAGTATAAAATTCTTGTGTTGAAACTATAGTATTGTATTCTCCAAAATCGTTTGCTGCGGTTTGTGTATAGTAACGGTACATAGGATAAAACGTATAATTCAATCCTAGTTTTATAGGTAGTTCTGCTTTAAAGGTATGTGAATCTATTCCCCAATCATCTGTGTAAAAACGATAATACGTTCTTAAAATGAAATTTTGATTCAAGTAAAAATTAGTACGGTTACCCAAGGCTATTTTTGTACGTGTATCTGGTAAACGCTCAATGTCGTTTCCTAAAGTAAAGTTCTCGACCATTGTATCTTCAAAATCTCCAAAATAGACACGTTGATGCGGTGTAGATAGCAAGCCGTTTTGAAGAACTACATCTCCTATAAAAGACGTTTGAATAGATTTTGAAAGAATTTGTGAAAGACTTACTCCAATACTATAAGAGTTCCTACTCTCATCTTGAAATTGTGTATAATTACTTGAGAAATTTGGATTTCCACTAAAGGAATAATCAGATAAATTGAAACCTTCTCTAAATTCAATAGGATATTGCGGTCTCCATGAATCAAAATAAGCGTTGACATTAAGTTGTAATTCAGTGTTTTTTTCGTTGAATAGTTTGGTGATACTCCCTCCAAAACCAATCGAGCTGTAGTCGTATTCATTGGCAAAAGAAACATTTCCACTTATGATGGTATTTCGGTCGTCTGATGAATGTGCATAATTGGCGGTTAGACCAAACCAAGTATCTTGTTCTGACGCTCCCGATGAGGCCACAAATGGGTCTGCAGGTTGTGGACCATCAAAAGGATCGATATTACTAGAAGAGGCTGAAGTATATGCAGAAACGGTTGCATCTACAGTCAAAACATCATCATCGTTTAAAGGAATAGATATGTTGATGGATGGGGCAATATCAGTTAATGCTTCTGTGCCTCGACCTCCTGTAGAAGCAGCATTTTCGCCATCCTGAGTATAATAACTGGACAATAAGTTGACTTCTACCGACTCTAGTACTCGTTTTTTATACTCAGTGGGTTCTTCTTCTTCTTCTTCTTGTGCCATTATATGTCCAGAAACAAGTAGTAAGACGATGCTATAAAAAGTTATGTATTTCTTCATATTTATTTTAATTACAGCCGCAACCGCCGCCTGTTTTACCTCCATTTGCTCCAGCTGCTGCTTCGCGGTAGGATTGAAATGTTGATTTATACTTATCTAAATCTCGCTCTGATAATCGCATATCAGGATCGTTGATATTGATTTTTTCGTATTCTTTTACGGCTACACAAGACATAAAGAAGAAACTGATGAACATCAATTTTGTGAGTGTTTTAATCATGGTGTTGTAATGTTTATGTGTGTTGACGTGACTAGGCTTCCGTCATTTTTTACAATAATGGCTTCCACATTGGGAAGTTGATTAATCATATTTAATCCTACTTCGCTACCCATTACGAAAATGGAGGTTGCTAGAGCGTCAGCTAATTCTGCTTTAGGAGCAAAAACAGTAACACTCAATATACCTTTGGTGGGCATCCCTGTTCGAGGATCAATAATATGGGCATAGCGCTCCCCATCGATGAGCAGAAATTTTTCGTAATTGCCAGAAGTGACAACGGCATTATTTTTTAGGTCGAATAATCCATAGTTCTTAGAGTTATCCACAGGGTTGGTAATTGCAACTTTCCAGAGTTTACCCTTAGGTTGAAGGCCCCAGGCATTCATATCTCCAGAGGCATTTATTATTCCTCCAGACACTCCTTTTTCCATCAGTAGCTTTTTAGCTTTATCTGCTGCATAGCCCTTACCAATGGCTCCGAAGCCGATTTTCATTCCCTTTTGAGTTAAGAAAACAGTTGAATTTTTTTCATCTAGTTTGATATTCTTGTATCCAATAGCATTTACGGAGGAAGAGATCAAAGCTTTATCTGGTACTTGTGTTTCTTCACCATTAAATACCCATATTTTATCTATGGCCGCAAAACTGATATCGAAAGCACCGTCGGTTATTTTTGAAATAGAAATGGACCGTTTGATAAGCTGAAACAATTCATTATCGACTTGAACCGGCTTAAGACCAGCATTACGGTTTATAGCAGACGTTTGAGAGGTAGATTTCCAGGAGGATATCAATTCTTCGATGCGTTGCATCTCTACAACAGCTAAGTCTATGTAATTTTCTGCTTCTTTTTTTGAATCAGCTATAACGGTAATATCAAAGTTGCTTCCCATTAAGCCCAACTCTCTCTTAAAAATATCCTGAGCTTGAGCGGCAAAATTTATTAAAACAAGCAAAATCATTAGTTTACTTCGCATATATGGCAGTTATGTAATCATTTGGTGATATGTTTTTATACCCTAATTTATTAAGGACTTCACCTTCGCTGTTTAGCAATAATACAAAGGGGAAGTATCCACTAGTATTATATTCTGCTGCAAGAGCATTGTTTTTATCTTGTATAGCCTTGGACGGCTTATTGCTTTTACGCCTAGGAAAGTCTGCGCGTACCAATATCAATTTTTCACTGGCATGAGCTTTAAATTGTTCACTTTGCCAGATTTGGCGGTCAAGTTTAATACAAGGGGCACACCAGTCTGAACCTGAAAATAAAAGCAAGATGTCTTTGTTATTTTTTTTGGCTTGTGTTTTAGCTTCTTCTATATCGTAGGTCCAGTCTTGTGCAAAACTTGTGAGACCTAGGCATAGAAACATGATTAACGCAGTTAACTTCATAAGTTTTATTTTTACTTACAAAATAACGTCAAGAAAAAGCATTTACTCTAGGAATGAACAGATCTTAAGCGAATCTTAAGTTTCAAGGTGTTCTTGGAATTTTAAGACTAAAACAAGTGCATTCATCAGAACTTACATGGATTTTAATCTTTAATAAATCTATGGCTTTAGCAACGATGGCAAGACCTAAACCATAACCTTTCTCAGTATTTTCGTGATACCTGTTTCTGAAAAAGGGATTGAAAATGTCGTTGATTTCATCAGCTGGAATCTTTTGGCCTTTATTACAAATAGAAAGCTTCAAGTGATGGGTTGTCGGTTCTAGTGAAATACTAATCCTAGTTTGGTCTTCGCCATACTTTACCGCATTAGAAATCAAATTATCAAGGACTAACCTTAAATAAGTTTTATGGGTTTGTATCTGGCAATCCTCAGATTTATCTAGTGTAATACTGATGCCTTTTTTTAAAATATCCTTTTTGTAATTTATTAAAATGGTCTCTATTTCGTCGTATAGACACAGCTCCTCGGTTTCTAGATTCTTAAGGGTATGGCTGTTTAATCGAGCAAGAATGAGCAATTTTTCAACAGCATCAGACATGCCGTCAATCTTATTAATATTGTTTTTAATCTCTTCGACATACTGTTCGGGCTCACGTCTTTTTCTAATTAAAACTTCCAGATTTCCCTTGAGAATTGCTAGTGGTGTTCTGAGTTGGTGAGAAGCATCTGCAGTGAATTGCTTTTCGCGTTTTACGGCAGCATCTATTCGGTTTAAAAAGTTGTTAATCGCTTTAGACAGAGTTTCTAATTCATCACCATTACTAGTTTCAGGAACGCGCTTGTTGAGGTTGTTCGAGCTAATTTCATTTACGGTTTTGGCTATAAAAGTCACAGGCTTAATGGTGATCTGCGATATGAATCTAGACATGAAAAATGTAATGACCAGTAAAATAGGATAGATAAATAATAAGGTATCTAAAAGTGTTTTTATGACTAACTCTGCATCACCCAAAGGAATGGCGATGGCAATAAAGCCTTGAATGGTGTTGTTCTCTATAAGCGGAAATTGAATTTGCCTGATGTTTTCACCGTCCAAATTTTGATTGCTGATAAAGGTATTCTCTTGTTGAAGGTCTAATTCCAGACTGCTTTCACGAAGATTTGGCGATTTGTCTAAACCTTGACCTTTGGCGTTGTATAACTCAACAAATAAGGGATATACTTCAATTTCTATATGCTCGCGCTCTAGCCACTCATCTTTATAGGCGAAATAAACGCTGTCTTTGCGAAACATTACTTCATTGATATGCTTTTTAGCTTCAAATTTTAATGCTCCATCGATTTCACTAAAGACAATATTTTTAACGGTAAAATAAATAGCAATAAATACAACAATAGATATGCTTGCTATACCTAAAACTGAATATAAAGCAATTCTATTTCTAATCGATAATTTCATTACTCATCAGCTATAAAACCAACCCCGCGAACGGTTTTGATAAGTTCATTTTTATCAAGCTTCATTTTTTTCCGTATGGCATTCATATAGACATCTAAGACCCCAGAATCATAGTCGAAGTGAATATCCCACACGTCTTCAATAATAGATTGCCTGGTGCATACTTGTCCTTTGTGGCGAACTAAATGAGCTAAAAAATTAAATTCTTTATCGGTTAAAGTAATGGTTTTTTCCAACTTCAAAACCTGACGTTTACTCATGTTCAAGGATAAGTCACCGAGATGCAATACCTCATCTATCTTATAATATAAACGCAAATGAGTTTCAATTCTTGCGAGAAGCTCTTCAAAATTAAAAGGTTTTTTAATGTAATCGTTAGCACCGCTTTTTAAGCCTTCAATAGTATCTTCTATGGTATCTTTCGCGGTTAAAAAAATAATTGGTATTGAAATGTGTTCACTTCTCAATTGTTTGCAAACGTCAATACCCTTTAGTTTTGGCATCATCCAATCTAGTAAAATTAAACTGATGGAATTGTGTTTTACAAGTTTTAAAACCTCTTCACCGTTTTTAACCACCAAACACTGGTAACCTTCTTCGGTTAAGCCTTTTTTCAAAAGTTTAGCAATATCAACCTGGTCTTCTGCTATTAAAATGGTAAAATTTCCTTTGTTCATAATTAATGACTGTGACCACCGCCACCTGTTGTAATAATATCAAATACACCTCGGGTTAAAAACTGAGCTTCTGTATCGACTTGTTCTGAGTTTAAAATAGGTTTGAGCCCATTTTGAGGCGAATTTGTATCTACTTCAATTTTATTGAAGGTGTATAAACTATCGGTTTTGGAATTGAGTTGCAAGATATACGTTTCCCCGTCAACCTCAGTAAAAGCAGTCTCAGGCAAAGCTAAATAGTCTTTAGAATCAGATTTGAAATAAGCATTTACAAACATGCCAACCGAAAAGTTGACGTTTTCATTTTTGGGGTGTGCATGAACGCGAACGCTCCTGTTTTCATTAACTTCCGCACCAATCAACTTTACATAAGCTTTATAGCTTTGATCTGAAATCTCAGGAATTTTAAAGCTTAATGTGTCCCCTTTATGGATCTTTAAGATGTCTTTTTCAAAGACATCCAGTTCAAGGTGAACGTGATCGACATCAAGGATTTCCAAAATCATTTCAGATTTAGCTAAAAATTTACCTTGGGCTACATTCAATTTTGAAATTTTACCACTAATAGGGGCGTATATACGAATTTCTGATGTGAAATTCCCCTTAGCAATTTGATCAGGGTTGAGATTCATTAATTTAATTTGCTCAGCTGTTGCTTGAAGTTGTGCTTTGGCTTTTAGATAGTCGTTTTTGGTAGATTGAAAGACTTTCTGTGCAATCACTTTATCCTCTAATAAGTTTTTTTTCCGCTCAAATTCTGAAGTTTGAAATTCTAGATCACTAAAACTTTCAACATATTTTTGTTGCATTTTAATAAAATCGGGATGCTTTAGTTTAACCAACAAATCTCCTTTTTGGACGTCGTTCCCAACTAAAAGTCGAGTCTCAGAAATATATCCATCAAAATACGAACTCACAGTAGCTCGATTCTCGGGGGGTACATCTATCATTCCAGTCACTTGAAATTGCTCTGAAAATCTATTTTGTTTTAAATTTCCTAATTCTAGTTGCGCAGTTTCAAATTGCTCGCCTGTAATCTCAATTAAATTGTTGTCATTATTCTGTTCTACTTCAGCTGAAGTAGACTTGCTATCATTACAGGATAAAAATATCAAGTTGAATAGGAATAGGCTTGTATATATATATCGTTTCATAAGTTTAGTTTAGTAAAAAATAATTTAAGGCTATAATAGTCTGGTTATAATCTCGGAGCTTGGTTAAATAATCAAGTTGGATGCGCTGGGCATTTTCTAAGCTTTGCACATATCTAAAAAAATCAATTTCACCAGCTTTGTAACTCAGCTTAGCTGTTTTTAATAGTTCATCGGCGATTTTAAGTTGGTTTTCTTCATAGTTATTCAAAGCTTCTTGCTGCACTGAAAGCCGATTGACCAACTGGTCTTTTTGCTGAGTTAAGGTGATTTGGGCATCTTCAAAAGCCGCTTGTTTTGAAAGGGTATTGATTTCTGCAGATTTAATTTTTGAACGATCTCCGAAAAATAACAGAGGGATATTTAAGCCAATTTGATACCCATTAAAATTTTTTTCAATAGCCGAATTACTTCTGATAAAATAACTGGCAGAAATCCCAGGGAGTAACTCATTTTTAGCTAAAGCTGAGTTGCGCTTTGCCAATTTCTGATCTAATTCTAATGCTGACAAACTCAGATTTTCAGAGTCGTTGTTCGCCATATCCAATTGAAGCTTGTAGAGCGTTTTTTCCCTTAAGACTAAACTGTCTTGGCTTTGCAGCAAGCCTTTTATACCGAGTATACTATTATTCAACTCTTGCTTTAGCTGTGCTTGTTCAATCGTGATTTGATTGGCTTTGGATTGTGCGGTGATCTTTTCCAAATAATTTGATTCTCCTTCTTCAAACTTTCGTTTAGCCATACGAGAGAAGTCGTTGTAGATTTTATATATGCTATCATATATTGCCAGTTTTGCCACAGTTTCAAGATAATTTTGATAATTAACTTGAAGGGTTTTAATCTTTCTGATTTCTACAATACTATATTGGGTTCTTGCTAGCTTCGTTTTAACTTTATTCAACTTCAATCTACTCCCATATACTGTCGGGAAGTCAAATTGCTGAATAATACCCCATTGATACAAAGGTTGATTTGCAATAGGATCTGCTTCAGATTCATCATAATTTTGATAAATCTGGGCATTATTAAAAGTAAAGGCTTGTCCTTCGGCAGCTTCAGTGCTTTCCGCTTTAAGTTGAACTGCTTTTAACTGCTTATTGTTATCGAGCATCTGTTCTTTTAAGCGATCAAATTCATCATCTTGAGCATTGGCTGTAAAACCAGCGCAACTCATCAAAATAACAAAAAAACTAAGCTTTGAATTTAATTTTATTTTAGGAGTTTTATATCTAATAGCATAAAGCACAGGAAGTATAATTAAGGTAAGTATTGTAGACGTTATCAAGCCACCTATGACAACTGTAGCTAATGGACGTTGGACTTCTGCACCAGCACCAGTTGAAATAGCCATAGGCAAAAAGCCTAAAGCTGTAGAACTGGCTGTTAATAAAACTGCCCTTAGGCGATCTTGTGTAGCATCTATAATGTTTTGTAAACTCAATTTATCGTGGGTTTTTAGGATGTCTTTAAAATATTCAACTAAAATGATACCGTTTAAAACGGCTATTCCAAATAAAGCAATAAACCCAACTCCAGCCGAAATACTAAAGGGCATATCTCTTAGCCATAGTAAAAAGACACCACCAACGGCAGAAAATGGAATAGCTGTAAAAATAAGTAGGGCGTCCTTATGTGTTCGTAGGGCAAAAAACAGCATAATATAAATTAAGACTAAGGCTATCGGTACTGCAATTTTTAAGCGTGCTTTGGCACTTTCTAAATTCTCAAATTGGCCTCCATAAGTCATGGTATATCCAACGGGCAACTCTAGGTTTTGATCAATGATTTTTTGTATATCTGTAACGACAGATTCTAAATCTCGGTTACGAACATTTACGCCTACCACAATACGGCGTTTGGATTCATCTCTGGAGATTTTGGCAGGACCTTTTTCAAAAGTAATATCGGCGACTTCATTCAATGGAATTTTACCATAACCTGGAGTATCAATCATCAAATTCCTTAAATCATCAATATCTTGGCGTTCACTGTCCTGAAGTCTTACCACTAAATCAAATCGCTTTTCGCCTTCAAAAACAACTCCAGTTGTTTTACCAGCAAATCCTGCTGTTATAACCTCATTAATACTTTTTATATCCAGTCCATAACGTCCTATTTTATCCCGTTTGTAGTTGACCAGCATTTGTGGTAAGCCCACAATCTTTTCTACGGAGATGTCTGCAGCACCATCTACATTTTCAATAAGCGACTTGATTTCATTCCCTTTTCGAGCTAAAATATCTAAATCCTCTCCAAACACTTTTATGGCTATATCTGAGCGAACTCCAGTAATCAATTCATTAAAACGCATTTCAATAGGTTGCGTAAATTCAAGATCCATACCAGGGAATACGGCTAGTGCTTCTTTGAATCTTTCAGCCAAGCCTTCTTTGGTATCGGCCGACGTCCACTCCGATTTGGGTTTTAGGCGCACAATTACATCTGAATCCTGCATCGACATTGGGTCTGTTGGCACTTCAGCAGCACCAATACGGGAGACCACTTGCGTGACTTCAGGAAATTGTTCAAGGAGTATTTTTTCTATAGCAGTAGTGCGTTCAACTGTACTTTTTAAGGATTTGCCTGTTTTTAAAATGGGTTGAATTACAAAGTCACCTTCATCGAGTGTGGGCACAAATTCAGCACCCATTCTAGTAAATGTAAACACACCAAGTGCTAGCAAGGCAACAGCTGAAATCAGGACTAGTTTCGTATGATTTAAGGCCCATTTGATTGAAGGCAAATACAATCGTTTAACGCCATTGAGGAATTTTGTTGAAAGATTAGTTTTTGAATTCAATTGCGGTTTTAAAATCAAACTACAGGCTACTGGGACCCAGGTGAAACATAAAATCATTGCACCAATGAGAGCAAAGCTGAAGGTGAGGGCCATGGGTCTAAACATCTTACCTTCTACACCACTCAATGATAAAATTGGGATAAATACAATCAAGATAATCAACTGACCAAAAATAGCTGAATTTAGCATTTTGGATGCTCCATTTAGTGTGATTTTGTCTTTTAGTGACTTGATTTCAATTGAAGTTTTGCCAGCAAACTCATTGGAGCGTTGCCATAATTTAAAGGCGACAAACTCCACAATTATCACAGCACCATCAATAATAATCCCGAAGTCTAAAGCACCTAAACTCATTAAGTTGGCGTCAACACCAAATAGGTACATCAAGCTGATAGCCGCTAGAAAACTCAAGGGGATAATTGATGCAATGACTAAGCCAGAACGCCAATCACCAATGAGCAGAACGACTATAAATGAGACTACAAAAAAGCCTAGCAATAAATTCTCAGCAATAGTGGAGGTTGTGCGTTGTATTAATTCCGAGCGGTCCAAAAAACCGTTAATATATACTCCTTCAGGTAAGCTGCCTTCAATTTCAGAAATTCGTTTTTTTACCGCATCAATGACACGTTTGGAATCGGCATCTTTCAGCATCATCACCTGTCCTAAAACTTTTTCGCCTTCTCCATTTCCGGTTATAGCACCAAAGCGTCTAGCGTAACCAAAACCAACTTCTGCAATATCTTTAATATAGACAGGTTGATTATTTCTTTGAGTGACATTTATGTTTTTAATGTCCTCAAGGCTTGAAATTAAACCTTCGCCTCTTATAAAATAGGCTTCTTCATTCTTTTCGATATAACTGCCACCAGCCACAGAATTATTGTTTTCAAGGGCTTGAAAAACTTCAGCAATAGTGATGTTATTGGCCTGTAGGCGCTTCGAATTAATGCTGACCTCGTACTCTTTTAGGAAGCCTCCCCAGGTATTAATTTCAACGACACCAGGAATGCCTGCAAGTTGCCGTTTTACAATCCAATCTTGAATGGTACGCAATTCGGTAGCATCATACTGGTCCTCGAAGCCTGGCTTGGTTTCTAAAGTATATTGATATATCTCGCCTAAACCAGTCGTAATAGGTCCCATTTCTGGAGTACCAAAACCTGAAGGAATCTTTGCAGCTGCAGATTTCAGTTTTTCGGCAATGAGTTGACGTGGTAAATACGTGCCTAAATTATCTTCAAAGACTATGGTGACTACCGAAAGGCCAAACTTAGAGACCGAGCGTATTTCTTTGACGCCTGGTAAATTTACCATCTCCAATTCGACGGGATAGGTAATAAACTGTTCAACATCAGTAGTAGAAAGGTTCCGTGATGTTGTGATCACTTGTACTTGATTGTTGGTGATATCGGGGACGGCACCAATAGGTATTTGGGTTAAGGAATAAACTCCAAAACCAACAATACCACTCACCATTAATAGGATAAAGAATTTAGACTTTAAGCTAAATTCAATAATTTTTGATAACATGAAATTTTAAATTGAAAAATGAAACAATAAACTTGAATTACACCAGAGTATACTGTTTTGGTGGTTGAAGAATATCAGTTTCAATTAATAAATCAAATTGTGAAGTATAATTAAAATTATTCAGGACTATTTCAAGAGGGGCTGTTAGCCTTAGACTTATGACCTGAGGTAATTCAAAGAAAAAAATGTGGGAGTAATGCTGGCATTCTTGAAAAGGAAGGTTTTGATGTTCATCGTGTTCTTTTTCGTGCGCCTCTTTTTGATTACCATAGTGTAAGTCAAAAAACTCTAAAAATGAATTTTGATGTTCAGTTTTATGAAGCTCGTAATGCTCTGTCAAATTATTGAGGTTTACCAAATTAGCAGCGTTTAAACCAAACGATTGTAAGGTAAAAAGCATGACCAGTAGATATGAAAACACATTCTTCATTATTACAAATGTAGTGTATTTTTAATTTTGTGAACTTAAGATTTGCTTAATAATGCTAGTTTCAATAGAAACGTAAATTCCTTTAATTTAATTCAATTTTCTTTAAAATTCGGCTCCATTTTTTATACGCTTAGAGGTTCGAAACAGTTATGCTGATCTCTGCCAAAACGGATACACTGCTAAAGCTTAACAAATCATTTTACTTAGTTATAATAGAACCTTAAGTTAGTTTTTATTAAATTGTCAACTCTTTCAATAAAACCCATAATATATTATGTCAAATACAAATTTAGATACAATTGATTCATTACTTCATCAAAATACATATTTAGATAACGGTAAACTAGTCAACTGGGACGGAAAAATGGATGAGGTGCATTCAACAATTTCTACGAGTTCAGAATACAAGCCAACCTTACTTGGCACTGTTCCTCATATGGATGAGCCAACAGCTTTAAAAGTATTAAACTCGGCGGTAAAAGCCTACGATAAAGGAAAAGGACAGTGGCCAACTATGCGCGTAAAAGATAGAATAGAATGTATGAAATCTTTTGTGGAGCATATGCAAACCAAACGAACTGAAGTTGTAAAACTACTGATGTGGGAAATAGGAAAAACGCTACCAGATTCAGAAAAAGAATTTGATAGGACTGTTCAGTATATTTATGACACAATAGATGATTACAAACAGCTGGACAGGGATAGTGCCAAGTTTGAAAAAATAGATGGGATCAACGCTCATATTAGAAGAGGACCACTCGGCGTGGTTCTATGTTTAGGACCTTACAATTATCCATTGAATGAAACCTTTGCTTTGCTTATTCCAGCATTGATAATGGGAAACACTGCTGTTTTTAAACCTGCCAAGCACGGAGTTCTTTTATTATCTCCTTTGCTAGAAGCTTTTCAAAAAAGTTTCCCTGCTGGAGTTATAAATGTAATTTATGGGAGAGGCAGAGAAGTTGCAGTTCCCATCATGAAAACAGGTAAGATTGATGTTTTAGCACTTATAGGACACTCAACTTCTGCTATTGCCCTCCAGGATCAACATCCTTACAAAAATAGGTTAAGGCTTATTCTCGGTTTAGAAGCCAAAAATCCAGCTATCATTCTCCCAGATGCAGATTTAGATTTGGCTATTGAAGAGTGTATTAATGGATCATTATCTTATAATGGTCAGAGGTGTACAGCTCTTAAAATCATATATGTTCATGATGAAATTAAGGACGAGTTTAATGAGAGATTTTCAAAACGAGTGGATGAGCTTAAGTTTGGACAACCTTGGGAAGAAGGCGTAAAATTGACACCACTCCCAGATCCTAACAAACCCGTATACATTAAGGAGTTGATTGATGATGCTAAAGAAAAAGGAGCGAAGATCCTCAATAAAAAAGGAGGCACTGTGACCGATAATTATATTTACCCAGCGGTATTATACCCCGTCAACGAATCTATGCGTGTTTATCAAGAAGAGCAATTTGGCCCTGTGGTGCCTATAAAATCCTTTAACGATATACAAGAACTACTGGATGAAATAGCAAAATCTAATTATGGACAGCAGGTTAGTTTATTTGGCAAAAATGTCGATACCCTTGCACCACTCATAGATGTATTGGTAAATTTAGTCTGTAGAGTTAACTTAAATAGCTCTTGCCAGCGAGGACCTGATGTTTTACCATTTACTGGGCGTAAGGATTCTGCAGTAGGAACCTTGAGTGTTCATGATGCCTTAAGATCATTTTCTATAAGAACTTTTTTAGCATCAAAAGACAATCCTCATAATAATGATATTATACGTAAACTTTTGGAAAGTAAAACGTCCAATTTTGTAAGTACAGATTACCTCCTTTAATAGGTTTTGAAGGAGTTTAATTTGAGGTTATTTGATATACTTAAAGCAGCAATTTATTGCTGCTTTTGTTTTAATAAAAATGTAATTTTGCTAGCCTAAAGAAATCGATTTGAAATACTTTCTAGTTTTAGTGTCTTTTTTGCTTTTTGTAAATATTTCGTATTCTCAACAAGTGAAAAAAATAGATTATACTAGCGATAGAACTCTTGTGGATGAAGCGAACTATCCGGGTGCTTTTATCTTATCGAAAGTCAATAATCAAGTTTACTTTCTTCATGACGGTATTGAGGTTTGGTGCGATCGAGCTATTTTTTATCAAACGGAAGACTTTTTTAGAGCTTTTGGGAATGTAAGAATGAAGCAGGGCGATACGGTGAATATGACTAGTAAGTATGCTGAATATAATGGATATACCCAATTTGCCTTTGCTAGTGAAGATGTTGTATTAACTACACCTAGTAATAGACTCACAACAGATTCCTTGTTTTTCAACAGACTTAAGCAAGAGGCTTTTTACAGAAGTGGTGGAGCTGTAAAGGATTCAGCATCTACTATTACAAGCGTGATAGGTAGATATTTTATGAATCAAGAAAAATTTTCGTTTCGGAAAGAAGTTAAAGTCAGAAATCCAGAGTATGATATCGACTCAGATTATTTAGATTTTTATTCTGAGAAAGGCCATGCTTATTTGTATGGTCCTTCTACGATAACAAGCGAAACGAGTACAGTGTATTGCGAGAGAGGATTTTACGATACGCGAAAGGATAATGGGTTTTTTGTCAAGAATTCAAAAATCGATTACGAAAATCGATTGCTGGAAGGGGATAGTATTTATTTTGATAGGCCCACGGGATTCGCTTCTGCAACCAACAACATTAAAGTCACCGATACGGTGAATCAATCGGTTATAAAAGGTCATTATGCAGAGGTATTTAGATTGAAGGACTCTCTGTTCATTACAAAAAATCCACTTGCAGCTATAAAACAAGAGAAGGATTCAGTCTTTATAGCAAGTGATACATTGATGATTACAGGAAAGACAGGAAATAGAGATATACGAGCTTTTTACGATGCTAGATTGTATAAATCGGATTTGAGCGGAAAAGCAGATTCTATACATAGTAACGAAGTCACTGGACTCACTAAATTGATTCGATATCCAATTTTATGGTCAGGTGAAAGCCAAATTACTGGAGATACCATTCATTTAATCAGTAATACAGAGACGGAACAATTAGATTCTCTAAAAGTTTTTTATAATGCGTTTATGATCCAAAAAGACTCCATAGACGGCTATAATCAAATTAAGGGGAAAGAACTTTACGGGTTATTTAAGAATAACGAAATCTATGAAGTTAATATCATTCGAAATGCAGAATCCTTATTCTTTTTGAGGGACGATACCTCAGATCTTTTAGGCATTAATAAATCGATCTCGGCTAAAATTAAAATCTTGTTGGAAAAACAAGAAATCGTAGATGTCTATTACTTCAATGAAGTGGATTCCCAAACGCATCCAAGTTCTATGTTTCCAGAAAATGCTAGGAAATTAAAAAACTTCACTTGGAGGGGAGATGAGCGGCTGACGAGCAAAGCAGACTTGTTTAAAGGGAGAGATATCTTGGTTTTGCCTAAAATAAAGGGTCTAGAAGATCCTGAGATTTACGATGACTTTTTTGAAGGAATAAGAGAATTAAATCCAAATTCAGATTTAGAAAAAGCGAACTTAAAATCTTCAAATACAGATAAAGTTTCAAAAGGTGAAAAATTGCCGTTAAAAAAAATAAAAGCAGTAAAAATAGATGATGAAAAGTGATTTTTTAGACTTTCAGGCACAAACGACTCCCCATCCCTTAGGGGTTGAGGTAGTCTCGGCAGAAGGCTCTTATATTTATGCAAAAGATGGAACCCAATATCTAGACTTTGTGGCAGGTGTTTCTGCCTGTGGTTTGGGTCATAGGCATCCCAAAGTGATTGAAGCTATAAAAAATCAGCTAGATCAATACATGCATGTCATGGTATATGGGGAATACATACAATCTCCAGCGGTAGAATTTTCAAAACTTTTAGCAGAGCAATTACCTGAACCTTTATCTCAAACTTATCTAGTAAATAGCGGCACGGAGGCTATTGATGGAGCGATGAAGTTGGCCCGCAGAGCTACTGGCAGGAGTCAGATAATAGCTGCCAAAAAGTGTTATCATGGTAATTCTTATGGGGCCTTAAGTTTGATGGATTATGAGGAGCGTGTAGCACCCTTTAGGCCGTTAGTTGGAGATATCACTCACTTACAATTTAATACTGAAACTTGTTTCAATATTATAACAGAGCAAACCGCAGCTGTCATATTAGAGACTATCCAAGGCGGAGCTGGGTTCATTTTACCTAAAAATGATTATTTAAAAAAGATAAAAAAACGTTGTGAAGAGGTTGGAGCCTTGTTGATTTTAGATGAAATCCAACCTGGATTTGGGAGAACAGGAAAGCTTTTTGGCTTCCAACATTTTGATGTGGTACCAGATATTCTTGTTTTAGGAAAAGCCATGGCTTCTGGATTACCAGTAGGTGCCTTTACAGCTTCTAAAGCTTTAATGAGCCTACTAAGTGATAGCCCGAAACTAGCTCATATTACTACCTTTGGAGGTAATCCTGTGATTGCTTCAGCTTGTAAAGCTACTTTAGAGGTGCTTCTTTCCACGTCTATCATTCAGGATGTAGATCGTAAAGAAAAACTATTTAGAGAGTTACTTCAGCATGATCTTATAGAAGAAGTAAGGGGCAAAGGTTTGATGCTAGCTCCCCTATTTAAGAGTGATGAGATTGCTAATTATTTAGTGCTAGAAGCTAAGAATCGAGGCCTTATTTTATTCTGGTTACTGTATGAAAAAAAAGCTGTCAGAATTTCCCCACCATTAACCATTTCAGAGGAAGAAATAACTAAGGGCTGTGGCATTATTATTGATATATTGAATGAGTATTCTAAACAAAAAAAAGATGAATAACTTGTGGATAACATTTTATCAAATCTAGATTTAAATTGAAAAAAGACCTTTACCTTAACCAAAACTTAAATCATTTTATATGCAATTAGGATCCTCTCATCACGATGACTTCGATTTTCCTATAGAGAAATTTGAAATGATGTTGAAAACCAATGAGATATTGTTTTTTGATGCAACGGAGTTCGAAAATATTATAGGTCATTATATCGATAGCGGTCGTTTAGCTCTAGCTAAAAAGGCCTTAAAACTTGCTTTAGATCAACACCCAAAGTCGGTTAACTTACTTTTGATGAAGGCAGAATTGCTTTCTTTTGAAGATAAGTTTGAAAAAGCTATGGATTTGTTGGAAAGTCTAAAGTCTTTGGAACCCAACAATGAAGAAATATACATTCTTATTGCAAATATTTACTCAAAGCAAGATCTTCATCTAGATGCTATTCAAATTTTAAAAGAATCTTTAAACTTTGCTGATGATCTCCTAGAAATCCATAGCATTATGGGAATGGAGTATATGTTTCTAGAAGATTTTGAAAACTCTAAACAAAGTTATATCAAATGCCTAGAAAACGATGAAAGCGACTCTACTGCTTTATATAATATTATTTACTGTTTCGACTTTTTAAATCAAAACGAAGAAGCAGTTCAGTTTTTAAAATCTTTTCTGGATCGTCAACCTTATTGCGAAGTCGGCTGGCATCAACTCGGAAAAATATATTTTGAAAATAAACTGTTCGATAAGGCCCTAGAGGCTTTTGAATATGCAATTATCTCAGATGAATATTTTATAGGTGCTTACCTAGAAAAAGGTAAGGTGCTTGAACGTCTAAAGCGATATAATGAAGCTATAGAATGCTATACTCTCACCCTTCAAATTGATGATCCTACTGCTTTTGCATATTTAAGAATTGGAAAGTGTTTTCTAAAGTTAAATGAACCTGAAAAAGCTTTAAAGCATTATAAAAAAGCCTTGCATGAAGATCCTTTGTTGGATAAAGTGTGGCTAGCCCTTTCCGACTATCACGTCAAAATTAAAGATTATAAGAAGGCTTTGTATTATATCAATAAAGCTATTAATATCGATGAAGAAAACGTTCTGTATTGGAAACACTTTGCTATTATAAACCTTGAATTAGATAATATTAAAGATTCTGCCTTCGGCTTTAAAAAGAGCCTTGAACTTGGTAATTATGAGCTAGATACTTGGATAACACGTTTGGATATTCTAATAGAACTAAGGCATTTTAAAGATGCTTTACGAACCTTAAAGCAGGCTGAAGATTTCTTTACAGATTTTGCAGAATTAGAATATAGATATGCAGGTGTTTATTTTGAATTGGGAGATTATAAAAATTCAAAATTACATTATAATAAAGCCATACAACTAGACACACATTATAGTTTTGTATTGAATGATCTATTTCCTTCCTTCAAAATTGACTAAACCTGATTTTAGCTAATGATAACAAACTTGGATTCTATCTCAATATTATTAAATTTAAAGTGTTTTGATATATTCATTATTGTCCCAACAGTGTAAAAAAAGACAATAACCTAGTCATTGTTATACCACCAATCACTAAACTCTTTTGCGATAAACTTGCTTTGCAAAATAATTTTTAGAAGACTTAAGTAGATTTCTTTATTTACTTAAGTCTTCTCTGTGTTAATAGAGATATTACATGACTTCGCATCAAATTATATAATCGTAGGATTTGGAAAGGTATCCTTCGTAAGGTTTAAAAAAGGATTGTAAAGCAATAGGGTTTTATAGCCAGAATCTTTCAGAACAACCGAAACTACTAGCACAGTTCCGCACTCATAATTCAAAGCTTCTGCACTGGTGAGGGATTAATCCTAAATTGCCCTTGTAACTAGGCTTAAAAATTTTTAATGCTCAAGGTTATTTACATCATTATTATGCTCTTCATAGTTTGCCCTCTCTGATGAGTGATCTACATATGTCTTAGAAATCTAAAAGCCAAGTTTTATTACAGGTTGAATACCTGCAATAAAACCTGGCTTTTCGGCTTATTTTGCAAAAACAGTCAGCTTGATTCTCACTAAGCGGACAAAGTAAAATTTAAGCTTTTGAAGAGGATTTCACCTTACAAAGCTTTTATCTTTTGCAATTTAGTCTTCCACATCTCCAAATCTTCTTTCAGTTTATCCATAGTGTTATAAACGTCTTTAACTAACGGGTTTTCTCGATCTGCATTGGAGAAGAATTGAAGATTATTTTCTAGCTGCTGGAGCTCAGCTTTTGTTTCATCGATTTTTTTCCTCAAAAAAGTTTGCTCTTTGTAGATACTGTTGGAATCTTCAGTATCTACAAGGTTTTGGAGTTTATTCTGATACTTCATCAATTCAGCATCTGTCTTACTCACATCTATTTTTTTGAAAATTTGATCCAAAGCTCTGTTGAATTTATTCTCTACATATCGTTTTTGATTGGGCACCATCCCGATATCATTCCATTTAGAAATATAGGATTTTACAAGCTTGATGTTTACCTCGTCATCATCGCTTAAGACTTCGTCTTTAAGTTTGGTAATAAGGTCTCTTTTTTCATTAAAGGCCTGTATTTCTTCATTGTTCTCATCGTTTTTATGTGTGTGGAATTTGTCGAAGTAATGGTTGCAAGCAGCTTTGAACTGTTTCCAAATCTTATCAGAGTCTTTTCTAGGCACATGACCTATGTCTTTCCAGTCGTTTTGGATTTTTTTCATAAGTGGAGTAGTCACTTTAAAGTCCTCACTATCCTTATGATTTTCTGCTATCTCTATAAGTTTCTTCTTCTTTTCAAGATTATCGTATTGGTCTTTCTTAAGGTCTTTATAGAAATCATTTTTCTTTTTATTGAATTCTCTGGTCATTTTTCTAAAAGCATCCCAAGTTTCATCTTGCTTAGATTTTGGAACGCTGCCGGCTTTAAAAAATAAATCTCTAAGTTGACCTATATTTTTGATTCGGTCCTGAGCGTTTTTATGCTGGGTCATTTCCTTTTCAGTCAGCTTTTCTATCTGTTGGATAATATCTTTTTTAATCAACAGGTGTTCCTCGCGTTTTTGGTCTAACTCTTCAAAATGAGCTTGACGCTTCTCATGGATTAGTTTGGTAGCTTCACTAAATTTATCCCAAATCTCATCTCTGTATTCTCTTGCTACTGGGCCTAACTCTTCTTTCCACATTTTGTGGAGCATTTGAAGTTCCCGAAAAGATCTGTTGACATCTTCTTCTTGTGATAATTCCTCGGCTCGATTTATAATTTTGAGTTTTTGATCTAGATTATACTTGAAATCCATATCTCTAAACTCACGGTCTAGATGTAAAAAATCATAAAATCTTTCTATGTGGTGGTGGTAATTATTCCATACAGTATTGTAGTCGTTCCTTGGAACTGAGCCTGCATTTTTCCATCGCTCTTGTAATTCTTTAAATTGTTTGAAACTGGAATTCATGCTTTCCCCAGAACCTATAATACTTTTAAGTTCCTCAATGATACCAAGTCTAGTTTTAAGATTGGTGTTGAGATTCTTTTTTAATTGAGAATAGTAATGATCCCTTTTCTCACGATAATCAAAATAAATAGTATTGAAGTTTTTCTTTACAGGTGAAGAATAATGGAAATCAATAATATTCCCACCCTCAGCTAAGAACTCTTCTTTTTTCTCCTCTATAATTTCGTTGAATTTCTTATCAAATTCAATTTTGATATTATTTATATGATCTTTTATAGACTGTACTTTCTCTTTTTTAACAAGATTTTCAATTTCCAAAACCAACTCATCAAGAGACATCGCATGATAATCTTTCATTTCGATATCATGTCGTCTAGAAATATCAGCATCCTCACTATCTTCAGCATTGGCATCTTCTATGTCCTGCTCTTCAACTTTAGATTCTTTATCCGAAGTTTCCTCTTCCTTAGGAGTAGACTTTTCTCCTTTACTATCTTCAGCATTGGCATCTTCTATGTCCTGCTCTTCAACTCTAGATTCCTTCTCCGAAGTTTCCTCTTCCTTAGGAGTAGACTTTTCTCCTTTACTATCTTCAGCATTGGCATCTTCTATGTCCTGCTCTTCAACTTTAGATTCCTTCTCCGAAGTTTCCTCTTCCTTAGGAGTGGACTTTTCTCCTTTACTATCTTCAGCATTGGCATCTTCTATGTCCTGCTCTTCAACTTTAGATTCCTTCTCCGAAGTTTCCTCTTCCTTAGGAGTAGACTTTTCTCCTTTACTATCTTCAGCACTGGCATCTTCTATGTCCTGCTCTTCAACTTTAGATTCCTTCTCCGAAGTTTCCTCTTCCTTAGGAGTAAACTTTTCTTCTTTTTCTAAAGAGACTTTAGTATCCTTAGAAATGCGTTCTTTAGATTCACCTAGGTTTTCTTTGTTTTTGTTTTTTGGATCTTCTTGTTCTGACATGTCTTTCAATGTTAAGGTTCGTAAATTCGTTGAAATATAACAACTAGTAGGTTACCTCACAAAAAAAAAGGAGTGAATTCAGTAATAAGACTTCATTCGTATATTAATTGTCTAATGTTAACTCTACTTTAACGGGCTTCAATTAAACCACTTTTAAATAAACTAGTCTTAGTATTGAATTTAAATCAAATACTAGTGTTTAAAAAAATAATAATCTTACTGGCATTTCTTCCTATTATTGGATTTGCGCAGGAGTTTGAATTGACAGGAAAAGTAATTGATGCTTCAATGGATTTTCCATTGGAATATGCATCAGTTTCAGCTAAAAGCATTGAAGATGGAAGTATTGTAAATGGTGGAGTAACCAACCGAGAAGGAATGTTCTCCATAAAGTTAGAAAAAGGAACTTATGACCTTGAGATTGAATATATTTCATTTGAGGTCAAATATATTTCAAACTTCACCATAGATAAAGATACAGATTTAGGAACCATAAAGCTTGGAGCTAAAGCTGGAGAACTGGATGAAGTCACCGTCGTAGCTGAAACCACACAAGTGGAAGTGAGACTTGATAAAAAGATCTACACCGTAGGAAAAGATCTAACCACAGCTGGAGGGACAGTAAGTGATGCTTTAGGAAATGTCCCTTCTGTAACGGTAGATATAGATGGAGCTATTAGTCTAAGAGGTAATAATAATGTAAGAATTTTGATTAATGGCAAACCCTCTTCTGTTGCTGGATTTGGGGATCAAGATGTTTTTCAACAACTTCCTGCAGAAGCTATTGAATCTGTCGAAGTAATTACAAGTCCTTCTGCACGATATGATGCTGAAGGTACTGCAGGTATCATAAATATTATTCTAAAAAGAGAAAAAACCCTTGGTTTTAATGGGTCTATACGAGGGACGCTTGGGGATCCGAAAAATTCAGGTGCATTTGTTGACTTAAATTTAAGAACTGAAAATTTCAATATTTTTACAAGCCTTGGATATACCGATAGGACTAGACCTGGTAATGCATTTTTTGATACTGGATTCTCGAATCCAGAACTAGATTTCAATAGAATTATTGAAGCTAGAGAGTATAATAGGAATGGTGAAAATTATAATGTTAATGCTGGTGCTTCTTATTTTATCGATGATATGTCGTCGGTTACAGCTAGTTTATTTGCTAGACTCGGTGATGATAGAGATGTGACGACCAATACTAACAGACGATTCGTAAATGGAATTGAAAATAGTACTACGGTTAGAATTGAAGAAGAATTAGAAGATGATGAGAGTTTCCAATACTCGATGAATTACGAAAAACGATTTGATAAAGAAAATCGTGATCATAAATTAACGGCCGATATTCAATATTCTAGTAGTAATGAGACAAAAACTGGAATCATCAATGAAAATCAAACCCTTCCGAGTGATTCTTTAGTAGCTTTCCAAGATAACCTAGAAACCGAAAAAAGGGATAGTTATCTCATACAGGCAGATTACGTAAAGCCTATGGGAGATGCCCAATTTGAAGCTGGATTTCGAGGAGATTATTCGGATCAAACTCAAGGTTTTTTGGTTCAAAGACAAAATCTTGAAACAGGTAACCTTGAAATAGATGAGTTTGTTTCAAGTGATTTTGATTTTCAGCAAAATATTACAGCCGTTTATTCACAGTATGGAAATAAATTCGAACAATTTTCTTTTCTTCTTGGGTTGAGGTACGAGCAAACTCAACTGAAGGGAACTACAACGCCTCTGGTTTCAGGAAATTCTGATAGAAATTTTGACTTCGATAAAAATTTTGGAGGATTTTTCCCAACAGTCAATTTGGTTTATGAATTAGGTGAAGATGAAAATGTTACTTTAGGTTATAATAGAAGAATCAACAGACCTAGAAGCTGGTACTTAAATCCATTTCCATCTCAGTCAAGTAGAATAAATGTATTTCAAGGTAACCCAGATTTAGACCCTTCTTTTGCTAATGCCTTTGATTTAGGCTATTTAAAGCGCTGGGAAAAGTTAACCTTAACCAGTTCCATCTACTACCAAAGAGAAACTGATGCTTTTGAACGCGTTGAGAGAGATACTGGTAGGCGTACCGAGGAGGATAATATTCAAATTAATGAAAATATACCTATTAACCTTTCTTCTGAAGAGCGTTATGGAGCTGAGCTTGGTATCTTGTACAATCCTACTAAGTGGTTAAGAACCAATTTGAGCTTCAATTATTTTAGATTTCAGAGTGAGGGATCTTTTGAGGGTATTGAATATGGAGCTACTAACGAAAGTTATTTTGGAAGATTTAGCTCTAATGTTATACTGCCTTGGAAAATACAATGGCAGACCAATGCTTTTTATAGAGGTCCTAGGGTAAATGCCCAAACTAAAACAGACCCTATAGCCTCAATTGATTTAGCCTTTAGTAAAGATTTTTTAAAAGATGATAATTTAACTATTTCTTTAAATGTTAGAGATTTATTTAATTCAAGAAAAAGAGATCAATTCACTATTGCAGAAAATTTCACATCGAACAGTTCTTTCCAGTGGAGGGTAAGACAAGTAACAGCTACAGTAGTCTATAGGTTTAATCAACAAAAGCGAGAACAAAACAGAAGGAGTAATGACGATAACGGAGATTTCGGTGGATCATAGCTTTAGGCACTAAATAAAAAAAGCGGAATCGAAAGATTCTGCTTTTTTTATTTTATGAATGGTGAAGCCTATTTGTCTTTGTTCTTTTTGCCTTCTTTAATTTCTTTCAAACGCTCGATTATCGAACCTCCAATCCAATAAGGAATAATAGCTGTTAGAAAAATTAATAACCAAAAGCCAATAGTTAGTATAAGTAAGAAAAGTAAAAAACCTAAATATTGATCAAATTCGAACATCAGAAAAAATTTTATTTTGACAAAGATAAATAAACTTAAAAATACAATCCTATAAAACACTAAATTAATTGTGTAGAAATAGAAAGTTATACCAACATAAATTTATAATGTCGCATAAATAAATTGAATTATACTGCGACGTAGCTCAGCATAAGTTTTTTTGATTGATTGAAATATAAAATAATTAGCATAGCCTTAGTTACGGTAATTATTTTTGATAAAAAGCAGGCGAAAAAAGCCTGTGCCGAATTCGTTTCGGTAAAAAGATTTATTGTGACATCACAGGTTTAATTTGGTATTAAACGTATCTAAGGCTATAATTTCTTAAATTTGAGAAATTAAAAAATCAATACAATGTCATATAGAATTGAGAAAGATACCATAGGAGAAGTGAAAGTTCCTGCGGACAAATTATGGGCTGCACAAACAGAACGCTCTAGGAATAATTTTAAGATAGGTCCCCCAGCCTCTATGCCTCTCGAAATTATAAACGGCTTTGCTTATCTAAAAAAAGCAGCAGCATATACCAATGCAGAGCTAGGGGTACTTGAAGTAGAAAAGAGGGATTGGATTGCTAAAGTTTGTGACGAAATTTTAGAGGGACAACACGATGATCAGTTTCCTTTGGTCATATGGCAAACGGGTTCTGGTACCCAAAGTAATATGAATGTGAATGAAGTGATTTCCAACAGAATTCATCAACTACAAGGCCATGAATTAGGCAAAGGTGATAAATTTGTATCCCCAAACGATGACGTTAATAAATCTCAATCGTCTAACGATACCTTCCCTACAGGAATGCATATTGCTGCCTACAAAAAAATTGTAGAAGTCACCATTCCTGGTGTTGAACAATTGAGAGATCAGCTTCAGAAAAAGGCAGATACTTTTAAAAGCATTGTGAAAATAGGAAGGACTCACTTTATGGATGCTACTCCCTTAACTTTAGGACAAGAATTTAGTGGCTATGTTTCCCAATTAAACCACGGTCTAAAGGCTTTAGAAAACACCCTGCCTCACCTACAGGAATTAGCTTTAGGAGGAACTGCAGTAGGGACTGGGCTTAATACACCAGAAGGCTACGCAGAAAAAGTAGCTCATTACATTGCAGAGTTTACAAAGCTTCCTTTTGTTACTGCAGAAAATAAATTTGAAGCTTTAGCGGCTCATGATGCTTTAGTAGAAACTCATGGGGCTTTAAAACAATTAGCGGTTTCTTTAAATAAAATAGGTAATGATATTAGAATGTTGTCTTCTGGACCTAGAAGTGGAATAGGAGAGATTACAATTCCTGCCAATGAGCCTGGCTCATCAATTATGCCTGGTAAAGTAAACCCGACTCAATGTGAAGCGCTCACCATGGTTTGTGCCCAAGTTATGGGAAATGATGTGGCTATTGGAGTAGGAGGGATGCAAGGTCAGTTTGAGCTTAATGTCTTTAAGCCCGTAATGGCATCCAATCTATTGCAGTCTGCTCAATTAATTGGGGATGCTTGTGTGTCTTTTGAAGAAAATTGCGCCGCTGGAATTGAGCCTAATCAAGAACGCATCAATGAATTATTGAGAAATTCTTTGATGTTGGTGACAGCCTTAAATACAAAGATAGGCTATTATAAAGCAGCAGAAATTGCCAATACAGCTCACAAAAATGGAACTACCTTAAAAGAAGAGGCAGTAAATTTAGGGTATACCACTGAAGAAGAATTCGATAAATGGGTAAGACCAGAAGACATGACAAATTCTTAAATGAATTTATGAACCCTACATAAAAGCTGCCTTATAAAAAAGGCAGCTTTTTTTATTTGGAATATCCCTCTATGATTGCATCTGAAGAGAAGCCTTCAATATTTCCATACCTATGTATACAAACGTTGACAGGTAGTGGCTTTAAAATACCTTCCAAACCCTCATAATAATGAAGATCTTTTTTAAGAGTTACGGTTTCATCGGGTTTGTTCGAAGGAGTATGGCTTTGTGGAATAATAAGTAAAAAACTCAGATCCTTATAGGTTTTTAACCAAGAGGCTAAAATAGAGTCCACCTTTATCATAAGTTCCGAAGTAAAGGGTGGATCTAAGCACCAGTGACCAGGATTTTCAGGACGATTTAAATTGAAAAAGCTTCCGCCACTCCCAAAAATCTCATCGGTATCTTCAAAAAGACTATAAAACTGAGCTTTTGGTTTACCTAATAATCTAGCATTAAATGGAGAGGCAAAGCCTTCGTTCTGGACGCCCCACTTATAAAATAAGTCGTAAACTTTCTGAGGAGGTCCTATATGTCGTGTTTCAGCATAAATGGACCCATATCGCAATGCAGATCTTAAAATCGCATTGGTAGCGGCAGCATCGTCAGTTTTAGAGTTTACAAAATGATAAGCTTTATCGATATACTGATTTCTTTTAAGTTCAAAATCATCTATACTTAAAGTGTCAGGAGAAGAACTAACTTCAGAAGGTGTTTGGATGTCCTTAAAATGCTCATCGATTACTGTAGTGATGATATCTAAGCAAGAACTGTACTCAGAATCATCAAGCGAAATATCCGCGTAACTAAACCCTGAAGACATATAATGCTGATCAATTTTTTGAAAAAGCTCTACTCCATGGGCTTGATGATCTCCCAAGGTGTTCATAAGTGTATTTTCGAGACCTGCTTTAACGTGTTGGAATTTAGCTTTTGAAGCTAAAAAGTCAGCTATTTCTTTAAGTATAAGCTGAGAAAGCTTCCAGTTTTGATAGTCGTGTTGAACATTTTTCTGAGCAGTATAGTGATTCATGTGTTTTAAATTTTAAAAACAATAAATTATAAAGATCCCCATATATACCTATTATTACACCCCCTAAAAAATTCCTTTAATATCTTCTGGAGGTCTTCCTATGATGGCTTTCTCTCCGTTTACGACTATAGGTCGCTCTATAAGTTTGGGAAAGTCATGGAGAGCATTAATAATTTCAGAATCGGAAAGATTTTTAGTCTTGAAGTTCTCTTTCCATATTTTTTCTTGTTTGCGAACCAGGTCTATGGGTTTGAGGCCTAGTTTTTTGATGATAATTTTTAAGTCCTCTTGAGAAGGGATATTATCTAAGTAGTTTACGATTTTGAAATCCTGTCCAGAATCTTCCAAAATAGACAGGCCTTCTCTAGATTTTTTACAACGTGGATTGTGGTATATACTTATCATAAACTATCAGTTTCTTTTTTTTGTCCACTACTCATTAAATAGGATTTTAAAAATGAATCGATATGGCCATTCATAATGTCATCAACATTACCACTCTCAAAACCAGTCCTAACATCTTTGACGAGCTTGTAGGGATGCATCACATAATTGCGAATTTGTGAGCCCCATTCTATACTTTTCTTTTCAGATTCTATTTCAGATCTGGCAGCTTGTTGTTTTTTCAGTTCAATTTCATATAGCTGAGATTTCAACATTTGCATCGCTTTTTGTCTATTCTCTAACTGTGATCTTGTTTCTGAATTATGTATGACTATACCGCTGGGATAGTGTGTTAATATAGCTTTGGTTTCCACCTTATTAACGTTTTGCCCACCAGCACCACCAGATCTAGCAAACTCCCATTTAATATCCGAGGGATTGATGTCAATTTCAATAGTGTCGTCTACAAGTGGATACACATACGCCGATGCGAAAGAGGTATGGCGTTTTGCATTACTATCGAAAGGAGAAATTCTAACCAATCTATGGACTCCGTTTTCCCCTTTCAACCAACCAAAGGCATATTCTCCTTCAATTTCTAGAGTGACAGTTTTTATTCCTGCTACATCCCCGCCTTGGTGGTTGAGTTCTCTTACTTTGAAGTTTCTTCGCTCTGCCCACATGATGTACATTCTCATAAGCATCTCTGCCCAGTCACAACTTTCTGTTCCACCAGCTCCAGCTGTGATCTGAAGGATTGCCGTTAAGGGGTCACTTTCTTCAGAAAGCATGTTTTTGAATTCTAAATCTTCAATTAACTCTAAAGCCTCGGCGTATTTTTCTTTAATCTCCTCTTCAGAAACATCTCCTTCTTCAAAAAATTCGAATAAAACATTTAAATCTTCCACCTTTTGTTTTGCAAAATCGAAGCTTTTCACCCACTGCTTTTCATCATTGATGGCTTGCATTAGTTTTTGAGCTTCTTGAGGCTTATCCCAAAAATTTGGAGCAAATGTCTTTTCTTCTTCGTTGGCAACCTTTATGCGTTTCGCATCTAAGTCAAAGATATTGGTTTAGAGAAGTGATACGCCCATTAATAGTCTTTATAGAGTCAGAATTGATCATGATTAAAATTTTGTCAAATTTAAAAATTATCTAAAGCGCCGCTATCCTAATTATGTTTATTTTCGGATAAAACATATAAGCATGAAAATCGATTTAAGAAGCGATACCGTTACTAGACCCACCCCTGAAATGCTCGACTATATGATGAAGGCTGAGGTTGGAGACGATGTTTATAAAGAAGATCCTTCTGTGAATAAACTGGAATCTTATTTGGCAGATCTATTTGGGATGGATGCAGCTCTGTATTTTCCAACAGGGTCCATGTCCAATCAGGCCGCTATAAAACTTCACACTCAACCTGGTGAGCAACTTATTTGTGATAAATGGGCTCATGTCTATAATTATGAAGGCGGAGGCGTCTCTTTCAATAGTGGAGTCTCCTGTAAACTCGTGGATGGAGATAAAGGCAAGATTACTGCTCAATTGGTGGAAGAAGCTATTAATCCACCAGATTTTTACCATAGCCCTTTAACCTCTTTGGTTTGTTTAGAAAACACAACCAATAAAGGCGGAGGTGCCTGTTATGATCTAGAGACTATTCGATCTATAAGAGCAGTGTGTGATAAAAATGGATTGGGTCTTCACTTGGATGGTGCCCGATTGTATAATGCCATTGTCGCCAATAATCATGATCCTAAAGATTTTGGCCATTTGTTCGACAGTATTTCGTTATGTCTTTCCAAAGGTCTTGGAGCGCCCATGGGAACTGTATTAATGGGGAATTCCGACCTTATGAAAAAGGCCATACGCATTCGGAAAGTTTTGGGGGGCGGTATGAGGCAAGTAGGATATATGGCAGCAGGGGCTTATTATGCGTTACACCATCACGTGGATAGGTTGAGTGTAGATCATCAAAGAGCTAAAGACATTGAAAAAGCTTTGTCTGAACATCTGTTAATAAAAGCGGTGGATCATGTGGAAACCAATATTGTCATTTTTTATCTTCAGCCTCATTTGGATGAAATCCAATTTATGAGAGATCTAGAGGAAAAAGGGATACGAATAAGCAATATGGGAAATGGCAAAATGAGGCTAGTTACCCATTTAGATTATACAGAAGATCAACATAGCTATTTCCTTGAAACCATTAAGGGTTTTAAAATAAAAGAAACTGTCTAAAACCCTAAAATTATGTCATTCTGAATTTATTTCAGAATCTTAATTAATTAAAATATAGACCTTGAAACAAGTTCAAGGTGACAATAAAAGTATTTTAGACAGTCTATTCGGTAATTATAAATAATACCAAATTATATTTATAATGCCGTATGAATAAATTGAATTATACTTCGACGTAGCTCAGCACAGGTTTTTTGATTGATTGAAATCAAAAATAACTAGCATAGCCTTAGCTACGGTAATTATTTTTGATGAAAAGCAGGCGAAAAAGAAACGATTTATTGCGTCATTATAGGTCTAATTTGGTATAAAGTACTAGTTGTTTTTATTGTAGTCTGCTAAGAATTTCTCTAGACCACTATCAGTTAATGGGTGTTTCAAAAGTCCTTCAATAGAAGATAATGGACCTGTCATGACATCCGCACCAATTTTTGCGCAATCTATGATGTGCATGGTATGTCTTATTGAGGCCGCAAGGATTTGAGTTTCGAACATGTAGTTGTCATAAATCAAACGTATTTCCTCAATCAAATTCAATCCATCTGTAGATATATCATCCAGGCGACCAATAAAAGGGGAAACGTAAGTAGCTCCAGCTTTTGCGGCTAGCAGGGCCTGACCTACAGAAAAGACTAAGGTACAATTGGTACGTATTCCTTTTTCAGAAAAGTACTTAATGGCTTTTATGCCTTCTTTTATCATAGGAATCTTTACAACGATTTGGTCATGAAGCTTTGCAAGTGCCTCGCCTTCTCTAACCATACCTTCAAAGTCTGTAGAGATAACTTCCGCACTCACATCACCATCCACAATTTCACAGATTTTGATATAGTGATTTTTGATATTTTCCTCCCCAGTAATACCTTCTTTCGCCATAAGCGAAGGATTGGTGGTGACGCCATCAAGAATACCTAAGTCTTGAGCTTCTTTAATCTGGTCGATATTTGCTGTGTCAATAAAAAATTTCATAAGAATACGTTTTAATTACAAATTTACAGTTTATAGTGCTTAAGTAAGAGGTTTTCAAAAACTTTATCAGGAAGAATATGTTTTAAAAACACTGAAATTTTCTGTGTGAAATCTCCCACTTTATAATGAATCTTTGGATTGGACTTTTGCATGATGCTGTATATGCTTTTAGCCATAAGGTTTGGATCTTTGCCTCCGTCCACATGTGCATCCATAAGTTTTAAGCTCCGTTCGTAAACCTCTTTATATGGAGAATCCTCTTTAATCGGAGCATGGTATCTGCCTGCAGCGATATTTGTAGCAAAGTCTCCAGGGGCAACATTAGTCATTTTTATACCGAAAGCTTTTAACTCCATTCGATAGGCTTCAGTGGTTAACTCTAAAGCCCCTTTGGATGCGGAATAGAATCCGCGAAATGGCAAGCCCATATGTCCAGCAATGGAGGTGATATTGATTATGAATCCTGCTTGTCTAGCCCTCATATAAGGTAAAACAGTATTGATAACTCTTACCGGTCCAAAATAATTGGTATCGAATATTTTTCTTTGCTCTTCTTCTGGAATTTCTTCTAGAGGTCCCGTAATACCAACTCCTGCATTATTAATGAGGAAGTCTATTTTTTTTTCTTTTGAAATTATAGTACCAATGGCAGTTTGAATACTTTCCAGATCGGTAATATCGAGTTTAAGAAAGTGAATCCCGTTTAATTCTGACTGCTTGGGATTTCTACTGGTACCGTATACTTTGTAATTGAGTTTGGCTAAATATTCGCCTATAGATTTTCCAATTCCTGAAGAAGCTCCAGTGATCAATACTACGTTTTGCATTAAAATTTAATTTAGGCAAATATCTAACTTATAGTATTAAAAAAAAAATCAAGGAGAGTTTTGGAAATAAAAAAAAGGCAAGCGACCTACATCACACTGCTACGACCATCTACCCTTGCTGCGTTCCCGCTCTGGGGGATTCGACAGGAGCTAGTTGTGTAGGACTTGCCAATTGCAAATATACAATCTTATTTAGTTGCAACAAGTCGTTTTCTAGTCAAATTCCCTATTTTTACTGCATAATTTAATTTAATTGTAATGCGTATTTTTAATTCATTGGTTATCATATTTTTAGCCATAGTTTTCATGTCTTGTGATGAGGATTTGTCGAAAGACTTTAAAATTACTTTTGAAAGCAACTCCAAATCCTTCACCAATTCTGATCTGCTTAACGGCAGTATTAAAGCCCTAAAAGATCATGAGGTGAGTTTGGTGGAGATTAAATTTCAAGATAAAATCATTTTAAATTCAACCAGTCTTGAAGCTTTTACAGTAGATCTTTCAGGATTTAAACTAGGTAACCATGATTTAAAAGTTAATTTAAAAGTGAATGGAGAGAAGGTTGAAATTTCAAAATCTATAAAAATTTTGAATAGTATTTCACCTCAACTTTACACTTATGAAATCGTAAATACCTATCCTCATGATATCTTGGCATACACCCAGGGTTTAGAGTTTCATGAAGATACTTTATATGAAAGTACAGGACAACGTGGAGAATCGTCACTGAGAAAAGTGGATTATGAAACTGGTGAGGTTCTGAATAAAGTGGAGCTAGACCAGTTTTACTTTGGTGAGGGTTTGACTATTTTAAACAATAAAATTTACCAACTTACTTGGCAATCTCAGGAAGGTCTTGTATACGATCTACAAACAATGGAGTTGCTTAATAAATTTGCTTACACAGATAGTAAAGAAGGTTGGGGGATATGTAATAATGAGAAAAAACTATTTAAAAGTGACGGGACCGACAAAATTTGGATGTTAAATTCTGAAACTCTTGAAGAGGAAGGATATATTCAACCTACTACTAACAAAACGATTCTCAATCAACTTAATGAATTGGAATGGGTTGAAGGTAAAATCTATGCCAATACTTACCAGAAAGATGGTGTAGTGATTATAAATCCAGATCATGGTGGAGTAGAAGGTGTCATTGATTTTAGAGGACTTCGCGATAAAGTTAAGCAGCATTCTAGGCTCGATGTTTTAAACGGTATCGCTTATCATAAGGCTTCCAAGCGACTTTTCGTAACAGGGAAAAATTGGGATAAGCTTTTTGAAGTTAAAATTATAAAGAAATAAAATATCACGCACAGCGTTATTTACCTTATATCGTTTTTATGAAACAAATTTGCTTTATTATAGTAGCGCTTGGTCTACTTTCAATGACTTCATGTCGAGATGATTTTGAAACAGAGTCCAGTTTTGGTAGCTTAGAATTTTCTAAAGATACTGTATATCTCGACACTGTCTTTACTGATATAGGCTCCAGTACTTATAGTTTTAAAGTGTATAACAGAAGTAGACAGGATATTAATATCCCTAACATTAAACTCAACCAAGGAGAAAGTTCAAAATTCAGACTCAATGTAGATGGTGTTGCAGGAAAGTCGATTTCCAACATCAATGTTTTGGCAAAAGATAGCATTTTTGTATTTGTTGAAGTAACAGCGGATATTCAAGATTTATCTCAAAATGAAGTGTCATTTTTATATTCAGATCAAATCAATTTCGACTCTGGAGTCAATTTGCAGCAAGTCGAGCTTGTTACTCTTGTTCAAGATGCCATTTTTTTATTTCCTGAACGCTTCGAAGATGGATCTTCAGAAACCTTAACCCTAGGCATAAATGAAGAAGGAGAAACTATTCAAATTGATGGATTTATTTTGGATGCTGAACATCTTACCTTTACCAACGAAAAACCATACGTTATCTATGGTTTTGCAGGAGTCCCTTCTGGAGAAACGCTTGCGATAGAACCAGGTGCCAGAATTCATTTTCACACTAACAGCGGAATTATTGCAGCAAATAATGCTTCTGTACAGGCTGTTGGAGGCTTAAGTTCTGATCCTGAATTACTAGAAAATGAAATTATTTTTGAAGGAGACCGCTTAGAACCAGGATTTTCGAATATTCCAGGACAATGGGCATCAATTTGGTTAACAGAAGGGAGTACAAACCATAACTTTGAACATGTGACTATTAAAAATTCTACAGTTGGAATTTTAATGGATTCCAATGATGGCTCAGCACAACCTACACTCACCATTAAGAACACTCAAATTTATAATTCAGCAAACGTCGGCTTGTTAGCTAGAACCGGATTTATAGATGCAGAAAATTTGGTGATCAACAATAGCGGCCAAGCGTCTTTAAACTTGTCTCTTGGAGGACGTTATAATTTTCGCCACAGTACGTTTGCTAATTATTGGCAAAATAGCTTTCGCCAATTTCCCTCAGTCTTAATAGAAAATAATCTTCAGTCTGGGGAAACCTTATTTATTTCAGATTTAATAGAAGCTAATTTTAGCAACTGTATTATTTATGGGAATGAGTCTATTGAACTTCTGTTTAATAGAGTAGAAGACGCCGCATTTAATTATAATTTTAAAAATTGCTTAATTCGATTCAATGATTTTAATAACCAATTTTCTGAAAATGAATTATACGATTTTGACAATACCTCTCTATTTGAAAATGTGCTTTTGAATGAATCTCCACAATTTCTAGATGCTCAAAATAGCCAATTAATCATCGGAGAGGAATCTGCAGCCAATAACCAGGGAGAGCAAAATACTGCCAACCAAGTTCCGTTTGATATTCTGGGCGTGAATAGAGCCCAAAATCCTGATTTGGGCGCGTATCAGAGTATTCAATTTGAAGAGCAATAAACAAGAAAAGCCACGTTATTAACGTGGCTTTTCTATAAGTTCGATTCTGTATTAATATACTTAAAAACTCTTTACTGCCTTAGCAAACAATGGTCTTTGGCTCATCATGGCGTGAACTTGTTCTTTTATTGACTCTAAATGTGACGTATTCTCATGATTAACGATAACATCATCGATGAGATCTACAATTTTAGACATCTCATTTTCCATCACACCTCTAGTGGTTATGGCAGGCGTGCCAATTCTTATTCCTGAAGTAACAAATGGAGATTTATCGTCAAATGGTACCATGTTTTTGTTGACTGTTATACCAGCAGCACCAAGAGCTTCTTCAGCTTGTTTGCCTGAAATGTTTTTATTTCGGAGGTCGATAAGCATCATGTGATTATCGGTTCCGCCTGAGATGATTTTATAATCTTTGTCCGTAAATGCTTTTGCCATTGCTGAGGCATTTTTGATAACTTGTTTTTGGTAAGTCACAAAATCTTCTGAAAGTGCTTCACCAAAAGCTATTGCTTTAGCTGCGATAATATGTACTAATGGACCACCTTGATTTCCAGGAAAAACTGAGCTATCTAGTAAACTAGACATTTTCCTTAAGTTTCCATTTTTAAGTTTGAGACCAAATGGGTTTTCAAAATCTTTGCCCATTAAGATAATACCACCTCTAGGACCACGGATAGTTTTGTGAGTAGTTGAGGTGATAATATGACAATGTTGTAGCGGACTTTGTAATAGTCCAGCAGCTATTAAACCAGCTGGGTGAGCCATATCGGCTAGCAAAATAGCATCAACCTCGTCTGCTATTTCCCTAAATATTTTATAATCGATTTCTCTAGAATAAGCAGATGCACCTGCTATAATCATTTTTGGCTTTTCTTTATGAGCCATTTCCCTAACCATCTCATAGTCGATAAGGCCAGTCTCTTTATCTACACCGTAAAACACAGGACTATATAGCTTTCCAGAAAAATTAACAGGAGAGCCATGGGTAAGGTGACCACCATGAGAAAGATCGAAACCAAGGATAGTATCTCCTGGATTTAAACAGATGGAAAAAACAGCAGTATTTGCTTGAGACCCAGAGTGTGGCTGAACATTGGCATACTCGGCACCAAATAACTTTTTAACACGCTCTCTAGCCAGATTTTCAACTTTATCTACGACTTCACATCCACCATAATACCGTTTGCCTGGATAACCCTCAGCATATTTGTTGGTGAGTACAGAACCAGCGGCATCTAACACATCTTGACTTGCAAAATTTTCACTTGCAATCAATTCTAAACCATTAGTTTGTCTGTTCTTTTCTTCAAGAATCAAGTCTGAAATCGCTTTATCTTTCATCTTTACATTTTAAAGTTAAATATGCTCCAAATTTAATTATTTGGAACGGTTAATTCGCATAAAATAATATATTTGAAGGAAGATTTAAGATTAATTTCAACATACTAAAATCATACTATGTCTTTAAAAGCTAATGATCCTTCTCGAAAAACTTGGTTGGATATCCCCGATAATACAGATTTCCCTATTCAGAATATTCCTTTTGGTGTTTTTCTTACCAGAGATGATATTATTACTATAGGAACCCGCATTGGTGATTTTGCTATAGATCTAGGTGCTTTGCATCAACTTGGCTATTTTAAAGATATCCCGTTGACAGATGATATTTTTTTGCAGGATACCTTAAATGATTTTATTGCAGATGGCAGAAAAACCTGGAGATCTGTCAGAAATCGAGTTGCAGAATTATTTGACGTTAATAATGATGAATTAAAATCCAACGAAAAAGACAAAGAAACTGTCTTATTTACTTTGGATGAGATTGAAATGCAAATGCCTGTCCAAGTTGGAGATTATACAGACTTTTATTCCAGTAAAGAACATGCTACCAATGTAGGTAAGATGTTTAGAGATCCAGAAAATGCTTTATTGCCAAACTGGCTGCATGCCCCAATTGGCTATCATGGTAGGAGTTCGTCTATAGTACCAAGTGGAATACCTATCCACAGACCACAGGGCCAAAAATTACCTAAAGGATCTGATGAGCCTATTTTTGGACCTACCAGACAGTTAGACTTCGAATTAGAAATGGCATTCATTACTACCGATAGCAATCTATTGGGTGAACCAATACCGGTAGAAGATGCTGAAAGCTATATTTTTGGTATGGTACTTTTCAACGATTGGAGTGCTAGAGATCTACAAAAGTGGGAATATGTGCCACTTGGACCGTTTCTTGGCAAAAACTTTGGATGCTCAGTTTCACCATGGATTGTTACTTTAGATGCTTTAGAGCCTTTTAGAGTAGAGGGACCTAAGCCTATCAAGAAACTATTACCGTATTTACAAACCACCGATAAAAAAAGTTTCGACATCAATCTCTCAGTATCAATTAAGCCAGAAAATGCTGATGAAATGGTTATCACAAAATCTAATTTCAAATATATGTATTGGAATATGAGCCAGCAACTGGCTCACCATACTGTTAATGGATGTCCAGTAAATAGTGGTGATATGATGGCAAGTGGAACAATTTCTGGATCTACACCAGATTCTTATGGCTCTATGCTGGAGTTATCCTGGGGAGGCTCTAAAACAGTTAAATTAAATGGTGGTGAAGAACGCCGATATATTGAAGATAACGATACGGTAACCCTACGTGGATATTGCCAGAATCACGAAGTTAGAATTGGTTTTGGTGAAGTCTCGACTAAAATTTTACCAGTTTTCAAATCCTAGTTTTAAGTATCTAGAAACCTGGACTGTTCTTCTTTTGAAGGCATAGGACAGGTTTCTGTTTTTCCAAACCATTGGTACCGATTCTTAGCTATATAATCGTAAACTAAATTTCTAAAGCTCTCTGGAATAAATAAAAACAGACTCAAGGCAGGATATAGCCCATTTAGATCCTTACAAATTTCTAGGGCAGCCGTTGACTTGATATAATAAGCATGTCCTGGCTCTATTAATATAATGGAGTCTACCTTAGAGGAGTCAATGCCTCTTTCTATTGTCATTTTTTTGCCGAGATCACTTTGAAGAGAGGCAAACCTATACAGGTCTTTTTTATCTCTCTTCACTATAAAGCGTACTGAAGCATTGCAGAAATTGCAAACACCATCAAAAAGCACAATTTTTTTATCTACTGGTAAGTTCATTTTGCTCGTTTTACAAGTTCAAGTTGATCATCGGAGACACTGGTCGTAAACATTCCATAATTGATCACTACTTTTCCTTTTTCAAATTTATCGATAGTACCAACCGCACGTCCATTTTGTAGCCTGACAGAATCCCCTTTCTTAAAGATAGGTTTGGTAAGAGTTTTTGAAGCTTCCTCTTTAGTTTTTTCTTTTTTCTTCTTTTGCCTTATTTTTTCAACTTTTTCTTGAGCTTCTTCCATGACCAAATGCTTTTTTTGCTTTTGGATTTTTTCGTCCTTCTGGGTCTGTTTGATTCTCTTGGAATTTTCCTTTTCTACGACTTTTAAAATATTGGAATAAAGCAGTTTCTTATCTTTATTATTGAAGTACTGTAGTCCAATCTTATCTATCTTCTCTCCAATACCAATCATACGTTGATTGCTATCGTAAAGCTCTTGATAACTTTCTAGCTTTTGTTGGATTTTAGAATTAGTTTCATCGAGTTTTTCCTGCTCTTTCTGAGTTTCGCTGGTTTTAGATTTTAATTCTGAATTTGTTTTAGCCAGTTTGGAACGTTCCATTTGTAGCTTAGCAATACTTTTATCAAACCTTATTTTACCTCGTTCGACTTTCTTTTTAGCCCGATTGATTAAACTGAAGGGAATTCCATTTTTTTGAGCAACTTCGAAAGTGAAAGAACTCCCAGCTTCTCCTAGTTTCAGCTCAAATAAAGGTTCCATGGTATAACTGTCAAAAGCCATGTTAGCATTAACTATTTCAGGATTCTCATCGGCCATCATCTTAAGGTTGGCATAATGTGTTGTAATTATACCGTAGGCTTTTTTCTCATGAAAGACCTCCAGAAAGGTTTCAGCTATTGCACCACCAAGTTCAGGATCGGATCCAGTACCAAATTCATCAATTAAAAACAAGGTCTTATCGTCACAGACTTTTAAAAAATTCCTCATGTTTTTAAGCCTATAGCTGTATGTACTTAAATGGTTTTCAATACTTTGGTTATCACCAATATCAGTAAGAATTTTATCAAAAAAGCAAATCCTAGAGTATTCGTGAACTGGAATTAGCATACCAGATTGAAGCATGATCTGGACTAAGCCAATTGTTTTGAGTGTTATACTCTTTCCTCCTGCATTGGGGCCAGAAATCACGATAATTTGTTGAGAATCGTTTAAAGTGATATCTTGTGCGTACGTTTTCTCTCCAGTTTTGTTATGATTGATCAATAATAAAGGATGATAAGCATCTTTTAAAAAGATTTCTTTATCTGTGGTTATATTCGGAAGTAATCCTTCATACAACTCAGCATATTTTACTTTGGCAGAAACAAGGTCGATACCACTTAGATAATTTTGATACTGTTTCAGTAACTCTATATAAGGTCTTAAGAAGTTTGTTAAGGCTTTTAAAATCTTATTGACTTCTTCTTTTTCTTCATATTCAGCTTCATCTAGTTCTCTTTCAGAATTTTGTGTTTCTTCAGGTTGGATGTAAACTATATTTCCAGATTTTGAGCTCCCTAGCATAGCTCCTTTTACTTTGCGTTTGTGCATGGCTGTTACTGCAAGTACACGTACGTTATCTACTATGGTTTCCTTTATATCATCCAAGTATCCATAGCTAATATATTTAGACAAGGCTTTAGAAAAGCTTGAGTTTATTTTACCCTTTGCAATGTTTATGGTCTTTCTAATTCTAAAGAGTTCTGGAGTGGCATCATTTTTAATATCTCCAAATTTGTCAATAATACGTCTTATCTCATCTACAATATCAGTTGTATATTCTATAGGTTGAGTAGATCTGAAAAGATTAGGGTATAGTTCTTTATACTTCTGAAAGTATTTTAAGTGAATATTTGTGGTTTCAGATAAGTTTAAAATTTTTCTAAAGCCGTTGAGCTCCATTACCGTCCCTTCAATATTTAAAAACTTTAAGGCTTCATCAACACTTTCAAATCCATGGTTGGGAATAGGTTTTTCCTGAAGTGCTGAAGATTTGTATTCTTCTGTCTGGTGCAGATGAAAATAAATGGTTTTATAAGAGGTATAGGGTTTTAAGTCGAGAGCTTTTTGCTGTCCCTTTTCTGTGATACAATAGGTGCTCAACTGTCCACAAATTGTTGGAAATTCTAAATCTATTAAGGATTTTTCGCTAATGTTTATCATACTAAAATTCTACATTTGTAGTCTCGCAAAAATACGCATAATATATGGAGGTAAAGATTGAAGCAAATTGGAAAAAAATCTTAAAAGATGAGTTTAATAAAGCTTATTTCAAGTCTCTTATCATCTTTATAAAGACTGAATATAAAAACTATGCCTGTTATCCTAAAGGAACAGATATTTTCAATGCCTTCGAGTTTTGCCCATTCGATAAGACCAAAGTGGTCATTTTGGGACAGGATCCTTATCATGGTCCACAGCAGGCCCATGGGTTATCGTTTTCTGTTCCAAAAGGAATTTCGACTCCCCCTTCCCTTATCAATATCTATAAGGAATTGAAGGATGATCTAAATATACCAATTGCAGAGCATGGTAATTTAGAATCGTGGGCTAAGCAGGGAGTCTTGTTACTCAATGCTACCTTAACTGTTAGAGCGCATGAGGCCGGGAGTCATCAAAATAAAGGCTGGGAGATTTTCACAGACGAAGTGATCAAAAAATTGTCTTCAGAAAAGGAAGGGATTGTCTTCCTACTTTGGGGTGGCTATGCAAAGAAGAAATCGAAACTAATCAATTCGGCAAAGCATCATATTTTAACTTCTGGTCACCCTTCACCACTAAGCGCAAATAGAGGGTATTGGTTCAACAATAAACATTTCAGTGAAACGAATAAGATTTTAGTTAAACAAAATATGTCTCCGGTAAAGTGGTAATATTTTATTTATCAGCGAGTACAGGGTTTGAGCTGGCTTTTTCTTCAGACCAAATTTTTGGAGTATTGATTTTTATTTTCTTTTTCGAAACTTTCTTCTTCGAATTTTTAGAAACAAAATCAGGGCAATCGCAGCTAAATGTGAGTAGTGCGAAATTGATCAGTAATAGAGAGATAAGAATAATCAAATAAATCATAAATACGTTTTGGTTTTAGGATAAAACTTCGTCTTTATTTGTAGATGCTAAATAATAGGATTGGTTGCGTGGATTAATAAATAATTTCAGAATAAGTTTTTCCCTTTGATATCAGCCTCAAATCAATTAATTTTTTTTGTGTGACTAAAAAATCATCTTCAGAAATTTGTTGTTGGCTCCATTCCGTTATGGAAAGCCATTCTTTAACATCTTCAATTTTAAGTTGATAGCGTTTTGAAACTAAGTCTTCAATGTTTTTAATTGTTTTAAAAGTTTTGCTTTTCTGGTTAAGCGGTTCTAAAATATCAGGGACGACTTCAGAATTATTTTTTATAAACGTTTCAGTGGTTACAATTACAAAACACGGCCAAGGTGATGGAACATCACCTATTCTTCTAAAGATTCCCTTATCTACCAAAGGTTTGGTCGTAAAGTGTTCCCATAAAAAATAATCTGATGTCCCTTCAGTGAGGGATTCTACAGCACCATTCAAATTTTTAATGATTTTAAAATCTAAATGTTCTGTATCCCAGTTATTATTATTGCTGTTCACATAAGACATAAGATGCGAACCAGATCCGTAACGACTTATAGCAGCGGTCTTACCTCTTAAGTCTCTCATATCATGATACTTGGAATTGGCATCAACATGCATACCCCACATAAGGGGGGTCTTTATATAACTTTGTAAAATCTTGAATGGGTTGCCTTCGCAGATTTCTTTAATAGAACCTTCCGTAAGCATAACGGCAATATCAACATCACCATTTTTAAGAGCTTCACTCATTTCTCCTGTTCCACCATGAAAATCTGTCCAAGTGAGGTCTATATCATGAGATTCGAATTCTTTATTTTCGATGCATAAATGCCACGGTAGATTAAAATGTTCTGGGACACCACCCACTCTAATGTTTTTCATCTTATTATTCATCATTTTATAGCTTATATAATTTGTCTAATGTGAAACGAATAAGAGAATCTACAGAAGCTTTGGGGTCTTTACTAAATTCGCCTGTTGCTCTATTGGCAATGATGGCGTTCATGGATAAAGCTCTATGGCCAAGGAGTTTAGCTAAACTGTAAGTTGCACTAGTTTCCATCTCCAGGTTAGTTATACTATGATTTTCATATCTAAAGGATACGAGTTGGTCTATAAAATCTGGATCTTCTAGCTGAAGACGCAATGTTCTTCCTTGCGGTCCATAAAAGCCTAAATTAGTTCCTGTATACCCAGGGACAATATTTGACTCTTTAAGAAAATGGTCGATGAGAGTCTGATCTGCATCAACGATATAAGGTTGAGGTTTTTTTGGTGAAACCTTAAGATGATCACATAAAGCTTTAGTTGCCTCTTCATTTGTCACCTTGTTTTTATAATAATGCAATAAGCCATCAAATCCAACACCAGCTTCACTCATCACAAATTTATCTAAGTCTACGAAAGGTTGGATCCCCCCAGAAGTACCTATCCTTAAAATAGTTAGCTTTTGATGATTTTTTTTTACCTCTCTAGTTTTTAAATCGATATTAACTAAGGCATCCAGTTCATTAAGAACAATATCTATATTATCAATACCAATTCCTGTAGAGATTACAGTTATTTTTTTGCCTTTATAAAATCCAGTTTGAGTTTTGAACTCTCTCTTTTGAGTTTCAAAAATAACCTCATCAAAATAGGAGGTTACTTTTGCAACGCGTTCTTGATCTCCCACGGTGATAATGGTATGGGCAATATCCTCTGGTTTTAAATTGAGGTGATAGATGCTACCGTCTGGATTTAAGATTAATTCTGATGATGCTATAGGCATAATAATTGTTTTGACGGATTGGGATGAACTACCAATCCAGATGTTTTTATTTAAAATATTGAATTTGTCTAGGGAAACAAAAGATTCTTAATGTCGAATTTAGATTTGTTTTTCTATGCTCAATTCACTTGATAAGGTTTCGATTTAAACCACAAGATTCCTAGGTTGAGACTAGCCTCCAACGCGCTTAACATTGAAACCGATATCTTTTAGGATTTGCATGATTTGATCTCGGTAATCTCCCTGAATGATGATAACCTCCTCTTTATGACTGCCTCCAACACCAATCTCTTTTTTAAGGACTTTGGTGAGGTTTTGGAAATCTTTCTTTGCTCCAGAATAGCCTTTTATTAATGTGTTTGCTTTTCCTTTTCTTTTAGAATATTCGCAAATAAGAGGATTGTCTTGCATCCAAATGTTCAACTCTTCACTTTTGGACGGAGGTTCACTGTTCTCCTCAGGTTCGTGATCTGGAAATAAATCCTTTAATTGATCTTTAAGATCCATAATTTATTTTTTAATAAGGCCAATTTCTATTAAGCGTTGTGTTAGAAATTCGCCTGCTGTAATATCTTCATACTGCTTTGGGTTGTCTTCAGAAATACATTCTTCTAGGCAGTCTAGAGGCATTTCACTTCTAGGGTGTAAGAAAAATGGAATTGAATATCTTGGTTTATCCCACTCTTTTTTAGGAGGATTAGTCACTCTATGGATTGTAGATTTTAGTTTATTATTGGTGTGTCTTTCCAGCATATCACCTACGTTTATAACTAACTCATCTTGTTTAGGAATCGCATCAATCCATTCTCCATCTTTTCTTTTTACTTGCAAGCCACCAGCAGAAGCACCCATAAGCAAAGTAATGAGATTTATATCTCCATGAGCACCTGCTCTTACTGCCCCTTTTGGTTCTGTTTTAATAGGTGGATAGTGGATAGGACGAAGTATGGAGTTCCCATTACTCGCCCAGTGATCAAAATAAAATTCATCTAACCCAATGTATAAGGCTAAAGCTCTTAGAACATAAATTCCAGTCTTTTCCAACATTTTGTAAGCTTGCATACCTACCTCATTAAACTGAGGCAATTCTTCAATTTTTATGTTGTCTGGGTAGTCTTCAGTTAGATTTGCATCCTGAGCTGGTTCTTGCCCGAAGTGCCAAAACTCCTTAAGATCCCCTTCTTTTTTTCCTTTTGCATGTTCTTTCCCAAAGGAAACATAACCGCGTTGTCCTCCCAAATCTTCACGCTCATAACTTTTCTTAGTCTCTTCAGAAAGTTCAAAAAAGGCTTTTACTTGAGAGTAAAGTTCTTCTGCCAATTTTTCATCTAAAAAATGATGATTTAAAGCCACAAAACCTATTTTTTCGTACGCTGAGCCAATCTCATTGACGAATTTTTGTTTTCTTTTAGGGTCATCAGATAAAAAATCTGATAGATTTACACTGGGTATATTGGTCATAGACATATGTGGAAATTTTTGAAATACAAATTTAATGAATTTTATTCAACAAGAATTTTCAGATTCCTATTAATTATGAATTATCATTATGATAAATTTGAAGAATTACAAAACACTATATATGGATTTCAAACATCGGTCTCTTACCAGAGAAAATCATATTGATCTTTATCGCAGTCTGCTAAAGCCTCGACTTATAGAGGAAAAAATGTTAATACTCTTAAGGCAAGGAAAAATATCGAAATGGTTTTCTGGAATTGGTCAAGAAGCTATTGCTATAGGCGTGACTAAGGCTTTAAATAAAGAAGAATATATTCTACCCATGCATAGGAATTTAGGGGTGTTTACCGAGAGAGGGATTCCTTTATATCGTTTATTTTCTCAATGGCAGGGAAAGTCAAATGGCTTTACAAAAGGCCGAGATCGAAGTTTTCATTTTGGTACTCAAGAGTACAAAATTATCGGTATGATTTCTCACTTAGGTCCACAACTTGGCGTAGCAGACGGTATTGCCTTAGCGCATAAGTTAAAGAATGAAAAAGCTGTAACTGCAGTGTTTACCGGAGAAGGAGGAACTAGTGAAGGCGATTTTCATGAAGCTCTAAATATAGCTTCTGTTTGGCAATTGCCTGTTTTGTTTTGCGTAGAGAATAACGGCTACGGCCTCTCTACTCCTGTATCTGAGCAGTTTAAGTGTGAGCATATTGCAGATAAGGGTAAGGGCTACGGTATGGAATCTCATATTATAGAAGGCAATAATATTGTAGAAGTCTTCACTAAAATGAAAGAAATTGCTGAAGAAGTTAGAGAGAATCCTAGACCTGTTTTGATTGAGTTTAAAACCTTTAGAAGGAGAGGGCACGAAGAAGCAAGTGGTACTAAATACGTTCCAGAGGAATTGATGGACTATTGGGAAAAACAAGATCCAGTTGAGAATTATGAACTTTTCTTGCTTGAATCTGAATTTATTACCAGAGATGAGGTTACGAAATTTAAATCTGACATAAAATCAGAAATCGATGAACATCTGAAGAGAACTAATAAAGAGCCCAGCATTGAGCCAGATGAAAAGCTAGAATTAGAGGATGTTTACCAGCAGTTCACTCTTGATGAATATCAAAAACCTTCTCGTAAAATCGAAATGCGATTTATAGATGCTATCTCGAAAGGCCTCGAGCAGAGTATGGAGAAATACAAGACGATGGTCATCATGGGCCAAGATATTGCTGAATATGGAGGGGTTTTTAAAATTACTGATGGCTTTGTCGAAAAGTTTGGAAAGGACAGAGTAAGAAACACCCCAATATGCGAGTCTGCTATTGTCTCGGCGGCTATGGGACTATCCATACAAGATATAAAATCTATAGTTGAAATGCAGTTTAGTGATTTTGTAACTTCTGGTTTCAATCCAATTGCGAACTACTTGGCAAAAGTTCACTACAGATGGGGTCAAAAAGCAGATGTTGTTATTCGTATGCCTTGTGGGGCGGGAGTAGGAGCGGGGCCATTTCATAGTCAAACCAACGAAGCTTGGTTTACTAAAATTCCTGGTCTTAAAGTGGTTTATCCGTCTTCGCCACAAGATGCAAAAGGTCTTTTGGCTGCAGCTATAGAAGACCCTAACCCAGTCCTCTTTTTTGAGCATAAAGCTTTATACAGAAGTATAAGAGAAGATGTATATGAAGATTATTTCTCTATTGAAATTGGGAAAGCTAAACTCTTAAAAGAAGGCAACGATATTACGATAATTACTTTTGGCGCTGCAGTTCATTGGGCTTTAGAAGTTTTAGAACGTTGTCCAGAGATTTCTGCTGAGGTTTTGGATCTAAGAAGTTTATCACCCTTAGATGAAGCCGCTATTTTTACTTCAGTAAAGAAAACAGGGAAAGTAATCATACTCCAAGAAGACTCTTTGTTTGGAGGAATTGCTTCCGATATCTCCGCACTTATTTCAGAACATTGCTTTGAATATCTGGACGCACCAATAAAAAGAGTCGCGAGTTTATCCACACCTATACCTTTTGCCAAAAAATTAGAGGATCAATATTTGGCAAAACTGAAATTTGAAAACGAACTCAAAATATTAAATAACTATTAAAATAATATTAACGTTATTTTTTTTTATTAAATTGTTTTAAACAAAAACTTTAAATTATGATACGATGGATTATAACCTTTCTAGTTATTGCAGTAATAGCTGCTGTACTGGGGTTTGGCGGAATTGCAGAAGGCGCCGCTGAAATTGCTAAAATCATTTTTTATATTTTTATAGTCTTATTTGTTATTTCCATTATTGGAAAATTATTTAGGAAGTAATCCATATCTAGATTAAATCCATAAGTTTGTTTAACTGAAATAGCTTATGTTTTCTTTGCATTTTTGAATTAATTAAATAACTTATGAAATACATTACGATTATTGCTTTGTCGCTATTACTAACCTCATGTGGCTCTGCTTATTTAGCAAACAAAGTTGAAAGACAATTGAAAGGAGATTGGGTTTTAGAAGAAGTTAGCTTCCCCAATTCATCTGGATTTTTTGATACCACTATTTTCGATTTAGCTGAAGTCACTTGTTTTGAAAATTCACAATGGAGTTTCGTTTCAAATAACGCAACAGGTGATTTTATTTTGGACGGCAATGCATGTGATAAACAAGAACAGAATTTCGTTTGGTATATTGATAAACAAACTGTTGAGAGTTCTACTCCAGAAATGTTATTTAAAATCACAACAAACCAAAAGGCCAAAGCGGTGGATAAAGGGAGTAGAGTAAGCATTAAATCTTTGTTAGAAGATCAAATGGTATGGCAACAAAAAGTTACTTTAGAAAATAAAGAAGTCATTATTGAGATGACATTTTCAAAACAATAAATTATGAAAGTGAAAAAAAATAAAATACTAGGACTATTATTAGCCATTGCTTTTTTATTTAGCTCTTGTGAAGCAGTTAAAAATACAAATAAGACTCAAAGAGGTGGAGCTGTTGGAGCTGCTGGTGGAGCTGTAATTGGTGGAGTTATTGGTAATAATACAGGAGACGGTGATAATTCTGTTCTTGGTGCTATTATAGGTGGAGTTGTTGGTGGTGCTGCTGGTGCTTACATCGGTAATAGAATGGATAAGCAAGCTAAAGAAATTGAACAAGAAATACCTGGAGCAGAAGTCACTAGAGTTGGAGAAGGTATTAACGTGACTTTCGACGAAAACTCAGGGGTCTATTTTGCTACTGACAAATCTAATATCGCTGGGGAATCTGAAATTTCTCTTTTGAAATTGATTGGTATTTTTCAAAAGTATCCTAAAACAAATATTATTGTAGAAGGCCACACAGATTCTACAGGGAGTGATTCTTACAATATGGATTTATCTAAAAGAAGAGCTCAATCAGTAACCGACTACTTAAGTAGCAATGGGATATTTACTTCAAGGATCAATACCAATTGGTACGGAGAAGAGCAGCCTAAGTTTGACAATACTACTCCAGAAGGACGATCTAAAAATAGAAGGGTAGAGCTTGCCATTGTAGCGAATGAAGAATTAAAAGATGAAGCAAAACAAAAAGCTCAATAAGCTTCAAGAAGTCACAAGAAAATCCTAAATCAATTTTAGGATTTTTTTTATGCCTAAATTTCAAGAATGAACATATACGATGTCATTATAGTTGGTGGTGGTCTTGCGGGGCTCACCTCTGCTATAGATTTATCTAAGAATGGTTTGCGAGTTTTGCTCGTAGAAAAAGAAAACTATCCAAAACATAAAGTTTGCGGAGAATATGTTTCCAACGAGGTGCTTCCCTACTTAAATCGCTTGGGAGTCAACTTTGAAACTACTCCACCAGACGAAATCCATAGTCTTCAATTGAGCGACAGAAAAGGCCAACTTGTTGAAATAAAACTACCACTCGGAGGCTTTGGTATTTCAAGATATGCCTTCGATCATCTCTTGTTTAAAAAAGCGAAAGCCAATGGTGTTGGTTTCGTTTTTGAAACGGTAACTGATGTTGAATTTATCGACGACCACTTTATCATTAAAACAGCACAACAAACCTTTATGTCTATCCTAGCGATAGGGAGTTTTGGGAAGCGCTCCAACTTAGATAAAAAGATGGATAGATCTTTTATTACTCAAAAAACCCCTTGGATTGGTATAAAAGCTCATTATACATCAAGTGATTTCCCCGAAGGTTTAGTCCAATTGCATAATTTTGAAGGCGGGTATTGCGGATTGTCAAAAACAGAAACTGGCTCAGTCAATTTTTGTTATCTCGCTCACTACGATACTTTTAAAAAAGCAAATTCTATTGAAGATTTTAATCATAAAATCTTATCTCAAAACCCGCATCTGAAATCTTTTTTAGAGAATTCTAAAATGGATTTTGAAAAGCACTTAGCTATTTCTCAAGTCTCTTTTCAAAATAAAAAGGCTGTAGAACAGCATATGCTTATGGCAGGAGATTCTGCGGGGCTCATTCATCCTTTATGTGGAAATGGAATGGCTATGGCTATACATTCTGCCAAGCTAGTCTCTAATGAAATAAAGAGTTTTTTTAAGCATAAAAATCGAGATAAATTGGAAGCAAATTATTCCCGTATTTGGAAGAAAACCTTTCAGAAAAGACTTATTTTCGGGTCTATTTTTCAAAAGATATTGTTGCAACCTCAACTCACCCGTTATGGGATGTGGATAGTCTTAAAATCACCCTTTTTGCTCCGCAAAATGATTCAGCAAACCCACGGAAAACCAATTCAATGAGTAGCATTTCAACTAAAAAAAGAAGCAAGCAAGAAGAAATCATGGATGGTTTCGATTTTAAGGGGAAAGACCTTAAGCACGTCCTTGCTACAATAGATAAAATCAATACACAACTTGGAGGGCACAGAGCAACTATAGAGGGCATCAAAACATTGCTGAAAGATAGAAATCAAAAAAATTTAGTGATAGCCGATCTTGGCTGTGGAAGTGGAGACGCTCTACGTCATATTTCCAAATGGGCGAAAACACAAGATTTCAACCTTCAACTTATAGGCATAGATGCCAATCCACATACTATAGAAATTGCAAGAGAATTGTCTGTAGATTATAAGAATATCTCTTATCGGGTCATTGATGTGTTTAGTGAGGACTTTGAGTATTTCCAAGCTGATATTATCACGTGCTGCTTAACTCTTCATCATTTTGAAGATCAATTTATAGAAAAATTGCTCCCCGTACTTGAAAAAAAAACAAAATACGGCGTGCTCATCAACGATTTGCATAGACATAAATTAGCCTATCACCTTTTTAAACTCTACTGTCTAGTCTTTGTAAATTCAGATATTGCAAAAAAAGATGGATTAACCTCTATTTTAAGAGGCTTTAAGGCAAAAGATTTAGAAATTTACGCCAAAAATTTAAACCTAAAACACCACATCAAATGGTATTGGGCTTTCCGGTACCAGTGGATTATTTATAGCTCATGAGTGTCAAGATAGAAACGGTTGCTACCCAAAACCCAGAATATTTTAAGGAAACAAAAGATATTATTCCTTTTGTTGAGACCTGGTTGGCAAACGAAGACGAAAGATTTCAACGAAAGGTCATCAAAATATTTGAAGGCGCTCAAGTAGATAAGCGCTATTCGATTATGAATCCTGAAGAGGTGTTTATCGCCACTTCTTTTGAAGATAAAAATAAAATCTATGTCCGTGAAGCGAAGAAACTTGGTAAAAAGGTTTTAGAAAAGGCCTTAAAACAAGCCGACTGGTCGCCAGAAAGTTTGGACTATATCATTACAGTAAGCTGCACTGGGATTATGATCCCCTCCTTAGATGCCTATTTGATTAATGATTTGGAATTACGGCAAGATATTATAAGACTTCCCGTAACCGAGATGGGTTGCGCTGCTGGAATTTCGGGAATGATTTATGCCAAGCAATTTCTGCAAGCCAATCCCAATAAGAGAGCTGCTATCGTCTCTTTTGAAGCGCCAACTGCCACGTTTCAACTCAATGACTTGTCTATGGCCAATATGGTAAGTTCTGCCATCTTTGGTGATGGTTCTGCCTGTGTGCTTATGTCTTCAGAAGAGGCTTGTAAAGGTCCAGAAATCATAGATGAATCTATGTATCACTTTTATAATGATACCCATATGATGGGTTTCGACTTGACTAATTCTGGTCTAAAAATGATCTTAGATATAGATGTACCAGAAAAAATAAGCGATCATTTTCCAGATATTATTCACCCTTTTCTTAAAGCTAACGATACAAAAATAGAAGATATCAATCATCTTATTTTTCATCCAGGCGGCAAGAAAATTATCAATACAGTAGAAGCCTTGTTTGGTGCTATGGGCAAAAACATAGATGATACCAAAGAAGTGCTTCGGCTTTTTGGGAACATGAGTAGTGCAACAGTTCTCTATGTTTTGGAAAGAATGCTAAAGAAAGATATGAAAAAAGGAGAAAAGGGACTGATGCTAAGTTTTGGGCCGGGATTTTCAGCACAAAGAATTTTGCTTCAATGGTAAAGTAAATTTTTCTTCGGAATTTGATAAGAACTCATTTATAACTGGATACCTATGCCACAGTCATCTCAATACAACTATGCTTTAATCCTTGGAGGTAGCCAGGGTTTAGGCTATGCTTCAGCTTTAAAGTTAGCTCAACAGGGTTGGAATTTGCTTATTATTCATAGAGATAGGCGAAGTGATTTTCCAGAAATCGAAGCTAGATTTGAAGAGATTAAGCAGTGTGGTGTCCAATTAAAAACCTTTAATTTTGACGCTATAAATTCAGAAAAGAGAAAAGAATTTATCACTGAACTCCCAGAACTTTTAGGGGAATCTGGTAAGATAAAACTGCTTTTGCATAGCATTGCTAAAGGAAATTTGAAGGCGATGACAGGAGATTCACCTCTCAATCTTATCGATTTGCAAATCACAGCCAATGCCATGGCCTATAGTTTTTACGACTGGTCCAAAGCTATCTTAGAGGCCAGATTGTTTGCAGAACATTCAAAATTATTAGCTTTCACTAGCGAAGGGAATCAACGTGTATGGAAGCATTATGCTGCCGTTTCAGTAGCCAAAACCAGTTTAGAAACGCTTATGAAGTATATGGCAGTAGAGTTTGCTAAGTTTAAAATAACAGCGAATTGCATTCAAGCTGGAATGGTCGAAACTCAGTCTTTTAAAATGATACCTGGGCATGATGTTTTAAAAAATTCAGCTCTTAAACGAAATCCTTTTAAACGCTTAACTACGCCAGAAGATGTTGCTAACGTCGTCTATTTGTTGAGTTTAGAGGAGTCTAGTTGGATTAATGGAACCGTCATCAAAGCAGACGGCGGGGAGAGCTTGTAATAACTTTGCATTGTAGAATAGAAGTTTTAAATTATCTGTGTAATTTTAATATTCAAAACTAAAATCCTTTGAAAAACAAACTTATCTCTCAACTTCCTTATCAAGACCCTTTTTTATTTGTCGATACAATTGAAGACGCCTCTGAAGATTTTATAAAAGGCAGTTACACTTTTAAAGCCTCCTCTTGGTTTTATAAAGGCCATTTTAAAGATCATCCCATTACTCCTGGAGTAATTCTCACTGAATGTGCTGCTCAGATTGGCTTAGCTAGTCTAGGACTTTTCATTCTTTCTCAAGATAAAAATTCAGACATAGGCAAGATTCGACTTGCAATGACGAGCACCAATATAGAATTTCTAAAACCCGTTTTACCAGATGAAAAAGTCATCATTGAGGCAGAGAAGATTTATTTTAGATTCAATAAATTGAAATCATCGGTTAAAATGTTTAATATTAATGGAGGCTTAATTTTAAGAGGAGACATCGCAGGTGTTATTTTAATTTAATTATGAAGACACAAAGAGTAGTGATTACGGGTTTAGGAGTTGTGGCGTCAAATGCTGTTGGGGTTTCCCCTTTTACGGATGCTATAAAATCTGGTAAAAGTGGAATTCAGTTCCATTCAAATTTAAAAGAGTTACAATTTAGTTGTCAGATTGGAGGAATTCCTGAAATTTCTCAAGAGCTTATGGATACTTATTTTACCGCTTTGGAGCAAAGGGGTTTATTAGCGACGGGACTTATTTATGGAGGAATTGCTGGTCAAGAAGCCTGGGCCGATGCTGGGTTGCACATTACTGAGGAGGTCGATCCAGACTCAGGAATTATTTTTGGAACTGGAGTTTTAGGAGTAGATAAATTGCGAGAAGCCTTCCGTCGTATAGACCAAAAGCAAGTCCGACGCTTGGGAAGTACCAGTGTTCTGCAAACGATGGCTAGCGGGATAAGTGCTTTTCTGGGAGGGAAGTTAGGCTGTGGCAATCAAGTTACCACCAATTCCTCCGCCTGTACCACAGGAACTGAGGCTTTGCTTATGGGGTATGACCGTATTTCTTCAGGTAAAGCTAAGCGAATGCTAGTAGGAAGTTGTAGTGATTCTGGACCTTATGTGTGGGGTGGTTTTGATGCTCTCCGTATCTTACCGCATCAGTATAATGAAAGACCAGAGGAAGCTTCGAAGCCTATGAGCGAATCTGCAGCTGGGTTTGTGCCTTCCAGCGGCGCTGGTGCCATGGTTATAGAAAGTTTGGAATCTGCTCTAGAAAGAGGAGTTCCTATTTATGCTGAAGTTTTAGGAGGTTGTATCAATTCTGGAGGGCAAAGAGAGCAGGGAAGTATGACAGCCCCTAATTCTTCAGCAGTTAAAAGTTGTATCTCAAAAGCTTTACTAGAGGCAGAGGTGAATTCAGAAGATATAGACCTTATTAATGCCCACCTTACTGCAACCGCTATGGACGCCACCGAAGTTCAGAATTGGTCTCTGGCCTTACAAAAATCAGGAAAAAACTTCCCTTATATCAATTCTCTAAAAAGTCATGTTGGTCATGCTTTGGCTGCAGCAGGAAGTTTAGAACTCGTGAGTTCTATTTTGGAATTATCACAAGGCTTTATATTTCCAAATTTGAATTGCGACACTATACATCCAGATATTTTGGAGATAGTTGATGAGGAAAAAATCCCCAGGACCTTACTAAGAAAAAACTTGAATATTATCGCTAAAGCTAGTTTTGGTTTTGGCGATGTGAACGCTTGTGTAATTTTGAAAAAATATAGTAATGGAGATAAATCAGCTTAAAAAACGGTTTTGGTTATTTGGTGGGTTAGGAACGGGATTACTAGGTTTTGGCCTTTCGGCAATCGTGGAAAGTGGCTTTATGAAACATAGTGATGCCGAAACTTGGCAGTGGGTTCTAGCAGGAACACTATCACTTATTGTTATTATGACAGGAGTGAACTTTCTCTTTGAAAGTTTTAGGTGTAAGTTAAAGCTGAGTTCTAAAAAATAAATGTAATCTCTTCTTTTTATTCTGAATATCAATTGTAGTGGCTTAATGGTTTCTGATTTAATCACTTATTGAGGTATTAGTTGCTCAAAGTTTGATTTAAAATATCAAAATTATTCTCCAATTTTAAACCTTATGGGCATCTGTCTTTATCCTTGATTTACGAAAACTAATTTGTAAATTGCTTCCAAAAAGATCATATGACTGCTGAAGCAATACAGGATAAATTAAAGGGTATCGTTCAACCTTATGTCAATCATCAAAAAAATTTCGATAATTTGACATCCAAATCCGATTTTATAAATGATTTGCAAATCAATTCGGCTAACTTAGTGGACGTCGTGCTAGATGTGGAAGATGAATTCGATATCCGGATTGAAAATGACGACATGGAAAAGATGATTAGCGTAGAGGCGACTGTCAATGTGATTCAAAAGAAACTTGAAAGTAAGTGATTGGAAATGACATTGTAGACCTAAAGAAAGCTAAAACCGATTCAAATATCTTCAGACCTAGGTATATGGAAAAGGTACTTTCTCAAAATGAACAAAATTTAGTTTTATCAAGTCCAAACCCTGAACGAAGATTTTGGCGGCTTTGGACTATGAAAGAAAGTGCCTATAAAGCCTTTCAGCGAAAATTTAATTTCAAATCGGTTTTCAATCCTTTTGCATTTCATTGTGAACTTATTGATTTAGAAAACGGCTTAGTGCATTTCGATGGAGACCATGTCAAAACAACAACAACCTTTAATAGAGAGAATTACACCTATTGCAGTATTTCCTGTTTAGCCTCTACACGATCCTTTATTGCCAATTCCAAGGAAGAACTTATCCAAAACTTAAGAATGGAATTTGGTGAGTCGTCACAACCAGAGTTATTAAAATTGAAGAATAACCTCCCCTTTATAAAGATCGCCTCCAAGACTATTCCTGTCTCGATAACTCATCATGGCATTTACTTTGCCATTCAATTTTAAGGGTTTAAGAAAGAATTTTGTGTGTGGTACAATTTATGTACAATCAGATTAAGTATATTTGAAGTATGAAAATGTTTAAAATCAGTCTCTTAACCCTAATGCTTTGCCTTGCTTTTTTGGCTAATGCCCAAAATCGCGACTTTCCTGCTCGTGGATCTGAAGTGATCAATAACCCAAAATTTAAGTCTTCAAATTCTTCTTCGGGAATGAATAGACTGGGCGTACCCAATAGGAGTAAAGTTAAAGATATTTTTGCCAAAAATGAGGAGGGCGTTGATTTTAAGGCCAAGACTCAGTTTACGAATCCTAGCGATATATGGACAGATAAATTGAATAAAAAGCCTGAGGACGAGAATAAGAATATGAAGGAAGAATGGGCTGAAGACATGAGTCTCGGTGACTTTGTGACTTCTTCAGATAAGATTGTTTTTATCTGTAGAGACCATATGATGTATGATGGAGATCGCGTGCAGGTAAGGTTAAACGGTAAGATTATCGTTGAAAATCTTCTACTTGATAATTCTTACAAAGAACTTACTATTCCTATAGAAATTGGTTTCAATAAAATAGAGTTTATTGCCTTGAATCAAGGAGAAGCAGGTCCCAATACCGCAGAGTTGAAAATTATAGATGGTTCCAAAATGATATCTAGAAACGTTTGGAATTTGTTGACTGGTGTAAAAGCGAGTACTGTTATTGTTAGAAATAAATAATTACTTTTTTAGAATTGTTACAGCAAGCCTAATTTTTTCGTAGCTCATATTCCCTTCTAGAGCTTCAAAAATCGGTTTTAAAGCTCCTTCGTAGTCAATTTCTTTGAGGATATTTTCGACTTTTTTTACTTCTGAAGATGAAACCAGTTTACTTAAATCGATGGGTTTACCTTTTTCTACTAGAGTACAGAGATGAGAAATAACTGTCGTCGATTTTAAATTTCTTGTTTTAGCGATGTCTTCAATACTATTTCCATTTTTGAAAAGAGTATAGGTCTGCTCATAAGTTGAGGTTTTCTTACTTTTTTTAGTGTTGAATTTCTCAATGACTTCAATAAAGCTATCGGCATATTTTTCAGACTTTAAAGAATTTACACCGCTTATGGTTTTAAATTCATTTTCGTCAAGTGGCCTCTCTTTTTCTATTTGTTTTAAAGTGGCATCATTAAAAACTAAGTAGGGCGGTATGTTTTCTTCAATAGATATTTGCATTCTCAATTGTTTCAACTGAGTGAACAAGTTAGAAGATTTCAACGTTTGTTTTGGTTGTGAAGACGAAATCTGATCTTGTTTAGGTTTAGTTAGCCAAACCTGTTCATTTTCAAATAAGACCTTTTTGGCTAGTGGGGTAAACTCTAAGGCATTCCCTCTGTGAAATGCAATTTCTATATAGCCTAAATTAATAAGTTGTAAAATATAATGCTGCCAGTCTTTCCAGCTTATGTTGTCACCAATGCCATAGGTTTTGATATTTTGATATCCCTTGTCGTAGATCGCGGCATTTTTTGCCCCTCTCAAAATATCTATAATCATCCCTATAGGCTCTTTTTGTTTTGCACGCGCTACAGCAGAAAGTGCTTTTTGTGCTGTAAGTTTGGCATCAAAAAAGCGAGGAGGATTCTTACAAACATCACAAAACCCACAATTTTCTGTAAGGTGTTCGCCGAAGTAACCTAATAGAACACGCCTTCTACAGGATGTAGCCTCCGCAAATTGTTTGATACGGTCCAGTTTAGCTTCCTGAACCTCTTGGTTCATACTATTTTCAATAAAGCGTTTGTATTGTATCACATCTGCATAAGAGTGAAACATAAGGGCATTCGCTTGTAAGCCATCTCTTCCTGCACGTCCTATTTCTTGATAGTAGCCTTCAAGGTTTTTAGGCATGTTATAGTGTATCACCCACCGAACGTTGGACTTGTCAATTCCCATCCCAAAGGCTACTGTTGCACAAATAATCTGAGTCTTATCATAGACAAACTCTTCTTGGATTTTGGACCTCTCTTCAGATGCTAAACCAGCATGATAGGCCTTCGCCTTAAATCCCTTCTTTGTAAGATCTTTGGCTAATTTTTCAGTAGATTTTCTACTTAAGCAATACGCTATACCTGCTTCATCCTTCCTTCTCAAGAGAAAGTTTTCAATTTGTTTAAGGCGTTTATCTGCAACCCTTACCTCAAGGAAAATATTTTCCCTGTCAAAAGAAGATAGAAAAGCTTTGGCTTTTGGAATCCCCAATTGCTTTAAAATATCTTTCCGGGTAGTTTTGTCTGCGGTTGCTGTTAAAGCAATAATAGGTGTGTTAGGTAAAGACTTTTTTAAAAATCCAAGTTGTTGGTAGGAAGGTCTAAAGTCATGACCCCAAGAAGAGATGCAATGAGCTTCATCTACAGCTACACAGCTGATATAAGTTTCGCTTAAAATCTCTTGTAGCCCAGATAAACTTTCCGGAGCTGTATAGAGCAGTTTTATTTCTCGATTAGCTACTTTAGATTTAATCTCAAGTTGGTCTTCAGGAGTTTGGGTAGAATTGTAGAAATCTGCAGGGATTCCATTGCTTCTCAATCCATCAACTTGGTCTTTCATTAAAGCGATGAGTGGCGAAATAACCAAAGTAAGTCCTTCAAACTTTAACGCGGGGAGCTGAAAACACATCGACTTTCCTCCACCAGTTGGCATGACGACAAGTGCATCTTTACCGTTTAAAACATGTTCAATAATTTCAGCTTGATCTTTTCTAAAACTATCGTAACCGAAGTATTTTTTAAGATTAGAAATACTGTTTGTTATCACTTTGGAGGTCATGAAATGGATTTCAAATTTGAAATTGCAAATTACAATTTCAGTTTCATTTTTTTAAAGATGAATAATGATATATTTGTAAGAATGATTTCAAAAAAGACAAAATACGCAATTAATGCTTTGGTTTATCTTGCAAAGCGAAACGGAGAAGGACCTATAGTCATTAGTGAAATTGCCGAAAAAGAACATATTCCTAGAAAATTTTTAGAGTCCATTCTGCTTAATCTCAAAAAAGCTGGAGTTCTCGCTAGCAAAAAAGGAAAGGGCGGTGGTTATTATCTGTTGCAAAATCCAGAAGATATCAACTTAGCTGATGTGATGCGTCTTTTTGATGGGCCTATTGCACTTCTTCCCTGTGTGACCTATAAATATTACGAAAGGTGTGAGGAATGTAAGGATGAGGAAACCTGTGGGATAAGGAACATTTTTTATGAAGTAAGAAACAAAACTGTGGAACTGCTCAAGAAAGCGAATCTAGCAGAAATCATCAAAAGAGAAAGTCATTTAATTACCGATTTATAGTAAAATTAATTTTTTTATAAATAAAGTCTATAGATTTTGTAGACTATTCTATATTTGAACAAAAAAACAAATGACCACAGCTGCAATTATTACTATATGTGTCATTGTTCTTGCTATTATTCTTTTTGCGACAGAAGCTCTACCTATAGATCTTGTTGCTATTTCTATTATGATTATTTTGGTATTAGGAGGAGTCATTACTCCTGAAGAAGGGATAGAGGGGTTTAGTAATAAAGCAACCATTACCGTTGCCTTTATGTTTGTGTTGAGTGCGGCACTGCTTAAAACGGGAGCCTTACAAGTTCTTGCCCATCGGTTATCGAAAATTTTCCGATATAAATTTAATGCAGGAATTTTAATGATGATGTTTATGATCGCCATTATTTCAGCATTTGTGAATAATACACCTGTCGTTGCAGTCTTTATTCCCGTGGTCATTCAAATTGCTCATGCTTCTGGGCAAAGTCCTTCCAAAATGCTTATTCCTCTCTCTTTCGCTTCCATTTTTGGAGGTATGTGTACTTTAATTGGAACTTCTACTAATATTTTGGTAAGCGGGATAGCTGAAAAAGAGGGCGAACAGGCTATAAGCATGTTCCAAATGACTCCCATTGCAGGAGTATTACTTGTTGTAGGGGTAGTGTATATGTCGATTTTCGGTATTAGATTATTACCTAAATCCAGACGTTCTAAAGATTTAAAATCTAAATTTAATGTCAATAATTACATCACTTTAGTCGAGTTGTTATCCAATTCAGATTCTATAGGAAAAAAAATTATGGACTCTGAATTGGTGACAGAATTCAATATAGATATTATTGAAGTAAGGCGAAACGGCAACTCATTTACTTTGCCTCCTGGTGACTTTGAATTAAATGAGGGTGATATTTTGAAAGTGAGATGTGATGTGGAAAAGTTGAAATCCCTAAAAGGAAAAACCAAAACTTTAGCAGTGTCACCTTTAAAAATTGGTGATAGTGATCTATCTGGTAAGAATTCAGCTTTGGTAGAAATGGTGATTACTTCCTCTTCAGAAATTCACGGTAAAACATTAAAAGAACTGGATTTCAGAAGGCGTTATAGAGCAATACCACTGGCTATAAAGCATAAAGAAGATATTAAGCATAATGATTTATACGATGTTAAATTGAGCGCAGGAGATATCATCCTGGCCGAAGTAAAATCACATTATGTCAAAGAACTAAATAAATTAGAAGCCGGTCAAAACACACCTTTTGTTCTTTTATCAGAAAATCATATCACAGAATTTGATAAAAAGAAGTTTGGTATTGTGATAGGTCTTATTTCTATTATGGTTGTTTTAGCGAGTCTTGGAATTTTAGATATTATGGTAGGGGCCATTTCAGCTGTTATCATCCTCGTTTTAGCCAAGATTCTAAACATGCAAGAAATTTATGAAGCTATCAACTGGAAGATTATATTTTTATTGGTCGGAGCACTTAGTTTAGGTTTGGCCATAAATAAAACAGGGCTTGATTTACTTATCGCAGAAGCTTTGGTAGATCAACTTGCGCCCATGGGAATTATTGCGGTGATTTCTGGATTATATTTAGTCACCTCTTTGCTGACAGAAGTGATGTCCAACAATGCCTCTGCAGCTCTCATGACACCCATCGCCATAGCAGTTGCGCATACCTCTGGTGTAGAAGTTCTACCTTTTTTGGTGACTGTTATGATTGCTGCTTCAGCTACTTTTATGACACCCATTGGTTATCAAACCAATACTATGGTCTATAGTGCTGGAAATTATAGATTCAAAGATTTTTTTAAAGTAGGGATTATGTTGAATTTTTTATTCTGGGTGATTTCGAGTTTTATGATTCCTTGGTATTTCAACTTGGTTTAATTAAGCTGAAATTAGCAAGGCATAGAATTGGTAAGAGGCAAATAAATTGAGCAGCGCAAAAAATAAAGAAGGAAAGGATTGTACGAAGCTGTCTTTTATTTTTAGCCGAACTCCAAATCCTAGACTCATTAAAACGCTTAGACCTAAGGCAGCAGAGAACCCTATAATAGGATTGAAATAAAATCCATAACTAAGGCCACAAGCTCCTAAGACTTGAAAAAATCCAGTGATTTTCCTTTGTCCCTTAGATAAACCAAAACGTTCAAACTCTTTATACATCTTAGGACTGTAAAAACATCCTAATCCATAAAAAAAGAAAGAAACACTTATAAATAAAACTAAAATCTGTAATACAATCATATAAGATCAAGGAGCCAAAATAATGAATGGATCCATCGGGATATTTCTCAAAATCCAAAAACTCAACACAACTACCAATATCACCCATGGCGCTGCGTTATGATAAAGTATGTTTTTAACTGTGTTTTCCTTTTGAAAACTATTATGGTAAAATACATAAAACTTATAGAAAATAACCAAAAGAGCTAAGATTATAAGAAAATTATGTTGGATGCCTACCCATAAATTTCCGTGGAGCATTTCATGAAAAGCACGTTGGGATCCACATCCAGGACAGTATAAACCGGTAAAACTATAAAAGGGGCATTTTGGAAAGTAGGCAAAAGACTTTGGGTTTAAATTAAAATAAAGCATACCCAAGGCTAGTATTGCAATGGGTATGCTTATTTTTAATATTTGTGAAAAACCTTTAGTCATTTTTAGTTTTGGCTACTTTTTTCCAATTCTTGATTATAAGCTTTCGTGAATTCTTCCATAAACTCCTCACCTGCAAATAGAAAAACAACTAATGGTATAGCAACCACAATCAAAAGTCCAAGGATAAGAGCAACAATCCACCATGTTCTCGCATTTTTAGAAGCCTTTTCTGCGCCTTCGTAATCTTCTGCATTATACTTTGTGTTAACCTGAGAGGCATAAACAATGCTTACAATTCCCGCTGGTAAACAGCATAAAATAGTAGTAATGATAGCCAGTGCCAAATGGTTAGAGGGCATTGGTGGTTTAGTCTGGTTAGTTTCCCTTAGATTAGATTTTTATTTCTATAAAATTAACATTTAGTTAATAGTATCCAAAGCATTCTCAAAAAATTATTTTAAGTCATGGACAAATTCAGAAAGAGCATTGACGGTGTGGTCTATATCTTCATAAGACAAGGCATCATTTAAAAAATAACTTTCGAAGGCACTTGGAGGCATATAGACACCTCGGTCTAGCATCCCATGAAAGTAGGTTTTAAACTTAGGGTTATTCCCATGAGCAGCCGTTTCAAAATCAACGACAGGTTCCTTGCAGAAGTGAATAGAAATCATAGATCCTATTCTGTTGATTTGGTGAACAATATTAGCGTCGTTAAGCACCTTTGCCATGCCTTCATGTAAATATGCAGTCTTTTTTTCAAGGCTGGCAAAGATTTCTCTATTGTTGTTCAGCTCTTTAAGCATTGTATACCCCGCCGCCATTGCCAAGGGGTTACCACTAAGAGTACCCGCTTGATAAACTGGACCGTCTGGAGAAAGATGATTCATAATGTCTGATTTTCCAGCGAAAGCACCAACTGGCAGACCTCCACCTACAACTTTTCCAAACGTCACAATATCGGCTTCAACTCCCAATAATTCTTGGACACCTCCTGGTGCAAGCCTAAAGCCTGTCATCACTTCATCAAATACCAGTAAGATCTTGTTATCATCACAAATCTGTCTCAGACCTTCAAGAAATCCTTTTTTGGGAAGAATACAACCCATATTACCGGCGACAGGTTCTATAATAATACAAGCTATGTCTCCTTTATTTTCTTTTACTAGCTTTTCAACGCTTCCTAAATTATTGTAATGTGCTAATAGAGTATCTTTCGCAGTTCCTTTGGTAACGCCTGGAGAATTAGGTTCACCAAAAGTTACGGCACCACTTCCAGCTTGGATAAGAAATGAGTCGCTATGTCCGTGGTAGCAACCTGCAAACTTGATAATTTTATCTTTTCCGGTATACCCTCTTGCTAATCTTACTGCACTCATACAGGCTTCAGTACCACTGTTGACAAATCGAATCTTATCAATTCCTGGAACCATACTCACTGCAAGTTTAGCAATCTCAGTTTCTAGAGCAGTAGGAATGCCGAAGGATGTTCCGTCTTTTGTTCGCTCCACTATTGCTTTAACAACAGCTGGATGCGCATGCCCAAGAATCATAGGGCCCCATGATGAGATATAATCAATCAGTTTGTTATCGTCTTCGTCATATAGATAAGCTCCTTTTGCTTTTTTTACGAAAATAGGATCGCCGCCCACAGCATTGAAAGCTCTCACAGGTGAATTTACACCCCCTGGAATGTACTTTTTGGCTTCATTAAACAATGCACTACTTCGTTTGTAAATCATATTATCTTGTTTTTACTTTTAATTCTTGACCAATTTGGATGTGGTCATACTTCAACTTATTAATAAATTTTAATTCTTTTACAGTAATGTCAAATTTTTCGGAAATATTATAAAGTGTATCCCCTTTTTTGACGAGATAGAATTCTAATTCGCTATTTGAAATCCTCTGTGGCTTCGGTAAAGGTGTATCTGCATTTTTTCCTAACACCTCTTTATCAAACTCATTAAGGTTATACCGTTCAATGAGACTTATCAATTTTTGAGGATATCTAGGATCTGTTGCATAGCCTGCACGTTTTAATCCTCTAGCCCAGGAGGTGTAATCATCGCTTTTATAATCAAACAAGAAAGCATACCGATTTCTTTCAAATAAAAATAAAGAATGATCTCTGAAGGAATATTTGGGGTCATTATATTTTCTAAAACATTCTTGAGCCTCATCATCATCATGATAGACTTTATCGCCTTGCCAACCGTTACATTTTATTCCGAAATGATTGTTAGAGCGACTTGTGAGCGGGCCATTTCCAGAACCAGATTCCAGAATTCCTTGGGCAATTTTAATGCTCGCAGGGATACCGTAAAGTCTCATTTCTTCTTGGGCAATACCCGCATAATCGTATATGTAGCGTTCGACTGGGCTTAAGCTAGCAAGGTCTATTTCATTTTCAGAAACCACACGGTCTTTCTCTTTATTCTCTTTTGGTCGAGGATCGGGTCTAGGGACTTCCCTGGAAGCCTGGGTCTTTTTAGATGTTGTTGCTACAGATTTTTTTGAAGATCCACAGGATGATATAAAAATCACTAAGAGGATATAGAGGCTGGCTTTAAGTTTCATAAAAGGGTAATGGTTTGAAGTCCTTTTTGTTTTAAACTACGGTTCATACCTTCAATACCTTGAAGGCCTCCCGTATGAATTGCTAAAATACGAGTATTTTTGGAAAAAAAGCCTGAGTCTATTAACTCAAAAATGCCGTAAAACATCTTCCCAGTATAAATGGGGTCCAGTTGAATTTGATATTTACTTTGAAAGGAATTTATGAAGTCTATCAATTCTGAATTTACTTTAGCGTAGCCTCCAAAATGAAAGTCGGTTTGAAGAGACCAATTGGATTTTGAAGTCCATCTGGAGATCTCATTTTGAAGGAAATCTCCTTTTAAAGCAGAAAAACCTAAGACATTTTGATGAGGTTTTGCACCCTCTATAAGACCAGCAACCGTTCCACCAGACCCTACCGATGAACAAATGACGTCGAAATTGTCATCTTCTGCAGTTAATATTTCAGTGCAGCCTTTTATGGCTAAAGCATTAGAGCCTCCTTCTGGAATAGAATAAAGGCTTGGATCCGATTTAAATAGATCCTCCAGGTAGGGAATATGTTCTTTAAGCCTGTAGTCTTTTCTGGTTACAAAAACCAATTCCATGTTTTTTTGGTATGCAAAATTAAGCGTTGGATTACTGGCCAGTGTTTTCTGCAAATCTTCTCCTAGTTCTTGCCCACGTATAATTCCGATAGACTCTAAACCAATAATATGACAGGCTTCTGAAGTCGCTGCAATATGATTTGAGTAGGCTCCACCAAATGTTAGGATTTTAGTAAATCCTTCACCCTGAGCTTTTAAAAGATTATATTTAAGCTTTCTAAATTTGTTGCCTGAGACTATAGGATGAATTAAATCTTCTCGTTTCACAACTAACTCAACGCCATTAAATTTTCCAATAAATTGGTTGGGCGATGAGAAATTTTTAGAAAAAAAAGACGTTGAAGTCATAGGTAGATTCAGAATAAAATTCAAAATTACAGTCTTAAATTCAATTTGTAGTCTGGTTTATTTAAATTTATAGTAATGATTAATTTTAAAAAGCAATTACCATTGGAAGAGGGTGATTATTACTTAACAAAAGAAGGCTATAGGTGCTTTACGGAACAGTACCACCTTAAGCGAGGTTATTGTTGTAAAAGTGGCTGTAGACATTGTCCATACGGTTTCAAAAAGGGAAGAGATAATTCATAGATATGACGTTTAGCGAAGAAATTTTAGAAGGAATACCATCACAATTGCCATTGCCAAGAAATTATGATAGGGCCCTTAATCACGCCCCGAAACGAAAAAAATGCTTAACGGCTTCAGAAGAACTTCTCGCCCTTAAAAATGCGCTACGATACTTTCCACAACACTTCCATAAGACTTTAGCAAAAGAATTCAAAGAAGAGTTTGAGTCTTATGGTAGAATTTATATGTTTCGATTTAAGCCAACTTTTGAAATTTATGCTAGACCAATTTCAGATTATCCAGGCAGAAGTCTTCAAACTAAGGCTATTATGCTTATGATTCAGAACAACCTAGATAAGGCAGTCGCTCAACATCCAGATGAATTGATAACTTATGGAGGCAACGGGTCAGTTTTTCAAAATTGGGCTCAGTACAGGTTAACTATGAAATATTTAGCAGAAATGACAGATGATCAAACTCTAGTTATGAATTCTGGTCATCCACAAGGGCTCTTCCCTTCTAATAATCCAGCACCTAGGGTAGTGGTTTCTAACGGAATGACTATTCCCAATTATTCTAAACCAGAGGACTGGGAAAGGTTTAATGCCCTTGGAGTTTCCCAATATGGACAAATGACAGCAGGAAGCTATATGTATATAGGCCCTCAAGGCATAGTTCACGGGACGACGATTACAGTTTTAAATGGATTTAGAAAAATTAATAAATCTCCAAATGGAGGATTGTTTCTAACCTCTGGCCTTGGGGGAATGAGTGGAGCACAGCCTAAGGCTGGAAATATAGCGGGTTGTGTGACAGTTTGCGCCGAAGTTAACCCAAAAGCTATACAAACACGACATGAGCAAGGTTGGGTAGATGAGGTTATTGATGATTTGGATTTTTTAGTCCAAAGAGTAACTCAAGCAAAGAAAAATAAGGAGGTACTTTCAATTGCTTACCAAGGAAATATCGTTGAAGTCTGGGAGAAATTTGAAGAACAAAATATCCACATCGACTTAGGATCAGATCAAACTTCGCTTCATAATCCTTGGGCAGGAGGGTACTACCCAGTTGGATTCAGTTACGAAGAGGCCAACGAACTGATGGTAAATTCACCTGAAATTTTCAAAACTGAAGTTGAAAACACCTTAAAACGTCATGTTGATGCTATAAATACTCATTCAAATCGAGGGACTTATTTTTTCGATTATGGGAACGCTTTTTTACTGGAGGCTTCTAGAGCTGGAGCTAAAGTTCATAAAAATGATAAAGGACAGCGTGTTAGTTTAAGAGATGCAGAATCAAATTCAAAAGAGTTTGCCTATCCTAGTTATGTTCAAGACATCATTGGACCTATGTGTTTTGATTATGGGTTTGGCCCTTTTAGGTGGGTTTGTGCTTCAGGACAACCCGAAGATTTAGCGAAGACAGATGCTATTGCTACTCAAGTTCTAGAAGAGCTTATAAAAACCTCCGAAGAAGATATACAACTACAAATGCGAGATAACATTACTTGGATAAGAGGAGCTCAAGCCAACAATTTGGTAGTAGGTTCTCAAGCGAGAATATTATATGCCGATGCTGAGGGGAGAATGAAGATTGCAGATGCATTTAACAAAGCTATTTCTGAAGGTGATCTTGGTGAAATTATTTTGGGGAGAGATCATCACGATGTTTCTGGAACTGACTCACCGTATAGAGAAACTTCAAATATTTATGATGGAAGTAAATTTACAGCAGATATGGCAATTCAAAACGTAATAGGAGACAGTTTTAGAGGGGCTACATGGGTGAGTATACATAACGGAGGAGGTGTAGGTTGGGGAGAAGTTATCAACGGAGGTTTTGGCATGTTACTTGATGGTAGTATAGAAGCAGGTAAGAAATTAAAATCTATGCTGCATTGGGATGTAAATAATGGTGTAGCCAGACGATCTTGGGCTAGGAATGAAGGTGCAGAAATCGCTATAAAAAGGGCTATGAGTCAAGAACCCAAGCTAAAAGTAACCTTACCGTTTCATGTAGAAGATTCAATATTAAAAACACTATATAATCATGAAAATTTATAAACGCATCTTGCTTTTTTTAGGAATTATGTCTATAATGTCATGTTCGTCAGTTAGAGTCGCAACAGATTATGATAAAGAAGTAGATTTTAAAATGTATAATTCTTTTGCTTTTTTTAAACCTGGCATAGATGAAGCCAAAATTTCTGATTTAGATAAAAAAAGAATTCTTAGAGCTATAGAAAGAGAATTAGAGGCTAAGGGCATGTTTAAAGCTTCCAATCCAAACTTACTCATAAGTATCTTTACAGAAACCAGAGAAAATGTAAATATTCATCAAAATAATTTTGGTTATGGATGGGGATGGAATCCTTATTTCTGGGGTCCTGGCGGAAATAATATAGTGTCAAGTAATGTAGAAGGAACCCTGTATATCGATCTTATTGATGCTCGTAAAAATGAGTTAGTTTGGCAAGGATTAGGAACGGGTATTTTGAGCCTTGATATGGAAAAGAAAGAAGAAAAAATTAATAAAATAGTAAATAAAATCTTGGAGGAATATCCTCCTGAAAGAGACCAGAAGTAATTTCATGGTTGTTTATTTAGTTTGTTAGATAAAGCTGTACAGAGTGAAAATTTCATTTTGTACAGCTTTATTGTTATATTTAATTCAAATATGTATTATGAGTAGAGGGTTTGTAAATGAAAGCGATCAAGAGGAACCGCCTGTAATACCACCAAGAGCCTCCTTGCCTGATGGTGTGACCAATTACGTTACTCCTCAAGGAAAAGAGATGCTCAGAGAAGAAAAAATAAAACTAGAGAAACAAAGAACCGATCTTAATATTCAAGACGATACCGAGCGAAGACGAGAATTGGCAGTAATTGATGGAAAATTAAAGCTGCTCAATGAAAGATTAAACAGTGCACAAGTTCTAAATCCAGAACAACAAAATAAAAGCGAAGTTCGGTTTGGTGCGACTGTAAAGTTCAATATGAATGGCTCCATTCAAGATTTCAAAATTGTAGGAGTGGATGAGGCCAACATCAAAGAAAAGAAAATAGCCTTTACCTCACCTTTAGCGATAGCGATGACTTCTAAAAAGAAAGGAGATAATTTTGAATTTAAACTAGGTCAAGATTCTCGGCCTATTGAAATTTTAGAAATTAATTATTAGAGATTTATAGCGCTAGCTACTTTCTCAAGACTTGCTTTATGCATTTCATGTTTGCCTTCAAATTTCAGAATCTCAGCAGGGTTAGGAAAAATAGTAGAGGCTATTTTAAATTGAGTTTGGATTTTCTCTTCGGTCAAATACTCATCTTTTGATCCATAAATAATACTGGTTTTTAATTCTGGTAAATAGTTAAAATCCTGTGCATCAAATTCATCGGGAATGCTTCCAGAATGAAGAACCAAATGATCGCAAGTTATATGGCGTTGAGCCATCCACCGTGTCACGACCGATACGCCTTGAGAAAACCCCATCAAAATTATATTTTTATCAGTGGGAAGGGATTCTTTGGTAAGGAGTGCATCTAAATAATTTAAGATGTTTTCTGTATCAAGCTCTCTGTTTTCTTTGGTAAGCCAAGAGGCTCCTATATATTTATAAGCTTTGGTTTGGTAGTATTTAGAAGGAGCCTGAGGGGCGATGATATAATTTTCTTTTGGATTTAAATCCTCAAAGTAACCAATGAAATATTTGCTCAAAAAGCCAATTCCATGGCAGGCTATCCATATATTTTTAGTTTCATCGGTTAGTTTATTGAGGGTAGAGTAAGTATTGGTTGTTTGGTAACTCACTTGATTCTGATGGCTCATTCTTATTTTTTTCTCTTTACAAATATCAAAGTAATTGATTAATTTCACCTTATATGAGCTGTATAAGATATTATTTTTCAATTTTCTTTATTTTCTATCTTGGATGTTCTTCACTTCACTCCCAATTTAAAGAGAACACACAGATCAATGGAATAAGTATGGTAGCCTCCAGAAATGCCATCACTCAAAATCATGCGAAGGCAATAGTTCATTTAAATTCTAATTTCGTAAGTGTTATGCCTTATGCTTTTATGCCTAAACTCTCTCAACCAGAACTTGTTTTTGATACAAATAAACAATGGTTTGGTGAAACCATGAGTGGTATCGAAGCAGATATCGAAACGCTACAGGCTCAAAAGTTAGGAGTGATGCTAAAACCACACATTTGGGTCTGGAATGGTGATTTTACAGGAGATATCAAGATGTTTTCTGAAGAGGATTGGATTCAGTTTGAAGACAATTACAAAAAATACATTTTAGCGTTTGCACATCTAGCTGAATCTATGGGGGTTAAATTGTTTTGTATTGGTACTGAACTAAATAGCTTTGTAAATCAAAGACCTGTGTTTTGGTGTTCGCTTATTGATGAAGTCAAATCTGTTTATTCTGGTGATCTCACTTACGCAGAAAACTGGGATACGCATACCGAAGTTCACTTTTGGGATAGTCTAGATTTTATAGGTATTGATGCTTATTTTCCCATTTCTAATTCTAAAACTCCTGGTTTTGAAGAGGCTTTTTTGAATTGGGAAATTTTAAAAGAAGATCTCAAGGCCTATTCTAAAGATTTTCAAACACGAGTTTTATTCACAGAATACGGATACAGGAGTATAGATTTTGCAGGAGAGAAGCCTTGGGTTTCTAAAAGAGTGGAAGATAAGTCAAATGAAAATGCACAACTCAACCTATTAATGGCTTTACACCAAAGCTTATGGAAAGAAGATTGGTTTGCTGGTGGATTTTTATGGAAATGGTTTCCTTATTATAATTTAAAATCAGATCGACATCGAAATCGGTTTTCTATCCAGGGGAAAAAATCTGAAGTCTATCTCAAAGAATTTTATGCTGACCATTAAATTGTTTCTTGTAAAGTTTCTCAACGTTTAATAGAAGTTATAAAAGTATTTTAAAATCAACCTAGTTGTAGTAAGCAATGGATTTCCTTTTGTAATTTTGAATCCTGACAAAGCAATCATGAATAAAGAAAAGATACTCGAGCAGTGCAATGCTCACAATAAGAATACGTTAATGGAAACTTTAGATATCACTTACGTTGATGTAGGTGATGATTTTTTGGTGGCTAAGATGCCTGTAACACCAAAAGTACATCAACCCGATGGAGTTTTACATGGTGGTGCTATGGTAGCTTTGGCAGAAAGTGTTGGGAGCGCAGCTTGTTTTGTTTTTTTGGACACCCAAAATTTTATGATTCGTGGTTTAGAAATTTCGGCTAATCATGTAAGAAGTTTGAGAAGTGGAGACGTATTTGCAACAGCCCAGTTCATCCATAAGGGAAGAACAACTCAGGTGTGGGACATCAAACTGAAAGATGAAGAAGGACGGCTTATTTCTGCTGTAAAGTTGACTACAATTGCTTTACCAAAAGCGAAATAATGCAAGAACTAAAAGAAGATATACAGAAACATTGGGCTTCTAACTTGCCTTTCGTCGCCTATCATTCTCCAAATTCTGGAGAGGTGAGTTGTTTTTTTCAAAAAGAAGCTGGTTTACGTTACCTTCAGAATTATGAAGAGTCTGGATTTATCTTTTCACCTTTTGAAGTTAACTCTCGGCCCATCTTTTTTTCTGAAGAGAACTCTGATGTTCTTAAGTATGAGCTCATCGATGCTGAAATAGATTATGTTTCTAAATTCAGCCTAAAGAATACTCTATCCGATAAGAATAAATACATCGATTTGTTGCAGCACACCATTACAGCAATTAAAAACGAGGAATATAAAAAAGTAGTGGTTTCTAGGGTAATGACTGAGGATTATACTTTGGAAAATCCAGAAGAGTTACTTTTGAAGTTGATACATTTTTATCCAGAAGCTTTTACTTACGTCTGGTTTCATCCAGAAATGGGGTTATGGGCTGGAGCTTCACCAGAAATATTTGCCAAAACGTATAGGACCAAATTTGAAACGATGGCTTTAGCTGGAACAAAGCGAGTAAATGAAAATCGGGAGTGGACACAAAAAGAGCTAGATGAGCAGCAAATCGTAACCGATGAAATAGTGGGTGCCCTGGAAAATCATACTCAAAATGTTCAAGTACATCCTAGAAAAACAGACCAGGCTGGAGATTTGTTTCATCTTAGAACAGACATTTCAACAGACTTAGACTCTTCCAAATTGGGTTTAGTCTTAAAAGATTTACACCCCACCCCAGCTGTTTGTGGTCTTCCCAAAACAAAGGCTTACAAATTCTTAAAAGAGAATGAAGGCTATGATAGGCAGTTTTATACTGGCTTTTTTGGAGAATTGAATGTGGCTAAGCAAACACAGCGATCCAATAGGACTAGAAATCAAGAAAACCAAGCTTACAAATCAATTGTGAGAGCCTCCAATTTATATGTGAATTTGAGATGTATGAGTTTTAAGCATGGAAAGGTCCATATATACGTAGGTGGGGGAATTACTAAAGATAGTATTGCTGAAGAAGAATGGACCGAAACGGTAAATAAATCTAGGACGATGTTAAAAGTGCTATAAGAATTTGAATAACCTTTAGGTAAAGGCGTAGTTCCTTGTATTTTTGTGTCATGAAGCAGATTTATTCTTCAATTCCTACAGCTCAAATTATAACAGAACTTTGTGTAAAAAATCACATCGAACATGTAGTTATTTCTCCTGGTTCTCGCAACGCCCCACTCACTATTACACTTGCTCATCACCCTAAAATAAAAGCATATAGCATCGTTGATGAACGTTGTGCCGCTTTTTTTGCTTTAGGAATGACTCAGCGTTTTAATACCCCAGTTGCGGTAGTTTGTACTTCAGGCTCAGCTCTTTTAAACTATTATCCGGCTGTATCAGAAGCTTTTTATAGCAATTTGCCTTTGGTAGTTATCTCTGCAGATCGACCAAAACACCTTATCGACATTGGTGATGGACAGACTATAAGACAAACAAATGTCTTTAAAAATCATATCCTCTATTCTGCTAATCTTAAAGGAGACTTTCATAATTCTGAAGATCAATCTGTTCATGATTTTAATGCCAAGGAAACACATAAGGCTTTACAAACAGCTATTCAAAAACAAGGTCCTGTTCATATAAATGCCCCATTTGATGAGCCCCTGTATCATAAAGTTGAGGAATTGAGCATTAAGATTTCTAGTCAAAAAGCATTTGATCTTGAGTGGGTTGAATTTGATAATTCTGGATTTGTAAAAGCTTGGAATTCTTCTAAGAAAAAATTGGTCTTGGTAGGGGTGAATCTCGATGAAAAAATAGACGAAGAAGTTTTGAAGTTGTTGTCTCAAGATCCTTCGGTTATCGTGATGACAGAAATCACCTCCAATATCTCTGATGCTAATTTTTTTACAAATATCGACTCTATATTGGCCCCCATAGAGCAGGAGTCAGATTCGGTTTTACTTTTTGAAGCTCTGCAGCCAGAAATGCTTATCACCTTTGGCGGATTGATTGTCTCCAAAAAGATAAAGAAATATTTAAGGCAATACAAGCCAAAACAGCATTTCCATATTGATCCAAGAGAAGCAAATGACACTTTTTTTTCCTTGACTCAGCATTTTGAAACGTCGGTGAATTCCTTTTTTAAAACGGTAAGGCCAAAGTTAGACGAAGTTCATTCCTCCTATTTTGAATCTTGGAATGGTATTAGGTTAAAAACCTTGGAGTTTAGAGAGATTTACAAACAGCGAATAGAATTTACAGATTTTGCCTTTTACTATAGTCTTTTTGAGACTTTACCTCAAGATGAAATCGTTCATTTCGCTAATAGTTCAAGTATTAGGTATGCTAATTTATTTGATTCTAAACGTCCTATAAAAACCTTCGCTAATCGTGGCACTAGTGGAATAGATGGCAGCACCTCTACAGCCATAGGTTATGCTGTAGCTAGCCAAGAACCAACCACATTGGTAACAGGAGATTTGAGTTTTTTTTACGATTCTAACGCGCTTTGGAACCAGTATATCCCAAAGAATTTTAAAATTATTTTATTGAATAATGCTGGTGGCGGAATATTTAGAATTCTACCAGGGAATAAAGAAGAGGAGTATTTTGAAAATTTCTTTGAGACCACCCACCAGTTTAATGCTGAGCATTTATGTGCTATGTATGGTATACACTACATAACTGCACACGATCAAGAAGAGGTGAATAAAGAGTTGCCAGCTTTTTTTGAAAGAAATAATAGTCCACAACTTATTGAAATCTTTACACCTCGATTAAAAAATGACAAAGTCTTATTGAGTTATTTTGATTTTCTAAAAAATAATATCGATTTTAAGTCTGTGCTTCACTCTAAATCTTTGGAGTCTTAGTGACGGCTTAATTTATAAGCAAGCTTAATTTTACTTACTTTTGCACATAAATTAAATTTAATGTTAGACTTAGGCGTAAAGCATACCTTAACGATAGATAGAGACACCCCTCCAGGATTGTTTTTAACACAAGATTCTACTGAAGAAGAAGTTCTTCTCCCTAATAAATACAAACCAGAGCAGTTTGAAATCGGAGATCAGTTGGAGGTGTTCGTTTATTTAGACTTCGATGAGCGTCCAGTAGCGACAAACCTGGAGCCTAAAGTGATGTTAGATGAATTTGCTTTTTTAAAGTGTGTCGACAGTAATGATTTTGGTGCTTTTTTGGATTGGGGATTAGAAAAACATTTGTTTGTACCGCATATCGAGCAAGCCTACAGAATGATAGAAGGTGAGCATTATTTGATATTCTGTTATTTAGATGAGCAGACCAACCGTTTAGTCGCATCGAGTCGTGTCAATAAATTTGTCGATAATTCTATTCTTACGGTAAAGCATTTTGATGAAGTAGATTTGATCGTAACCAATCCTACTGATTTGGGATATAATGTTATTATTAATGAAATTCATTTAGGTTTATTATATAAAGATGAAGTCTTTCAAGAGTTAAAAACCGGAGATATCCTTAAAGGGATTATTAAAAAAATAAGGCCTGATAACAAAATAGATGTCTCTCTTCAACGCCCTGGTTATAGAGGTATTGAGCCAAATGCTGACAAGGTGATGGAGGTTCTTCAAGCTACTGAGGATGGTTTTCTTTCTTTACATGATAAGTCTAATCCTGAGCTGATTTATAATACGGTTCATCTCAGTAAGAAAGCTTTCAAAAAAGCTATAGGAACACTTTATAAAAACAGGCAAATTACTATTGAAAATGGGGTAGGAATTTATATTAAAAAATAAATTACCTAAAGTAAAATCCCGTTCCTGAAGATCTTCTATAAGGTGATAATTGATAAAACGGAGATATAAATCGATATTGATCCCCTAAATCTTCATAAGCAGAATTTTTGATTCTATGAAGATCTGAATATATAGGTTGATTGTGATAAGAGGGAGCCCAAGGTGAAGACGAACTGTTGTCTATTTTTGGTTTGAAATTACCAAACATAGCAGTTTGTCTTTCTACAAAAGAAAATTGTTGCTCTTGTTGTTGCTTAGCCCTATAAGCTTTTCTGTTCGCTGCTTCTACCATATTTATTTCTGGCCTTGAAGAAAAGGGGTCTTTAAAAATATTGACTTCAGGTAAGTTAAACTGCCTTCCCATTGTTCTTAAGCTAAAAGGGTCTTCACTAAAACTCAAGGAAGTAAGTACTCTAGGTTCAAACATGTCAAAATCAGATTGAGCTTTCAAGAAATGAAAGCTTAATACAAAAGTGGCTATTAAAAAAAGCTTTGAAAACTTCATAATTACAATTAATCAAAAATTATACCCAATTTAAGATATCATCTTCTTTCCATAAATCCGGGAAAAAAGAGCGTTGATGATATTTAGGATTAAGATACTTTTTCCAGTCGGAACCACCTGTCGCTTCTTTTGTTTTTCCTTTCTTTTGCAAATATTTTGCAGCAGTTTTAAGGTGAACCATTGGCCATCTTACGTTGTAGTGATGGTCAAAATCTTTCATTCTAATTTTCAATTTCTCACTGGGGTTCTCAAATTTTAAATAGTTTTCTAAAATACAGTGGCCTTGAACATTCTTTGCTAAAGCTTTAAAGCCTTCAAGGTATTTATCTTCAAAGGCTTTAAGCGTATAAGTGCTTTTGCCATTGCTTCTGTTATAGCCAGCGTCTCTCCAATATATATTTTCAAAAATTTCATCAGAACTAGGAGTGGAGGTGAGCTCTTTTTTCCCGTTTTCATTTACTAAATTAATGGGAGGTGTGCACATCAATTCCAAATGACGAAATTGTGCACTTTGGAATCCACTAGCTGGTGTTAGAGATAATCGAAACTGACTGTAATCGTCGTAATTTATGCCATCTCTCATAATATCAAAAGAAGTGATAAGCATATCGGTATAGCGCATAAGCCGTTTGAGCTTATCCATAAATATATCTTCACCAGTAAAGTCTTTAAGTTCTGTAATTTGTTGAGCCTCATGGATCATAAGCTTTAAAATAAGCTCAGTAATTTGATGATAAATGATAAAAACGGTTTCATCCTTAAAATCTGTTTTAGGTTTTTGTATAGACAATAAGGTATCTACTTCAATATAATCCCAATAATTGAGAGGCTTAGAATGCAAAAGCCCTTTTAAGTAAGATTCAGGATTCTCTCCCAAGGCTTCGTACTTTTTTTTGAGTTGCTTTAAAAGCTCTTCATTCATCGAATTTTGTTTTTATTCAAATTTATTAAATTTAGTCAAGTTAAAGGTCAATTTGATTAAATAAGGTTGACCAAATCATCAACTTGTTGTGATATCAGGATCAAAACTTGTATTACCATAAAGTAAGCTAATACATATATATTAAGAACAAATTTTTGAAGTCCTAGAAAACCTAAAAACTTGTTACCTTTGTATAAAAACAGAAACTATGTCAGATACTATAGAACGCATCAAATGTTTAATCGTAGGTTCAGGTCCTGCTGGTTACACAGCCGCTATTTATGCTGCAAGAGCAGATATGAACCCAGTGGTTTACACAGGTATAGAGCCTGGAGGGCAATTGACGACCACTACAGAAGTTGATAACTTCCCTGGTTATCCTCAAGGAATTGATGGTCCAAGAATGATGGTAGATTTACAGGAACAAGCCGAGCGTTTTGGAACTGATGTTCGCATAGGTATGGTAACAAAGGTAGAACTGTCTGATAAGTTAGGGGGTATCCACAAAGCTCAGATCGATAATAAAAAATGGGTTGAAGCTGAAACAGTCCTTATTTCAACTGGTGCCTCAGCTAAATATTTAGGTATACCAAGTGAACAGAGATTAAGAGGTGGAGGAGTTTCTGCTTGTGCGGTTTGTGATGGATTTTTCTATAAAGGACAAGATGTTGCAATAGTTGGGGGTGGAGATACCGCTTGTGAAGAAGCAACATACTTATCCAATATTTGTACTAAAGTCACTATGTTGGTAAGAAAAGGAGAGATGAAAGCTTCTAAAGCAATGCAGCATCGTGTTGAAAAAGCAAAAAACATCGATCTTAGATATTACTCTGAAATCGATGAAGTACTTGGAGAACAAGTTGTAGAAGGCTTAAGAATTCTCAATAACAAAACGGGTGTAAAAGAAGAAATAAAAATCACTGGTTTGTTTATAGCCATTGGACATAAACCTAACACAGACATGTTTAAAGGTTATTTAGATATGGATGAGATTGGTTACATCATCACAAAACCAAAATCTACTAAAACGAATTATCCTGGTGTGTTTGCATGTGGTGATTCTCAAGATAAAGAATACAGACAAGCAATTACAGCAGCAGGAACAGGCTGTATGGCCGCTCTAGATGCAGAACGTTACTTAGGGAGCCTAGAAGGGATACCTGAAAATGAAAAAGAGGCAGTAACTACTTAAAATATAAACTCACTTATACATAAACTTTAATAGTGAGTTTATACGCTGATTTAAAATTTATTAAAGGCCTTTGTAATATGCAAAGGCCTTATTTATTTGATCATCGCTCACCTTGCAATTTAATTTTGGTTGACCTATTTTTTCTAACAAAACAAAGTTGATATTGCCTCCAGAATTTTTCTTATCGTGTTTAAGATAAGTTTTTACCTTGGACACATCCTCTGAAGTGAAGGTGACTGGTTTAAAATATTGGCTGATAAGTTGACTTGACTTGTCGCATTTTTCTTCTGAAAATTGTAATATATCTACAGATAGCTTTAAGGCTAAAATCATTCCAATGGCCACAGCTTCTCCGTGAAGTAATTTTGTTTTAGAAGGCGATTCCATTTGATAGGATTCTATAGCATGACCAAGGGTATGCCCAAAATTTAAAGCCATTCTCAATCCATTTTCAAAAGGATCTTCTTCGGCTATTTTAGTTTTGATTTGAATAGAATCTCTAATCAATTCAGGCAGTTTGTCCACTTGAAATTGTGATAAATCTTTAAAGCTGTCTAAATAGTCTTCATTTGCAATCAAGCCGTGTTTAAGCATTTCGGCTAACCCACTCCTCATTTCTTCAGAAGGTAAAGTAGAGAGATAACCAACATCTACAACGACCATTTGAGGTAGACGTATAATTCCGATTTGATTTTTTAAACTATCAAGGTTTACACCATTCTTTCCCCCTATCGCCGCATCTACCATGCCGAGTAGAGTTGTAGGGACATGAACAAAGTCGATGCCTCTTTTAAAACTAGAGGCTACAAACCCACCAATATCTGTCACAATTCCACCGCCGAGATTTATCAAAAGCGATTTTCTATCAGCCCCAGTTTCAGATAAGGTTTTCCAGATTTCCGAGCATGTTGAAATAGTTTTGAATTCTTCTCCTGGTTCAATTTCGATCCATTCAATTCTGACATCTGCCTCAATTTTTTCTGAAAGAAACCTAGAGCACTTCTCTTGAGTATTGGAGTCGACCAAAATATAAATAGAAGAATATGCTTTGTTGTTTATTAGTAAATTGAGTTCAGTATAAGCCTGTTCTTGAAATGATATGGTATAGTTTTCTAGCTTTATCGTATTCATCATTAAAAAGCTTTGTTAAGATTCTTGAAATAGCTTAGTTGCTACAGCGAAAATACTACATCAATTCCTATATTTGAATACAATTTTTCAATATGATCGATACTAAAATATTCAACGACACCAAACACGCCTTTGTCTTAAAATCAGATAAAGACTTAAAGCGTTCCTTGTTCCTCTTTACTATGATGAACATTCCTTTTTTTGTTCCGATTTCTACAAGAGCAACCAATTTAGCATTGGACTTAAAACTACCTATCGATAGTTTGGTGAGAGCCACTATTTTCGAGCAATTTTGCGGAGGTGAAAGTCAAGATGAATGTATGCCACTTGTGAAAAAAATGTATGCAGAAAATGTGTACAGTGTTTTGGATTATTCTGTAGAAGGCAAGGAAACAGAAGAGGAGTTTGATAAAGCTGCAAAGTCAAAAATAGAGATTATAGAATATGCCTCTAAGTCAAAAGAAATTCCTTTTGCTGTAGCAAAACCGACCAGTTTAGGACGTTTTGCAATATGGGAAAAAGTCACTGCCAACGACGTCCTTTCGGGTGAAGAACAACAAGAATGGGACAGTATAAAAGTTAGGTTTGAAAAGGTTTGCCAAGCTGCTTACGATAATGACACCAAACTTCTTATTGATGCAGAAGATACCTGGATGCAAGATGCAGCAGACAATCTTGCTGAGGATATGATGAGAAAATTCAATAAGGAAAAAGCGATCATATTTAATACCCTGCAATGTTACCGTTGGGACAGGTTGTCTTATGCAAAGGCTATAAATGAAAGAGCTCAAAGGGATGGTTTTAAATTGGGGTTTAAAACAGTTCGAGGTGCATATATGGAAAAAGAGAATGCGAGGGCCAAGAAAAAAGGCTATCCAACTCCTATCTGTGAGAATAAAGAAGCCACCGATGTTAACTTTAATGCAGTGATGTGTTATTGTATAGACAATATAGATCAAATTTCCCAATTTATAGGAACTCATAATGAGGTGAGTACTTATATGGCATTACAGTTAATGAGTCAAAAAGATATTTCACTTTCAGATGACAGAATTTGGTTTGGACAATTGTATGGGATGAGCGACCATATCAGTTTCAATATTGGTAGAATAAATTCCAATTCAATTAAACTTTTACCATTTGGTCCTATTAAAGATGTGATTCCCTATTTGATAAGAAGAGCTCAAGAAAATTCTTCTGTTCGAGGTCAGACCGGTCGTGAATTAGCTTTATTAAGAGAAGAAAAGCAAAGAAGAGCTGGACAATTTGTAAAACGAGTTGAATAATATGGAAGTTACAAAAGCAGATATTTATCTAGGAGAGTATAAACCATATTACGATTTGTATCTTCAACGGGTTTCTTCAGAGACCACTCTATTAGAAGCTCTGGACCAAAAAGAGGAGTTAATTAATTTTTTCAATACTATCCCAAAGAATAAATTAGACTATAGATATGCACCCAATAAGTGGACGCCAAAACAGATTCTTCAACATCTCATCGACACCGAGCGTATTTTTATGAACAGGGCTTTGAGGTTTGCAAGAAAGGACTTTACAGAGTTACCTGGTTATGATGAAAACCACTATGCAGAGCACTGTTTTTCTAATCATAGAACTTTAGAAGATTTAGTAGAAGAATTCCAGGCTTTGAGGATATCTAGCATATATCTATTTAAAAGTTTTGAAAATGAGATGCTAATCAATATTGGTCAAGCCAGTGGAGGTCCATTTTCTGTAAGAGTTTTACCTTTTATTTTATGTGGTCATCAAAAGCATCATATCCAAATAATAAAAGAGCGTTACTTATAAGAATTCAATGTCAAACTCAACTGCAACTTCTGTATTTACTTTACTAGATATTGGTAAGAGTTTGCAACGGATGATTTCTAAGCATTACCACAAGCCATACTGGATCAAAACCGAGATTGCCAAGTTAAATGCATATACCAAAAGTGGACATTGTTATCCAGACTTAGTTGAAAAACAGAACGGACAAGTATTGGCTCAAATGCGAGCTATTATATGGTCAGATACTTTTAAGACTATTTCAAAACAATTTGAAGACGTAACCAGAAAACCATTGTCTGAAGGGATGACGGTTATGATTTTAGCTAAAGTTACTTATCATCCCAATTATGGGTTTTCTTTGAATATTGTAGATATTGATGCTAGTTTTACCTTAGGTGAGATGGCCAAAGAAAAGCTAGAAAGCCTTAAGCGTCTTAAAACTGAAGGCTTGTTCAACTTAAATAGGACTCTTACTTTTCCGAAAGTTCCAAAGCGTATTGCTATTATTTCCGTGGAAACCAGCAAAGGTTATCAAGACTTTTTGAATATTATTTCACATAACAAATACGGGTTTAAATTTGAGTTGGAGCTTTTTCCTGCTTTGCTTCAAGGTGATAAAGCCATCACTTCTATATCTGAAGCATTAGAGAATATCAAAACAAGAACATCTGAATTTGATGCAGTCACGATTATAAGAGGTGGAGGCGGAGACGTAGGTTTAAGCTGTTATGATAGTTTTATTTTAGCCTCTAAAGTGGCAAGATTCCCCTTGCCAGTTATTTCTGGGATTGGTCATTCCACCAATGAAACTCTAGTCGAAATGGTAACTTATTTCAATAAAATCACTCCCACAGATGTCGCTTATTTTTTTATCGATAGCTTTAAGGATTGCCTTGAAGAGCTGACTATGCTTCATTCAGAATTCAATAGATTAGTTAAGTTTAAATTGAAGGAAGAACAGTTTGAATTAAAGGCTTTGCACCAACAATTTAAAACTCAAGTCGACACGCTTTTGCAACGGCATGACTTTATGTTGAAACAACAGCGACAACGAATCAAATCTACACTACCTTCCTATGTAAGAAGTCGGTTTGATAGCTTAACTCAGTTGAGTTTTCAGCTTAAGTTTATGACCAAACAAGGTTTTCAAACTGAAAATCAACAGTTAAAACGGCTTTCAAATACCCTACAGAGGGAAACCTCAGACGTGTTGGTAAAGAATCACAGCACTCTGGATTACTTATCTTCTAATCTAAAATTATTATCACCAGAACAAATTCTTAAACGTGGATATACATTGAATTTGGTTAACGATAAGATTATAAAATCCGTTTCTGATTTAAAAACTGGTGACCAACTAAAGACGATATTTGCAGACGGTTATGCTGAAAGTAATGTGATAAAAACTAAACTCAATGGAAAAAATTAAAGACTACGAAACTGCTTTAAGTGAGTTAAAAACAATAGTTTCCAAGATCGAAAATGACTCAGTGTCTGTAGACGAACTTACCAAAAAGGTAGAACGAGCTTCGGAATTGATTAAGTATTGCAAAACAGTTTTGACCAAAACCGAGACCGAAGTCAATTCTGCTCTGGATGATATGGTAGATCTAAACGAGGACTCTGATGATTAAAATTGGTTAATAGTTTGTCTTATTTTGACCAAACGCGTTAGAATCCCTTCCAGCAAATCTATATTAAGCATATTGGCGCCATCACTTTTAGCTTCGCTTGGATTAAAGTGAGTTTCAATAAACAGTCCATCTACATTATTGACTATTCCAGCTCTAGCAATAGTTTCAATCATTTCTGGCCTTCCTCCCGTAACTCCGGAAGATTGGTTGGGTTGTTGTAAAGAATGGGTAACATCTAAAACTGTTGAAGCATAACCCCGCATTGTTGGAATACCTCTAAAATCTACAATTAAGTCTTGATATCCAAACATGGTTCCACGATCTGTAATCATCACTTTATCATTGCCAGAATCCTTTATCTTTTGCGCTGCATGTTGCATACTTTCAGGACTCATAAATTGTCCCTTTTTAAGATTGATGACCTTACCTGTCTCTGCTGCTGCTGCAAGTAAATCGGTTTGACGCACTAGGAAAGCAGGAATTTGTAAAATGTCTACGTACTTTGCAGCCATAGCTGCGTCACTTTCTTGGTGAATATCTGTAACCGTAGGTACATTAAACTTTTCACTTACTTTTTTGAGGATTTCTAAGGCTTTTTCATCTCCTATTCCTGTAAAGCTATCTATTCTACTTCGGTTTGCTTTCTTAAAAGAGCCTTTAAATACAAAAGGGATTTCTAGCTTATCAGTAATTTCTAAGATGCGTTCGGCTATTCTCATAGCCATATCTTCACCTTCTATAGCACAGGGTCCCGCTAATAAAAAGAAGTTGGAAGAGTTGGTATGTTTTAGTTTAGGAATAAGTTGCAAATCCATTTTTTAAATTTTTTTCAAAGATAAGGATTTGTAGTAGGATTTTTGTGCAAGTATTTTAGGAAGACAAATAATTTACAAGACATATATTTCCCTATCTTTAAATTTAATTGTTAAACTTAAAATTTAAATATAAAAACACTATGAAAACACTTTTAACATCTTTAGTGCTAACCTTCTCCATGTCCATTTTTGCTCAAGTGGAGGCTCCACAGCCAAGTCCAAATTCGAACACAACCCAAATGGTTGGTTTGTCTGAAGTATCAATTGCTTACTCTAGACCTTCTGCAAAAGGAAGAGTTGTGTTTGGAAATCTTGTTCCTTACAATGAGCGATGGAGAACAGGAGCTAATGAAAATACGATCATCACCTTTTCTACCGATGTAAAAATCGGAGAACAAGCTCTAGAAGCTGGAAGTTATGCGATCTACAGTACTCCTAAAAAAGAGAGTTGGGATGTCTTTTTTTATGAAGACACCGATAATTGGGGCTTGCCAAAAACTTGGAATGAAGATGCTGTTGTTGCTATGGTAAATGTTCCTGTAAAATCACTTAACCATATGGTTGAAACTCTAAGTATTGATTTAGGAGCTATACAGATGGACAAAGCACACCTTCAGATTTCTTGGGAGAAGACCATGGTAGAAGTGCCAATCAGTTTTCCAACAGATGATCTCGTTATGGAAAGTGTAACTGCTATAATGAGTGGTCCATCTGCTAACGATTATTTTGATTCGGCCATATATTACCTCAATGCTGGTAAGGATATGAATAAAGCAGAAGAGTGGATGGAAAAGGGAATGGTTATGGTAGAGGTTAAACCATTTTGGATGCAAAGACAGCAGTCATTAATCTATGCTGCCAATGGTAAAAAAGATAAAGCTATAGAAACCGCTAAAGCCTCTTTAGCAGGTGCTAAAAAAGCCGGAAATGCAGATTATATTAAGATGAACGAAGATTCTTTAAAAGAATGGAACGCTAAATAATTAGTAAATAGTTTGTCTTTTATGAGGCTTTCTCAAACTTTATGTTGTCATTTTGATGGAACTGTTTTAGCGACTGAAGAATCTTCTTTTCAAAAAAAAATTCCTCTGCGAAGCAAAAAAATGCTTCTCTTCCGGAAAGACACTTAAGACTCATTGAAGTAATGGAACGCTAAATAAAACCCTTTATCAAATTATCTTTGAACCGATTCAATGTCTTGAGTCGGTTTTTTTGTGAACGTTTGTATCAGAATAGCAATCATCATGACCAATCCACAGCCAAATAGATTCAGCCATAAATAAGGCATCCAGTCGTTAAAATAGCCATAAATAACGATAATTTGAGTGATGATAGCAGCGATAAAAACAGCTCTGCTCTTCACATAGGTTATGAAAAAGGCGAGCAAGAATATACCCAATACATTCCCATAAAAGATGGAACCTATAATATTTACCAATTGGATCAGGTTGTCAAATAAATTGGCAGTGCAAGCGGCTACAATAGCAAAGATTCCCCAGCCAAGTGTAAACCACTTTGTAGAATATAAGTAATGCTTTTCACTCATTTTAGGAGTTTTATTTCTTTTGTACAAATCAATTGTCGTTGTGGAAGCTAAGGCATTCAATTCTGAAGCTGTTGAAGACATTGCTGCCGATAGGATCACTGCAAGAAGCAAGCCCACCAAACCCCTAGGTAAATTATTGAGGATAAAGTGAATGAAAACATAATCTTTATCGTTGGTTTCAATTTTACTATCCACTTTAGATATAATGGTTTTCGCATCATCTCTAAGCTGAACTTCTTGAGTGTTAAGGTTTTTTAACCTACGCTGTAGGTTTTGACTTTCAATTTTTGAAACGTCCATAGAAAACTGATTGGCCAAGTTCTTCTTTTTATCCTGGACAGTTCTAAGTTGTGTTTCTAAATTTTCAAATTCTGAGGCATATTCAGATTCTTCAACTGCAATTATTGCTGCTGGGTTAAAGTTGATCGGGGAGTAATTGAATTGGTAAAACACAAATACCATCACGCCAATCAATAAGATGAAAAATTGTAAAGGCACTTTTAAAACACCATTAAAGATAAGTCCCATTTGGCTTTCCCTTAAACTCCTCCCAGAGAGATAACGCTGGACTTGACTTTGGTCTGTTCCAAAATAGGAAAGAGCTAAGAAAGTGCCACCAATAATTCCACTCCAAAATGTGTATCGATTATCAAAACTAAATGAAAAGTCAAGGATATCTAACTTGTTGTTAGCACCAGCGATTTTCATGGCTTTATTAAAAGTGATATCTTCAGGTAAAAAAGAAAAAATCATTATAAAAGCGATGATCATACCAATGAAGATAACAGCCATTTGTTGCTTTTGAGTCACGTTTACGGCTTGGGTTCCTCCCGTAACGGTATAGATGATCACTAGTATGCCAATAATGATATTGAGATAAAATAAATTCCACCCTAAAACAGCTGAAAGTATGATAGACGGAGCGTATATAGTGATACCCGCAGCTAAACTTCGTTGTATTAAAAACAGACCAGCTGTAAGGGTTCGGGTCTTTAAATCGAAGCGAGACTCTAGGTACTCATAAGCAGTATATACTTTAAGGCGGTAGTAAATAGGAAGGAAGACCACGCAAATAATAACCATAGCAATAGGTAAACCAAAATAAAACTGAACAAAGCCCATCCCATCGTGAAAGGCCTGTCCTGGTGTCGATAAAAAGGTAATGGCACTAGCTTGTGTTGCCATAACGGACAACCCAACGGTCCACCATTCCGATTTATTGCCACCTTTAATGAAATCGTTAACATTAGCATTTTTACGGGACTTTAAACTGCCATAAATAACGATAAAAGCAAGAGTTGCAAACAGAATAATAAAATCTAAAACCTCCATGAATTTAATTTTGAAACCACTTCATGAATAAATAAAATCCTAGAATATATAAAACGTTTAAAATCAAGACCCAAGTATAGGCGGTTTTCCAAACGTATTTTTGAGGTGATTTCGACATCCTATTCTATGGAAATTAAGTTAGAAATCAGTTTATAAGCTCCTGGAACACCCGCGGGTAATTCTCTAAAGAAACTTAAGCCTGTATAAATATAATGACCTTTCCCATACTTGCCCACTAGAATACTCCCGTTTTTTGGAGTTTCATTCTTATCGTTCATGGAGAGGATGGGGGTTAGCTTTTCCGACCATTGGTCAGGAAAATAAAGTCCTCGCTCTTGTACCCAACCTTCAAAATCTGACTTGTCGATTTTGTTGGGGGTATTCAAAACCCTATGGTTGGGATTTAGAAATCTAACTTCAGCGTCTTCTTCGGTCACTCGATCCCGGGACATTTGCATAGGGAAAGGGGCAATATTATCTGTTTTTAAACCTCTATTGGTGTTGTATTGAACAATTATAGTCCCTCCTTTTTGTACAAATTCAAATAAAAAGGATTGCTTGTAGGCTAAGGATTCATGGATATTATATGCTCGAATGCCCATGATGACAACATCAAAATCTTTAAGCTTTTCTTGAGTAAGATTATTAGGTGAAAATTCTTCTACGTAAAAGCCCAAATCTTCTAAGTTGGAAGCCACACTAGAACCTGCCCCAGAAATATAGGCTATGCTTTTTTGGATAAGTTTGATATCTAGATTTACCAGTTTTGCGGAGGCATCTTCAATAAGATTATGTATCCCAATGTGATCATATTCTATGGTGGTGACTGATTTATTTAAGGTGGTTTTAGAGAGCTTTAATTCGGGAGAAATAATTGCTTCAGAAGTCGATGAAGGAGTGATTTCAAAACTAAAGCCTTTGCTTTCACCTTTTGTATTTAAACTAACCTCGTGGTAGTTGGGCGAGATTTTCCAGTCCTTTGGAAGATTTAACTTGAGTTGTCCAACAACAGTTTCTTTGAAGGCTTTGACGTTTACTTGAACGATCTTAGTTTCAGAATTTTTGAAAACATAAACTGACTTATCAAAATTTAAAGAGGCTTCAGGAAGGATTTCAAAATTCTCGTACACTTCCCCTTTCACAAGATCGTTGTATTTGTAAATTAGGGGTTTTTTAAGAGTAAAGGATTTTCCTTCAATATCAAAATTGAATGTAAATTGAATAGGTTCTGGAGATTCTGGCAAACCTATCAGAGATCTATCCTCAACTTTATAAATACCTAGTTCTGCTTTTTTCTTTAGCCAATAAGGTGTGGTGTAATTTTCTTCTGAACCTATGTTGAACACTGTAGAAAATCTGATGTCATTATTGTTTTCTAGCATAGTCTGCTCAACGTTAACAGGTTTTCCTCGGTGAGAAACAGACTTTAATCGAATACCAATTGGACTTCTGTTTATGATTTCAATTTCAATCTGTATATCATCACCAGGATTGGCATAGGCTTTTACACTTTGGACTTCTACGAAAAGACCTAAGCAAGCTTGGATAATAGATTGTATACTCTTGCTTTTTTGAGATCTCCAAAACTCATCTTCAATAGAAAGGATAAGTTGTTCTGCCTCTAACAATTGAGGAATAACCTTCCAGGGTTGTTTAAAGTCAAAATCTTCTTCAACCTTATATAGAATATCCCCAATAGCTTTTCCCTGTGGAATGCGATTCCAAGAGGTATCGATTCCATGAAAAGGATCATTTCCTCGAATTTTTTCACCTTTTATTAGCTCAATATATTCCATCTTATCTCCCCTAGATCCCGTATTTCCAAAGCCTTGAGATTTATGCTGACTTCTACTTAAAGCAGAAATTTCATTATTAGATAAACCTTCTAAAGGATAAAACGTATTGATTTCCAATTCAATAAAATTAGTTTTATCAGATTTGTCGAATGCTTCCTGACTTCCATAGAACCACCAAGAGGTATTAAAGAAAGCTCTTTTTGGGGCCCACGGTTCAACGAGTTTTAATTGAGAAGTGAATTTATTGCTTTGACCAGCAAGATCGAATGCTTCTGTGCTAAGGATTGCAGATGAAGTATGGTGACCATGAGTGCCTCCAGAAGTCCTATGATTAAACCGGTTTATGATGATATCTGGTCGATGTGTTCTTATAGCCCACACGACATCGGAAAGTATTTTTTCTTTATCCCAGATGTTTAAAGTTTCTTCTGGCGTTTTTGAATAGCCAAAATCGATAGCTCTAGTGAACCACTGTTGACCTCCATCTATAGTTCTCGCTTTTAGTAATTCTTGTGTACGAATCATACCCAGCTTTTCACCAAGCTCAGAACCTATTAAATTCTGGCCCCCATCACCTCGAGTCAGCGATAGATAGGTAGTTTTTGCATAGCGCTCTTTAGAAAAATAAGTAATTAAGCTTGTGTTTTCATCATCCGGATGAGCTGCGATATACAAAACATTACCTAGAAAATTGAGTGATTTTATCTGTTGGTATATTTCTGAAGAGGCAAGCTTTTGTGGATTTTGGCTATAGCATGATGCATTTAAAAATAGAAAAATACCGCATAATAATGTTTTTGTCATAACCTTAATTTTCACCAAATATAAATGCCTAAATATTATTTTGCGGTGGATTCAAAACTTTTTTAACGATCTCCGTACTCAGGCCTGTCCAGAAGAGCATCTTTTTTAAGAAGGGTTACCGGCTTTTGAAGAATTAAATTATTGGGGTAGGTAACCAGTTCGTCTTCATCTGTACGGAGATGAAGTTGAAAAGCTTTTATATCTTCTATAATCCCTTCAACGGGAAAGTCTTTATCGTGGATTTTAATTTTATCTCCTAATTTGTATGGAAAAGAAAAAAACATAATAATGCCAGAAGTTATATTGCTCAACACAGACCAAATTGCAAACAAGCCGATACCTAACACTGCAAACACAGAAGAAAAAACGAGCGCAAGTTCTCTTATTTCCACTCCCCAGATGAGTAAAAGCCCAAACACAGCAATAAAAAATACCAATACGTTGATGTATTTAAAAATGAGTCGAGTTCTTACAAAATTGAGTTCATCTCGTTTTGCGATTCGTTTTGCAGATTGCTTTAAGGTAAACCTCAATAATAAAAGAAGAAATACAACAATAGCTGTCCAGATAATTTGGGACTCATAATGAAAAAAAAGAGTTTCAACCATAACTTATAGACTTAAACTGTCTCGTAAATGTAGATATTTGTCTGAGTTTTTTAGCCAGTATTTTGTCTTTAAAGTTTGCAACTTTTTTGCTTTGGAAATTAATGTATCCTTTCCTTGAATTTCCATCTCTTCCCACTTTTCAATTTCAAAGGGAAAGGACTTTTCTTGATAGATTTTTAAAACCCTTCCCAATTCAGTATACCTTAGGGTTGTAGTGAGGTAGTCGTCCTCCTTTTGTTCTATAGAAGCTGAATACGTTTTAAATTTTTCATGATTGAGCTGTAAAAAGGAAAAGTCTGGCAAGATGTCTTGTTTACCAAGCTTCAACTCCTTTGGAGCTATTCTGAGTTGAATCCAAATTTGATTTTCTGATAAGACGGGCCTTAATATAAATGTTGAATCTGCTTCATCTTCAAAATAGGAATGTGTTTCTAATTCAAAATCACCCCTGTGATTTAATTGAGCATAAGATTGTCCGCACCACTCTTGAACGCTAGAGGTCAACTTTAAAAGAGGTCTCTGTTCACCAAGTGGAAAAAAAGCGCTTTGCATAATGCTGTAAGGATAAATCCCTGTGTTGAATTTTTTCGTGGAATTCAGTTTCATGACAGAAAGTGTAGTTTCCGATTTGGAATTGGCTTTAACTTGCGCTTCACTTAAAAAGTCTTCGGTCACAAAAATAAGCATTGCTTTGCCTTTTCGCTTTTCACCGTATCTATAAAATTCCAAATCATAACTAGTTAATTCAGCGTTTCCATCATACCAATACGATTTGAATTCAGTAGATAGATTTCTGTTTTCAAAATTGCCATCAACAGATTTATTTTCGGTCTTAGTTTGGCAGCTTATAAGTAAGATAAGAAGAAAGAGGGGTAGAGTTCTCATGATTATTATTTTAAGTTCGATAACTTATGATATACTAAGTGAATTGGAAATCCCATAACGGTGTAAAACGAGCCTTTTATTTCTGAAATACCAATTTGACCTATCCATTCTTGGATGCCATAGGCTCCCGCTTTATCATAAGGAGAATAGGTGTCGATATAGTACGAGATTTCATCCTTCGAAAGAGCCTTAAAAGTGACTTCTGTAGAATCATAAAGGGTTTCAGTTTTGTCTTGGGTTTTTATACAAACCGAAGAAATTACCTCATGTGTAGTATGGGAGAGGGAACTCAGCATTTCGATAGCTTCCTCTCTATTTTGAGGTTTATTAAGTGCCTTGTCTTGATGCCAAACAATGGTATCTCCGGTAATGAGTATATCGTCTGGTTTTAAATCTTGAAATTGATCTGCTTTCAACTGAGCTAAATAATCACTGATTTCATGATGTTGTAAGGTCTCGCTAAACTCTTCGTCAACAGACCGTAATTTTATCTCAAAATCCACTCCTATGGAGGTCAAGATTTCCTGTCTCCTTGGGGATCCTGATGCTAAAATGATATGCTTTTGTTTTAAATTTTCTAAAATCATAGGATTAAAAATGTGAACATTGAACAAATTCCAAGCAAAAATACGAGTTTCAAATGGAAACTAATGCTGGTGTAATCCTTTTGATTTTTTGCTTTTAGAATTTGTTTAGAGATAAGGATAAGAGGAATAAGAACAAATGCAAATACATAAAATATAAAAACGTTGAGTGATAAAAAGTAATTAAGTAGAATTGTAAGAAGTATTAAAATGGTGAATGTAAGAAGTCCAAAAATCATGTGGTTAGATCTTTTTTTACCAATCAAAATGGGTAAAGTTTTCATCTTGCAGTAATAATCACCTCTTAGATCTTCTATATCCTTTATCAATTCTCTGCTCAAATTTAAGCTAAAAGCTATAAGAGCATAAGCTAGAATAGTAAAGTACACCACCGGATTTTGGTCACTATCTACTAGAGCTATTCCAAAGCAGAAAATACTAGCTCCTACAAGTATGCTAATGAGGATGTTTCCCGCTAGCGCGACTCTTTTTAACCAAATAGAGTAAACAGCAAGGGCTATAGGGGATAAAACACAAATGCTAAAAACAATCCACAAGCTTTCGGAAGGATCCGAGAGGAGAGTAAATAGTATCGTGAAGAGCCCCAGGGCATTAAGTCCAAAATATAGTTTAAAAGCTATTTTTCGTTTTATAACTTGATCGATGATAAGCTTATTTGGCCTATTGATGCTATCTGTGGTTACATCAAAAATATCATTAATTATATTTCCTGCTGCTGCAATGCATACGACAGATAGAATTAGAAGGAAATAGTGAAGAAGACCAACTTCTGGGTTTTGACCAAAACCAGGCAGCAGGGCAAATCTTATCACCATAGCCGTAAAAACAATCATGGCTAAATTTTTCCAGCGTATGAGATTGAGAAAGGCCATAAATAATTTTACTAGACTAGATCTAAAACTTCCACTTCCCTTGAGCCTTCATCACCTGCTCAATAAGATCTCTTACACAACCGTCACCGCCATTTTTATGAGAGATATAAGCAGAGATTGCTTTTATTTCTGGAACTGCATCCTGAGGGCAAGTTGGTAAACCTACCATTTTCATAGGGTATATGTCTGGGACATCGTCTCCCATATAGGCCACAGCTTCTGGTTTGATATTATACACCTCTAGAAATTCATCTAGGCATTCCACTTTATTCGCAACTCCTAGATGAATGTTGGTTATACCCAAATCTTTAAGCCTAGTCCTTACCATTTCATTGGTTCCGCCAGAAATCACAATAATCTCGTATCCTGCTTTTAGGGCTTCTTTTACAACAAAACCATCTTTCACATTCATAGTCCTAAGCAGTTCTCCAGATGAAGAAATCTGAAGAGTACCATTGGTAAAAACACCATCCACATCGAAGGCAAAGGTGGTGATGTGGTTGAGTAATTCTTTATAGTTTGTCATGTTTTTGTAATATAGAGTTTGTTATTAGGTTATAAATTGCTTTGTAATCTTTTGAATTTAATTGTTTTAAATGGTTAGTTATCGTTTTTTCATCATTTCTTACAGCGGGCCCTGTCTGCACTTCAGATGGCGATTGAGATTGAACTTTATCTGAAGTTTCTTTAATCAAGGCCTTCAAAATATCAAATGGGATATTGTCTTGTAGACAAATATCTTCTCCAATCGCGTACAGGTGATTTGTGAAATTACAAACAAACACAGCCGCTAAATGTAAAGTTTGCCTTTGTGCAGTACTAATTTCATACTGGTGTTGAGAAATGCTTGAGGCTATAGATTTTAAAAGCGATAAATTTTCTTCTGAATTAGCTTCAAGGCAAAATGGAATTGTAGAATAATCTAGTTCAGACGTCTTCGAAAAGGTCTGAAGTGGATAAAAAACACCCGAATCTTTAGGCGATGTTAACAAGCCTTGATTTCCTGAGGTATGTGCAATAATTCCAGTCTTAGTTTTAATTTGCTCAGCAATAGATTCTATGACATCATCTTTAAGACAGATGAGATATAGGTCTGCAGGCTTCAAGGCAGAAATATCAGATGTAATGGAAACTGAGTTCTCAAACTTTAAAAGGGAACTTTTATCGTGGTTATAAACCTGAATAACTGCACAAGTTTTGGAGGATTGAAGGGCACGAAACATATGAGTTGCCACATTACCACTCCCTAAAATAACTATTGAATACATTGAAACATCTTAAAATTCTTAGGTACAAATGTAATATTCATTTTTGAAAGTGAAATTTTATATGTTTTTAAACTTACCTATCCTTTATTAACGATTTGTAGAATAAGCACATATTTATAAGTATAACTGATAATTCTTTGGTTTTTTGAGTAAGTTGATGCAGTTAGTTTTTCAGAAGTTTAATTAACATAACTTCAACGTTCGTAGGCGATGGAGAGATTAATAAATCCTCTTATATTACTTATATTTGTGGTCATTATTTTATAGCTATGTTAGAGAAAAAAATAAAAAGTATATTGTTTTCCACAAGACTGATGGCCGTCCTGTTTCTTATTTATATAGTATCCATGGCTGTTGGAACTTTTGTTGAAAATTCCTATACCACGATTACAGCTAGGGAGTGGATTTACGATGCATGGTGGTTTGAAGTCATTATGGTTTTTTTTGTTATCAATTTCATTGGAAATATATTTAGATTTAGATTATTTCAAAAAAAGAAACTCACTACTCTTCTTCTTCACCTGTCTTTTATTTTGATTCTTGTTGGGGCATGGGTAACACGATATCTAGGTGAAGAAGGTATAATGCCTATTAGAGAGGGGGAGGTCGCGAATACAATGCTATCCGAAAAAACATATATATCCACATTTATCGATGGAGAAATTGAAGGAGAACCCTTGAGGAAAAAGGAAGATTTTAGAATTAGTTTAGGTCCTGGCATTACTGAGGGTAAAAAAATCACCACAGATTATAATGGTAATCCTATTCAAATTGAGTTTTTAGAATTTATCAAAGGTGCAGAGGAAGGCATAATTGAGGATGAGGAGGGAGTCTATTTTCTCAAAATTGTAGAATCTGGAGAGGGAGAAAGGCATGATCATTATCTGGAAACAGGTGAAGTTGCTAATATTCATAATATTTTGTTTGCTTTTAATAAACAAACAGACGGTGCTATTAACATCTTAGGTAACAATGAGGGTGGATTTACCATCGACTCTCCTTTTGATGGAGATTGGATGCGTATGGCAGACCAAGAACGCGGGCAATTGGTCCAAGACTCAATTCAAGATTTACAGATGCGTTCTTTATACAATCTTGGAGGCATGCAATTTGTGATTCCAGATCCAGCTATTAAGGGACGTTATGATTTAGTTCAAAAGGAAATTGTAAATAATAATGATCCAGACGGAATTTTCTTGGCAATTACAGCCAATGGACAAACCGAAAAAATTGGTCTACTTGGCGGTAAAGGTTTTCAGATGGATATGAAAAAAGTGAATATAGGTGATCATGATGTGTATTTGAAATATGGCAGTAAAAATATTGAATTGCCTTTCGCCCTTAAACTTAATGACTTTATAGCCAAAAAACATCCAGGTACTGAAGAAAGACCCCAGCCAAGTTATGAGTCTTTTATGAGTAAAGTAGAGGTAGTAGATGGAAGTGACTCATATCCTTTCGATATTTACATGAATCACGTTCTAGATCACCAAGGTTATCGTTTTTTTCAATCGTCTTTTGATCCAGATGAAGGGGGTACTATTTTATCGGTCAATAACGATTGGTGGGGAACTTGGATTACCTATATAGGCTATTTTCTGCTCTATCTAGGAATGATGGCCATCATGTTTGACAGAGGGTCTAGGTTTGGAGATTTGAGAAAGAAATTGGAAAAAATAAAGATGAAAAAAGAAAAATTAGCAAGTATATTAATTTTGTTTTTGGGATTAAGTGGCTTTGCCCAGACTCAAAATGGAAACGTTGTAGAAGAATCTAATAAGACACAAGATAGCCTAGCGACTTCATCCAATCATGACCCCAACATGATTCAAGAAGTGGATTATGAAAAGGTTATAAAATTGATTAAAGCCAATACGGTCGATAAAGACCACGCTGCCAAATTTGGGGAATTGATTATTCAAGATTTTGGAGGTAGAATGAAACCGATCAATACTTATTCTTCGGAATTGCTTAGAAAGTTAGGTAAAAAAGATAATTATAACGATCTGAATAGCGATCAAGTCCTGTTATCCATGATCGAAAATCCTGCGATCTGGTATTCTGCCCCCTTGATTTCCATAAAAGCAAAAAATGATAGCCTACACCATGTTTTAGGAGTTCAAGAAAATAAAAAATATGTGTCCTTGACTGACTTTTTTAGGATGGATGGTCAATATAAATTAGGTGAGTATTTAGATGCGGCATACAAAGCTGCAGTGCCAAATCAGTTCCAAAAAGACTTCATTACCGTCGATGAAAAGGTGAACTTGATCTATAATACTTTACAGGGAAAACAATTTAGAATTTTTCCTATCCCAGAACATTCTAATAATAAATGGGTTTCTTATTCAGAATTGGACGATGAGAAATATTTTGCTGGTGTAGATACTTTATACACAAAACAAATTCTTCCTCTCTACATGCAGTCCCTTAGAAGTGCACGGCAAACAGGGGATTATGAGCAGTCTAACGAACTGCTTTTAAGTTTAAAATCTTTCCAAAATAAATACGGTGCAGAAGTGATGCCAACAGAGGGAAAGGTAAAAGCTGAAATCTTGTATAATAAAATAGATATTTTCAATCTCTTGTTTCAACTTTATCTTTATGCGAGTTTGATTATGATTGTCTTTGTGATTTTGAGTATTTTCAAGCAAAACAAACTCAATAAAATCACTATAAATATAAGTAAAGTTTTATTGGTATTACTTTTTATAGTACACACGGGTGGCCTTGCCGCCAGATGGTATATTTCTGGATACGCTCCTTGGAGTAATGCCTACGAGAGTATGATTTACGTCGCTTGGGCCACTATGTTTTTTGGCTTAGCCTTTGGACGGAAAAGTGATTTGACCATGGGCTCTACTGCTTTTGTGACCTCTATTATTTTAATGGTGGCGCATTGGAATTGGTTAGACCCAAGTATTGGAAATTTGCAGCCAGTTTTGGATTCCTATTGGCTAATGATTCACGTGTCCGTTATTGTGGGAAGTTATGGCCCTTTTGCTTTAGGTGCGATTATAGGTTTGGTATCCCTTATTCTCATTATTGCGACCAACAAGTCCAACTTTAAAAAGATGAAATTAAATATTCAGGAACTTACCATTATTAACGAATTAGCATTAACAGTTGGCTTGATTATGCTTACTATAGGAAATTTCCTAGGCGGCCAATGGGCTAATGAAAGTTGGGGTAGGTATTGGGGCTGGGATCCAAAGGAGACTTGGGCTCTCATTAGTATTTTCGTATATGCTTTTGTGATTCACATGAGATTGGTTCCAGGGTTGAGAGGATTGTTTGCCTTTAACTGGGCTGCACTTATCGCTTTTGGATCTATATTGATGACCTACTTTGGAGTGAATTTTTACCTTACAGGATTACATTCTTACGCTAGTGGTGATCAAATTATCAGTTATCAATTTATCATTATTGCTTTTGTAGCTTGGATTTTAATAGGCTTTGCAGCTAGATATAAATATAAAAAATACTATTAAGCATATTACTGATTCCAAATTTCCCAAGCTTTTTCCGCTTGGAAAATAAGCATTTGTTCTCCATTTATAATTTGGGCACCTTGGTCTTTGCCTCGTGCCAAAAAACTAGTGATGGATGGATTATAAATCAAGTCGTAAAGCAAATGTGATTCGCCAATAAATTCATAAGGAATTGGTGGGAATTGGTTGACGTCTGGATGGGTGCCTAGAGGTGTACAGTTAACAATAAGTTGGTGGCTTTTTATAATTTCTGAAGTAATATCTTCATAAGTATAATCACCTTTCCCTTTTTCTCTAGATACCATATTGATATGATACCCCATAGAGACCAGAGCATGTCTTACTGCCTTAGAAGCGCCCCCAGTTCCCAAAATTAATGCAGCTTCGTGATTAGGAGCAATTAAGTTAAAAATAGATTTTGTGAATCCAAACACATCGGTATTGTAACCAATTAATCTTTTATTTTCAATTTTAATAGTGTTTACAGCACCAATCCGTTCAGCTTGAGGGTCTATTTCATCTAGAAAAGGAATTACTTCTTCTTTGTAGGGTATAGTCACATTAAGACCTGCTAAATCGACTGAGTTACTTACGATTTGTTTGACTTCCTTAATGTGTTCAATATCGAAATTGATATACTTAGCTCGGATGGCCTCGTTGTGGAATTTGGTATTAAAAAATGTTTTTGAAAATGAGTAATCAATATTTCTTCCTAAAAGTCCGTATGTTGTCATGAGTTAATTTAATTTTTTTTCTATTGCCATACCAAGCTAGGCCCAAAACTATTAAAATTCCTAGTATTATAAAAGAGAAACCAACCCAAGTGCTAAGTTGGGTTAATTCTGGCCAAAAGCGAGAATAATTGTCTAAAATGGGGTTTCCGCTAGTATCTAAAATAGTATTTCCTAATTGGTCTGTTTTAAAAATCTTTTCCTTCCAGGGCCATACTACCCCTAGGCTGCCTGTTATAAACCCAATAATAATTGAAAACGTAATCTTCTTATAATATTTTAAAACGTAATTTAATAAATGGGAAAGAGTGATAAGTCCAAAAAAGGAACCAGCAGTAAACGATCCTAAAACTTGAAGTAGTCTAGTTCGTTTAGGGTCTTGTGTAAAACTAAAATCCAGTTTAACTATATCTGCTAGAGTGTCGTAGAGGGCATTTACAGAATCTACCAATAGTAAGACATAATTGCCCAATAGGATTAGTATAAAAGAACCCGATAAACCAGGAAGGGTCATCCCTGAAACACTTATAATTCCACAAAAAAACACAAATAAAAGATGATCATTTTCAGTAGCAGGTTTTAAAAAACTAATACTAAGACCTGCTACAACGCCAAAGATTATAAAAACAATTGTCCTAAGTGATCTTATTCTGAAATCTTTACCGATGTAATAGATAGAGCCTACAATCATCCCAAAGAAGGTGGACCACACGTAAAGTTCGTAGCTTTCAATTAAGAAATCCAATAATTTTGAAATGCTGAAATAGCTTACAACCATTCCAAGAATCAATATGCCTAGAAACTTAGCGTTTATATATTGGAAAAAACTTTTAAACCTAGCATTCAATAGAAGCTTAAAAGACTTGAAATTAAATTTTTGGAGAGAATAAATAAATTCTTCATAAAAACCAGCAACAAAAGCAACAACACCACCAGAAACTCCAGGAACTTTATTGGCAGCGCCCATAGCAAGTCCTTTTAAGAAAAGGAAGATTTTGTCGCTAAATGTCCTTGTGCTCTGCATTTGAAAGGGGTTGTTTTTCGGCTATTTTTTCGAGTAATAGTATAAGTAAAAATCCTAATATAGCAGCTATACACGCGTATAATAGTTTAGGGTCTCCATCAAATTGAGTAGGCGAAATAGAAACTTCCTTCAAAATAACTACTTTGCCTTTTATGATTTCTGAGTCTATAACTTCTTTCCAGGGCCAGATTTTATTGAGAGAACCTGCTATAAATCCTGTGAGAATCGCTAAGGTTAGGGATTTAAAGTTAGTAAATAACCATTTTAAAATTCTAGAAAAACTCAATAACCCAATAATTGCTCCAAGACCTACAAGACCGATAACTTGGATATTAAACTCAGATACCGCTGCTGAAATTGATTTATATCCGCCAAGCAGGACTAAAATAAAGGCTCCCGAAATTCCAGGTAAAATCATGGCACAGACTGCTATAGCTCCGCACATGAGAAAATAAAGCGGATGATCGATGCCCTGTGCTGGGGTAAGTTCAGTAATACCAAAGGCGACGATAAAGCCTAAAATAGTAACGCCGATTAGCTTCGGATTCCATTTTTCAATTTGTTTTCCTACATACCAAACGCTGGCACCTACTAGCCCGAAAAAAAATGACCAGACCACAATGGGGTAGGTCTCCAACAAGTAGTTGGTTAATCGCATAAGAGTAAATATACTGATGAAAATACCTGTAAGTAGCGCAATAATAAAACCACCATTAAGCTGCTTCCACATGGCTGCGAAACCGTTTTGTCTCCATGTTTTGATAAGAGAAATATCTACATTGGCGATGGTCGTGACTAGTTCTTCATAAATTCCTGTGATAAAAGCGATGGTTCCGCCAGATACACCAGGAACAACATCAGCCGCTCCCATACCTAAGCCCTTTAAGCTAATGGTAATATAGGATTTTAGATTTCTCTTCATAGTAAGTTTAAATAACAAATAGGCAAGATAAAATTATAGATGAATATGGAGTTTAATTAGTTTAGATTTTATCAAAAACCATTTAATTATCTTTAGTTAAATCTATAAATAAGCTTTCAAGATTTTTATTTTTTTTGTGTAGTTCGAGTATTTTTAAACCCTTGTCGTAAGCAAAATCGAAAATATCTGGTCTTTTATCTAAAGGCGTATTAAATATGATTTCGTATCGGAAGCGCGTTAAATTCTTGATGCTAATTACTTTTCCAATTTCCTTTAAGGCCACTTCTTCAATTCTATAATTAAATTCTACTTCGATGACCTGTTGTTTGGGATCGTTTAGGTCTGAAAGTTTTTTATCAGATACAATTTGCCCTTTGTTTATAATGATGACTCTATCGCAAATGGCTTCTACTTCTTGCATGATATGGGTAGAGAGAAGAATTGTTTTTTCCTTACTAATGGAAGTGATTAATTCCCTTATTTCTATTAATTGATTGGGGTCAAGGCCAGTGGTGGGTTCATCAAGAATTAAAACACTAGGATCATGAAGCAAAGCTGCAGCAAGTCCAACCCGCTGTCTATACCCTTTGGACAATTGATAGATGCGTTTATCAACTTCCTCGGTCAGCTTAGTTTGTTCTATTACCTTTTCAATTCTTTCTTTTTTACTTTTGAAAATTCTCGCGTGGAAGTGAAGATATTCCTTGACATACATTTCTAAGTAAATTGGATTGTGTTCTGGTAAATAGCCAATTTGACGTTGAATATCAGTTTTTGCTTCAGTTAATTTTTTTCCATTAATATTAGCTTCACCAGAACTAGGGCTTATAAAGCCCGTTAAAATCTTCATCAAAGTAGATTTTCCAGCACCATTTGGACCGAGTAAGCCTACAATTTCACCTTTATGAATTTTGAAATTAATATCTTTTAAGGCAAATTGATCTTTATAGGATTTTGAAATGGACTTGACTTCAATAGACATTCAGTAATTTTAAATCAAAAATACAAATTATATCTTTTAATGAATTCAAAAATCATGGACTTGTACAGTTTTTTAAGGAATATTGAATTCACTAAAACCAAGCTAAAAGCCTTTGAATTCTGACATTAAAAGTTAATTTTGTGGATATGAAAAATGAAAAACATCTAAGAAATTGGCTAACGGAGATGAACTTAGACCATCCCTTAGTCATAGCAGGTCCCTGTAGTGCCGAAACTGAAGAGCAGGTACTTGAAATCGCCCACCAACTTAAAGATTCTGATGCTACCGTGATGCGTGCTGGTATTTGGAAGCCTAGAACACGTCCCGGAAACTTTGAAGGAGTAGGAGCGATAGGTCTGAAGTGGTTGAAACGAGCAAAGGAAGAAACGGGACTCATGATTGCTACAGAAGTTGCAAATAAAACCCATGTCGATCTTGCTTTAGAGGCGGACGTAGATGTCCTATGGATTGGGGCTAGAAGTACGGTGAGTCCATTTATAGTTCAAGAAATTGCAGATGCTCTTCAGGGAACAGATAAAATTGTACTAGTCAAAAATCCTGTAAATCCCGATCTAGCTCTTTGGCTTGGTGGAGTGGAACGCTTATATAACGCAAATATTAAAAACCTAGGTGTGATCCATAGAGGATTCTCTACCTATGAGAAAATAAAATATAGAAATAACCCAGAGTGGCAGATTGCTATCGATTTACAAAATCAGTTCCCAGATTTGCCTATCCTTGTCGATCCTTCACATATTGCAGGTGATAGGAAGCTGGTGTTTGATATTTGCCAAATCGCTTTAGATCTCAATTACGACGGAATGATTGTGGAAACACATCATACTCCAGATAAAGCGTGGAGTGATGCTGCCCAACAAATCACCCCAGATTTCTTAAAGCAAATGACGATTGATTTACGCATCAGGAAAAAGGAAGGTGCTGAAGAATTCAACAAAAAGTTGAATGTGCTGAGGTCTAAGATCGATGTCATCGATAATCAACTTATAGAGTTTCTTGGGAAGAGAATGCAAGTTGCTGATGAAATTGGAGAACTTAAAAAGGAAAATAACGTAGCTATTCTTCAACCTGAGCGGTGGAATAAAGTTTTGCACCGCTTATCTATTGAAGGAGAAAAGAAAGACTTGTCTAAAGATTTTGTAGAGCGGCTAACCAAAGCCATGCATGAAGAATCGATTGCACATCAACATAAAATCATAAGCCAGTGATATCCAGTGAATCAAATTCAAAAACAAGTTTATGAGAGCGGTGGTCTATAAATCGACGGGAAGTTGGTATTTGTTAAAAGCCGAGGATGGAAAGATATATAATTCCAGAATCAAAGGTAAGTTTAGGCTTAAAGATATTAAAAGCACAAATCCTGTATCTGTTGGAGATCATGTGGAAATCGATACTGAAACTAAAGGCGATGAGACTATAGGAATCATCAAAGAGATTTATGACAGAAAGAATTACATCATCCGTAAGTCAGTTAACTTATCTAAACAAACTCATATCATTGCGGCTAACATCGATCTAGCTTTTTTATTAGTGACTTATAATAATCCACCAACAAGCACAACCTTTATAGATCGTTTTTTGGTCACAGCAGAAGCTTATCATATTCCTACGGTACTCTTATTTAATAAAGTGGATGATTACTCTGTAGAAGAGTTTGCAGAGATGAAATATCTAGCTGAACTCTACAGGAAAATAGGGTATACCTGTATTGGTATTTCTGCTGAAACTGGAGAAAATTTAGACCAAGTAAAAGCACTAATGAAAGATAACGTAAGTGTTTTTGCTGGACATAGTGGAGTTGGCAAATCTACTTTGGTCAACGCCATTGAGCCCAATCTTAACATCAAGACTTCAGAAATATCTCTTCAACATAAGCAAGGCCAGCATACAACCACCTTTGCAGAAATGCACGAACTTCATTTTGGTGGGCAGATTATCGACACACCAGGCATTAGAGGTTTTGGAGTTGTAGATATTGATAAGTATGCTTTGGACAATTATTTTCCAGAATTCTTTAAAGTTAAATCCAATTGTAAATTTAATAATTGCATCCATGTGGATGAACCCCAATGTGCCGTCAAAGAGGCTTTAGCGGAAGATAAAATCGCTTATTCTAGATACAAAAGCTACTTACAAATCATGGAGGGAGATGAAGACGAAAATTTCAGGAAAGATCCCTATCAAGACTTAAGGTAATATGAAAATAGTTGTACAAAGAGTAAAGGAAGCTTCAGTTGAAATAGGAAATGAAATTTCAGGGACTATAAATACAGGTTTGCTTATTTTTTTGGGCATTGAGAATGAAGATGGGCAAGAGGATATAAATTGGCTGGTCAAAAAAATAATAAATCTAAGAGTTTTTCCTGATGATGAGGATAAGATGAATTTGAGCCTTAAAGATATTGAAGGTGAATTGCTTGTCGTGAGTCAGTTTACTTTACATGCTTCATTAAAAAAGGGAAATAGACCTAGTTTTACGAAGTCTGCCAAGCCAGAGTTGGCCAAAAAACTATACGATGATTTCTTAGAAACTCTTCAAAATGAAACCATCACCAAAATTCAAACTGGAAGATTTGGAGCTAATATGCAGGTCTCATTAATCAACGATGGACCTTTAACATTTATACTCGATTCTAAGGTTAAATTATAGAATTCCTTAGGAACTTTAAGAAATTTTTATAATTTTGATTGATATGAAAAATCCTTTATTCCTAATATTTCTTTTTGTGACATTTATTTCCAGTGCACAAGAGAACTATTCGATAGCAAATCTAACTGCAGAGCTGATAGAAAAATCCAATTCAGTTATTATTCAACAAGACATTCGAGTCATTATGGATGACTACGATGATATGACAATACATGAGGATAAAATAATGACTATCCTTAATGAAAAAGGAATGTCAGCCTTAGATGCTTATGCTTCCTATGATAAATCCACTAAGATTAGAAATTTAAAGGTTACAGTCTATAATGCTTTAGGTTCTGAAATTAAAACGTTTAAAGAGAGGGATTTTATGGATGTTAGTGCTGTAAGTTCTGTTAGTTTATATACAGATGATAGAGTTAAATATCTGGAGTATACACCTGCAAGTTACCCTGTTACCATTCATTTTGAAAAAGAAACCAAGACAAGTAATACAGCTTTTATAAAAAGTTTTACTCCTTATACGAATTATTATCAGTCTATTAAGTCATCGACCTTTCGAATAGATAATAATTCCGAAATTGTTTTGAGATTTTCAGAAAATGGGTTTATGGAAGGGGTTTCGATAGAGAACGAAAACCCTAATTTACTAACCTATTCAGTTTCTAATTTGCCGTCTATATCTAGAGAAGTTTATAGCCCTTCATTTGAAACATTTACACCAAAGGTTATGTTTGCTCTACAAACGTTTGAGCTTGAAGGGGAAAAAGGAGAGGTGAGTAACTGGCAGGAATTTGGTTTATGGCAACACGAAAATTTACTAAAAGGCTTAGATGAACTTCCAGAATCTACAATTTCCGAAATTAAATTACTTACTCAAAACTTTGAAACTACAATAGAAAAGGACAAGGCAATATATGAGTATGTCCAAAATAATACGAGATATATAAGTGTTCAGATTGGTTTAGGAGGTTGGAAGCCAATTTCGGCAGAAGAAGTTGATGATAAAAAGTATGGGGACTGCAAAGGCCTAACGAATTATACAAAGGCTTTACTCAATCTGGTCGATATTGAATCTAATTATTGTGTTGTTTATTCCGGTCCTGAAATTCAAGATATATCTGAAGATTTTGCGTCTTTACAAGGGGATCATGTTATTCTTAATATACCTCAAGAAAATGAAGAAGATATTTGGCTGGAATGTACAAGCCAAGACATTCCCTTCAATTTTTTAGGCACCTTTACAGATGATAGAAAAGTTTTGGCTGTAAAACCAAGTGGGGGAGAAATATTACGAACTCCAGCCTATTCAGAAAAGGAAAATTACCAAAAAACAACAGCAGAAATAAATATTATTGAAAAGGCAATTACTGCTGATGTAAAAATTAAGACCAGAGGTAAACAGTATTATAACAGATACAGTCTTGGCGGAGAAAATGAGAAAGATGTAAACTCACATTATTTGTCGTATTGGGATAACCTAAAGGAAATGACCCTGATAAGTCATGAATTTTCGAATAATAAAGAAGATGTGACTTTCTTTGAGAAGGTTAAACTTAAGGCAGATAATTATGTGAAAATTTATGGGAATGATCTTATTCTAGATGTTAATCCGTTCAATAAATTTCAAGTTAATCTGCCTAATTATAAAGTAAGGCAAACTCCATTTAATGTTTCAAGGGGATTCGTCGACGAGGATGAATTTACTTTCAATTTAGAGAACCTCACCATAGACACTGAGCTTAAAGATATTAGTTTAGACTCTGAGTTTGGTTTATATCAACTAAGTTTTGAACTTAAGGACAACACGCTAATCGTAAAAAGATATTTTAGGTTGAATAAGAATAATTATCAAAAATCTGACTATGAAAAATTTGTTGAATTTTTTTCACAAATTTCGAAGTATGACAATACTAAATTAAGTTTAAAATTAACCTAACCCTCTTAAGTACCAATCTTTAAAATCTTTAAGAATGAAATTAATTTTCGTATCATTATTTACTTTATTTGCTTTCAGTTTTAGTTATTCTCAATCTCAGGAATTTGAAGACATTACGTTAGAAATGCTGAGGGAAACTCAAAGCCCTTCAGACCCTTCTGCGGTTGCTGAAGTCCTTTATGAAAAAGGAGAAATATCCTTTTCCGTAATAAATTCTTGGGAATATCAATTTGAGGTGATTAGAAGAATAAAAATATACAGTCAAGAAGGATATAATCAAGCCAATGTCCAAATCCAGTATTATGTAGGGGACAAAAATGCAGATAAAGAATCTGTATCCAATATCGATGGCTATGTATACTTCGAAAAAGATGGAGAAATTGAACGGGAAAAACTAAGAAATCGAGATATCTTTGATGTGGATTTAAGCGATATGTGGGAAGCTAAAAAATTTACTCTGCCCAAAATTCAAGATGGTGTTATTATTGAATATTCTTATACTATAAATTCTCCAAATATTTTCAATCTACCAAAGTGGGTATTTCAAAACACGATACCAACGCGGTATTCTGAATATACAACAAGAATCCCAGGGGAGTATTTAGCCTATAGTATAAAAACAAAAGGCTATTATCCCTTTGAAACTTTTAGCGATGTAAAGGAGAGTTCATTAGCAGGATTTCGAGCGAGGACATCAATAAAAGAGTCTAAGCATATTGGTACAAATCTACCTAAAATTGAAAATGAGTCCTTTGTTAATAATGTTTCAAACTATTTACCTTCTATTAGTTATGAGCTATCGTCTTATAAAACTAGCCAGCATGAAGCTAATAAGTCAGTCTCAAAAACCTGGGATGATGTGGTAAAAACATTAAGTGATACAGATACTTATAAAAAAGAAATTTCAAGATCAAATTATTTTGAAGATGATCTAAAAGCCATACTAAAAGACAAAACTCTCCCTACAGATAAAATGAATACAATCTTTAATTTTGTAAAGAATAAGATGACTTGGAACGATGAAGAAAGAAGGTATTCAAGTGATAAGTTAGATAAAATTTATGAAGAGGGTGTAGGAAATTCAGCAGATATTAATGTTATGCTAATAGCAATGTTAAGAGAGGCGAATTTGGATGCTAATCCAGTCCTGTCGAGTACAATATCTAATGGTATTCCATTATTTCCAACTATATCGGGATTTAATTATGTATTTGCTCATGTTAATATCAATGGGGAAATTTATCTTTTAGACGCTACAGATGAATATACATCTCCAAATATTTTGCCTAAGCGCGCCCTTAACTGGACAGGGACTATTATTAAATCAAATGGATTTGAATCTTTAGACCTTAAACCTTCTAGTCGTTCAAGAAAAAAATTCCAAATTCAAGCAGAACTCACCTCAGAAGGAGAAGTGAATGGAATGTGCAGAATCATTTCTTTGGATCAATATGGTTTGGAGTCTAGACGATCCTTAAATAAAAAAAGCGATGATGAATTAAAATTGAAATATGAGAGTGCTTATAGTGTCAACAAAATTGAAGAGATATCAAATTCAAATCTCAAAGACACTTCGAAACCATTATTAGAAGGTTTTACCTTCTCAGGAAAAGAGCAATTTGTTGAGAAAATTGGAGATAAACTTTACTTATCACCGATGCTATTTTTAAAGCTAAAAGAGAATCCTTTCAAAGAAGAAGAGAGGGTGTACCCTATCGATTTTACCTTTCCTAGAAATGTAGAACATTTTATTACTATCAAAATTCCTGAAGGCTATCTAGTAGATTATTTACCAGAAAAAGCAATTTTCAAATTGGGAGATGGTGTTGCGCAATTGACCTATTTGATAGAGGTTTATAATAATATGATTTTAGTCAAGGTAAACCTAGAAGTCAATGTTGCTTTATTTTTACCTCAAGATTATAGCTTATTGCGAGAATTTTATATTTCTTTGATGAATAAAGAGAACGAAAAAATTGTTCTCGTTAAATCATAATTATTTATGGACATTAAAGGTGCTCAACTAGAAGTGGATGAATGGATAAATTCTCATGGCGTAAGATATTTTAATGAACTTACCAACATGGCTCAACTAACCGAGGAAGTTGGTGAAGTGGCAAGAATCATCGCAAGACGCTATGGCGAGCAAAGTGAAAAGGAAAGCGATAAGTCTAAAGATTTGGGAGAGGAGCTAGCCGATGTCATGTTTGTTGTCTTATGTTTGGCAAATCAAACAGGAATTGACTTGCAAGAGGCGTTCGATAAGAAATTAGATCTTAAAACCAAACGGGATCACGATCGTCATAAAAATAATCCAAAACTCAAATAAATGTTTCAAAAAGTTATTTCCGCCAAAGGGTTTTGGCGATCAGTTATCACTTTAGCTCTGGGCTTTATTGTGATATATAACCTTATAGATATTTGGTTTGGTTATGATTTTGACCTCTCTTTATTTGTAGAAAAGCGATTTTCGAAGGACAATTTATTGAGATTTTTTGTCGCCAATATAATGAGTGGCTTTGTATATGGATTTGTAGTCACCTTTTTGAAATTTAGAGGGCAAATCAAGAAAAATGAAAATCAATGAAGCTTAGCTTTAAACAACCATCAATAAGCAAATTCAACCTTCAGATCACTGGTTCCAAAAGTATCTCCAATAGGTATTTGATTTTAAAGGCCCAGTTTCCTAATATCGAATTAAGTGGTTTATCTGCCTGTGATGATACGCGTGTATTACATAAAGCCTTAACAACCCTCAAAGAAAAAGGGGATGAGATAGATATCCACCACGCGGGAACTGCCATGAGATTCTTGACAGCCTATTTGTCTTCTTTGCCCAACTTAGAAGTTGTTTTAAGAGGTAGTAAAAGAATGCACGAGCGTCCTATAGGTATTTTGGTAGAAGCTATGCGAGAACTTGGGGGTCATATTAAATATTTGGGCAGCGACGGTTTTCCTCCGCTTAAGATCCATGGAAAATCCCTACAAAAGGATAAAATTTCTATACCTGCTAACGTGAGCAGCCAGTATATTACGGCACTCATGTTAATTGCTCCTTCCTTTAAAAATGGACTCACTATTTACTTACAGTCAAAGGTAACTTCAAAGCCTTATTTGATGATGACAGCCGTAGCACTAAAATCTATTGGTATTGAAGTGGATGTGCAGGAATCGCATATTCAAGTTCATCCAAAGACCAAAATTGAACCCAAAACTATCGCTGTAGAATCAGACTGGAGCTCGGCATCTTATTTTTACAGCTGTTTAGCTTTGATGGATCATGGCGAATTTGAACTTTCTACATTCCAAAAAGATAGCCTACAGGGAGATTCTAAAGTAGCGGAGTTTTATAAACTTTTCGGCATTGAAACTCAATTTAAAGCGGGTTCCATATTTATTTCAAAGAAAGCAGGAGTAAAGCTTCCCGAAAAAATTGAATTGGACCTTAATGACACCCCAGATCTCGCTCAAACTATTGCTGTAACTTGCTTAGGGCTTAATATTGCCTGCAATTTAACTGGCTTACATACTTTGAAGGTGAAAGAAACCGATAGATTGGTGGCTCTTAAGACTGAAATTGAAAAATTTGGGGCAGAAGTAGAAATCACCAACGATTCCTTGCAGTTAAGCCCTAAGGCTAATCTTAAGGAATCCGTTTCAGTAAAGACCTACCAGGACCATAGAATGGCAATGGCATTTGCCCCCTTAGCTATAAAAGTAGATTTGGAGATTTTAGATCCGGAGGTGGTTTCAAAATCATTTCCAGACTTTTGGGATAAAATAAAAGTCCTTGGTATCCAGTAAAACCATTGATTTGAAACTTATTAAGCTAAATAAACAATAAAACACTTGACAACGCCTATCTCACGATAGTATATTTGCATTTTAAAAAAACATCAGACTATGGGAATGAAACTTTCACAATTCGAATATACTTTACCTGAAAACCTTTTAGCAGAATTTCCCTCAGAACACAGAGACGAATCCAGGCTAATGGTGGTCAACCGTAAAGATGGTTCAATTGAGCATAAAATATTTAAAGACGTTATAAATTACTTTAATGAGAAAGACGTCATGGTGTTCAATAACACCAAAGTTTTTCCTGCAAGGCTATACGGTAACAAAGAAAAAACCGGTGCAAAAATTGAAGTATTCTTGCTAAGAGAACTCAACCCTGAAACCAGACTTTGGGATGTTTTGGTAGATCCTGCTAGAAAAATAAGAATTGGTAACAAACTTTATTTTGGTGAAGATGAAAGTTTAGTAGCAGAGGTTATCGATAATACTACTAATAGAGGAAGAACTCTACGTTTTCTTTACGATGGTTCTTATCAAGACTTTAGAGCTAAGTTAACTGAGCTTGGACAGACTCCACTTCCAAAATACATCAAAAGAGATGTAGTGCCAGAAGATGCAGAACGTTACCAAACTATTTACGCAAAAGAAGAAGGGGCTGTGGCAGCTCCTACCGCCGGACTTCACTTTTCCAAACATCTTTTGAAGCGTTTAGAAATTAAAGGAGTTGATTTTGCAGAAATTACGCTTCATATAGGTTTAGGAACTTTTAGCCCTGTAGAGGTAGAAGATTTATCTAAACACAAAATGGACAGCGAACAAATTAAGGTAGATGAGAAAGCAACATCTATTATCAACAATGCTAAGTCAGAAAAAAGAAAAATTTGTGCGGTAGGTACAACCGTGATGAGAACTATAGAAAGCACTGTAAATTCTAATCGTAGGATAAATGAATTTGCTGGCTGGACCAATAAGTTTATTTTTCCTCCTTATGATTTTAAAATTGCAAACTGCATGATTACTAATTTCCACATGCCAAAATCAACATTATTGATGATGGTGTCTGCCTTTGCAGGTCATGAATTAATGGAAAAAGCTTACAAGGAAGCTATAAAAGAAAACTATAAGTTTTACTCTTATGGAGATGCTATGCTAATAATATAACATACCCCTTATTAAATAAAAAAGAGGCTATCTAAAAAGATAGCCTCTTTTTTATTTATGATGGTAAGGGAGGTTGTTTAAAATGGAAAAAGCCCTATAGAGCTGTTCTGTAAAAAACAACCTAATCATCTGGTGGGAGAATGTCATTTTGGACAGCGATACTTTTTGATTTGCTCTTTTGTAAACGGCTTCAGAAAACCCATAAGGTCCTCCAACCACAAAAACCAATTGCTTCAAACCTGAGTTCATCCGTTTTTGTATCCAATTGGAGAATTTTAGCGATGTAAATTCTGTTCCTTTATCGTCCAAAAGAACCAAAAAATCTGAAGTAGATATTTTTTTCAAAATGAGCTCTCCTTCTTTCTCTTTTTGAAGTGCGATATCCATATTCTTAGTTTTTTTCAAATCAGGAATAACCCCCACCTTGTAATTTACAAAATGAGAAAGACGATTTTGATATTCTGCAACCAGACTTTGAAGCTGGGCGTTGTCGGTCTTACCAACTAGGAGTAATGTGATGGTCATCCGTATAAAAAAGATTAACTTTGTTTAAGACAAAAATAGAAAACCGAATGATTAGTGAAAAGCAATTGGCAGAAGAAATTCAGATCATTATCCAAAATGCTATTAGAGAAGACGTAGGAGAAGGAGATCATTCTAGTTTAGCTTGTATTCCAGAAAATGCCATGGGAAAAGCAAAATTATTGGTTAAAGATGAAGGAATTATAGCTGGAATCAATTTTGCAGAGCAAGTCTTTAGTTATGTCGATCCTTCCTTGAAAATGGATAAACTGATGCAAGATGGAGACTCCATGTCTTATGGGGATATTGCTTTTTATGTTTCGGGATCTAGCAGATCTATTCTAAAAGCTGAACGTTTAGCCCTTAATGCGATGCAACGAATGAGTGCGATAGCTACAAAAACACATCAATTTTACTCACTTTTAAAAGATTATAAAACTAAAATTTTAGATACTCGTAAAACAACACCAGGCTTTAGAGCTCCAGAGAAGCAAGCTGTAAAAATTGGAGGTGGAGAAAATCACAGGTTTGCTTTGTACGACATGATCATGCTTAAAGACAACCATATTGATTTTGCTGGAGGAATTTCAGAAGCTATACAGAAAACTCTAAATTACCTTAAGTCTAAAGATTTAGACCTTAAAATAGTAGTAGAAGCAAGATCGCTTTCAGAAGTAGAGGAAATTCTTAAAAACGATGGGGTTTATAGAATTCTATTGGATAACTTCAATTTTGAAGAAACCAAAAAAGCAGTTGAACTTATTGACGGAAAATGTTTGACAGAATCTAGCGGTGGTATTACATTAGAAACAGCTCAACAATACGCAGAATGTGGTGTAGATTATATTTCTAGTGGAGCACTTACACATTCTGTCCACAATCTAGATCTTAGCCTAAAAGCTATTTAATATGGCTTCTGAAATAAGCGATACATTAAAGAAAATACCACTCATAAGCCGAGTAGCTTACTGGTCAAATCAACTAAAACTCCCAGGCTTAGGTGGTTTTACCTTGTATGACTTATTGAGTCTGTATATCTCCGGCATTATCAAGGGAACATTCTCAACCCGCGCGGGGTCTATTGCTTTTAGCTTTTTCATGGCTATTTTTCCTTTTTTGCTTTTTGTTCTAAATCTGATACCTTTTGTCTGGTTTATAGATGATTTCCAGCAAGAATTACTTAACTATTTTGAAGAATTATTGCCACCTCAAACCTCAGGTTTATTTCAGGATATTTTTTTTGATATAGCCAACAACCCTAGAGCTGGTCTCCTGTCTTTTGTTTTTGTTTTATCCATTTTCCTTATGTCTAATGGAGTAAACGCAATTTTCACAGGCTTTGAATTTTCGTATCATACCAAAATCAACAGGACGATCATTAGACAATATATAGTAGCAGTTATTATTGCTATAATTGTTGCTATACTATTACTATTTGCCGTTATAGCGACGGTTTATCTTAGCTTTGTAATAGATCAGTTTACAAGTATTGGAGTTGTTGGAGATTCTTTAGTATTTGCTAGATACGGTCGGTTTGCTATTTTGATAATAGTTTTGATTTTTGGAATCTCCATCTTATATTACTTTGGAACAAAGGAAGGTAGGAAAACCCGCTTTTTTTCTCCTGGATCCTTTTTTACAACTATTTTAATTATTTTGACCACTTACTTATTTTCCATCTATGTTGAAAACTTCAATGCCTACAATAAACTATATGGTTCCATTGGAGCTTTGTTAATACTGATGTTATATATTTGGTTAAATTCAAATATATTGCTGCTAGGTTTTGAACTTAACGGAGCCTTATATAATTTAAGGCGAAAATCTAAATAATAAAACTATGAAATCAATTTATGTTCTTATGATGGCTTTTTTAATGACTATGCCATCCATTGCTCAAACTGAAGTTGCAGGTGTAAACCTTCCTAATACCTTAGAAGTTGGAGAAACTCAATTAACTTTAAATGGAGCAGGAGTAAGAGAAAAATTCTGGATGGATATGTATGCAGGAGGCCTGTATACTAATGTAAAAATGACAGAGGCTTCAAAAGTGATGAATGAAGATGTCCCCATGGCTATTGAACTTCATATTGTTTCTGGTCTAATTTCTAGTAAGAAAATGAGTTCTGCTGTGGAGGAAGGGTTCCAAAATTCTACTAAGGGCAATACAAAGCTTTTTCGTCCAAAAATAGATAAGTTTATTTCGTTTTTTTCTGGTGAAATTGCAGTTGAGGATGTTTTTGATATTACTTATTTACCTTCTAAAGGAGTTGTGGTCTTAAAAAATAATAAAGAGCTGGGAACCATTGAAGGTCTAGATTTCAAAAAAGCACTCTTTGGAATTTGGTTTTGTGACAAACCAGCAGATGAAGACTTGATGTATGGAATGCTAAGTTTATAACAGATGAAGATTTTAATATATGCCATAGGTTTCCTTTTTGGTAACCTTTTGTTTTCTCAAGAGGTTTATGGCGAGTGGAAAACTATTGATGATAATACTGGGGTTGCAAAATCAATAGTAGAGGTTTATGAGCAAAATGGTAAAGTCTTTGGTCGGATCAAAAAAATATTTAAAAAAGAAAAGCGAGATGCACGTTGTGTAGATTGTAAAGGGGATCAAAAAAACCAAAAGGTAAAAGGGATGGTGATCTTAAGGGATTTGTCTAAAGATGAGGACGAATACAGAGATGGGACTGTAACCGATCCAGAAAATGGAAAAACTTACGATGCCAAAATATGGCTTAATGAGGACGATCCAGACGTTTTGATGGTAAGAGGATATTTATCTTTTCTGTACAGGACACAAGAATGGAAAAGGCTTGATGACTAATTCTTAAAAGTTGATATATGCCCTTCTATATTGATGTGATTGTTCCTATTGCTTTAGAACAAAGATTTACATACTCTATTACACAACAAGAAAGCGAGAACCTTAAAGTAGGTATGCGTGTTGCTGTCCCATTTGGAAAGCGTAAAGTTTACACTGCCATAGTAGCAAAGATTCATGAAAACCCACCGGTGCGCTATGAGGCCAAACCGATTGAAGAACTCTTGGAAAATACACCCACGGTTACTCCTGAACAATTAAAACTTTGGAAATGGATAGCGAATTATTACTTGTGTACAGAAGGTGAAATTTTGAAATCGGCCTTACCTAGTGCTTTATTAATTGAAAGTGAAACTGTTATTGAACCGCATCCAGATTTTGATATCCACACTATAGATGAAGACAATACACTTACAGATGACGAGTATTTAATCTTACAAGCACTTCAAAAACAGTCTTTACTTAAGATTAGTGAGATTGTCCTGATTCTGAACAAGAAGACTATTTTTCCTGTTATAAATGCAATGGCAGAAAAAAGTTTAATCCTTGTCAATCAAGAATTAAATAGGCAATACAAGCCAAAATTAAATAAATATTTAAAAGTAAGGGAAAGTTTAGATTCCGAGGAGCATTTGCCAAAACTTATCGAAGAACTGAGTGGAGCTCCAAAGCAAAAAGAAGCCTTACTGAAATTTTTTAGCTTAAATGCCCAAACCCAAAAACCGATTTCTACTAAAGATTTAAAAGAAAAAGCAGAGGTCTCTGATTCTGTGATAAAGGCCTTAGTCAGTAAATCTATTTTAGAAGAATATCTAGTCAAAACAGATAGGGTAAAGTTTGAAGGCGATCAAGATAAGCCAAACATACAATTCAATCAGTTTCAACAGAAGGCCTACGACGATATCGAAAGCGGGTTTAAAACTCACCCTGTTTGTTTATTGCAAGGGGTCACTTCTTCAGGAAAAACAGAAGTGTATATCAAGTTAATTGATAAAGCCATTCAAGAGGGTAAACAAGTCCTTTATTTGCTTCCTGAGATTGCACTTACAACACAACTTATCCAGCGCCTACAAGCTTATTTTGGGGATCAAGTTCTTATATATCACAGTAAATATTCTGTTAATGAAAGAGTAGAGGTTTATAGACATGTTTTGAATGAAACCAAAGGAAAAATTGTCATTGGTGTTCGCTCTTCTATCTTTCTTCCCTTTCGAAATCTTGGACTTATCGTTGTAGATGAAGCTCACGAAAGTAGTTTCAAACAATTTGATCCAGCACCCAGATACCATGCTAGAGATACAGCAATTGTTTTAGCCTCTATATTTCAAGCTCAAACACTATTGGGAACAGCTACCCCTAGCTTAGAAAGTTTCAATAATGTAAGGGAGGGGAAGTATGCTTTCGCTCAACTCAACAGACGGTTTGGGAATGTAAAACCTCCTAGTGTTGAGCTTGTAGATTTAAAAGATCAACAACGTAAAAAAAAGATGACGGGGCACTTTTCTGAAACCCTACTTAAGGCTATTAGGGAAACTTTAGATGAAGGACAACAAGTGATATTATTTCAAAATCGAAGAGGATATTCTCCAATTTTGGAGTGTAATACTTGCGGGCATGCTCCACAATGCCCTAATTGTGATGTAAGCCTAACTTACCATAGGCATAATAACACTCTAAGATGTCATTATTGTGGTTACCATATAGCTATGCAAACCAAATGTATGGCCTGTGGTTCTGTAGATGTGAGTACTAAAGGATTCGGTACAGAGCAGATAGAGACAGAGCTGAATTCTTTATTTAAGAATAAAGTGATTAAGCGGATGGATTTGGATACTACTCGAGGAAAGTACGCTTATGAACATATTATCTCCGCTTTTCAAAACCGAGAGATCGATATTTTGGTGGGGACTCAGATGCTTACAAAAGGATTGGATTTCAGACACGTAAAACTCGTTGGGGTTATGAATGCGGACAGCTTACTTAATTTTCCAGATTTTAGAGCACACGAGCGAAGTTTCCAGTTACTGGTTCAAGTCGCTGGACGAGCTGGAAGAACCCAAGAGCAAGGCTTAGTTTTAATTCAAACGTACAATCCTAACCATAAGATATTACAACAAGTCACTACCAACAACTTTGAAGAAATGTTCAAAGAACAGCTAGATGAGCGGAGGCATTTTAAGTATCCACCACTTTTTAGGATGATTAAAATCACATTCAAGTCTAGAGACTTTAACAAACTTAATGAAGCCTCAGATTGGCTAGCTTTGTATTATAGGCAAATTTTTAAAACCAATATTTTAGGTCCAGAATTTCCAGCTATAGCAAGAATAAGAAATGAGTATTATAAAAACCTTATTATAAAAATACCGGAAAACCAATCCTTGAAAAACTCTAAAAAATACATTGAAGCGGGTGTAGATAAGTTTAAGGTGATTGCTCAATTTCGATCAGTTAAGGTGGTTATTAACGTAGATCCTTATTAGAATTTTCACATTTATTTATTAACAAATCCTATACATGTATTAGATTTTCTAATAGTATTGTATTTTTACATAAAATGACTTAATAATGACAATTACACAACTGAAGTATGTTCTCGCTGTAGCGGAATATAAAAATTTCACCAAAGCTTCAGAAAAGGTTTTTGTAACTCAGCCTACCTTAAGTATGCAAGTTCAAAAGCTAGAAGAAGAATTGAATGTAAAAATTTTCGATAGAACCAAGAAGCCCATAAAGCTAACTCCTGTTGGGGAGAAAATCATTGAGCAAGCCAAAAATATTGTTAATGAAAGTGTAAGGATACAAGATATAGTAGATCAACAAAAGGGCTTTGTGGGTGGAGAATTTAAGATAGGAATTATCCCTACAGTTATGCCGACCTTGTTACCCATGTTTCTCAATAGCTTTGTGAAAAAGTATCCTAAAATCAATTTGAAAATTGAAGAACTTCATACGGATGTTATCGTGGACAAACTCATTGACGGTCATCTAGATGCAGGGATAGCTGCAACCCCACTTGGTAATGAAAAGATTATTGAGAAACCCCTATATTACGAACCGTTCATGGCTTATATACCGGAGCAGCATAAGTTATTTAATCAAAAAGAAATAGTTGCAGATGACTTAGATGTAGACGAAGTCTTGCTACTGGAAGATGGACATTGTTTTAAAGATAATATTCTTAACCTTTGTAAGAGTTTACAAAATCATCCGGATCAAAAACGATTCTATCTTGAAAGTGGTAGTTTTGAAACCTTGATAAAACTATCAGATGAAGGTCTCGGCATGACATTGCTTCCTTATTTACATACCCTAGATTTGAAAGATGAAAAACAGAAAAATGTGAAGTTTTTTAAAAAACCATATCCCTCTAGAGAGATAAGCCTGGTTCATCATAAAAATGAATTGAAATCGCATATTATAAAAGCTCTACAAGAATCGATCAACTCTATCGTTAGAGCCGCTATTCAATTTCAAGATATCGAAATTATAAGTCCCTTGAATAAAGTTAATCAAAGATAAATTACTGTATTTCAGCGTGTTAAATCTTTTTGGCTAGAATACTATTTAAAGCTGATACTTTTTATCAGTCGGAATTTTAATTCTACATTTGCAAACTTTTTACGAATGTAAATACCGTTAGCTCTAATGGAAGATTTTGTCTTTTCACCTAACAATACCTCGCAGTCATTAAAGAGTATTTTAATTCTAGCACACCACTGATGAAGAAGTTATTAAATTTATTTGATTTTAGGCAAAAAGTAGATTACAAAATTGAAATTATGTCTGGTTTAACGGTTGCTTTGGCCCTTATTCCAGAGTCTGTCGCCTTTTCCCTAATAGCAGGTTTATCTCCGCTTACAGGCTTGTATGCCTCATTTGTAATGGCCCTGGTCACTTCTATATTTGGAGGTAGACCAGGAATGATTTCTGGTGCTACTGGCGCAATTGCAGTTGTTTTAGTAACACTATCTATGGATTACGGAGTCGAATATATTTTTGCTGCTGTTATCTTAGCAGGAATAATTCAAGCGCTTGCAGGATTATTAAAATTAGGTAAGTTAATGCGTTTAGTGCCTCACCCAGTAATTTTTGGTTTTGTGAATGGCCTTGCGATTATAATATTTATGTCACAGTTAGACCAGTTCAAGGATGCTTCTGGAGCCTGGCTAACCGGGAGTAACCTCTTTATTATTTTGGGTCTCGTTGTATTAACGATGCTTATTATTTGGCTATTACCTAAGCTCACTAGAGCAGTGCCTGCTTCTTTAGTCGCTATACTTGTTGTCTTTGGGATTGTATATTTTGGAGAAATTTCGACCAATACCGTTGGAGATTTAGCTTCTATTGGCGGTGGTTTTCCTCCGTTTCATATCCCACAAGTCCCTTTTACTTTCGAGACTTTATTAATTATTTTACCTTATTCTGCTATCATTGCAGGTGTGGGTCTTATCGAAAGCTTGTTGACACTAAATATTGTTGACGAAATCACACAAACTCGGGGTAATGGTAATCGCGAAGCTATTGCTCAAGGTAGTGCCAACATTTTATCTGGTTTTTTCTCTGGAATGGGCGGGTGCGCAATGCTTGGTCAAAGTTTAATCAATATTTCCAACGGTGCAAGAGCAAGGTTATCTGGCATTATTGCGGCAGTCGCTTTACTTGCTTTTATAATGTTTGGAGCCAGTATAATAGAGCAACTTCCTATGGCAGCCCTTACGGGTCTTATGATCATGGTCGCTATAGGTACTTTTGAATGGGCGAGCTTAAAAACATTGAAGCGTATGCCAAAGTCCGATATTTTGGTCATGGTTCTTGTCACTTTAGTCACAGTTATACTTCATAATTTAGCTTTAGCTGTTCTTGTAGGAGTCATTATTGCTGCATTAGTATTCGCTTGGGATAATGCAATTAGAATTCGAGCTAGAAAAAGTATTGATAAAGACGGTGTAAAACATTACGAGATTTATGGGCCATTATTTTTTGGGTCTACAACTGTTTTTTCTGATAAGTTTGATGTTATTAATGATCCAGATGAGGTGGTTATTGATTTTAAAGAAAGCAGAGTGGTAGATATGTCTGCTATAGAAGCCTTAAACAAAATAACTGAGCGTTATCAAAAAAACGGTAAAGTAATTCACTTAAAGCACCTTTCCCCAGATTCAAGGCGTCTATTGAAAAACGCTGAAGAAATCATAGAAGTAAATATTATCGAAGATCCCAACTACAAAGTAGTTTCAGATTAAGTTTATACCATTTACTTCTATCTATCAAATTTAGTTAATAGACCCGTATTAGGTTAGGTATTCAAACAAAAACACCCCGTAAAATTTAATTTTACGGGGTGTTTTTGTTATTAATTAGTATGGGGTTTAGCCGTTCATCGACATCAAAAACTCCTCATTTGATTTGGTGTCTTTAATTCTTGTATTCAAAAATTCAATAGCTTCAATAGGATTCATATCCGCTAGATATTTTCTCATGATCCACATTTTTTGAATTTGATCATCGCCAAGTAAAAGATCATCTCTTCTTGTGCTTGAAGATGTTAGATCTATAGCAGGGAAGATTCTACGGTTAGCAATTTTTCTATCCAACTGTAGCTCCATATTACCAGTTCCTTTAAATTCTTCAAAGATGACTTCATCCATTTTAGAACCAGTGTCGGTTAAGGCTGTAGCTATGATAGAAAGCGAACCTCCATTTTCAATATTTCTTGCTGCTCCAAAGAAACGTTTTGGCTTGTGAAGAGCATTTGCATCTACACCACCACTCAAAACTTTTCCACTAGAAGGTTGCACAGTGTTATAAGCTCTAGCCAAACGAGTAATAGAGTCTAGAAGTATCACTACATCATGACCACATTCAACCAGGCGTTTAGCCTTTTCAATGACTAAATTTGCAACGCGAACGTGTTCGTGAGCTTCTTTATCAAAAGTGGATGCTACAACTTCACCTCTTACATTACGCTGCATGTCTGTGACTTCCTCTGGACGTTCGTCGATAAGAAGAACAATTTGGTAAACTTCTGGATGATTTGCTGCAATGGCGTTTGCAATATCCTTTAGCAACATCGTTTTACCCGTTTTAGGTTGAGAAACAATCATGCCTCTTTGTCCTTTACCAATTGGTGAAAACAAATCAATGATTCGTGTAGAAAGAGTACTTTCTTTTTCAGCTAATCTAAATTTTTCCTGTGGGAAAAGTGGAGTTAAATGCTCAAAAGAAACTCTATCTCTTACAATTTTTGGATCAAGGCCATTAATTTTTTTAATCTTAATCAAAGGGAAGTATTTCTCACCTTCTTTTGGAGGCCTCACTTCACCTAACACTGTATCTCCAGTTTTTAATCCAAAGAGTCTTATTTGAGACTGGGATAGATAAATATCATCGGGAGAAGACAGGTAATTGTAATCGGAAGATCTTAAAAATCCATATCCATCTTGCATAAGGTCTAGTACACCTTCACTCTCTATGATGGAATCAAATTCAAAGTCTGGATCTTTGTATTTATTTCGGTTATCTCTATTTCCGTTTTTGTCATTAGACCTATTATCATTCCTGGGTTTAGGATTTTGATTTTTTTGGTTTTGAGGCTTTTGAGATGTAGATTTTTTTTGTGAATCGTCCTTGTTGGTCGGCTTAGAATCAACCTGTCTAACCTCCTTTTTCTGAGGAGTGGGTTTCGTCTGGTCTTTTTTCTCTTGTTGAGGTTTCGGAGTTTCTGGAGTGTTTTGTTTCTCTTGCGGAGGTGATAGATTTTCATCTTTTACCTCTTTTTTCTCCTGAGGATTCTTCTGTGGTTCTCGTTTAGACCTGTCATTATCTTTAAAAGGATTCTTAGGCGCTTTTTTAGGCTCCCCTTTATTAACTCGCTTCCTTGGCTTCTTTGAAGCCTCTGAAGAATCAGATTGTTCCGGTTGCTTTGGCTTGCTATCTTGTTGAGGAGCTTCCTTAGAGGGCGATGGAGTTGAAGTTATAGTGTTATCTTCCATGCTAAGAATTTCTTTCATTTTGTCGGGATTAGCTGCTTGATAGTCCAAAATCTGATAGATAAGATCTAACTTTTTTAGGCTTCTAAATTTTGGAACTTTTAATTCTTTAGCAATCTTTTGTAAATCTGAAAGTTTTCTAGACTTTAGTTCAATAATTTCTAACATTGATATTTTTTGAAATTAAAATGATTTCGAGGGAGAATCGAATTTAAATTGATGATTTGTAACTACTTAAGTAAGCAGTCTTCGGTAAACATTGCAATTATACAACTTTATTTTATTTATAAATATTAATTTCCAAATATTCTATTATTTTTGTCCCTCAATAATCAACAGATGATACAAAGATTACAAAGCTTATTTTTACTTATGGTTATTATCCTTAACGGCGTGTTGAGTTTTTATTTACCATTGTGGGTAACTTCAAAAAATCAAGAAATATATGCTCTATCTCAACCCATAGCTATATCTTTGTTTTTATTATCAGTTTTTATTACGTTCATCACTATTTTTTTATTCAAAAAAAGAAAAATTCAATTTGTCATAGGACGAATTAATATCATATTGAACTTTGTTTTAGTAGGTGTTTTTGCATATTGGACGCTAAGTTTACCTGGAGAAATGGATATTTCAGAGAAGGGTATTGGGATGCTTCTTCCAATAATTTCTATCGTTTTTATTGCTCTAGCCAATAAGGCTATCAAAAAGGACGAAGATCTTGTAAAATCTGTGGATCGATTGCGATAAACCTGAAATCTTAGTAATGTTAGTGCATTGAGACCCCGAAGCCATTCGGGGTTTTTTGTTTTTAAGAGGAGGACTTTTGGCCCCGATTACCAAAATCGATAACTTCCAAATCTTTAATCGTTCCCTGGTCTAAATTAAATTTTAGCATTGTTCTCTTTTGGTGAAACCCCTGTACACCAACAGCTCCAGGATTCATGTGTAGCAATTTTAATTGTTTGTCATTCATTACCTTCAAAATATGAGAGTGACCACTAATGAATAATTTTGGGGGGTTTTTTTTGATCTCTTCTTTTATGTCTTTACTATATCTATGAGGGTAACCCCCAATATGAGTTATCCAAACGTCAACACCTTCAAGCGTAAATCGTTGATGAAGCGGGAACTCACTTCTTAATAAATGCCCATCAATATTCCCATACACTGCTCGCAAAGGTTTTACGGCTAGCAGAGCATCTGTAACTTTTTGATCACCAATGTCTCCAGCATGCCACACTTCATCAGCTTTGGAGGCCCATTCTAGAATTCTATCGTCTATATATCCATGAGTATCACTCAGTAATAAAATAGCTTTTGACATGTTTTTTTTGGTACAATATAAGTAAAGCTTAAGGTTTAAGTCGTAGCTGTATTCATATATTTGCAGGTTATAAATTTAGAGATTTGCGTTATCTTATCAGACTATCTTATTTGGGGACTAGCTATCACGGCTGGCAGAAACAAGTGGACGAAATCAGTGTTCAGTCTCAAGTGAATCACGCCTTAAAAACTGCTCTGCAAGAGACTATTGATGTAGTAGGAGCAGGGAGGACAGATACAGGAGTTCATGCTTCAGGATATGTGGCCCATTTTGATAGTAGGCAGAATATCCTTGATTCTAAAAAGTTAGTTTTTAAGTTGAATAGCATACTGCCTCCAGATATAGCAGTGCAAAGCCTAGTTCGCGTAAAAGATGATTTTCATGCCCGTTTCGATGCAATATCGAGAACTTATAGGTATTCTATAATTCAAGCGAAAGACCCGTTTTCTGTAGGAAGGAGTTATTTGGTAAAAAGCGAACTTAACTTGCAAGCCATGCAAAACGCTGCAAATCTCTTATTTAATCATAAAAATTTCAAATCTTTTTCAAAAGTTAAAACTGATGTTTATACATTTGATTGTCATATAGAAAAGGTAGAGTGGCAGAAAGAGGGGCATCATCTTTTTTTTGAAATTACAGCCAATCGCTTTTTAAGAAATATGGTAAGAGCAATAGTAGGAACTCTTATTGAGGTAGGTTTGGAAAATATATCAGTTGAAGAGTTTAACGACATTATCCTTGCTAAAGATAGAAGTAAAGCTGGTAAGTCGGTTCCAGCCCATGCTCTGGTCTTAACAGACATAAAATATCCTGTATAGGATAAAGATATAGTAATAAAAATGAAAAACAACAGCGGGAACGCCTTCGATACAAAACTTTTTAAGCGTCTTTTAAAGTACACAACACCTTACAAGAAAACGTTTTATTTTGTGGGTTTTGCTGCCATAATGCTCTCTGTTCTGGGAGTTTTAAGGCCGTATTTACTTAGGTTAACTATTGATAGAGGAATTACCGAAAGCGATTCTGAAAGTCTTATCTTCTATGTAACTTCAATGCTCGTTGTTCTCATCTTCGAAGTGCTTTTTCAATTTAGTTTTATCTTCTATGCCAACTGGCTCGGACAAGAAGTGATAAGAGATATTCGTGTGAAGCTTTTTAAACACATGATGAATTTTAAAAAGCAATACTTCGATAATTCATCTGTAGGAAGATTGGTGACTCGCGCTGTGAGTGATATTGAAACCATCGCTAGTATTTTTAGCCAAGGCTTATTTATGATTATAAGCGATTTGCTGAAGATGATAGTCGTTTTGGGTTTCATGTTTTGGCAAAGTTGGCAACTAACCCTTCTAGTCCTTACTGTTTTACCTTTTATCCTTTATGCCACACGTGTTTTTCAAAAGAAAATGAAAATTGCTTTTGAAGAAGTCAGAACTCAGGTATCTAACCTGAATTCATTTGTGCAGGAACATCTCACGGGTATGAAAATTGTTCAAATTTTTAATAGAGAACAGGAAGAGTATAAACGTTTTAAAGACATCAATAGAAAACATAGAAAGGGCTGGATCAAAACGGTTTGGTACAATGCTATATTCTTTCCTATTGCAGAAATGTCCACTTCTATTACTATTGGATTAATAGTATGGTTTGGAGGTCTACGTGTTGTGGAATCAGATGCTTTATCGCTTGGTATCATCGTGATGTTTATTGAATTATCACAAATGCTATTTAGACCTTTAAGGCAAATTGCAGATAAATTCAATTCCCTACAAATGGGCATGGTTGCAGCCAATCGTGTATTCAATATTCTAGACACAGATTCTAAAATAGAGAATACTGGTACCTTAATTTGCGAAAAATTAAACGGCCATATTTCGTTTAAAGATGTTAGATTTAGCTACATCCCTGAGGAAGAGATCTTAAAAGGAATCTCTTTTGATGTCCAACCTGGAGAAACAATTGCAATTGTAGGAGCTACTGGGGCTGGAAAAAGTACAGTAATCAATTTACTAAGTCGATTCTATGAAATAGACAGCGGGCAAATAGAAGTGGACGGTAAAGATCTTAAAACTTATGAACTAGCGACCTTAAGAAGTCAGATTGCAGTGGTTCTTCAAGATGTTTTCTTGTTTGCAGATACCATTCTCAACAACATTACGCTCAACAAAGATGATGTGACTGAAGAACAGGTTATTGATGCTGCAAAGGAAATTGGGGTTCATGAGTTCATCTCTACACTTCCCAACACTTACCATTACAATGTCAAAGAAAGAGGAGTCATGTTGTCTTCTGGTCAACGCCAACTCATTGCATTTTTGAGGGCTTACGTTACCAAACCTAGTATCTTAGTCTTAGATGAAGCTACATCTTCAGTAGACAGCTATAGCGAACAGCTTATCCAAGATGCTACCGAGAAGTTGACTAAGGGACGAACTTCTATTGTGATTGCTCACCGTTTGGCAACCGTTAAGAATGCAGATAAAATCATCGTGATGGATTTAGGCAAAATTGTAGAAACAGGAACCCATTCAGAGTTACTTCAGCGGGAAGAAGGATATTACAGAAGCTTGTATGAAGCACAATTCAAACACGAAGAAGAGTTAAATTAACTCAAGTCGGTTTTAATTTGTTCGGCAAGATTTTCGAAGTTATCGAAAATATTGAATTCTCCGTTTTTTAAATAAGAAATCTGTCCAGTTTCTTCACTTACGACCAAGGCAACAGCATCTGTTTTTTCACTTATACCTACAGCAGCTCTGTGACGCAATCCAAACCTTAAAGGTATATCTCTGTCGTTGGAGACTGGTAAAATCACGCGTGTTGCAGTTATTCTTCCATCTTCAATAATAATGGCCCCATCATGTAATGTGCTATTTTTATAAAAAATAGATTCAATAATAGGACGGTTCACTTTGATGTCCATAGCGTCTCCAGTATTTTTTACAAAATCTAGTTTTGTATTTCTTTTAATGACGATTAAAGCACCAGTATGGGTGCTTCCTAATTTTTTACAAGCCTCGACAATAATGTCTACGTAATTGAGCGTTTTGTTTTCTCGATTGGAGAATTTAAGTTGAAACCAGTTGTTTTTACTGCCAAAGTTGGTTGAGCCAATCATCAATAAAAATTTCCTTATTTCCTGCTGAAAGACCACTATCAAGGCAAACATCCCAACCCCTATAAATTCTCCTAAAACGCTACTTAACATCTCCATTTGTAGGAGTTGAGTTAGTTTCCAGATCAAATAAATGATAACAATTCCTATAAAGATATTGATCGCTGCAGAGCCTTTTACAAGCTTATAGATATAGTATAGCAAAACAGCTACCAGTAGAATATCTAGGATGTCTAAGACTCTAAAGTCTAAAAAATCTAAGGCCATAAGAATTTAATTCTCGATTAATTTTTGGTACAAGGTAATGCATTGCTTTGCTTCCAAGACATCATGTACCCTTAAGATAGAACTTCCATTCATAAGAGCGACCATGTTGAGTGCAGTTGTGCCGTTTAAAGCCTCTTTGGCATCGATATTCAATGTTTTGTAGATAGTAGACTTTCTAGAAATCCCGGAAATTATAGGTAGGTTCAAAATCTTTAAGGCTTTAAGGTGATTTAACAGCTCAAAGTTTTGATCAATGGTTTTTGCGAAACCAAACCCTGGATCTATAAGAATATCATTAATTCCTTTAGATCTTGCTTCTGAAACTTTTTTTGAAAAATAAGAGATAATATCGGTGACCAGATGCTCATAAGAGGTCATGCTTTTCATGGTTTGCGGCGTTCCTCTCATATGCATCATAATATAAGGAACTTGAGAATCTGCTATGAAATCCATCATGTTAGCATCTAGATTTCCAGCAGAAATATCGTTAATGATATGAGCGCCCTGGTCTATACTTGCTTTAGCAACTTCGCTTCTGAAAGTGTCTATTGAAATAATAAGGTCTGGAAATTCTTTGGTAATTTGTTGTAAAACTGAACTCTGCCTCTTTAGTTCTTCTTCTCCACTGATGTGGTCTGCTCCAGGTCTTGAGCTATAAGCACCAATGTCCAAAATATCCATCCCATCTTGAATATTTTTTCCTACTTGCTCTAAAGCTTCTTTGTCATTTTTGAATTTGCCTCCGTCATAAAAAGAATCGGGAGTTAAATTGAGTACACCCATAACTTTAGGGGTAGATAAATCGAGTAAGAATCCTTTGCAATTGATGGTCATATCGACAAATTTAAATATTTTATTCTCATCATAGTTTTACTTTCTCATTTCTTAAATCCGCAAGTTGACTTCAAATCTACAAAGTTCCTATAAAACATCATATTTTGAATTTATTTTGAAGGAAATTTGCATAAAAAAAATAAGATTTCTCTTTTCCAACTGCTTTTGAAATGACGTTTTTTCTTGTTTGTTTCTAGAAATGCTGTTAATTTAATAAGACACTGATAAACAGGCTTTTGTGTTGTTTTAAATAATCTTACAAGGCATAGTTATACTATGTTCTTAAAAAAATGTTGTTTTTTAAATCAAAAGCTGTTCATAAGGCGCTTCACTGTAGAGTTTTAATACCCAATTCCTGCCTTGATATAACCATTTACCAGCCACGTTTATGAATTTTAAAACAAACCTTTTAAGACGAGCTGTTGGCGCAATATTTTCAAACACCTTTGAGACTAAACCAACAAAATAAGTGTAGAAATTTTTTATCAGTGCTGTAACGGTAAATTGTATGAGTAGTGGCAGATTGCGGAGAACGAATTTTTCGGATTAGGATGAAGTTTATGCGGACTACAAATTTTTATATTTAGCAATATTTCTGCCATTACTTATACAAAATGTTGTGCCCAGTTTTTATTTCCGTTCTATTGTTACCCAAGTTTTATCAAATCCTATTGCGTCAAGTATTTTCGCTTTATCAAGCTTTTCAGGTTGCTTTATTTTCAGGATAAGAGTTTGTTCAGGTACTTCTTCAGTTATTGTAAATTGAGAACCGTGAGGTTGCCAAGTAAAACGCTTGTTCTGGCTTTTATGTTCAGCACCTTTATCGTAACCTTCCAAGTTTCCATTTTTGTTCCATATAAATTCGTATAAATCTGAATCATATCTAACAGTATCAAATTCGAAAACAGCTACTTGTGATAAATCATTTGATTTGACAAGTACAACAGTTCGAAGATGTTTGAATTTTTCTCGAATTGACGAAACTCTTTCGTTCCAAATCTCTAAAACTTGCTCTCCAATAACATTTGGGTCAGCATTTGTGTCTACTGTTCCTCCATATGAATATACTGTTGAATTCCGTCCAGAAATGAGTCGAATTTGTTTTAATTTCTTAAAATCCTTTATGTTTGACTTTACTGTTTTAGCTCCCCAAGCAGTATTGCCCATAACAACGTCATCCAAACCAACATTAGATGGTTTCCAGTCCGCTCCTATACATTTAGCAAAGATTTGTTCCCATTCGTCTCCTTGTAAATCTGGTCTACCTTTGCTGGCTAATAAGTAAACGATTTCTTGACCAAGAATATAAGGCAATTCCGAGTTGAATTGATTTAATGGGTAAGCTGCAATCGACTTGGTTACAGTTCTTAATTTTGGTGATTGGCGTTTAGACATTAACTTGGATTGTATTGTAAATCATATTCTCTTAAAACTGAAGCTTGGTCAAGACTTGTGGCAACATATGGCAATAGTTTCTGTGCAACAGCTTTAATCATATTTACTGGAACTGCATTTCCAGCTTGTTTTTTTGCCTGAGCATCGCTCACTATAATTTTATACCAATCTGGAAAGCCTTGTAGTCTAAACATTTCTCTTGGTGTTAATCGTCTTTCTCCATTGACTAGAAGGTAATTATGTGAGGCACCTGCACGTAATGCACAAGAATAAGGATAAGAACAAATATTACCTGATTTATTTTCGTGCCAAATAGATGGATAATAGGACGATTTATGTTTTTCTATTCTTTTATTTCTAATGTGTTCCGAAGCATAAAACTTTTCATCAACTTTTTTTTCTAAAATATCAGTTAATGCTTTATAAGGTTTTTCCGGATTGGGAAAGGTAAACATTATAGGTTCTCTATGTCCTATTATGACAACACGTTCTCTTTTTTGAGGTAATCCAAAATCCAAAGCATTAAGAACGCTGTACTGAACGTGATAACCTAAATCTTTTAAGGATTGTACAATCACTTTTAATGTTTTTCCGCCATCATGACCAACAAGCTGTTTCACATTTTCTAAAATAAATGCTTTCGGCTTTTTTTCTTTAAGAATACGAGCGATGTCGAAGAAAAGAGTACCTCTTGTATCATTTAATCCTTTCATTTGTCCGATAATACTAAAAGGCTGACACGGAAATCCTCCAAAAAGAATATCGTGATCTGGAATATTTTTCTCATCTATTTTGGTAATATCTCCTGAAGGTCTTTCTCCAAAATTAGCTTCGTAACTATCTTGAGCATACTTGTCAATATCTGAAGAAAACACGCACTCTGACTCAATATTGTTTTCCTCGCAAGCTTCTTCAAAAGCTACTCTGAAGCCTCCAATTCCACAAAAGAGGTCGATAAATTTTAATTTTTCTTTGTACATATTTCAAATATAATATTCTATTCCTAAAGTTAACACTCAATTCCGAGAATTTGATGATTAACCGGTTTTTCTTCAAATTGGTTACAACGTTTAGTGTATGATCAGTGGCGTGTTTTAGCACAAACCTCTCCAAATAAAAACTGGCTTTGGAAAACCCGTAGACTTTCCAAATGAGCACAGACCAAGCCATAGCTTATATACGGTGTTGTAAGCTGGCGTTGTTACACTGCAACTTTTTTCAATGTTGAGCTTATTTTTCCAAAATCAATTTCTTCAAAGTCACGCTTTGCTTTTTCTTGAACGTCAATATCTTTTGTTTCCAGAATATTTGACATATATTTTAACCTTCTTTTTACATTTTCTATTAAATCACTCCATTTCATAATCCAAACCTCAATATTTTTATTTTCATTTCTAAAAAACAAATATGGGTTATCTTCGTTTTTTGGTCGGCCGGAAATGTCAAATTGTGCATCTTGATTAATATCTGTACTAATCAACAATATTTTATAATTAAGGTTGTCGCTCAAAGAGCTTAATTGTTCAATCTGTCTTGCATATTTCATTACTTGACCAATTTCCTTTGGACTGATTTTCACTTTGGGCGCTTTTAACTCCACTATTAGAACTTCTCTTTTCTTATAATCAAGTATTCTTTCGTGATACATAAACAAATCAGTTATTGATTTTACAGATTTCTCAATTTTCTGATTGACGTTGTCTTTTGTTTTTGACGGTTTGAAAGTTAAACAATCATCTCTTAATTGGGTTAGGTTGTTTTCAAGATTTTTGTCAGATAACAATCGAGTAGTTTCATTAAATTCTTCTCCAAAAACCCACAACATTTTTTCTAAAAACTTATGAAGTTCTTTTCTTTCTTTAACATTTTTGGAAATTTCGCTATATACTAATTTTTCAAGAAACTCGATATCTTCAATTTTAGAAGCTACCTTATCTGAAAATTCAATTATGTTTTCTAAATCAGTTTTTTCAAGTAATTCCGAAAATTTAAAAGTCATTTTCTTATTTAGTTTTAATATGCTACCAAGAATTCTATCTAATTCCCCATTTGAAATTGTTCTGTCAATTAAAGGATATATAATTTCCCTTAATTTGTTTTCTTCATTTAGAATATGATATTTATCCTCAACTAAATATGCAAGCTTATCAAACAAGATTACTTTTGACTTTGAGCTTGATTTCTCTTTATAAGGATAGAAATCGTCACTTTTAAGTTTTTCTGTAAAATTGTCAAATTCGATGTTTCTTTCTTTAAAAAACTCATTCAATTTATCTTTTATTAGATTTCTATACTGTTTCCAGTCATCATCTAAATCATCCAAATCAATATTTCTGTATAAATCGGCTGAAATAGTCGGTGACGTTATATAGATAAACCAGCCACCAATTTTTGGACTTAACCAACTTGCATCATATTCAAAACCTTTAGCAATAGTATTTAAACCAGAATTTTTTGTTGTTAGGAAAACTTTAATTTTCTCGTATTTTTTAATTTGCATAAAATCGAAGAGTACTTTATGTTCTTTTCCTTTGGCATCAGTAAACTTTGTTGATTTTTTTATTGGTTCATTTAGAACAAAATCTTTTGGGTTTATTTTATTTCCGTTGATATGGAACTTAATCTCTTCGTTAAAAATTTTAAGAGGATACCTCTCAAATATTGCGTCAGCAATATTTGAACTTAAAAATTTGTCTATAATTTTTTTCTTTGGTTCTGTTTCTGTGATGTTGGTGTCGTAAAGATCTGAAATTGTTACTTTATAAAAAGGTGTGTGATTTTTACCATTTAAAATTTCTTCTTTAGTATCAATTTCAACTTCTGAAACATTAATGTTTTTACCAAAATCATCAAACGATAATGGTATATGTATTTTAGAAAAATTCTTTTGTTTTTCTGAATATGAGATTGTTTCTATATCAACTTTTTGCCCTATTTGAAATGAAGCAAATCGTCCGATTCCTTTTCCTCCGTCTTTATTTGCAGTACCAATATCAAGTAATTTTTTATCTATTTCAGAAACGTGAACACCAACACCATCATCTTTAATCGTTATTTTTTTTATAATTAAAGGATGAACTTCATCTTCTGGTGTATAATCTAAATCAATCCAAATATTTTTAGCTTTCGCCTGAATGGAATTGTTAATCAATTCGCAAAATGCGGTAAAAGTACTTATGTAATTAGCAAATAATTCATTCACTAATCTCGAATTGGTAGTTAATTTTCTGTTCATTGTTTAAAGTTACAATTTTTCTTTCGCTTGCTTACAACGGTTTTGTATATGGCTCGTAGCGTGTAAATTAGCGATTATTATCGGTTAAGCACGAGCCAGATTTTTTAATTTTCTTATTACCTTTTCTTTTCAATAAGCCAAATTAAAAAATTTGGCGGACTTCGCAAATATGCCGAAACTTCGATTGAGCAACTGCCCAGCTATGAGCTATATACGGTGTTAGCGGCAGTGCTTTCGCCACAATGTTCTTAAACGACTATCCGATATAATATTTCACTTTTGACAGATTGAAATTTATAGTTTATTAATCAGTTTTTCTATACCTTTCGTACTCTCATCTTCCTTTTTGCCAGCTTTTAAAGCTAATAAAGCAATTCTATTTGTTTCCTCTTTATTGCCAGATTTATACATAAGATGAGCGTAAGTGTCTAAATATAAATAAGTAGGTTCTTCATCTGTTACTTCTTTCATCCAATTAAGACATTTTTTTATGACTTTTTGGTCATCACAATCCTTATAAACCTGCCAACTAAAATGGTTGATATAATCGTTATCAAACTTGCCATTGTTTTTTAAATTCTTATTGATTTCGAAAACTTTGTCCCATTTGTTTTGAGTCTTTAAAAGGTCTATTTCGTATGAAGGCAATATATCATCTGTCCATTCTTTACTCAACGAATTTTTGGCGAAAACAACGGCTTGATTATATTTTATTTGGCTTTTTTCTGAAATTGCTCTCTTGAATTTACCAGAAGTCAAAAAGTAAAATAAAATGTCAACATCGGTCTTGCCATAAAGTTCTAAGTATTTGCCTTTGTTATTTAGTGTTTTGTCTGCAATTTTATCTGATGCTTCTTTTGCAAAGTAAAATAGCGTCGAAAAATACTCTTCTGAAAGAACATCTTTTTTAGTGTTCAAGTATTCATTTATTTTTGCTGTATTTTTCTTCGTGTTAGTTCGGTTTATATAGTCAACATAAAATTCTGGGTATTTAGAAGCATCAATTTTATTAGAATAACCCTCTAATATCTCATTCTCTTTATTAAGTTCAATACTTTCATTTGTAAATTCTAATACGCTTTTACTTAATGATTGAAAATCATTTCCTCGAAAGCCATACT